>AJXC01001873.1_pt1 | contig 31686 bp, 35 predicted proteins | sample 404948 | NCBI WGS metagenome assembly AJXC01 (sample SAMN02954314, study PRJNA77837) | marine metagenome | biome: aquatic; feature: Guaymas Basin Hydrothermal Plumes; material: sea water; isolation source: Guaymas Basin Hydrothermal Plumes and Background water depths 1600, 1775... ... | reverse complement strand
AACATTGTTGCTCTACATCATCCAATTGTTTCCATGCAATCAGATTGGGATGATTCACTCTCATTAGAAAATGCAGACGAACTGTTCAATGTGATGAATAAATACCCTAAAATAAAGGCAGTTTTGTGGGGGCATGCTCACCAAGCCAGTGAATTTAATAACGATGATGTTGTGCTTATCTCATGCCCATCGACCGCGCTACAATTTGACAACGAAACTAGGATTGGATTTAACCATTACAGACTACATAATGATGGAAAATTAGAATACAACACGCAATGGATTTAGAAACAGCACTCATCAGAGACTTGTACAACCAGCAAAAGCCAAAGAGTTATGCTCAAGTTTCTGATTTATTTGAAGTCAATTTTAAAAAAATATCACGACTCATCCCTTTGCTACCAATCATTTCTCATCATAGTATTGCCAAGCAAACAGGTGAAAAAGATTTGCATTTGTTTGTAGAAGAAAAAACACCTTATACCACCACTTTTATCCTAACCCACCAAATTGACTCTCCTGCTGGATCAATCAGTCGGCCTGATATTAAATTTAAAGTGTACTTTGATGCCAACCTACTTGAGGTTATTTCGGTGTGTAATGAAACCACCCTTAACACCAATCACCCCTTCTTAGCCAAATGCTCTGATATGGATATACAATGGGAACTCAATACTTTTATCGAAAGATGGTTAGACTACTGCCTAAGTAAATACACCCCAGGGCAGCCTCTCTTGGCTAAATCCAATTCACCTTCTCAAGGAATATCATGGCAGACGCTGTAGACCCAAAAGCTAAAGGAAAGCTAGTCATTGCAATCTCGTCAAGAGCCTTGTTTGATTTAGATGAATCACATCAAATTTTTAAAGAACATGGTGTGGAGGCTTACGCCAAACACCAAGAGGAAAATGAAGAAGTTGTTTTAAAACCTGGTGTTGGATTTACACTGGTTAAAAAACTGTTAAACCTTAATACCAAGCAAAATCCAATTGATGTCATCTTGCTATCAAGAAACAGTGCGGATACGGGTTTGAGAATTTTTAACTCTATTGAGCACTACGGCTTAAATATTTCTAGGGCCGCCTTCACCCGTGGTGAAAGTACTCATAATCTGGTTGGCGCCTTTGAAGCAGATTTGTTTTTATCAAGCAACTATCAAGACGTGCAAAAAGCACTAGAATCTGGCTTTGCCGCAGCCTCTATTGTTGGTACGGGCTCGAAAGACTCTCATGAAACTCAATTGCGAATTGCTTTTGACGGTGATGCGGTTATTTTCTCAGATGAAGCTGAAAAAATATATCAAGAAAAAGGCATTGATGCCTTTGAAGAAAACGAAAGAAAATCTGCCAATGTGGAATTAAAGGCCGGCCCTTTTAAGTGTTTCTTAAAATCTCTACATAAAATTCAATCCGCCTTTCCCGTGGAAAACAACCCTATTCGAACAGCCTTGGTTACCGCCCGCTCTGCACCTTCGCATAAGCGTGTTATTCATACCATGCGCGAATGGGGTATTCGTATTGATGAATCCTTCTTTCTAGGTGGGCTTGACAAAGGTATATTTTTAAAAGAATTTGGTGCAGACATCTTCTTCGACGATCAACACTCACACTGCGAGTCTGCTTCACAATATGTGCCTACTGGGCATGTTCCCAGTGGTATTTCAAATGCATGACCTTTGATACAAAAGCTTTTGCTAATAGCTCACTGTCCACGGCTAAAATAATTCTTATCACGGTTATTCCGTATTTTTTATTGGCAGAACTATTGATGTATTTTGAATTAATGCCAGTTATTGCTCAGATATTTGAACCCTTTACAACACTACTGAACTTACCTCCAGAAGCCGCATTAGCACTGGCATCTGGTGTTTTTCTTAATCTATATGCAGCTATTGCCTTTGCAGCACCTTTAGGGTTAAGTGTCTATGATTGGACAGTATTAGGACTTTTTTTAGGTGTACTCCACTCTATTCCAGTGGAATCTGCCATCATGAAAAAACTGGGCATTGATTGGATGAAATCCATCAGCTTTAGATTGGTAATGGCATTCATAGTACTCACGCCACTACTTATTATCCCAACTGAATTGTTGTTTGACAACCCAGATAAAATTAGCACCGTACTGTATAAAACAACAAGTATTATTCCTACAAATTTTGTTGATTTTATTATTCAAAAATCAGGTGAAGCCATGCTGCTTTCAATTGAAATAATTATTTTAGTTAGTATTATTATTTTTACAACTACGCTTATTAAAGGGCTTAATTTTTTACAAAAATTTGATCACCATCTCAGCACCATAATGGCACTTGTAACCGGCCTTCTAGTTGGTATCACTTACGGTGCTGGTGTGCTTTTAAAAGAAGCACAATACATGAGTAAACAACAGGTGGTATCGGTGTGCTATTTTTTAATGGTAGCCCACGCCATTATCGAAGACACCTTGCTCTTTGTATTTTTTGGGGCTGATATTTTTCTACTTATTGGTATTCGCTTATTTTTTGCCACTTTTGTGTTTTTTGTCATTTCTATTTATTACAAAATAGGTCGGACTTAAACGGGGTAAAGCCTTGTAATTATTGGTAAAATAACTTAATTAATTTTTCATAACAGCAATGTCTAACAAAATCCAAGCTATTCGCGGAATGAACGACCTACTACCCAAAGACTCTGCTTTGTGGTTGTCGCTAGAAAAAACAATCTTTGATTTGTTTGTCTCTTATGGCTTTAAAAACATTCGCACACCCATCGTCGAAAAGACTGATACTTTTTGCCGTGCAATTGGTGAAGCAACTGACATTGTTGAAAAAGAAATGTACTCTTGGAAAGAGTCTAATGGTGAAAGTTTAAGTCTAAGACCTGAAGGTACTGCAGGCTGTGTGCGTATGATGATTGAGCACAACTTACCCAGAGAAGGTATTCAAAAAGTCTTTTATCAAGGCGCTATGTTTAGACATGAACGTCCGCAAAAAGGTCGTTACCGTCAATTCCACCAAGTGGGTGTTGAGGTGTTTGGTGCCGACACGGCCAAAATAGATGCTGAACTAATGGCGATGACTCATTCACTGTGGCAAAGCCTTGGTTTGAAAAATCTCACTTTAGAAATCAACACGTTAGGCTCAGCTGAGGCAAGAGCAAATTATCGATCTATACTGGTTGATTATTTCACCCAGTATAAAGATCAACTGGATGAAGATTCCACAAGGCGTTTGTCATCAAATCCGCTACGTATTCTAGACAGTAAAAATAAAGACATGCAATCTTTGATTAATGCTGCACCTAAGCTCATGGATCATCTAGATGAGGATTCGAGCAAACACTTTGATGAATTCAAGGCGTATTTGCAATGCTTAGATATTCCTTATGTCATCAACACGCGCTTGGTTAGAGGCCTAGATTATTACAACCGCACTGTGTTTGAATGGACCACAACCGACTTAGGCGCACAAGGTACGATTTGTGCTGGCGGTCGTTACGATGGCTTGGTGGAGAAAATGGGTGGAAAATCAACCTCTGCAGTTGGTTTTGCTTTAGGCTTAGAGCGCTTAGTTTTATTATTAGAGGCGCAAGATATCACTTTAGGAAAATCGCCTTTATCTATTTATTTAGTCGTACTGGGTGAAAATGCACAGTTTAAATCTATGCAAATTGCCGCGCAACTGCATCATGCATTACCCAAGGCAATACTTTATAATGACATCACTTTAGGAAGTTTTAAAGCGCAATTTAAAAAAGCTGATAAAGCCAATGCTGATTATGCGTTAATCCTAGGTGAAGAAGAAGCACAAAACAATCAAGTCGCTATTAAACCACTTAAAGGCCAAGGTGAGCAACAAACCATGAGTCTAGAAGATGCGATTCAATATTTTAAAAATTAAGAGAACCATCATATGAAAAACTTCATTGAAGTAGGCAAAACTGAAGACGAACAAGCCGAGCAAATCAAAAAATGGCTTAAAGAAAATGGGCCTCAAATTATTGCAGGTATCGTCATGGGTTTATCAGGCATATGGGGTTTTGACTATTACAACAACTACCAGAATGAGCAAACTATTAACGCACGCTCTGCTTACTTATCCGTTGTATCAAACCCTAATTCACCAGCATTAACAACTTTACAAAGTGATCACACAGACAGTGGTTACGCACAACAATCTATATTAATGATGGCAAAACATGCGGTGTCAGCAGGTGATTATCAGCAAGCACTTGAGCATTTGTCGCCATTATTAAAGTCTGAAAATGAATTTATTGCTCATACGGCCAAACTTAGATCGGCTGCCATTTATTTACAAATAGGTAGCCATGACCAAGCATTATCTACCCTTGATGCTGATGAAAATTCAGTTTTTAGTGCTTTGTACAACCACACCAAAGGTGATATCCATTTGGCAAAAATAATATCGACTCTGCTAAAAAACATTACCAATTAGCCTTAGCTCAATTATCAACTGATTCAGAGTTGCGAGCTTTAATTCAAATTAAGTTAAACGACCTTAACTAGCACCTTTTACATTATGGGTTTACCTGTCATTTCATTAGTTGGGCGCCCAAACGTAGGCAAGTCCACACTATTTAATCGCTTAAGCAAGTCACGCCAAGCCTTGGTATCTGACTTTGAAGGCTTAACGCGTGATCGTCAATATACAGAAGTTTTATTAGATGACGACAGCGAAACTTTTGTCACCATTATTGACACCGGCGGTTTAACCAATGAAGTCAATGAAATTGATAGTGGCATTCAAGGCCAAGTATTAAACGCTTTAGAAGAGTCTGATGTTATTTATTTTATTGTTAGTGCTAGAGATGGTGTTATTGGATTAGATCGAGAAATTGGTGCACAATTGCGTCGACTCAAGAAAAAGATTGTTTTAGTTTGTAATAAGGCTGAAGGGTTAGACCTTAGTCTAGCAGCAGAATTTTATGAACTGGGCTTAGGAGAACCAATACTAATTTCGGCTGAACACGGCCAAGGTATTGAAGAATTAATCGACCATACGTTACCACTACTACCCCAGGTAACAGATGACGAAGAAATTGATGAAGATGTTGAGGGTATTGCTGTTGCAGTGCTGGGTAGGCCTAATGTAGGAAAGTCCACGCTGATTAACCGCATCTTGGGTGAAGAGCGCGTGCTAGCGATTGACTTGCCAGGCACTACCCGTGATAGCATCTATATTCCTTTTGAGCGTGAAGGACAAAAATACACGCTGATCGATACTGCCGGTATTCGCCGTAAGCGCTCTACCCATGAAAAGATTGAAAAATTCTCAATCATTAAAGCCATCGATGCCCTAGAAAAATCACACGTAGTTATCCTAGTGTTAGATGCTCGTGAAGGGGTGACCGAACAAGATGCCACCCTACTCGGCATGATTGCTGATAAAGGTAGAGCTTTAATGATTGCCATTAATAAATGGGATGGGCTAGATGAGTATCAAAAATCAGAAGTAAAGCGCAAACTTGAAGTTAAACTCTCGTTTGTCAATTACGCCAGCGTACATTATATTTCTGCCCTACATGGTTCTGGCGTGGGCAAACTATTTGCACCTATTCAGAAAGCATTTCAAAGTGCGGGTGAAAAACACCCGACTTCATTGCTAAACAAAATATTAGAAAAAGCCAATCAAGGGCACCAACCACCACCTGTTAAAGGTAGGCGTTTAAAGATTAAGTACGTCAATCAATCTGATGTATTTCCGCCTACCTTTACATTCCATGGCAACCACTTACAAAGCGTACCAAATGCTTATGAGCGCTATCTAAAAAATCTGTTTATTAGAGAGTTGAAACTCACTAATACGCCTATTAGAATGGAATATAGAAGCGGTGAAAACCCTTTCAAAGATAATAAGAATGAATTAAATGCTAGGCAAATCGTCAAGAGACGCCGCCTAATGCAGTTTATTAAGAAGCGGAAAAAGCGCTAGAGTAGCTTGCCTCTTTTGTGTTTTTATCTAGGCTAATAACTAATTCACAATACGAATTTTCTAAAATTTTAGCTTGAGACGGGTCATCGCTACAAGCACAACCTGATAATACTTCACAAAAAAATACACCTGTTTTAATTTCAATTGAATCTTTAGTTTCACGGCTAGACAAGATAATTGGTTCAATCGTCGACTGATCAATCACTGCACTGTGATTACAACAATCTTTTAAAGGTAATACGCCGAGCTCGAGTGATTGAACAGCTTGTTTAAAATACTGAGGAAACTCATCGCTTCCCCAATATTTTAAAACCTGGTCAAACACTATGAAGAAAGAATTAAATTATGCGCCTTACTAGCGGCCTTGATAAAGCTTTCAAACAATGGATGACCATCACGTGGATTAGAGGTAAATTCCGGATGGAACTGACAAGCGACAAACCAAGGATGATCTTTAATTTCAACCATCTCTACTAGTGTGCCATCAATAGAACGACCCGATATTGTTAAGCCTGCGGCTTCAAGCTGACCAATTAACTGGTTGTTAACCTCATAACGATGACGATGACGCTCAGTAATCACATTTTTGCCATAAATTTTTCTGGCATTTGTACCCTTAACTAGTGCGCATTCCTGACCACCTAAACGCATAGTACCACCTAGATCTGAAGCTTCATCTCGAGTTTGTACACTACCGTCTTCTTCTTGCCATTCAGTAATTAAACCTACCACTGGATAGGGTGTATTTTCGTCAAACTCTGTGCTGTTAGCACCAGCCATACCTGCCATATTGCGCGCATATTCAATCACTGCTACTTGCATACCCAAACAAATACCCAAATAAGGTACATTATTTTCACGTGCGTATTTAACGGTTGCAATCTTACCTTCAACACCACGATTACCAAAACCGCCTGGTACTAATATGGCACTCATTTCACTTAAACAATCAGCGCCATTTTTTTCAATATCTTCAGAATCGAAGTAGTGAATATTAACTTTGGTTTGCGTGTGTAGACCTGCATGAAGTAACGACTCAGACAAAGACTTGTAGGCTTCTGTCAAATCCATATACTTACCAACCATAGCAATGTCCACACTGTGTGTTGGATTCTCAAGTTTTTCAACAACACTGATCCACTCACTCAAGTCTGCATCCTTGCAATCAAGGCTAAGTTTTCTCACTACAACGTTATCCAAACCCTGCTCATGTAGCGCCTGTGGTACTTTATAAATGGTATCAACATCCAGTGAAGTGAAGACTGAACTCTCTTCTACATTGGTAAATAAGGCAATTTTTGCACGCTCTGCATCTGGTAATGGGTATTCTGATCGACAAATTAAAATATCGGGCTGGATACCAATACCTCTAAGCTCTTTCACCGAGTGCTGAGTTGGCTTGGTTTTTAACTCACCTGCCACCTTGATATAAGGCAATAAGGTTAAATGTATAAATAAAGTATTTTCACGGCCAATTTCTAAACCTATTTGTCTAATTGCCTCCATAAATGGCAAAGACTCAATGTCACCAGCTGTACCACCAATTTCGACCAAAGCAACATCAGCGCCTTCTGCACCTATATGCGTTAAGCGTTTTATCTCATTAGTAATGTGTGGAATAATCTGTACTGTTGCGCCAAGATAATCACCACGACGCTCACGCTCAATCACGTTTTCATACACACGACCTGCAGTAAAGTTATTTTTCTTGCCTAGTTTTTGACGTATAAAACGCTCATAATGCCCGAGATCAAGGTCTGTTTCAGCGCCATCATGAGTCACAAATACTTCACCATGTTGGAATGGACTCATGGTGCCAGGATCGACATTAATATACGGATCCAACTTAAGCATGGTAACGTTAAGTCCGCGAGATTCTAAAAGTGAAGCGAGGGAAGCTGAAGCGATTCCTTTACCTAAAGAGGAAACCACACCGCCGGTAATAAAGATATATTTTGTTGTCATTGAAAACTAACAAAGTTGAAATGGTTATGATACACAAAACTGTGTAGAATATGGGTGTATTAAATCATCGTAAATATTGATGCAATACAAACAATTTTTCTCGCGCTTGTTCTTCTATTTAAAGGCGCATATTGGCAAACTTGTCTTTACTTCAGTAATGATGATGTTTGCAACCGCACTAGAAAGNTCTATCCCTGAAATCACTGGCCGTATTGTTGATGAGCTATTTGCTGCTGAACGCGATCAACAAGTTGCTTTAATTTACGCTTTGGCTTTATTTGGTGTGATTGTGCTTAGCTCTATCTTTGCCATGACCTCTACTGCTGCTAGCTCTTGGGTATCTAACAAAGTAATTATGGACTTACGTGTCGATATGTTTGCCAAATTATTAAGACTACCCAAGTCTTATTTTGACCAACACCCTACTGGCAAAACCCTATCTAAACTTACTTTTGATGTCGAACAAATTGCAGCGGCTGCCTCGAGTATTTGGCTCGATTTTATTAAATCATCTATGTCTGTTATTATTTTAGTAGGCTACCTATTTTATAAAAATTGGCAACTGAGTTTAACCCTACTCATTTTATTACCCTTAGTTTACCTGGCAGTAAAACTCTCATCAAACCGTATGCGTAGCTCTAGTAAAAAAGTACAAAACTCAATGGGTAGAATGACACATCTACTCGATGAAAATATTTCAGGTAGCTCTTTGGTTAAAATCTACCACGCACAAGAACAAGAGAGTAAAAAATTCAACGATCTTATTAAAAACATTCGTCAACAACGATTCAAAGTTGATATGACTGGCGCATTCAACTCGGGCTTTGTTAATATCTTAATTGGCCTCTCTTTGGGTAGTGTGGTGTATTTTTCATCAACCTTATTGGTCATGAGTGCGGGTGAGTTCCTGTCTTTCTTTACTGCAATGGGCATGTTGGTCAAACCCGCTAAAAGCTTAGTTAATATCAACAAACCATTACAAACTGCGATGGCTGCAGGTGAGAGTGTATTCGGGCTGATTGACGAAGATGAAGAGCATAACAGCGGCACCAAACAACTCAAAAAATTCTAAAAGGTGCAATCAAATTTAACCATGTCTCATTTGGTTACAATGATGAAACCACTGTGCTTGATGATATTAACCTTGATATTAAACCAGGAGAAACGGTTGCTTTAGTAGGCTCAACAGGCAGTGGTAAAACCACTATCATTCAATTATTGGCCAAATTTTATTCACCTACTGCTGGCTCTATTATGATTGATGGTATCGATATTGCTGAATTTGAAGTCGATTCATTACGTTCACAAATTGCCTTTGTTGATCAAAATGTACGCCTGTTTAACGATACCGTTAAAGGCAATATTGCACTCGGTCAAATCGACACCATGAGCGATAAACAAATACAACATGCTGCTAAGGTTTCAAATGCGCATGAGTTTATTCAAGAGCTGAGTGACCAATGCGATACCGAGATTGGTGAAGACGGCGCTAAACTCTCTGGTGGCCAAACGACAACGCTTAGCGATTGCTCGAGCGATTGCCAAAGACAGTCCGATTTTAATTTTAGATGAGGCTACCTCAGCACTTGATTCTGCTACTGAAAAACAAGTTCAAGCTGCTATTGATGAGATGCAAAAAGATCGCACCACTATTATCATTGCACATCGACTCAGTACAGTACAAAAGGCTGATCGAATTGTGGTGCTACGTCGTGGTGAAATTATTGAACAAGGTTCACATAAAGATCTAATTGATGCAAAAGGTGAATACGCTTCTTTATACAAGCATCAGTTTGAAGGTTAAGCTTTAGAGCTACCCTTTAGTAACAATCATCTTATGTTCTAGCATGTCATGCATAGAATAGCCAATACCACCAATGCCATAACCTGAGTGTTTTCGCCCTGCAAACGGCATCCAATCTACCCTAAAGGTAGTGTAATCATTAATCATTACTGCACTGGCTTCTAACTTTTTAGCCACATCCATTGCCAGTTCAGCATTATCACTAAAAATAGCAGATTGAAATGACACATCTAAACTATTGGCCTGCTCTATTGCATCATCAATTGTTTGATAGCCGTAGACACACACAACAGGGCCAAAAACCTCTTGGGTGGATACTTTTGAATCCTTAGCTGGGTTAAGTAGTACAGTCGGTTCATAGCTAACCTTGTTAATACGCTTTCCGCCAGTGATTAATTTAGCACCCTCGTCAATCGCCTCATTTACCCAAGCCTCAATTCGATCAGTCTCTTTTGGTAAAATAAGCGGGCCTAAATCACTGTCTTCATTAATAGCATCACCCACTACTTGCTTAGAAGCAATATCGGCAATTTTTTGCGCCATTTCAGTGGCTCGATTTTCAGGCACATAAACACGTTGTACCGACACACATACCTGACCAGAATGATACATACTGGCTTTTACTACACCATTAAAAAATCCTTCTTCATCAGCATATTCATCAAAAATAAGTGGTGCTACGCCACCATGCTCTAATGCACAACGTGTACCAGGAGCTAACTTAGATTTCAAATACCAGCCTACTTTAGCAGAGCCAATAAAACTGAAAAAGGCCACACGTGAATCAGTAACCAATTTTTCTGAATTTTCTCGACTGGTCATTGCAACTTGTACCCAACCATCAGGTAATCCCGCTTGTTTGATTAATTCAGCCAAACGCAAACAACACAATGGCGTAACAGCCGCTGGCTTAATAATTACCGGACAACCCGTGGCAACGGCCGGAATCACTTGGTGAATACTTAAGTTAAGCGGGTGATTAAAGGCACTCACCGCCACCACAACACCAATAGGCTCTAGAATAGTAAATGCCTCATGACCAGCGCCTGCGGCGCTCAAATCCATTGGTATTTCAACACCTTTGCTATTTTCAATCTCAGTAATAGCGATATGTATGCCGTTTACTGCACGAGTCACCTCAACGCGCGCATCACGAATCGGCTTACCGCCTTCATTGGCAATTAAACGTGAGAAATCTTCATGTTCAGCATCAACCAGTTTGGCCAATTTTTTCAAAATAGAAATTCGCTCATGCATAGGCAGGCATCCTGACTGATGCAGTGCTTGTGCTGTAGATAACATATTATCTACTTGTGCACTATCATGCATTTCTAGCTCAGCCAATACTGCACCGGTATAAGCTTGATTAACAATTAGCTTTTCTACTGCCATGATATTGCCTTAATTATCAAATTGTTTTAAATCGTCGAGCAATGTTTTGGTATTTTGCGAATAATCAATCGGCAGGTCGATGACATGCACACCACCCTCATTAAATGCCTTTTCCATTGTTGGAACTAACTGGTCACTTTGTTCTATTCTATGCCCGATCGCACCATAACTGTCCGCATATTTGACAAAATCCGGGTTATTAAAGTCCAGACCAAAATCATCTAACTCTTGAGCGGCTTGCTTCCACTTGATCATGCCATATCCGCTGTCATTAAAAATAATGACAACCAAATTTAACTTAAGACGCATTGCAGTTTCTAATTCTTGTGAGTTCATCATAAAGCCGCCATCGCCACACACAGACAACACTTGTCGATCAGGGTACATCAATGCACATGCTATGGCTGATGGCAAACCTGCACCCATGGTTGCTAAAGCGTTATCGAGTAATAAGGTATTGGGTTGATGGGTATGATAATGCCTTGCAAACCATAGCTTAAACATACCATTATCAAGTGACACGATGCCATCATCATCTATTACCTTGCGCACATCAGCCACTACTCGTTGTGGTAGCATTGGGAATGAACTGTCATTATCTAAAGAATGAATTGCAGCCCTAGTGCGCTGACGAATTTCATCCACCCATTGCGTATTACAAGCATAACAAGTATCAATGTCTTCACCCAATCTAACCACTGAATTACCGATATCACCAATCACCTCTACTTGCGGGTAATAAATGTCTTTAATCTCGGCAGAGTGGAAATTAATATGAATGACTTTTTGATCGCTACCATGCATTAAAAAAGGTGGTTTTTCAACAATATCATGGCCCACATTAATAATTAAATCAGCTTTTTTAATGGCTTCATGCACGTAGTCCTTGGATGAAAATGCTGCTGTACCTATAAAATTATCAATAGCACCACTTAAAACACCTTTGCCCATTTGGGTGTTAAAAAATAAGATACCTGTCTTCTTAACAAAATCAGACAATGGTTGCCTAATGTGTTTTCTATTAGCGCCTGCACCTACTAATAACAGTGGTCGTTTTGCTGATTCAATTACCTTAGCTGCTTTCGAAATCGCTCTATCAGAGGCAAATAATCGATGAATGGTTTGTCTTGGAAAAACATAATCATTCTCTACTTCTTCTCTAGCGATATCCTCAGGTAGTTCTAAATGTACCGCACCTGGTCGCTCCTCTTCAGCAATGCGAAACGCACCACGTACTAAAGCAGGAATTTGTCGCCCATAAACAATTTGGTCAGAATCTTTAACCAATGGCTCCATCATTCTAACAATGTCTAGTATTTGAAACTTACCTTGCAAGCCTGCTTTGATTGGCTTCTGCCCGGTAATCACCACTATTGGCATTGCACCCAACTGTGCATAAGCGATTGCAGTCACTAGATTAGTCGCACCCGGACCTAATGTGGCCAAACACACACCCGCTCTTCCTGTAAGTCGGCCATAAGTGGCTGCCATAAAGGCTGCTGCTTGTTCATGTCTGGTTAGAATAAACTTAATATTCGAGTCTTTAAGAGAGTCTAGTAAGTCTAGATTTTCCTCGCCAGGAATGCCAAAGATGTATTCAACACCTTCGCTTTCAAGTGCTTTTACAAATAGATCTGATGCCTTCATACGCCCCCATGAGTATAGTTTGGGGCTAGGATACCATATTTTTTTCTAGTTGAGTTATATTAGACGAGACAGAGTTTTTCCAGAATCCAAAACCTCTCTAACCATCTGTGATGCATCCACTAATGATTTGGCTTTTTTGGTATGCCAAAGCACCAAGCTGGCTGATAAAACAAGCCCATCATAAAACATGCCTTTCTCGCCTGCAAGCGCAGCCTTGCCTAGCTTAACTGTGTAGTCTGCCAACTCAGAAATATTTTGATGTACATCTAACTCACCCGGGAATGAGATGGCACGCATGTCTTGCTCAATCCCCAGTGATTTTGGATCAATATCTACACGATCTTTTTCGTCAGTACCTTCATAAGACACCATTAAGCCTTTTTGACGCAATGATGGAATAACACCACCCTCAACACCACGCACTAATAAAGCACTATCCATACCAGAGGCTTTTACCAAATTGGCATAAATCGGCGGATAAGGCTTGTGCACGTAACCCAAAATAGAATGGGTGGTTTTTCCTCTAAGTGGGCCAATTAAGGTTTCTACCGTGTTGATAACGGTACGCTTAATCACGCGATTACGCAAAGAGACGATATTATGCAAACCTTTACAATAACTCGCCTGATCAACATAACTCCAGCCAATGGCTGGATCTTCTAATCTTGCCTTGGCTTGTGCTGTTGAATGATCAACACTTAGCCCTAATGCTTCGCTAATATGGCGGTGCGTTAAGCCAAATTTAGGTGAAACACTGTCTAAACCATGGATAACCGTTGGCAAGCCAAGCTCAGCTAATAGTGGTGGTAAGAATGATGAAACTGGAATGGAGCGATTATAACCACTATAAGGGTCGCCTAAATCTACCAAATGCTCAACGTTAACGGCTTGCTTATCACTCTCAGCCAAAATCGCCGCTAAGATACCTTCGTTTTCTTCCATGGTCTCGCGCTTCATACGCAAGGCAATGAGGAAAATAGCCGATTGAACATCATCAATCTCGCCACGGAGAATGGCTTGCATGCCATCTCTAGCCTCTTCAAAATCAATATTCTTACTCAAGTCAGGCCCAGTTGCCACACGCTGAATAATTGATTTCATTAATGCTTGAGAGTCAGTACTCATGATTAAACCTCGATATAAATTTCGTTATTTTCTTGTTTGACGGCATAAGTTTGCATATTATCAACGTCATTTTCTGAAGAATCACCCGTTTTTAAATCAAAACTATAGCCATGCAGTGAGCACTTAACTCGATCACCTTTTAAACAGCCCAACGTGAGTTTAATGTCTTCGTGTGGACAGTGATTTTCTGCGCAATACAGCGTGCCGTTATTCATGGTGACAAATAAGTCTTTACCTTCTAAGACAATTTCGACCATCGTGCCTTCTTTAGGTGCTTGGTCTAAAACCTTCTTCCAAGTGGACATTAAAAAAATCTCCAAACACGGTTGCTATCAAGCGCTGAAGCGCATTGTTTAAGTTGTCGTTTATAGCGTTTAGCATTACCGTCTACTTTTTTAGCAATTTTTATTAACCAAGGTTTTTTTCTATAAGACTTTTTATTAAATCCACCGTGGCCTTCATGATAAGCTAAATATTGGTTATACGCATCTGACATAGCAACACCGGAACGTTTGCTTGATTGAGTCATGTACCAGCCAACAAAATCTGCCGCATCATCAAAATCATCACGATCTGCATCTTTGTTGCCGGTTTTTAATTTGTACCATTCCCAGGTATCATCAACTGCTTGAGCAAAACCATAGGCTGTTGTCGGCCTAAACCACGGCACCACACCAAACAACTTTTCTCTAGGTGGTTTTGCATCAGAGGCAAAGTTAGACTCTTGATAGATAATAGCAAGCTGCACATGTGCAGGTGCGCCGTATTTTTTCTCACTGGCTTTAATTGCACGATACCAGCTCACCTCTTCATCCATCAAATTACAAATATTACTAACCTTGACCGCCGGCGTTGAAAAACACCCGCTCAATAAAGTTGAGAGAAAAACAATCAGTAAACTTTTTTTCATTAGCCTACTGCTGGGAAAAACACCTTGTAAGCTACAACAACTTGAATGATAAATAAAACAGCAAACATACCTTTAATCGCACCATCTGATAACGGAGTTGGTTCAGCAGAGTCAGACTTCTCTAATTTTACATTGGTTGCCACCAAGCCTTTGTCAGAACTTTCTGCTTGAAACACCACGCGTGTATCTGCTTTCAAACGTGACTTGTTATAAATACTCTTCTGGTGAACGAAATATTTCTCACCATCATCACCCGTAATAAAACCATATCCTTTAGTACCAAACTGGGCTACTACGCCTTTTATTTTTTTTGCCATTTTTTACGCTCCGGTCTTGTGCAAACAATAAGTTGCTTTTTGAATAAAATCTACGCCAGCGCGTAGAAACTTGAGCTCATTTTTTATGTCATCAAAACACTGTAATTGTTGACATTTGAACCCCTTACTAAAAAGTGAAACCACCTCATCCTCATCAACTGCAAAAGGCGGGCCACTTATTTGTGATTGCGGGTAATTTAGTGTTAATAACAACACCCGACAATCATTCGGTATTATAAAGTATAAATGCTGCGCATATTTTGCTCTTAAATCAACAGCTAGCGCGACTAGCGCTGCACGGTCATACACGGCAGAAACTGATTTCAATACAGACTTATCCAGTGCAAAATAATCCCCGCAATATAACGTGATATTGTCACTTTGATACAGCGTAAATTGATCGATTTGATTGATTGTAAAAACAAGGTTATTTTCATACAAAAAACTGCTCGATAGCCAATGAACTAAGTTCAACACCAATTACTTTAAAGCCCTGCTCAAGCAAATAAACCATGTCATAGCTTTTGCCACACAAGGGTACAAATACCGTATCACCCTGCTTAAGCTTTAAACAAGTAATAAATTCAACAAGTTTAGAATTTACTTGTGCTCGATGCCAGCCAATTTTTCCTTCTTGCCAGCGTTGTATCCAATCCGTCATCTCGTCCTTAAGTTATAATACTCAGCATGAAAATTAATCGCCCATCTCGTAAAACCTTAATGCAATTTATGATGGTTATTTTAGCCATTTTTGTCATCCGTGCATGGCAACAACAAGATCTCACTCAAGGCATGACGCCCAGTTTCAGTTCTCAGACCTTAACCGGTGAAGTGATGAACTCTAACCCCTTACCTGATCAAGGTATTTTGATTCACTTTTGGGCAACTTGGTGTCCAGTTTGTACTGTAGAAAATGACAATATTCAAGCCGTAGCAGAAGATTACAAAGTACTCAACATCGCTATTCAATCAGGCTCTGATGATGACATTAGAAAATACGCTGAAGAAAACAACCTTAAGCTAGACAACATCATCAATGACCAGTCGGGTTCTTTATCTCGCTTATTCGGCGTTAAAGGTACGCCCAGTAGTTTTTTTGTTAATACCGAAGGTCGCATACAATTTGTTGAAGTGGGTTATACCACCACACTAGGCTACCGACTCAGACTCTGGTGGGCTGGGCTTTGACCAAAGACTGGTCTGAACAACTTGGCTTTATCTTCGAGCAAGACTATTACCAGCATCTGCTTGAGTTTTTAAAATACGAATCAGCGCACAACAAAACTATTTACCCACTTAAAGATCAAATATTTAATGCCTTTGATCTCAGCAGTTTTNAGAACACCAAGGTCATTATCCTTGGGCAAGACCCTTATCATAACGAAGGTCAAGCACATGGCTTGAGTTTTTCAGTACCCGAGGGTGTTAGCATCCCACCATCGCTGAGAAATATCTATCAAGAACTCTTATCGGATTTAGACATTACACCTAGCCAAAGCGGTAATTTGACCCACTGGGCGTCACAAGGAGTACTGCTACTCAATAGCGTACTCACCGTTGAGAAAAATTCACCCGGCTCTCATGCCAAATCAGGCTGGGTTGATTTCACCGACACGGTGATTGATGTTTTAAATGAACAAAAACAAAACTTAGTGTTTTTGTTGTGGGGTGCTCATGCTCAGAAAAAAGCCGAACTAATTGATCAAAACAAACACTTGGTTTTAACTGCGGCACATCCATCGCCCTTCTCTGCACATAAAGGTTTTTTTGGTTGTAAACATTTTTCTCAAACCAATGATTACCTTAAAATGCACAACCAACAACCTATTGATTGGACGCTATGAAATTAGTTATTGACGATGCATGCTATGCCTACGATAAGATATTCTCACAATTTGGTGAGATTAGTGCATTGCCTGGCCGAAGCATTGATAAGGCTTCTGTGCAGGATACAGATGTACTCATCGTACGCTCACGTACCAAAGTTAATCAAGCGCTACTAGAAGGGAGCAAAGTTAAATTTGTTGGTTCAACCGTTGCAGGCCTTGATCATGTTGATCAAGATTATTTAGCAAAAAACAACATTACCTTCTTTTCAGCCCAAGGCTGCAATTCAATGGCAGTGGCTGAGTTTGTTATCAGTGCGATTGTTAATTTGGCTGATGAGCTGGATTTTGACTACACGCAAAAAACTTTGGGAATTATTGGTGTAGGCAATGTTGGCTCAAGATTGGCTGCTAAAGCTGAATTAATGGGTATTAAAACTTTACTGAATGATCCGCTACGCCAAAGCAATGAAAATTTACCTCATTTTGTTGGTTTAGACACAGCACTCAGTGCGGATATCGTCACTTTTCACACGCCACTCACTTTTGACGGGCAGCACCCATCATATCAACTGCTTAATGAGACTAATTTTCACAATATTAGTGAAAAAACCATCCTTTTTAATGCCGCAAGAGGTGGTGTTATTAAAGAAAAAATTTGGGAAAAAACCCAAACGATGGTCAATATCATTGACTGCTGGGAAAACGAACCCAACATCAATCAAAACTTACAAGAATGCGCTTATTGGGCTACCCCACACATCGCCGGACACTCAGTTGATGCCAAGTTTATGGGCAGTTTTATGGTTTATGAGGCTTTATGTGACTTTAGCGGACAAACACAAGACGAGAGTATTGTTAATTTGATTGCTCCTGGCATTTTAAAGGTTAAAAAAGACAACCTTAAAGATACTCTAAACGAAATTTATGACTTTAAACAAGACACAGCGGCAATTACCAATGTTGATAATTTTGAAGATTATCGTCGGAACTACCCGATTCGATACGAGTGGCATCATTTTGACAGCACCACTGTACTGCCAATTGTTTAAATGATTATCCGCCTCTAACGATTGACTTTATCTGCATTAAGGCATCCTTGAAAGTAGTTTGTCTTATCGTACCAATTAGAGCTTTTACATCAAATTTATGATGGCACTATATAAGACATATAAATCTATTTTTTTCCTTCAAGATAAGCTTCTATCAGCGCTTGAATAATTTCATCACTATGCTGATCTTTAGTAAAGTATTTATGCATAATGCCTTCCACTTTTGGCAAGCATTCTGCTTGTAGTTGATTTTCTTTTAATAAATCCAGATCTATCTCGCCATTATTTACACAACCTTGTACGTAGCCTTTTTCATTAGAAAAATTAATTTCTTGATCAAGCATTACTTCAAGTTGGTATGAATAAGTGCCTATATCATTGGCGCGCGCAATAGAGGTATAAACCGAATTAAAGAAATCTTCGTGATGAATAATATGATCAATATCAATCACTGTTTTTAAATCATAGTGTTGACCCTGGTAATCAAATTCGATAGTGGCGGTAACTGTATTAGTAAACATTATTTAGTCAATGATAAGAATAGCTGTGGCAATTCTTTTGGTAAAGATTCAATACGATCAATAACAGAATAATTGTTACCAAAAATATCAGCAATGTATTCATCTGCTTTTTTATCCAAACTAATACAATACGGATACATGCCTTTCTGCTGAACCTCTTGCACTGCTTTATGTGCATCTTGAATCAACGCTTTGGGGTCGTGCATATCAATATCAGCTGGCTCACCATCCGTTAAGATTAGCATTAATTTTTTATCGCTCTGCTGCATATCTAAATAATGTGCACCATGGCGAATAGCAGCACCCATACGTGTTGAAAATTCCGCCTTAAGATCAGCCAAACGAGATTTAACCGTATCATCCCAACTCTCGCTATATCCCTTAATATGATAGTACATCACCTTTTGACGGGTATCAGAATTAAAGCCAGCAATAGCAAAGTTATCACCTAGCTGTTCCACCGCCCAAGCCAGTAAAGATACCGCCTCTTGTGAAAGCTCCAAAATTGTTTGCCCTGAATTACCCACCACTTCNTTTAATGACTGAGAAAGATCAAGTAGCAGTAACACCGATACACTGCGAGAATCATGTTCAAAATCTACATTAATTCGAGTATCAGGCTGCGAACCATTTTTAATGTCAATCACGCTTCGTAAAGCCAATATCCAAATCTAGCTCTGCACCCTCTTCCTGATAGCGAATACGTTTTTTATTTTGAGGCTTTAATAAGTCTAATACTTTTTTAAGCTGCTTAACTAAAGATGAATGCTTGTCTAGAATTCGATCAATTTTAGAACCGTCAGTATGTGTATGCAGTCTTTCATAGACTGCCGCCCAATCAGGCTTGTACGATTCATATGCATAATCCCACTCGTCATAATAATGTGGTGGAATAGTTTCAACTTCTTCATCCTCTTCTTCTGGTGAAGTTTCGCGATGGAAGATTTCATCATCTTCATCAAACTCTTCAATGAATACCCACATAGAACGGTTATCGTCTCGATAAGTAACTTCAGTATCTTTAAAATAAACTTTAGCCAATGCGTCTGAAGGGCCTCTAGTTTTAATCAAATAACCCAGTCCAAGGCTTAAACTATTAGCAGTAGTGGTTTCACCATCTGCCATTAGTGTCTTGAACTTTGCTACATAGTCCAAAATTATTTCATCTTTATAAGGATGGTCATCATCAAGTAGTGCGCGCGTCAACATAATAGCGCGATGTCTTAAACAAGACTGAATAGATTTATCACAATCAAATTCATCAACGATTGGGATTAAACTTAACCAAAGTTTTTTAAGTCCTGGATACTGTTGAATAGCTAAATACTCTACTCGCGCATCTTCAAATACTTCAGCAAAAAATCGCTGCTGTGGGGAGACGTTATCGGCAACAATTTTTGTTGTAAATTGATGATGAGCAACCAAGTGAGCAACTAATGCCATGTAACGCTTACAGCCGTTAACACCATTTAATGATTCATAAATATCAGGTAAGCGAATAATGTCACTTTCTATGTACGGACTGAAGTGCTCCAATTTTTCAAAATCTGGAGAATATGGTGCATACATAAAGTCTGTTTTCCAAAGCGCTCTTTGGAATAAGTTAATAGGACGCTCAATATCACTAAATAACAGACCTTTTCTTTGACGCTGGAATACCGCTTTCGAATCTGCTGTTGTCAATGTAAAGTACTCTTCTTGACGCTCTGGATGGTCCTTAAAATATCTAAGGCCGTAATTAATCCACTCGTAAATACCTTTGAAATCTAACTGCTCTAATAATAAGTTAATATTACCCAGCATTGCTTGCAAAGAAGGTGAAGGATGGGTGTCATGAATACCGTGTATTGAGTAAGTTGTTTTGCCCAAATGATATTCAATTAGTTCTAAATATTCATTTAGTTGATCTTTATTAATATGATCAACAACAACAACAAAGCTATTTAAAAATGGCTCTACTGAAAGTTTATTCGGCGTTCTACAAATTTTATTATAAGTAAAGTCGACAATTTTTTTAATACTGCCATCACCAAAATGCTCACCTACCCAAGGCATTGTCTTTAAAAATGCGATTGATAATTTATCACCTTGACCAATTTTAGCTAAAAACTCAGCACCCTCATAATACTCAACCAAGCTTATTTCGGATAATCGCTCTACTGCCTGGTCAATGTTTAATGCAAAAACATCTTGTACAGAATCAAAGGCACAATCTAGTGGTTCATGCCGAACTTCTTCAGTCATCTAAGTTACCTGATTAACCAAAAATAGCGTCGATTGCACCACCCATGGTTGTGCGAACTTCAGCGTCATCAGTAATTGGACATACTAACGCCATATGACAAGCATCTTTAACATCAACACCTGCAGCAATCAATGTACCAGCATAGTTAAGTAAACGCGTTGAGGCGCCTTCGTCCAAACCATGACCCACCAAATTACGGGTTGCTTNNGCAAGTTTAACTAACTTAGCAGCAGTGTCAGCATCTACACCCGACTCTTTAACAACAATACTCGCTTCTAATTCAGCTGAAGCATAGTCAAAGTCCATGCCAGTAAAACGCTGCTTAGTAGATTGCTTAAGATCTTTCATTAATGACTGGTAACCAGGGTTGTATGAAATAACCAATTGGAAATCTGGATGCGCTTTTACAAGTTCACCTTTTTTATCCAACATTAATTCACGACGATGATCCGTCAATGAGTGAATAACAACCATCGTATCTTGACGTGCTTCTACGATTTCATCTAAATAACAAATAGCGCCGTGACGTGCTGCTAATGTTAATGGACCATCTACCCAGCGAGTACCGTTAGCATCTAGCAAGTAACGACCAATTAAGTCAGAAGCAGTAATATCTTCATTACAAGAAACAGTAATAATAGGTTTACCTAGTTTGTATGCCATGTGCTCAATAAAACGAGACTTGCCACAACCTGTTGGGCCTTTAACCATCACTGGTAGGCGTGCATTGTATGCTGCAGTGTAAAGTTCTGCCTCGTTTGATTGTGCTTCGTAAAATGGCTCTAATTTAATTTTAAATTGATTGATATCGAAATCTGACATAGTTCTATCCTTATTAATGTTGTCCACTCCTTAATGTAGTGGCTTGTATGGCTTGAAACACTTACATAAACAAAAGGTGTTGTTCTTGCTTATGTAAGTGTTTCTTAGAAAAAAAAGCCCCCGCATGTAGCAGAGGCTCTTTATAACTAAGAGTTACAAGGCTTACTTGTGAACACCTAGCTTGTCTCTCCAACCAGGGTATAGAGAATCTGCATCACCAGGGAATGACTCGAATGCACGAGCAAACTCATTATGATCTTTAGCAAATTCAATTGGGTCAGCCTTAGCCATCCAGCAATCATATGCTTGACGTAGTGACTTAGCACCCGCTGCAGGAGAATCAATGTGACCATAAGAGCCACCACCAGAAGTGTTGATTACGTTACCGTGACCTAAGTTCTCAAAGAAGCCTGGAAGACGTAGAGCGTTCATACCACCAGAAATAATTGGTGTAGTTGGCTTCATGCCGAACCATTCTTGATGATAAACTGGACCATCAGCACTGTCGCGCTCGATCATGTACGCGATGTTTCTATCATCAGCACCACCTTCCATCTTACCGTAACCCATTGTACCCACGTGGATACCAGACGCACCCATAAGGCGAGAAAGCTTAGCAAGGACAAATGCAGTGTAACCACGAACTGAAGATGGCGATGTAATCGCACCATGACCAGCTCTATGGTAATGTAAGTATTGATCTGGGTAGTTACGACGTGCAGTTGTAACCATACCACAACCACCTACGTAACCATCAACTAGGAATGCAACGTGATGAGCGTTTTCACCAAATGCTTCTAAGATGTAGTCAGCACGAGCACACATTTCATGATGATCGTCAGCAGTAATGTTTGCAGAGAAAATTTTAGCTTCGCCAGTCTCGTCTTGTGCACGCTTCATAGAGTCAGCAACTAAAGGAGTCACATCCTTCATACGAGCATAAACTTGGTTACCTTGAGGCTCATCGTTCTTGATGAAGTCGCCACCTAACCAGAATTGGTATGCCGCTTCAGCAAAAGGCTTAGGACGAAGACCTAATTTAGGCTTAATAATAGTACCGGCTATGTAGCCACCATCGTTACGGTCACGACCTAATAAGTTCCATAAATCTGTAATATCCATAGAAGGGCCGTCAAAGATGTCAAGCATTTGCTTAGGAACATGGAAGTCAATCATTTGTGCACACTGTACATCACCCATACCTTGGTTATTACCAATCGCAAGTGTAAGGAAAGATACAACCATTGCACGACCGTCAATTAAGTTACGATCAAATAATCCACATGGGTATGCAATTTTCATGATGCCTTTAGCTTCATCAATTTCGTATACCATTGCATCTAGATCTTTAGTAAAATCATCTGTAGTTGATACTTCTACGTTTGTACCAGTAGACGACTCTGCAGCAAAGTGAGCAGCAGTTTCTAGGTAACCAAAGAAACCTGGCATTGGTGTCATTGTGTAGGCAACAAGTATATGGCCGCCTTCAGCTAATAGCGTATCTTCATCTAATGACAAATCAGCATATCTATTCGATTGATCCATTGTGGACTCCTATCTATTAAAAATCCTCAATAATACAAGAACACTTAAATAATGTAAAATAATATTTATTTAGTAAATAATAAGTTTTAATTATGATTAATTACACACTTAAGCAACTGTACAGCTTTGAAGCAGTTGTACGCCTTAAAGGCTTTACCAAAGCCAGCAAAGAGCTTAACATTACTCAGCCTGCCGTGTACATGCAGATCCAAAAACTCACGCAAAATATTGGCTCTGATTTGATCAACGTTAAAGGTAAAACGCTAACACCCACCTTTATTGGTAAGAAACTTTATCAAACTTGTTTGGATGTTATTGCCAAACTCGAACAAACTCGTTTAGATATTAAACAAACACTAGACCCTGAAGCAGGTCACTTACAAATCGCTGTTGCGACGACGACCAACTCATTTGTGAGCCGTGTATTGGCTAAGTTTAAAAAAGAATATCCTAAAATGACTTTCTTCTTAGAAGTGACCAACCGAAAAGCATTGCTAGAAAAACTCAACAATAACGAAATCGACTTAGTGATTATGGGTGAGCCACCTTCTGATATACCGTTAGTCACTCAGCCATTTATGAAAAATCCGCTAATTGCTATTGCCCACCCTAACCACCCTTTATTAAAAAATAAACGCAATTCAATTAAAGCACTTGCAAAAGAAACTTTAATTACTCGCGAGCAAGGATCTGGTACACGCATTACCATTGAACGTATCACAGGTATGCAATTTAACTCAGATATTGAGATTAACTCCAATGAAGCAATTATCGAATCTGTTCAAGCAGGACTCGGTATTGGTTTTGTTTCTAAACATACAGTAAAGTTAGAATTAGAAAATGGCATTATTAAGCAACTTAACGCTGATAAATTTCCCATTACACGTCACTGGTACGTCGTTCATCATGCCAAAAATCAGCTTTCACCTATGGCGACACGTTTTAAAAAATTTATTGTGGAAAATAGCGACTTGGACTAAATTGGATTAGGAAAATACAATTGTCTTATTATTACAAGTCAGTACACGATCTTCTAAGTGATATTGCAAACCCTTGGCTAGTGTAATCTTTTCTATATCTTGACCCATTTTTTTCATATCGTCAGCACTATCAGCGTGATCAACCCTGACCACATCTTGCTCAATGATTGGGCCTTCATCTAAATCAGCCGTCACATAATGACAAGTAGCACCAATCAGTTTAACGCCTCGTTCGGCTGCACGCTTATAAGGATTAGCGCCTACAAAAGATGGTAAGAAAGAGTGGTGGATATTAATAATCTTGCCTTCATATTGTTTGCACATATCCTCAGGGATNATTTGCATATAGCGTGCTAGAACTATCACATCGGGATCAAACTCATCCACTGCCTCACTCATCTTAGCAATATCACTTTCTTTAGTATCCTTGCTAATACTTACTTGCTTAAATGGTACATCGTACCAACTGGCAAGTTTTGACAGTCTTTGATGATTTGAGAGCACACCTATGATCTGACCTTCAAGTTCAAGCTCATGTCCACGATGCAAAAGATCAGCTACACAGTGTGACGACTTTGAGCCCATAATCAAGATACGTTTTAATTGTGCAGTATCATTCATGTGCCAAGCCATATTGTATTGGTCACCTAGTGTGGAAAAATCGGTTCGAAACTCGTCCAGTGAACAAGACAATGAACTCGACTCAATTTCAATACGCATGAAGAACCGTTTATTCTGATCATCTAAATGATGATGCGCCTCTTTTATATTACCATTATGCTCAAAAATAAATTGGCTCACCTTAGCCACTAAGCCGTGTGCATCAGGACAAGAAATTAACAGTCTATATACACTCATGTACGATATTCAGCATTAATCTTCACATAATCATAGGAAAAGTCTGTGGTCCACACGCTTTCTTGGGTGTCACTCTCACCAATCTCAATGGTGATTACAATTGTATCTTTTGCCATCTCGGCACTGCCCGCTACTTCTGTGTAGCTTTCGTCAGGTTCTCCGGCTTGAATAATACTTACCTTGTTCAGATAAATATTAATGTCTTCGATGGTTAGACCGCTAATATTTGCACGACCAACTGCTGCCAAAATACGACCCCAGTTTGCATCACTTGCAAACAAGGCTGTTTTTACCAAAGGTGAGTGTGCAACCGTATAGGCCACTTCTAGGCAGTCTGCATTACTTACGCCACCCTTCACACAGACCTCAACAAACTTAGTCGCACCCTCTCCATCTTTAATAATTTGGTGTGCTAAAGATTGCGTCACTTCATCAAGTGCTCGCTGAAACTCATCAACACAATCATGAATATCCACACCACTTGCGCCGGTTGCACTGAGTGTACAAGCGTCATTGGTTGAGGTGTCACCATCTACTGTAATACGATTAAACGATTGGTTGACGGAAGCTGTTAAGCATTGTTGTAATTTGGCTTGAGTTGATTTGACATCAGTAAAAATAAAACTAAGCATGGTTGCCATATCGGGGCGAATCATGCCAGAGCCTTTAGCGACACCACTAATGGTTACCGTTTTTCCATTCACTTCAAATTGCTTTGAGGCAGTTTTTTCAACCAAATCAGTAGTTAATATTCCCTTAGCAACATTCTCCATCGAATCGCTCGATAATTTAACAATTGCTTTAGGAATACCGACATCAAACTTAGAAACATCAAGTTGCTGACCAATCACACCGGTTGAAAATGGCAACACTTGTTCGATATCAATATTAAGCTCACTAGCCAAACACGCACAAGTGTGTAATGTATTTTTCATGCCTTGCGTGCCCGTACCTGCATTGGCATTACCACTATTAATAAGTAGTGCTTTAGGATGATGATTAAGGTGATTTTTGGCTATTACTACAGGTGCTGCACAAAAAACATTTTGAGTAAATACGGCAGCCGTTGTTGTGCTTTCTGTCAAATAAATAATAGATAAATCTAGGGCGTCATTATTCTTAATACCTGCATCAATGGATGCTGATAATACGCCTTCTATATTTAATAATGACTGACTCATGTTTAGCAATAAATCCTTAATAAATTAAGGGTATTTTACTGACTTAAGAAGTTTTTGAAGATTTTTTATCTAGATATTGGAAAACACTCATCAAAATCGCACCAAACAGTACCATAATCAATGCCGGAANAGCAGCGCGCTCAAACAAACCTTCGGCACTGAGCTCGTACACTTGAATTGCCAACGTATCCCAACCAAAAGGTCGTAACAAATAAGTAGCTGGTAATTCTTTCATTACATCTACTGCTACTAATAAACCACCTGCTAAAATCCCCGGTGTCATCATGGGTAAATACACTTGCCAAATCAGTCGTAAGCGCGTAGCGCCTAATAGACGTGCGCTCTGAGTAAATACGGGTTTAATCTGCTGAGCACTTGCATCAATCGAGCTGTAAGCAATCGCCATAAATCTAGATACATAAGCAAATAGCAACAAAGAGATTGATCCAAAAATAATATGGTTAATCGACTCACCGCCAAAATAAATATTAATCACAGAGATTTGATTAATACCATAAAGCAAACCAACCGCCATTACCGAACCTGGCAACGCATAGCCTAGTGTTGCCATACGAATCACGCCTTTTAGCCAAATACTGCCTTGCTTGCATCGACCAGGTAACGCCAATACTGTTGCAATAGCGACAGTGATCAATGCGGCAGAAACCGTTAATATCGAAGTTGAGGCAATCAAATCAAAATACTTTGCACTCCACTCCTCACCAGCCGATTCCCAACCCCAAATAACAAGCTGCAACATCGGCATTGCAAATGAGAGCATGAATACACCAAACACGAATAAGCTAATCAACCACCCAACAATGCCTGTTGCATGATAAGGTTTTTTATTAGATACATCGGCTGAATAATACTTGGCTTGGCCTCTGGCTTTTTTCTCAAAATAGATTAAGAAAAATGCTACCAAGACTAGTAGAGATGCAAGTTGAGCTGCTACCTCAATCGATCGGAAATCACCCCAAGCAGAATAAATGGCCGTGGTGAAAGTATCATAATTAAACAAACTAACCACACCAAAATCAGCCAACGTCTCCATCAGTGTAACCAGTAATCCTGCTGCTGCTGCCGGGCGAGCGAGTGGTAGTGATATTTTAAAAAATACTTTGAGCGGGCTAGCACCTAATAATTTACCCGCCTCAATCATGTTGATTTTTTGGCGTTTAAATGAAGCGCGAGTCATCATATATACATAGGGATAAAACACCAATACAAATGTCAGGATAATCGCCCATGATCCGGCACGGATATCAAACCCTGGCAGTCCAAGCACCTCACGCATCCATACCTGTGCATAACCCGAGTAATCAAATACGCCCAAATACACAAAAGCCAATACATAAGCTGGGATTGCAAATGGCAAAAACAACGCCCACTCTAGCCACTTTCTACCAGGGAATTCAACCATCACCACAAGGTAGGCCAATATCGTACCCAATAGCGTTACACCAATACCCACGCCAATTAAAAGAATAACCGTAGAGCTAATTAAACCTGGCAATAAGTTCTGGGAAAAATGCGTCCAAAGCTCATGCTCAGGAAACAACCAAGACAACGCCACCACAAAAATTGGCATCGCCACTAATAGGGCGAGAACACTAATCCAAATTTTTGATTTAAAGCAACCTTTTTCCAAAATGTTTCTCTATAGAAGTTTCTAGTATTTTAAAACAAAAAAACCCAAGACTATCGACAAGCCTTGGGTTTTATTAACAAAAAATAAACGTCTATTTATAGCCCTTTATTTGCATTAATTTAACTGCTTTAGCCTGCAAAATACCGGCTTTCGATAAGTTCATATCATCCTGCTTGAACGATCCCCATGCAGACACTATATCATCTGAAGCAATATTTTGGTTAGCTGGGTATTCTTTATTAAGCGAACCATAAATAGCTTGTGCTTCAGCGGATGACAACCATTCTAATAATTTGGTTGCACCCTCAACATTAGTTGCATACTTAGTTACACCAGCACCCGATACATTAACATGCACACCTGTTGTATCTTGATTTGCCCAAAATAGTTTCAATGGTGCATTAGGATTTTTAGCAATTAAACGACCAAAATAATAAGTATTAACTAAGCCAACATCACATTGACCTGCAAGGATTGCATTCATTACATGTGAGTCTTTGGCGTTAGGTGTTGCTGCCAAGTTACTCACCCAGCCACTAATAATATTGCCCGCTTTGTCTTCACCGTGATTATAAATGACAGAAGCCGCTAACGACTTGGTATAGATTTTTTTGCTGGTTCTAAGGCATAATTTACCTTTCCATTTGTCTGATGCTAAGTCTTCATAAGTTGATAAATCATCTGGCTTTACACGATCAGTTGAATAAACAATAGTACGTGCACGAACTGATAAACCTGTCCACAATCCGTCAGGATCTCTTAAATAAGATGGAATATTACTCTTTAACGTTTCTGTTTGCACTGTCTGGAATAAACCTTGAGAGCCTGCGTACCAAAGATTACCTGCATCTACTGTCATAAACATATCAGCTTGCGTACTAGCACCTTCAAGCTTTAAACGCTCTATTAACGCACCACCTTTACCGGTTAAGTACTCAACTTTAATACCGGTGTCTTTTGTAAAAGCCTCAAATAATGGCTTAATCAAATGCTCTTTACGTGAGCTGTATACTGTGACTGAGTCATCACTTGCTGCTTGCACAGCTGCTATACTCGAAACTGTTAATATTGAAAATACGACAGTTGATGAAACTAATGTTTTAATATTCATTCTATTTTTATTCCTGTTGGATGTATTTGTATTTAATAACATAATTGATAATGATTATCAATTGCGAATGATACTCATTATTATTTGATTGTCAACTGTTTATTCTGAATTGTGCCAACTTTATCAGCCAATGCGTTGGCTTCATCCTCATCATGTGTTACCAAGATAGAGGTCACTTGTGCTTTTTTAAGAATTAATCTAACTTGTGAGGCCAATTGATTACGATGATTCTTATCTAGACTAGAAAATGGCTCATCTAATAACAACAGTTTTGGTGATGGCGCCAAAGCGCGTGCCAAGGCTACACGCTGCTGTTCACCGCCTGAAAGCTGATGAGGGTATTTTTTTTCAATACCCTCTAAACCAATCAAAGATAACAACTCTTTAACACGATCTTTCTGTTCTTTTTTAGATTGATCGCTAATACCAAAAACAATATTTTTATCAACCGTCATGTGTGGAAATAAAGCGTAATCTTGAAACACCATCCCTACCCCTCTTGATTCTGGTGTAATTTGATGCTTTCCATTAACTGATAATTGACGACCGTCTAATTCAACTTTGCCCTTAGCAGCATCATCAAGTCCTGCAATAAAACGAAGTGCAGAACTCTTGCCACTACCACTATCGCCTAGCAAAGCAAAAATTTCACCCTGCTCCAGGTCAAGATTGAAGCCATCTAAAACTTCATTATTTTGATAAGTGACTGATAAATCGTTAACCGCTAACATTTAATAATGCAAATACTAATAAGAATGATTATCAATATTATATAAGATTATCCTAATAAATACGGGTAATTAATGACAATTTACTAAAAATACATATAGACAGATATATGTCATAAAATAATGCCTAAAGACAAACTGATAGTATTTTTATAAAAATGAACAAACAAGATCGAACTAAAGCCAGTCAAAAAGTTACCTTAGTTGGTGCTGTAATTGATTTCTTGTTGGCTATCTTTAAAATAATTGCTGGTGTCATTGGTAACTCTGGCGCTTTGATTGCCGATGGTATTCATTCATTTTCAGACTTACTATCTGATGGTGTTGTTTGGTACGCAGCTAAACATTCAGCTGAAGAGGCTGATGAGGAGCACCCGTATGGCCATGAGCGATTTGAAACTGTTGCCACGCTTGGTTTAGCCATTATCTTAGCCATTATTGGTACAGGTATTATCTTTGATGCATTTATTCGCCTAAGCAGTCCGGGTGAGCTTTCGCATAGCGCGCTACTTCTGAGTGCTGCCGCTCTATCCATTTTCTCTAAAGAGGCTTTGTACTGGTACACCCTTAAAGTAGCTAAAACTTATAAATCAGAAATGCTTAAAGCCAATGCTTGGCATCATCGATCTGATGCGCTGTCATCGATTGTAGTGTTTGTTGGTATTTTAGGTGGCTTGAATGGTTATCTATACCTTGATAGTATTGCAGCTATTGTCGTTGGTTTAATGGTGATTTATATTGCTTGGGAGCTAGGCACAGGCGCTACTAAAGAATTAGTAGACACTTCCATTGATGCTGCACAAGTTGAACAACTCAGAAATGCAATTGGCATGATTAGTGGTGTGAACAGTGTACATTCACTGCGCACTCGTAAAATCGGTCATACAATATCGGCAGATGTACATGTGCAAGTTGACCCTTTCTTGAGTGTTAGCGAAGGGCATATTATTAGTGTGAGTGTCGAACGTGTAGCCAGAGAGTGCCTAGAAAACTTAACCGATGTCACTGTGCATATTGACCCAGAGGATGACGAAACTGCCGCACCTTGCGAGAACTTGCCTGAACGCGCCCAAGCGCTTGGTATTCTTAATAAGGCTTTATTTAACAATCAATGTGATGGTGAGATCAAACGCATCCAGTTACATTACCTTGATGGCAAGATTCATGTGGATTTCTTTTTGCCACTTTCATGTTTATCTTCTGATAAAAGCCACGATGAGATCTTGGAGAAGTTAACCGAAGTAGTAAGAGAACTACCTGAGTTTGGCGATATTAAGGTTTACTTCGGTTAATTACAAGCTATGGTAAGCATGGCACATTGCACCTGCTAATGCATCAGCTGCATCCTCTTGCGGGGCTTTATTGAGTTTTAAAGATTCTTGCACCATATAAGACACTTGATCTTTGCTGGCATGACCTTTNCCAACNACNGCTTTNTTAATNTGATTGGGACTGTATTCAACCATAGTAATGCCATTCACGCCTGCTGCCGAAATAATAGCGCCACGCGCATGGCCAAGCTTAATCGCAGCATCTGGGTTGGGGCGATCAGGACGCATAAAGGCGCGCTCAATCACCACAATATCGGGCTGATACTGCTTAATCAGTTGATCAATCTCAATAAAGATGGTGGTGATACGATCAGTCAGCTCGCCTTTGGTGCGAATGCAGCCACTGGCAATATAGTTAAATTTGAGTTTTTGTGCTTCGATTAAACCAAAGCCTGTGACTCTTGAGCCGGGATCAACCCCTAATATTTTCATAAAAATATTTTATCAGTTGCTTGGCTTTGTTTAATATATATCAGGATTATATGATATACTTTTATTTTTTCAAATTTAAAGGGTAAGAAAATGGCAGTATTAGAACTAAACAAAGATAATTTTGATGAAACAATTCAGAACAATGATATTGTTATTCTAGATTTTTGGGCGCCATGGTGTGGCCCTTGTAAGCAATTTGCGCCAACTTATGAAGCAATGAGTGAGAAAATTGATGGTGTGACATTTGCAAAAATTACACTGAAGATGAGCAAGAGTTAGGCGGTCGATTCCAAATTCGCTCTATCCCAACATTG
>AJXC01001769.1_pt1 | contig 32927 bp, 27 predicted proteins | sample 404948 | NCBI WGS metagenome assembly AJXC01 (sample SAMN02954314, study PRJNA77837) | marine metagenome | biome: aquatic; feature: Guaymas Basin Hydrothermal Plumes; material: sea water; isolation source: Guaymas Basin Hydrothermal Plumes and Background water depths 1600, 1775... ... | reverse complement strand
TAGAGCCAAAAGCAAGATTTATAAAAATTGAAACCGAAAAAGAAAAAGCCATTTCTGCCAAATACAACATTCGCTCCATTCCAACGTTAGCGATATTCAAAAACGGCAAAGAAATTGATCGTATTTCTGGCGCACTCAGCACACCCGACTTTACGAATTGGGTAAATCAACACTTATAAACTCTCATTCGTAAAATTTCTTAAATTTTTATAAAAGTGGGAACAAACAACCATTTATTAGCTAAATATNGTTAAAAAATGGCTATTTTTGACTATATTTACGAGTTTTTATCGGACGTTTTTTATTATTTCCAATATTTTTTAGTGAAATCCTTGTGCCCTGAGCGAAACGAGGAAACACTCTTAGGGTGCAAAAATTCTACGAATTTTCGCTGTTTAAGCCAACTTGTTTAGCGAGATTAGATAGATCAAGATTGTTCTTAAGGGTGAGATCTTTTTGGATACTTTTTCTAATCGATAGAAAAAGTAATCAGAGCCTAAGAGAGAAGATCTTTGATTTTATCGCACCCAAAGAGTATTTCCTCACTACGTTCANANCNGAAGGATTTNACAAATTTCAGACAAAAAAATACCCCAGCATCATCGATGTCTGGGGTATTTTGAATTTAAAGCCTAGCAATGTCCTACTCTCACATGGGGAGACCCCACACTACCATCGGCGCTAAGTGGTTTCACTTCTGAGTTCGGGATGGGATCAGGTGGGTCACACTCGCTATTGTCACTAAGCAAACTGGTTGCAAGTGCTGCATAAAATGCAGCACTTGCGGATTAAAAAGTTTTTATACCTTGATTATAAATAATCAGAAGATATAACAATTAATACATGTAATAAGTTTGTCACTGTACATCAGTGTATTGCATGACACATCAACACAAAAATTATGGATTGAATAATAAATTATTCAAATAATTTGGGTGTTATATGGTCAAGCCTCACGATCAATTAGTACACGTTAGCTTCAAGTATCACTACTCTTCCACACCGTGCCTATCAACCTCGTAGTCTTCGAGGGATCTTCAGGGATATTAAATATCCAGGGAGACCTAATCTTGGGAGGGGCTTCCCGCTTAGATGCTTTCAGCGGTTATCCTTTCCACACATAGCTACTCGGCAATGCGACTGGCGTCACAACCGAAACACCAGAGGTGTGTCCATTCCGGTCCTCTCGTACTAAGAACAGCTTCCCTCAAGTCTCCAACGCCCACGGTAGATAGGGACCGAACTGTCTCACGACGTTCTAAACCCAGCTCGCGTACCACTTTAAATGGCGAACAGCCATACCCTTGGGACCTGCTTCAGCCCCAGGATGTGATGAGCCGACATCGAGGTGCCAAACACCGCCGTCGATGTGAACTCTTGGGCGGTATCAGCCTGTTATCCCCGGCGTACCTTTTATCCGTTGAGCGATGGTCCTTCCACTCAGAACCACCGGATCACTAAGACCTAGTTTCCTACCTGCTCGACGTGTCAGTCTCGCAGTCAAGCACCCTTTTACCTTTGCGCTCATTGCACGATGTCCGACCGTGCTGAGGGTACCTTTGCGCTCCTCCGTTACTCTTTAGGAGGAGACCGCCCCAGTCAAACTACCCACCATGCATTGTTCCCAATCCGGATAACGGACCAAGGTTAGAACCCCAACCATACCAGGGTGGTATTTCAAGGATGACTCCACTCTAACTAGCGTTAAAGTTTCAAAGTCTCCCACCTATCCTACACAGGTAGGATCAGAGTTCAATGCAAAGCTGTAGTAAAGGTGCACGGGGTCTTTCCGTCTGGCCGCGGGTATACTGCATCTTAACAGCAATTTCAATTTCACTGAGTCTCGGGTGGAGACAGTGTGGCCCTCGTTACGCCATTCGTGCAGGTCGGAACTTACCCGACAAGGAATTTCGCTACCTTAGGACCGTTATAGTTACGGCCGCCGTTTACTTGGGCTTCGATCAAAAGCTTCGGATAAATCCTAACCTCATCAATTAACCTTCAAGCACCGGGCAGGCGTCACACCCTATACGTCCACTTACGTGTTTGCAGAGTGCTGTGTTTTTAATAAACAGTCGGAGCCACCTGGTTTCTTCAACTCTTTTCAGCTTTATCAGCTAGTGATATCACCTACAAAGAGCACACCTTCTCCCGAAGTTACGGTGTCATTTTGCCTAGTTCCTTCACCCGAGTTCTCTCAAGCGCCTTAGAATTCTCATCTCGTCCACCTGTGTCGGTTTGGGGTACGGTTTCATATAACCTATAGCTTAGAGGATTTTCCTGGAAGCATGGTATCACTCACTTCGTCCAAAAGAGGACTCGTTATCACGCCTTGAAATAGAGGTTCCCGGATTTTCCTAAGAACCATTTCTACACGCTTGAACAAGGACAACCATCGCCTTGCTGAGCTAACCTTCTCCGTCTTCCCATCGCAGTTATATGAAGTACAGGAATATTAACCTGTTTCCCATCGACTACGCATTTCTGCCTCGCCTTAGGGGCCGACTAACCCTACGCCGATTAACGTTGCGTAGGAAACCTTGGACTTCTGGCGAGGGGGTTTTTCACCCCCTTTATCGTTACTCATGTCAGCATTCGCACTTCTGATACCTCCAGCATCCCTCACAGGACACCTTCAACGGCTTACAGAACGCTCTCCTACCATCATAATAAATTATGATCCGTAGCTTCGGTATGTAGTTTTAGCCCCGTTAAATCTTCCGCGCAAACCGACTCGACCAGTGAGCTATTACGCACTCTTTAAAGGAATGGCTGCTTCTAAGCCAACCTCCTGGCTGTCTGGGCCTTTTCACATCGTTTCCCACTTAACTACAATTTTGGGACCTTAGCTGACGGTCTGGGTTGTTTCCCTTTCCACTACGGACGTTAGCACCCGCAGTGTGTCTGCCATGCTCATACTTTCAGGTATTCGGAGTTTGCAATGGTTTGCTAAGTCTTGACAACCCGCTAGCCATAACAGTGCTCTACCCCCTGAAGTAATACATGACGCTCTACCTAAATAGATTTCGGAGAGAACCAGCTATCTCCGGGTTTGTTTGGCCTTTCACCCCTATCCACAGCTCATCCCCTCATTTTTCAACATAAGTGGGTTCGGGCCTCCAGTTAGTTTTACCTAACCTTCACCCTGGCCATGGATAGATCACCCGGTTTCGGGTCTACTCCCAGCAACTAATCGCCCATTTAAGACTCGGTTTCCCTACGGCTCCCCTAATGGTTAACCTTGCTACTGAGAAGTAAGTCGCTGACCCATTATACAAAAGGTACGCAGTCACCCCATCATTAAGCTTCCTCTGCTTGATTAGTGGTATTAATTGTTGCTAAAGCAACAATATCTAATCAGATTAAACTCAAAACATCAATTAAATCAAAGAGGCTTAATTGATGGGGCTCCTACTGCTTGTATGCATACGATTTCAGGTTCTATTTCACTCCCCTCCCGGGGTTCTTTTCGCCTTTCCCTCACGGTACTTGTTCACTATCGGTCATTAGAGAGTATTTAGCCTTGGAGGGTGGTCCCCCCATATTCAAACAGCGTTTCACGTGCGCCGCCTTACTCGATTTCACATAAATTAAATTTTCCTATACGGGACTATCACCCTGTATCGTTGAACTTTCCAGAACATTCTAGTAATTTAAAATATGCTTAAGGGCTGTTCCCCGTTCGCTCGCCGCTACTAAGGGAATCTCGGTTGATTTCTTTTCCTCTAGGTACTTAGATGTTTCAGTTCCCTAGGTTTGCCTCCTTAACCTATGTATTCAGTTAAGGATAATGGTCTGATGACCACTGGGTTTTCCCATTCGGAGATCTCCGGGTTAAAGCTAATTTATCAGCTAACCGAAGCTTATCGCAGATTATCACGTCCTTCATCGCCTTCTAATGCCAAGGCATCCGTCGTATGCACTTATTCACTTGACCATATAACCCCAAATTATCTGCTTGTATCTTCCATCTTTTATTTATCTTCTGTGTTATTTTTTTCACTCACTTGTCATTTGGATTAACCAAACTCCTGCGCTCGTTCAAAAAATGCCTTGAATCTAAACAAAATTTGAAATCTCAAACCTATAAAGGTTATCTGGTTTCGTATTTCACCAAGAAGTCACAAATTGAGATAAATCTCAATCGGTGAATTCTTTTTCTTTCTTATTTCACCAGCGGTTTTTACACCGCCAATGAGAATCCATATTTTTTGAAATTGTTGTGTCAATGCAATACACCAATGATAACTTTCATCAAAACAGTTATCGCGTTGTTATATTGTATATTTACAAACTTTACTTCATGTATTAAATTGTTAAAGAGCTCCACAGCCGAAGCCGCGGTATAAAAACTTAAACAAAGTAACGATTAACATTATCTTGTTTAAGTTTTTAAGGAAAGATTAAGTGGTGGAGCCAGGGAGGATCGAACTCCCGACCTCTTGCGTGCAAGGCAAGCGCTCTCCCAGCTGAGCTATGGCCCCATTAGTTATTCTTTTGCTTTTATGCTTTGTTGCACTCCTCTTGCATTTTGGTCATGTAGATTTACTACACTCCCGCATTTATTTGTCGTGCGCCTCACCTAAAAGAAAATAACAGACTAATCATATTATATTGATTACTCTATTTAAGCTAACCCTACATATAAGTCTTTTTATTATACAAGGCAAAAGTAATGGAGTTTACAACTAGGTAAACGNCTGAACTTTTAACGCCGTAAAATGAAAAAGTGGTGGGTCTGGGTGGATTTGAACCACCGACCTCACCCTTATCAGGGGTGCGCTCTAACCAACTGAGCTACAGACCCGAATAAAACTATTACTAGTTTAGAAGGGATCACTTGGTCTTTCTTCTCATTAAATTTTATCAAACAACTTGTTGTGGACACTCATACTTTTCTTAAGGAGGTGATCCAACCCCAGCTTCCGCTAGGGTTACCTTGTTACGACTTTACCCCAGTCATGAATCACACCGTGGTAACCGTCCCCTGTAAACAGTTAGACTAGCTACTTCTGGTGCAACCCACTCCCATGGTATGACGGGCGGTGTGTACAAGACCCGGGAACGTATTCACCGTAGCGTTCTGATCTACGATTACTAGCGATTCCGACTTCACGGAGTCGAGTTGCAGACTCCGATCCGGACTACGAAAAGGTTTATGAGATTAGCACCACCTCGCGGCTTAGCAACCCTTTGTCCTTCCCATTGTAGCACGTGTGTAGCCCTGGTCGTAAGGGCCATGATGACTTGACGTCGTCCCCGCCTTCCTCCGGTTTATCACCGGCAGTCTCCTTATAGTTCCCACCATGATGTGCTGGCAAATAAGGATAAGGGTTGCGCTCGTTACGGGACTTAACCCAACATCTCACGACACGAGCTGACGACAGCCATGCAGCACCTGTATCACGGTTCCCGAAGGCACCAATCCATCTCTGGAAAGTTCCGTGTATGTCAAGACCAGGTAAGGTTCTTCGCGTTGCATCGAATTAAACCACATGCTCCACCGCTTGTGCGGGTCCCCGTCAATTCCTTTGAGTTTTAACCTTGCGGCCGTACTCCCCAGGCGGACAACTTAACGCGTTAGCTTCGCCACTAAGAGGTAAATCCTCCCAACGGCTAGTTGTCATCGTTTACGGCGTGGACTACCAGGGTATCTAATCCTGTTTGCTACCCACGCTTTCGTACCTCAGTGTCAGTATTAGTCCAGAAAGCTGCCTTCGCCATTGATGTTCCTTCAGATATCTACGCATTTCACCGCTACACCTGAAATTCCACTTTCCTCTCCTATACTCTAGTTTGCCAGTTTCAAATGCAGTTCCCAGGTTGAGCCCGGGGCTTTCACATCTGACTTAACAAACCACCTACGCACGCTTTACGCCCAGTAATTCCGATTAACGCTTGCACCCTCCGTATTACCGCGGCTGCTGGCACGGAGTTAGCCGGTGCTTCTTCTAAAGTTAACGTCAAGGCTAAAGGGTATTAACCTTTAACTTTTCTTCACAATTGAAAGTGCTTTACAACCCTCAGGCCTTCTTCACACACGCGGTATTGCTGGATCAGGCTTGCGCCCATTGTCCAATATTCCCCACTGCTGCCTCCCGTAGGAGTCTGGGCCGTGTCTCAGTCCCAGTGTGGCTGATCATCCTCTCAGACCAGCTAAAGATCGTCGCCTTGGTGAGCTTTTACCTCACCAACAAGCTAATCTTACGCAGGCTCATCTAATAGCGAAACCTTTCAAGAAGAGGGCCCCTTTTCTCCATAGAGATTATGCGGTATTAATCCGGATTTCTCCGGGCTATCCCCCGCTACTAGGTAGATTCCTACGCGTTACTCACCCGTCCGCCACTCGACGCCTACTAGCAAGCTAGTATCGTTTCCGTTCGACTTGCATGTGTTAAGCATACCGCCAGCGTTCAATCTGAGCCAGGATCAAACTCTTCAGTTCAATTCTAACTATTTAGAACATTGGCAACATTTATAAATAAATGCGCTTTGCGTTCAATTTTTTTAAAAGCTGATTTTGCTTTTGTTTTGTCGGAACAACTACAAATAAATGCAATTGTTTCGTGTGCACTGCACAATTTTTATTGTACGAGTGCCCACACAAGTTGTTTGATATATTTTTAAAGAGCTACCACAGTAAAAAACAAAGATGTTTTTCAACACGGTGAAAGGTGGAAATTATACTCAGAATAATTTGTGCGTCAAGCACTATTTTGATTTTTTTGTTAATTAATTTATAAAACTAGGATTGAGGTTTTAACTTGTCTTCTGACACTGCTTTATTCAACCATTTATCCGCTTCATCGATATCAACAATAACGTTATTATTATCAAGCATCTCTAGGTCATTATCATTCCAACCCTTAATGCCTAACTTAAGTGAACGAACGTTCTCAAAGCCCATTTGTTGCATGGTAAGTACTGCTAATGCAGATCGATTACCCGAACGACAAACCACCACAATATTTTGATCTCTTGCTTGTGCTAATTCAGCAATAGTGTCATCATAATTCCAAACACAGGCACCTTCTAGTACGCCTCTTGGCACATGAAGTGAACCTTTTATGTGCATCATTTCAAACTCATCTGTCTCTCTAATATCCAGTACAATTAAATTAGAATTTTTCTCAATTTCTGACTCTAAGTCCCATGGCATTACTTCACCCACAGTGCGTAGAGCTTTAACAACTAATCTTTGATATCCATCCATTTATTTACAATGGCCTTTTTCAGTTACCATTACAGCCACCTCAACTCTTGAGCTGAGTGAAAGTTTTTTAAGGATTGATTTCACATGTAGTTTTACTGTGCCATCTGAGATGCCCAATTCGCGAGCAATCACCTTATTACTATGACCAATAGCAACTTGACAAGCCACCTCTTTTTCTCGATTGGTGAGTGAATCAAAGGTTGTCTCGTTATCAGTCAATTCATTTCTAAGTACTTTGGCCAATACATGAGTCATGTTTTGTGCCACTACAATAGAGCCTTTAACGATTTCATCTAAAGCATCAACCAATTCATCAGGATCCATGTCTTTCAATAAGTAACCTTGGGCGCCATATTTTAAACAATCACGCAAATCATGTTCTTCGGTGCTGGTGGTTAGCATTACAATCGGGGTTTTTTCGCCCTGGTCTTTTAATGCTTTTAAGACTTCAATGCCTGACATGGCAGGCATGCGTAAATCTAATAAAATGATGTCTATTAATAAAGTGGGGATTTCTTCCAAGCCTTGTTCGGGCGAAGCTGCTGCTTTAGCGTTAATTTTTCTTGATTCTAATAATGAGATTAATCCATTGCGAAACAGGGCGTGGTCATCAATAATGTAGACTTTCATGATAATTCCTTAAATGAGACAATCACCCGAGTGCCTTCATCAGCTTCAGATTCAATCTCGATACTAGCGCCCATTCGACCTGCTCGCTCTTTCATGATATTCATGCCGATATTATTCCCCATTACCTCAGTATCAAACTGGTCTTTTTTGAAGCCAACACCGTCATCTTCAATTAGTAGCTGGCAATTAGGCTCAGCAGAAAGTAGAATGCGCACATTGCGCGCTTTGGCGTGCTTACGAATATTAGATAATGCCTCTTGGGTGATGCGCATAATTTGCATTTCTGTTTCTGGTGGGAAATTAATCTTACCTTCTATATGTAGATAAGTAGCCACACCCTCTTCGGTTTCAAATCGATTGGCCAGATTTTCTAATGATACTTCAATACCTTTGGGGTCAAGTGGCACACGGAAATTACACATTAATTCTCGTAACTCTTGGTTGGCTTGGGTAATATTAAACTGCAGACTAGCAACTTTAGCGCTTGCCTCAACTTTAGCGCCTTGTTTAAGCATGTCATCTAAAACGGTTACTTGTAACTTTAAGCTATAAATGGTTTGCGCCAAAGAATCGTGAATTTCTTGTGATAAGAATAGGCGCTCTTGTGAAAGTGCCATGCGCTTGGTTTCTTCATCGAGTCGTGCTTTGTCTAGTGCACTGGCAATATTGTCTGCAATTGACTCTAACAATGCGCGCTCATCAAAAGCCAAAGATGGCTCGGTATCAAAGAATAAATTAAATACGCCCAAAGTTTTTCCGTGGTACCTCAATGGAATAAAGATTGTGCCAATATTGGCTTTGGATTTAGACTTATCGCCCACACACTTGGCACAAGTATGCACACTAAATTGCACATTTACATCTTGCGCCATGGCCACTTCGCCACAGAAACAATCACTACTGAGCACGTCAACCATTTGCCCTTTTTTATCAATCACGCCGCGTTGGGCGACCAAATGCAACTCACCCTCATCACTCAAACTACGTACTGCACCAGAGGCGGCACCAGTCATATTCATAAAAATATCTAAAAAATGTTCAAATAATTCCTCAGTAGAATGCATTGAATTAAGTTTTGATGAAACACCGTAGAGTGTTTCTAATGAGGCAGATTTTTTACTCAAACGCTGGATCTGCTTTTGCAAAATATCTTCCATGTCATCATACAAATATTGGTTTTCTTCAATCAGATGATTAATCGCGGTTGCCACTGGTTGGAAGGTGGTTTTTTGCTCATCATTCAGGCGTGCACTTTGGTTAATATTGTAGTCACTAACCCATCTTTGTAAATCATTAAATGGCAATAAGAAATCTTTACGAATCGCAAGATACAAGCCTAGATAAACTGACAAGATTAACAAAACTAAAATGATATCAAGTGCATTAGGGGATTGATAAACCAACACCATTTCACTTGCCAATATAGGCGACAAGGCAATGGTCACCAATAAATAAAGATAAAATTTTGTTTTAATGCCCATGGTTGTTAACCTACTTACCAATACAAAAAGAGGAAAAAATCTCACCCAACAAATCATCGGATGAAAATTCACCGGTGATACTACCTAGATATTGGGCTGCTTGGCGTAAATCTTCAGCCACCAACTCACTGGCATTGTTATTAAGTTGTGTTAAGGCGTTTTGAGTAAACTCTAAAGCGTGCTCCAGTGCAATAATGTGGCGCTTCCTGGCCAACAAGACGCCTTCACCAGTATCGCTAAGGCCAGCAATGTCTGACAGTTCTTGCCTTAATAACTCAATTCCTTTCTGTTGCTTGGCGGAGAGTGACAATTGAGTTTGTTTATTAATGTGCGTTATACCTGCTGACTCGTCGGTCAAATCTATCTTATTTTTAATTAAGATAATTGGCTTGTCGATAACGCCACTTGGCAAAATTGACAAATCTGGATCTTTGTCCCGTGCATCAAATACCATGAGCACTACATCGGCCTTCTCAATCTCCGAGTGTGCTCTTTTAATGCCTTCTTGTTCAACCTTATCTTTACTCATGTGCAGACCAGCAGTATCAATAATGTTAAGTGGCATGCCATTTACGTGAATGGTTTCTTTGAGTGCATCACGCGTAGTACCGGCAATGTCTGTCACAATCGCACTGGGAACTTGGGTTAGTGCGTTTAGCAAAGACGACTTGCCGGCATTGGGTTTTCCAGCAATAGCAACGGTTAAGCCCTCTCTAAGGATGGCGCCTTGTTCAGCAGAACTCAAAATATTTTGAATATCATTCTCAATCTGTTCTACTTTTAGTTTCACCTCACCAGAGGCTAAAAAATCAATCTCTTCATCAGAAAAATCAATGGTTGCTTCTACAAACACACGTAGATCAATCAATGCTTTTGTCAATGCATTCACTTGTTCGGAAAATTCACCAGACAAAGATCGAAGTGCCGAACGAGCCGACTGCTCAGAGCTGGCATCAATAATATCAGCCACGGCTTCAGCTTGCACTAAATCCATCTTGCCATTAAGAAAGGCACGCTTTGAAAATTCACCTGGTTCAGCGGCAATCGAGCCTAAGGCCATGGCTGATTCAAGCAAGGAACGCATTACTAAAATACCGCCATGCCCTTGAAATTCAAGCACGTCTTCACCTGTAAATGAATTTGGCGCTGGGAAAAATAACGCCACACCTTTGTCGATTTCAACACCGTCTTGATTAAAAAATGAGCCATAATGCGCGTAACGAGGCTTCGGTACATGGCCCAGCATTTTTTTTGCAATTTCAATACAACGTGCGCCCGACACACGCACTATGCCAATACCGCCCCGACCCAAGCTACTTGCAACGGCACAAATGGTTGTCTCATTATGGCTCATCACAAGGGCTCTGTTTAAAATAATCTACCAAAAATTGATCAAAACTTACATCGTCTGCACGCTCGATTTCGGCTTGTTTTTCACACGAAAACTGGGCTTGTTTGTCTAAGTAATTAAAATGTTGCTGATCGATCTCATGAGATAAAAAATCTATTCTGTATTGCTTAGCAAATGAATTGATGTAATCGAAAAAGCCTTGCGACCTATCTTTCATTTGACTAAGAGTGATGGCTGATGGTGTTAAATCCGGATTATCAATACGGCGAGCAATATCATTAACGGCATTGCAGTGCTCTTTGCTTAGTAACTGCGCACAAGATTCAATTTTTTTACACAGGTCTTCACCGCATTTTTTAAGTGATGTGCTTTGGCCTTGATGCATTAATTTTAAGCCTGGCTTGCGCCCTTCATGAGCTACCAGACGATCGTTATTATCAATTTCAAACTGCCCACGACTTGAAATAGCAGGTGAAGATTCCAATAAACAAAACAACATAAAGGCCTCTAAGAAATAAATTTGATCTTTGTCAATGCCTAAAGGAGACAATGGGTTAATATCAATTGATCGAAGTTCAATATAATCAATGCCACTATCATTTAATGCATCTAACGGTTTTTTCCCCTCCTCTACTGACGGTTTAGGGCGAACAGAAGCGTAATACTCATTCTCAATTTGCAAAATATTGGTGTTTAGTTGTTGGTACTTGCCTCGATGCTTCAAACCAATGGTTTCATATTTACTGTATGAAGTCTGCATGCCGGCTTTAAGACTGTGAATGTAATGGCTCAGAGAGTTGTAGTTGGCTTTAACACCGGCTTCATCTTCGGCTAAGTTTTGATACCCAATATCGCCCATGCGCAAGGAAGTGGCATAAGGCTTATATAAAGTAGAATCGTTAAATTCAACCAAGGAATGCTCATGGTACCCTTGTAAAAACGACTTACAAACTGCAGATGAGGCACCAAACAAATAAGAAATAAGCCATCCGTAACGTACCACATTTCGAGTAAGCCTCATGTAACCATCATCACTAAACGCTCTTAATGTTTCATTAGGCGCTAACAATAAACGGCACTGCTCCCAAAACTCTGTCGAAAATGAATAATTAAAATGAATACCAGCAATGGTTTGCATCACACTACCGTAACGATTTGCCAAACCTTGACGATACACAGTTTTCATCATTCCTCTATTGGACGAACCGTACTGTGCAATAGGAATATAGGTTTCACCTCGAATCACACAAGGCATACTTGCTGGCCAAAAACTTTGATCTTTCGGCAAGTGCTGGTATAGATAATGTTGAGTCTTTGATAAAAAAGACAACACTTCATCTGCACTGTGCATGGGTGGAGTTACTAACTCAATCAATGATTCAGAAAAATCCGTGGTGATGTTTGGATGCGTGAGTGCACATCCAAATGCACTAGGGTGTGGCGCTTGGGAGAGACCACCTTTTCTAGACACTCTGAGCCCTTCTTTTTCAATGCCCATCAAATTACCTTTGAGCAGTGCGCTGTGTGGTTTGAGTATCTGGATTTTATCCGTTAAGTTCAAATGTGTACCTAATGCTAAAATACTGCTATTTTACCATCCACGATATCAATGAAAACAATCAAGGCTGTTGTTGGCGTTTTACATAATTCCAAAGGGCAATTACTCATTGCTAAACGTCAAGACCATCAGTTCATGCCTGGATTTTGGGAGCTTCCTGGCGGAAAAATTGAATACGGAGAGTCATTAGAACAAGCCATGATTCGAGAACTGAATGAAGAGCTTAACGTTCAGGTCATAAAACTAAGCATACGTCAAAGCATGCGCCATCAGTACAAAGATAGAATGGTTGAGTTAAACATTTATAATATCGATGAGTATAAAAATTCACCCATTGGCGCCGAAGGGCAAGAGATTAACTGGGTAAACATTGATGAATTAACAAATTATGAATTATTACCAACCATGAAAGCATTTTACAACTCAGTCGTATTGCCAAATAAATATTGGATTACCCCATCAAGCAACCATCAAAGCGATGAATGGATAAACAAGTTTGAACAAAAACTAACTTCAGACATAACTTTAATCCAACTTCGCAGTAAAGCTCCTATTGACGTTTCGTTTGTCAAAAGTCTTCACCACCAATGCCAACAAAATAACGTCAAACTATTATTAAACACTCCCAATAAAACTTTTGATGAAGCCTATTGTGACGGCTGGCACATCACCACCAATGAAATGTTCAAACTGGATTCGAGACCTTGCGCTGGTGACAAACTACTTGGTGCTTCAACTCATAATTTAGACGAGGCGCTCAAGGCACAAAAAATCGGTGCGGACTTTGTTGTTGTTTCACCTGTTCAAGCCACACAAACCCACCCAGACACCATTCCACTAGGCTGGGAAAAAGCCAAAGAGGTTGTTGAAAAACTTAATATCCCCGTGTATTTCCTGGGTGGCATGGGTTTAGATGATTTAGATGAAACTCTAAAAATTGGTGCTCAAGGCATTGCCGGTGTTAGTGCGTTTTAAACTTATTATAAGTTTAGTTAGGCTCTAGCTAAAGTCAATACATCACAAGACTCAACACCTGCTTTAAGTACGGTTTTTGCTAGCTCATTTAAACTGGAACCTGTGGTCATAATGTCATCCACCAACAATACATTACTATAGTTCATGGGCTGTGCGCTAAATGCACCTTTGATTTCAACTTTTCGCTTTTCCAAATTAAGTGATGAAAGTGGCTTTGTTGCTTTAATGCGCTTAACACTAGCCATATCAATTACTGTATTTGATTTTTTTGCAATCACCCTTAGCAGTTCATGAGTTTGGTTGTAGCCACGCTCTTTAAGCCTTTTGTTACTCAAAGGCAGGGGAATAATTGCGTCATAATCACCTTTTTCTTCAATAATTGAATTGTAAAAATCAAACAATTTATGTGCAAAATAGTCGCCAATGCACAATTGATGGTCAAACTTAAATTGCTTGATTAATATTGCGCAAGAATCTGAATAATCATACAACGTATAAGCTTTAGAAAATTGAGGTGCATGCGCTAAACAAGCACCACAAAAACTTAAACCTGATGAAAGCTTAGTAGCGCATGATAAACAGCGATTACTGGTATCTATAAAGCTAGATTCACACTGTTTACACACACAAAATTCAGCACTCTCAAGGCACAATACGCATGACTGCTTGGGCAGTAATTTAACTACCCTCTGGTAAATACCCATGTCAACTCATCAGACATATCTTGTCTAAATTTATAATCTTCAATATTAAAATTCTTTAAATCATCCGACTTAGTGATTCTATTTTTTATTATGTAATTAACCATCAAGCCACGAGCACGTTTTGCATAAATACCTATGATTTTATAGGTGTCGTTTTTAAGCTCTTTAAAAGCAATGTTAATAATCTTAGCGTTTAATGCTTTTTTATCAATGCCTTTAAAATATTCGTTTGAAGCCAGGTTGATAATAACTTCTGATTCATCATCATTAAGCACTTGAGAAATTTGATCGCCCCAAAATTCGTACAAATTTTTGCCTTTATTGTTCTCAAGTCGAGTGCCCATTTCCAGACGATAAGGCTGGATTAAATCCAGCGGTCTGACAACACCATACAAACCCGAAAGCATGCGTACACAGCTCTGTGCAAAATCTAGGTCTTGGCTTGATAAGTTCGGTGCGTCAATACCGTTATAAACATCGCCTTTAAATGCCAACAAAGCTTGTTTTGCGTTAGTGAGTGTGAATGGCATTGAAAATGTTTGAAATCGGTCAAAATTAAGTTTCGACAACTTATCACTAATTGACATTAGTGAAGCAATCTCACTCTGGGTTTTCGTTTTTAATAGATCAATTAATATTTTAGATTGTTCAATTTGACGCGTCTGAGTGAATTTATCAATATTACTGGATGAAAAATCTTGAGTCTTTGAAGGTGAAATAACTGCTAGCATAAGTGAATATCGTAAAACTATTGAAAAGGTATTCTACCTTAATGCGATTAACAAAAACACCACTAAAGGCGTGTATTTGGAGCTCATTAACGTAAGCTTATACGTTATAATTAAGGGATTTTTTGTAATATTTTACACACGTTATTTCAATGAAAGAGCAACGACTACATCGACCTAAACCACACGGACTTTACCATCCAAATAATGAGCATGAAAATTGTGGGATTGGTTTTATCGCCCATATAAAAAAACAATCTTCGCATCAGATTACCTCTGACGCATTAGAGATGTTGTCGCGTATGGATCACCGCGGCGGCTGTGGTTGTGAGTCAAACACGGGCGATGGCGCAGGTATCTTAACAAACATCCCTCACGATTTTTTTGCTAGAGAAGTTAAATCTTTATTTGGTATTGACGTTAAGCAAGGTCAATATGGCGTGGGTAATATTTTTCTACCACAAGATGATGTTGAGAGGACGCACTGCATAAATCTACTCGAAAAATCTATTATTGAAGCGGGTCAAACCTTAATCGGCTGGAGAGATGTGCCCATTGATACCGTTAAGGCGGATGTTGGCCATACGGCTAAAAAATCTCAGCCCATTATTAAACAACTGATTATTGCAAGTGCAGATGGCATCGATAATGCAGCCTTTGAACGCGCGTTGTTTATCATTAGAAAACAAGCTTCTAACGTCATTCGTACCGATGAGAGTTTATCTCAGGCGCTATTGTTCTATGTGTGCAGTTTATCCACCAGTGTTATTGTTTATAAAGGCATGTTAATGGGCTCTCAAGTATTGGATTTTTATACCGACTTATCCAATCCTGAATATTCAACCTACTTAGCAATGGTGCATTCGCGTTTTTCAACCAATACTTTCCCATCTTGGGATCGCGCACAACCGTGTCGATACATGTCTCACAATGGTGAAATCAATACTCGCCAAGGAAACTACAACTGGATGAGGGCACGTGAAGGCGCTCTAGAGAGTGATTTGTTTAAAGATGACTTAGCCAAAACACTACCTGTAATCGAAACCGATGTCTCTGATTCAGGTAGTTTTGATAACGTCTTAGAATTTTTAATGATGAACGGTCGCTCATTACAAGAATCGATACTGATGATGGTGCCAGAAGCTTGGCAGAATGACGACAACATGAGCCCTTCTAGAAAAGCATTTTATGAATACTTTTCTAACATGATAGAGCCGTGGGATGGCCCTGCCTCTATTGCTTTTACAGATGGGCGTTACATTGGTGCCGTATTAGACCGTAACGGTTTACGTCCTTCTCGTTACTATTTAACTCACGACGATCGTGTCATTATGGCGAGTGAAGTTGGCGTGGTTGATGTTGCCACTGATCAGGTTAAAACTAAAGGCAGACTGCGCCCTGGAAAAATGTTTTTGGTTGATTTTGACAAAGGAATTCTTATTGACGACGGCGCCATTAAAGACGATTTTGCCGCACAAAATCCTTATCAAAACTGGCTGAGTGATCAGCAGATTAATTTGTCAGAACTTAACTGTGAAAAAGAAGTGCACGGTTTTTATCCGGAGACGCTGATTCACCGCTTAAAAGCCTTTGGCTATAGTACTGAAACTCTACAATTCATGCTACTGCCCCTGGTTAATGAACTGCGTGATCCAGTGGGCTCGATGGGTAATGATTCGGCTCTAGCCTGCTTAAGCGACCACTCACGTATTATTTATGATTACTTCAAGCAGTTATTTGCTCAAGTAACCAATCCAGCAATCGACTCTATTCGTGAAGAGGTGGTAATGTCATTGCGCTGTTCCATTGGACCAGAAGGTAACTTATTGAACAATAAAGCAGAAAATGCACACCGTTTGGTGGTTGACCATCCTATTCTCACCAACGAAGAAACCGCAGCGCTTCGTCACTGCAACCACCGTGGTTGGACCAGCAAAACTATCGACATTACTTACGATGTTAATGAGAATGAAAAAATCTCTGCACTGCTGGATGACATTTGCGCGCAAGGCTCACAAGCCATTAAAGATGGGCACAGCTTAGTGATTTTATCGGATCGTAACATTGGTGAAAATCGTGTAGCAATCAGCAGTTTATTAGCGTCCTCTGCATTACACAGGTACTTAGTAGCTAACGCTGAACGAACACAAGTCGGTATCATTGTAGAAACTGGTGAAGCACGTGAAGTGCATCACTTCTGTCTACTGACTGGCTTTGGCGCTGATGCCATTAACCCTTATTTAGCATTCGAAGCACTGTGGCAAGCTCGACGTGATGAGATGATTGACGTTGAAAGCGATGAAGCCATTATCAAAGCTTATCGCAAAGGCGTTGGCAAAGGCATGCTCAAGGTGATGGCAAAAATGGGCATCTCAACTTTAGAATCTTACAAGGGCGCGCAAATTTTTGAAGCGGTTGGCCTGGCGCCAGAAGTAATGGAAAAATGTTTCTTCGAGACCGCATCACGCATTAAAGGCGTTGGTTTTGACGTCTTACAAACGGAAGTGGAAAATCGTCATCAAAGTGCTTATAAAACTAATGATTTAGATAACCTTGGTCATTATCACTGGCGTAGTGGCGGTGAGAAGCATATGTGGGAACCACAAACCATTGCTAATTTACAGCTCGCAGCTCGCAACAATGACGAAGAAGCTTATTGGAAATTTTCTAAACAGTCAAATGAGCAAGGTACTCGCAACTGCACACTACGTGGTCTCATGTCCTTTAAGAAAGGTAATCCAATTCCAATTGGCTCTGTTGAGGGCATTAAAGAAATCGTAAAACGATTCGCCACGGGTGCAATGAGCTTCGGCTCTATTTCTGCTGAATCTCACGAATCACTCGCCATTGCTATGAATCGATTGGGCGGAAAATCCAACACGGGTGAAGGCGGTGAAGACTCTAAACGTTGGACGCCTGATGCTAACGGCGATTCACGTCGAAGCGCAATTAAACAAGTGGCTTCAGGTCGTTTTGGGGTGACTATTGATTATCTTAACAACGCTGATGAGCTCCAAATCAAAGTATCTCAAGGTGCTAAGCCAGGTGAAGGTGGAGAACTACCAGGCACTAAAGTCGATGAAGGCATTGCTAAAATTAGACACTCAACGCCAGGTGTGGGTTTAATTTCCCCACCACCACATCATGATATTTACTCCATTGAAGATTTATCACAATTAATTTTTGACCTTAAGCGCTCTAATCCAGAAGCTCGCATCAGTGTAAAACTAGTTGCAGAGGTAGGTGTTGGTACAATTGCAGCGGGTGTTACCAAAGCAAAATCTGACCACATTGTAATTGCTGGCCATGATGGTGGTACCGGTGCATCGCCACTGACTTCTATCAAACATGCGGGCTTACCGTGGGAATTAGGCCTAGCTGAAACTCACCAAACTTTAGTGATGAATGACTTACGTTCTCGGGTTGTTATTCAAACTGATGGTCAGCTAAAAACGGGTCGTGATGTAGCCATCGGAATTTTACTTGGCGCTGAAGAATTTGGGTTTTCAACCGCTCCTCTAATCACTATGGGCTGTATCATGATGCGCAAATGTCATCTTAATACTTGCCCGGTTGGCATCGCCACACAAGACAAAGAGTTGCGCAAAAAATTCACTGGAAAACCAGAACACGTTGTCAATTATTTATTCATGGTGGCTAAAGAATTACGCATGATTATGGCTGAGCTTGGTTTTAAAACTGTCAATGAGATGATTGGTCGTGTTGATATGTTAGAAATGGATAAAGCGATTAAACACTGGAAGCAAGGCTCGATCAATTTAGACGCTTTATTAACGCCGGCAAATAAACCCAATGCAGACACCGGTACTTATCAAAGTATTCAACAAGATCACCAATTAGAATTACAAATCGACAACAGTCTAATCGAGCAATCAAAGGCTACTATCGATGGTGGTGAATCGGTACAATTTGATTCTATCATTACCAATGTTGATCGCGCAGTTGGTGCGATGCTATCTTCATACGTAGTTAAAACCCGTGGTAGTAATAACTTAGATGAAGGCTCAATTCACATTAATTTCAAAGGCTCTGCCGGCCAATCTTTAGGTGCATTCTTAGCACAAGGCATTACACTTGAGGTTGAAGGCGATGCTAACGATTACGTTGGCAAAGGCTTATCTGGTGGTCGTGTCATTGTTTACCCACCAAAAAATTCTACTTTCAAAGCAGAAGAACAAATCATCGCCGGTAACGTTTGCGGCTATGGCTCAACCGGTGGTGAAATGTACTTATCGGGCCGTGTGGCAGAACGCTTCTGTGTGCGTAATTCAGGCGTAGTTGCGGTAGTTGAGGGTGTAGGTGATCATGGTTGTGAATATATGACTGGTGGTCGTGCGATTATCTTGGGCGACGTGGGTCGTAACTTTGGTGCCGGTATGAGTGGCGGTATCGCCTACATTTATAACCCAAATAATACCTTTGAAGCAATGGTCAATCCAATCATGGTAGATCTTGATCCAATGGACGATGAAGCGCAAAAAGAGTTGTTTAAGTATGTCTCAAATCACGCCGAATTCACCGGTTCTACTGTGGCACAGCGTATTGTCGATAACTGGAATGAAGAACTTAAACACTTCATCAAGGTCATGCCAAAAGACTTTAAGCGCGTTTTACAACAAAATAAAAAGTAGCTTTATTTAACGATAATTAGTATTGCCAGCTCTTTGGAAAATACCCAGAGGCACTGGCTTTAAGTCGAGTGCCTTTATTGATTTTCCAACCTTCTAGCCAGCCTAATTCCATCGATTCACCGGGTGGCCATTGTTCACGCACAGCGCCTTTGATCATTTTTCCATCAGCTTCAAATAAACTGATTTTGACATTGTGCAGTGTTTTTCCTGTTGAATTTTTTAGCCCAGCAACTTGCCCTTGACCAAAAATAGAAGGTCTTGCATAAGCCTCGATTGGCACCGGTGTAATACCAACACCCGAAGGCAATCGATCTGGCGCAAAGATAAAAACAGCCGCGGTAATGGCTGCAAAAATGGCAAAAAATATTGAGCTAGCTTTCATTGGTTTAATCCTCTTTTTTAAAACAGTTTACGCTAAATTGGAATCGCATCAATCACATCAGCTGTTTCGTCAATAGCAGCATCAATACTTTCACCGACACCTGGTATCACCGAGATAATCGCCCCACCCACACGCATTGGCACAGTCACCACTTTGGTCAGTACACAGCTAGAGAGTAGTAACATGGATAACAATAAAACTGTAATTTTTAACATGATTAATTCCTTTCTAAAATAGTGAAATGATAAGTATGAGGATTTTTTTCATCCGGTGTATGTGATTCTCGGCTAATTTCACTAAATTCAGATCGATCAAATTTAGGAAAATGTGCATCACCTTCATACTCACCTTCGATTTGAGTAATGTAGAGTCTGTCAGCACTCGGTAGCATTTGTTCATAAAATGAAGCACCGCCCATCACCATCACCTCATCATCGTCTTTAGCTAGCGCTAGTGCGGCTTCAATACTGCCCACCACCTCACAGCCTTCTGCCTCAAAATCGGTATTACGACTGACCACCACATTGCGACGATTCGGTAGTGGTCGGCCAATTGACTCATGGGTTTTACGCCCCATGAGTACGGTTTTTCCTGTGGTGGTTTTTTTAAAATAACCCAAATCAGCAGGCAAGTGCCAAGGCAAAGCATTATCTTTGCCAATCAGCTGATTGTCGTCCATTGCTACAATAATTGATAATCTCATAGAAGAAGTTCGAATAAAGTAAAATGAATCTATTTTACAAATACCGGAATCACTCGTGTCATTAATTCTTGCCTCATCTTCACCTTTTCGAAAAGAGCTACTCGCCAAGTCTTAGGGTCTAGAATTTTCAACGGTTGCACCAGACATTGACGAATCCAGAAAAAATGGTGAAACACCAGAACAACTGGTATATCGCCTAGCTGAAGAAAAAGCAGTTGAAGTTGCCAAAACACAAAGTGGGCTGATCATCGCCTCAGACCAAGTAGCGACACTCGGTAGTGGCACGCAAGTTAATGACGAGATATTAACCAAGCCACAGTCGCATGAAAATGCCATTAAGCAACTTCAGCAAAGTTCTGGAAATACGGTGACATTCGTCACTAGTTTGACGCTTTTAAATACAAATACCAACAATAGTCAAACAATTGTTGAAACGTTTAAAGTGATCTTTAAAGTTTTAAATGACAAACAAATTGATCGCTATCTAAAAAAAGAACAGCCTTATAACTGTGCAGGTAGCTTTAAATCTGAAGCATTAGGTATTAGTCTTTTTGAACGCTTAGAGGGAAACGATCCAAATACACTGATTGGCTTACCATTGATTCAACTTGTCAAAATGTTGGAAAACGAAGGTGTGGATATCCTAACAAATTAGTAATGTCACAACTCTATCTGCAGGATTCTGCACCGTTTAAATCTGGACAAAAATTCTATTGGGGTTCGCTCTACGGTAGTGCACAAGCACTCGCACTGATCGAATTTGCCAAAGCGCAAGATCAAGTGGTTCTGGTTATTGCTAATGATATTGTGCATTTTGACCACTTGATTAAGTCGCTTAATTTTTACAATGATGATCTTGATATTCTACGGTTTGATAACTGGGAAGTCTTAGCCTTTGATCATTTTTCCCCACATCCAGACATCACCTCGAGTCGACTCAGCACACTCGCCAAATTACCAAGCCTAACCAAAGGCATTGTAATTACCACTTTAGAGTCTTTGTCTCAACAATTGTGTCCATTAGAATTTAGCCAAAAATACAGTTTTAGTTTGCAAAAAGGCGATGTAATCGACACTCACAGCTTTGCTGAAAAATTACTAAAAATTGGCTATAACCGTGTGACCACCGTTATGGAGCATGGTGAATTTAATGTTAAGGGCTCCCTGATTGATCTTTATCCCATGGGAGCAAAGTCGCCCTACCGACTTGATTTGTTCGATCAAGAAATTGACTCTATTCGTACATTTGACACTTCAACACAACGATCAGTCGATGTAACCAACGCCCTCTCTTTGTTACCAGCCAGAGAGTTCGCAACCGATGCGCAAAGCCTTAAGATTTTTAAACAAAACTATTTAAGTGTTTTTAATCGCTCGGATGACTTTATCTATACTGAAGTCAGTGAATCACGCCTCCCTGGTGGTATTGAGTTCTATTCATCCTTATTTTTTACCCAGACCAACACCTTATTTGATTATTTAGCAGACAACACTATTGTTGCGCATTATCAAGGCTTTAGTGATTTAGCCGATACAACCTTCGCTGAAATTCAGGATAGACATCAGCAAGCCAGTCATAATTTAGATAGACCGCCGTTGCCACTTCAGCAAGTATTTTTAAGCAAAGAACAATTGTTTAGCCAAATTAAGCAACGACAACAGCTGGTCATTGGCACTTCAAAATTAGAAGAAAAATCGGGCAAACTGAACTTTGCTAGCAAGCTGTTACCGCCTTTAAATATTGACGCTCAAGCCAAGCATCCACTGGCCAAATTTTTAAATTTCAATAAAAAATTTAAAGGCAAGATACTCATTGTCTGTGAATCAGAAGGTCGGCAAAGCGTGCTAACTGATCTACTTAATAATCACGATTTAGCACCCATCAATATTGATCATTGGCATGCCTTCATACCGGGCCAACAAAAACTCTATATCACCAATGCCGACCTTAGTGATGGCTTGCTCACAGAAGACATTGCCGTTATCACTGAGGTAAATCTATTTGGCGCCGATGTAGTAAAGCAACAAAGACGTCGCCGTGCAAAACACAAAGACTTCGATGAGGCGATTAAGTCCCTAGTAGAAATAAAAATCGGTGACCCGATTGTGCATGAGAGTTATGGCGTGGGTCGTTATCTAGGTTTAAAGACTCAAAGTTTTGATGGCCTAGCGCAAGATTTCTTAATGCTAGAATACGCCAACGGCTCTAAGCTTATGGTGCCAATGACTTCGCTCAACTTAATTTCTCGTTATTCAGGCGCATCCCCAGACAGCGCACCTTTGCACAAACTTGGCACCAACCAATGGACCAAAGCCAAGCAAAAAGCCCATGAAGCTTTGCACGATATTGCCGCTGAATTATTAGAGATTTACGCTAAGCGTCAGTCACAAACTGGCTTTGCCTTTCCCGAGCCGAGTGATGCTTACGCCTCTTTTGTCGCCAGCTTCCCATTTGAAGAAACGCCAGATCAGCTTAAAACCATGGGCGAGGTGTTGGCCGATATGCAATCTATTCGACCAATGGATCGACTCGTGTGTGGTGATGTCGGCTTTGGCAAAACTGAAATCGCTATGCGCGCGGCATTCTTGGCAGTAGAATCTGGAAAGCAAGTGGTGATATTAGTACCCACCACACTCTTAGCCAACCAACATCTACAGTCATTCAAAGATCGTTTTATTAATTATCCGATCGAAATTGCGGCACTTTCAAGGTTTCAAACACCTAAAGAACAAACACAAATTAAAGCAAAATTACAAAGTGGTAAAATCGACATTGTTATCGGTACTCATAAACTCATTCAAGGCAGTATTAAATACCAAGATTTAGGCTTAGTGATTATTGATGAAGAACATCGATTTGGTGTTAAGCAAAAAGAAGCATTGAAAAAAATCAGAGGCCAAAGCGACATCCTTACCATGACCGCTACACCCATCCCGCGCACACTCAATATGGCGCTCGGATCGCTCAGAGAGTTATCCATCATTGCCACACCACCACAAGGGCGCAGTGCGATTCAAACCTTTGTTAATGAGTGGGACGACAATACCATTAAGGAAGCTTGTTCTCGAGAACTGCATCGTGGTGGCCAGATATTTGTTCTACATAATGATATTGATTCTATCGATAACATGGCAGAAAGCCTACAAATCTTGATGCCAAATATTCATGTGCGTATTGCCCACGGGCAAATGCCTACACGTGAATTAGAACGTATCATGGGTGATTTTTACCATGGTCGTTTTCAGATTCTAGTTTGTACCACCATCATTGAAACAGGTATTGATATCCCTAATGCTAATACCATTATTATTAATAATGCGCAAAACTTTGGTCTCGCGCAACTGCACCAACTGCGTGGCCGTGTCGGCCGTTCACATCACAGAGCCTATGCTTATTTGGTGATCAAGTCACATCAGTCACTCAGCGCCAATGCTAAGAAGCGTCTAGATGCGATTGAATCCTTAGAAGAGCTAGGTGCAGGCTTTATGCTCGCTAACCATGATTTAGAGATTCGTGGTGCGGGCGATTTACTCGGTGACAATCAGTCAGGCAAAATTAGTGAGATTGGTTTTAACTTATACCACGATTTACTCAAACGCACAGTCGATGCGATGCGTGCTGGCAAGCAAATTAACCTTAATGATCCAATCAACCATGAAATTGAAATTGATACGGGCCTTGCCTGTATCATCCCTGAAACTTATCTCGGTGATGTGCATGAGCGCTTAGTTTTATACAAACGTATCGCCAATGCCAAGAATAACAATGAGTTAAAAGACTTACAAATCGAGATGATTGATCGTTTTGGCTTGTTACTAGATTCAACCAAAAACCTATTTGCTGCCACACGACTCAAACTTTTTTCGGAAAAAATCGGAATTGACAAAATATCCATCTATGATGAAAAAGCACACCTCACTTTTTCCGATAAAACCACGGTTGAGCCGATAAAAATCATCAATTTAGTGCAAAAACAGCCCAAAAACTACCAATTAAAGGGTCAAAATCAGTTGATTATCAAGCAAGATATGCCTGAAGATATGGCGCGTATTGAGTTAGTTGAAAATTTGCTAAAAAAGCTAAATTGACTTATTTTTAGCGAATACTGAAGCAAAAACCTTAATGCCGATATAAATAAAGACAATGCCACCAATCATATCGCCCAGCAAATATGAGCCAATATGGCCAACTGGATCTGCTAAGAATTTTTCAGCTGATTGGTAAACAACAAATGTCTTTAATAACGTACTAATGACTGCTGATAGCAACACCAGGAAAAAGATATGACCCATGTTAATTTTGTCTTCATCAAAGAAGTTGGACAAACTAAATACACGCATAATACTAATTGCTATGATGGGCGCGAGACTTGACATAGTTCGGCTTAAAAACTCTCTTTGGCTGATATCAGCTATACTACCCTCGATAATCACCTCGGCAATCAAATATCCCAATAAAACCCCTGGGAAAACTTTAAAACCAAACAACAGATACGACAAAATAGCCGCACCAATTGGTAGCCACAAATAATTACCAATCACAAAGTTTGTGCTATCAAGCCCAGAGATTAGCATCCTAGACAGTGCCACCATCATCAGTGCAATAAGCGTGTGTGATACAAACTGTTTAATATTCATGCTAGCCATTATATAAGATATTGGGTGGGGTTTTGCGTTGGGGGGGGGCTAAAAAAATCTAAACCTTGTCTAGCTTTGGTGTTGATACAAATAAAGGCAGTAGCCTTATCACTGTCCAAATTACCACAATACCGCCAATCATATCGCCCACCAAGTAATGTGATAAAAAGTCTATTGGGCTAATGTTAAAAACTTCACTCTTAGCATAAATCACAAAACGAGAAAGCGCATGAACAATCGCTGTAAAGAAGATTAAAAATAGAACATGTCTAAAATCAATATTTTCAAGATTAGAAAAGTTTGCAACTTTAAGCCACTGCATAACCCCTATCGAAATAACAGGTGCTAGTGCGCCCATAATAGCCCCAATAGTGCCCCAAGCAAAATGACCACCCCAAGAGCTGAACAATACAACCCCACAGAAAATACAGCTAGCCATGACACCGGGTAGCACTTGTCGTCCAAATAATAAGAACACTAAAATCTTAGCGCCAATGGGTAAGTATAAATACGAGCCTATTTCAGCATCAAAACCTGAAAGATATTTCATGGCGACAGAAGCCAAAAAAATTTGCTAAAAATGCGATTAAATTATTAGTAATGTAAAGTTTGTAGCTGTCCATACGTCGCTCTTGTGTTGTTTATTGTTCCCTGAAAGATACTTCAGGGTGCGGTATTAAGATAACTGAAAGTTATCTTATCTGTTGTAAGCCAAAACCATAGCACGTCTATCTGCATTTGACTGCGTGGCAGAGATAATCTCTTCACTCAACAATACACCTACCGCCCGCTTGATGGTCGATAGTGAATATTTAGCGAAATATTGGTCTTTAGTGATAGCTGTAATATTGGCACCTTTGGTGTACATAATAAATTCAAGCACTGACTTTTCCACTTCTGATAGCTGGTCAAAACCCATGTCACGCTCATAAGTATCAAGCGATCTTCTTAATTCAAATAATTTTTCTAAAGCTTTCATTTTTGTTCATCCCCTCAAGATATTAAATTAAGTAGGTTGTATTATAACCTATAGTTTTACTCAGTTATTCATTAGCTAATGTGTCACGCATCTTGCTCTTAATTATCCAAACAAAAAGACAGATACATCTTGCGTTTATCCTCTGTTGCTTGTGTGGATTTAATTGCACCGACTGACAGTAACTTTGCGACGACACGATTAATGGTTGACAGTGAAATTTTTGAAAAATAAGGGTGTTTTAAAATATTAGAAATTGTGGTTTGTTTTTGATTGCTAACAAATTCTAAAACACTACGTTCGATCTCAGAATAATCCTGAATACCAAGTGCAGACTCTTGCTCGTACAGGGCCTCTCTTAACTTAAATAATCTTTCCAATGCTTGCATAAATATACCNCTTTTTTTTTTAACCAAAATATAGCTAATAATGAACTTCGTATTATTATACATCAATATATTATATTTATATATTCTAATATAATATATATTTNNAAAATATAGGTTATAATTTATCTCAATCTTGGGGTGGAAAATTAACACATTACTGCTCTCCTCAGAAAAGTAAGCCACCATCTCAAGATCCTTATTAGTAANATATATATATATCGATAAAACACGTGTTATAATTACGAAAATCTTGGGGATTAGAAAAACACTTGTCTCTCTCCTTAAGGAAAATGAGTAGCTCGTTCCCAAGATTTTCATTCAACAAATAAGGATAAAAATGAACAAATCAGAATTAATCAATGCAATTGCATCAGAAGCAGGAATCTCTAAAGCAGATGCAGGTCGTGCACTTAATGCAACAACCGATGCAATTACAGCCGCAATGGCGAGTGGTGATGGCGTACAACTAACTGGCTTTGGCTCTTTTGTTGTTAGAGATCGTGCAGCGCGCACAGGTCGTAACCCACAAACCGGTGCAGCTATTCAAATTAAAGCCTCTAAAGTAGCTGCCTTTAAAGCCGGTAAAGCTTTAAAAGAAGCGGTTAACTAAACACAGTTACTTCTTAATAAAAAAGCGCCAATTGGCGCTTTTTTATTGTCTTGAATAATGACAGCTTAGAACAAAGACTCGCCATAGTTTTGCTGATACAGCTGCTCAATTTTAGTCAAATCAAATTGATGATTTTGCGTGCCTAAATGAGCAATTTTGATCGCCCCTAATAGCCCCGCTAATTGACCTGTGGTTTTCCAATCCATATCATTCATCAAACCATATAACAAACCTGCACGATAAGCATCACCACAGCCGGTCGGGTCTTGTGTTGCCTGCGCTTTAGCGGGTGAAATAATAATAACTTCTCCTCCGGTATGAATTTCACTACCTTCACCACCTTTGGTAACAATCAAAGCATCGACCATAGAAGCAATCGTGGCCAAATCTAACCCGGTTTTGTCTTGCAACATTTGTGATTCATAATCATTCACAGCGACATAAGTGGCTTGCTCAACAAAAGTGGTCAGCTCTTCGCCTGAAAACATGGGCATGCCTTGTCCAGGATCAAAAATAAAAGGAATTTCAGCCTCTGAGAATTGCTGAGCGTGCTCGATCATACCATCACGCCCATCAGGAGAAACAATACCAATATCTGCAACACTCACATCGCTGACTTTATTTTCATGGGAGTTGCTCATCGCACCTGGGTGAAATGCGGTGATTTGGTTGTCATCCATATCCGTAGTGATGAACGCTTGACCTGTATAGCTACCTTCAATCACTTTCATGTGCGTAGTGTTCATGTGATGTTTTTCCATCCAGTTCATATACGGCGTGAAATCTTCACCCACCGTTGCCATTGGAATTGAATTGGCACCTAATAGGTGCAGGTTATAAGCAATATTACCACCACAACCGCCAAACTCTTTACGCATGGTCGGCACAAGAAATGAAATATTTAACATATGCACCTTGTCGGGCAAAATGTGATTTTTAAATTGATCTTGAAACACCATAATTGAATCAAAGGCGTAAGAGCCGCAAATCAGTGCTGTTTTTGACATGTATTTTTCTCCTTATTTTGTAATAGGCAAGGCCTGTTACATTATCTTAATTCTTCTGGTACGGGGAAATGAACGTTTTCCTGTGTGCCGCTCACTTCAATAACTTCGGTTGCACCATAATCATACAAGTGGTTAATCACTTCTTGTACTAACACCTCTGGCGCTGAAGCGCCGGCAGTGACGCCAATGGTGCTCGCCCCCTCTAACCAGCTTGATTGTATTTCATCAGCGCCGTCAATTAAATAAGCGCTTTTATGTAATTTTTCGGCAATTTCTCGTAAACGATTTGAATTGCTAGAATTGCTAGAACCCAGCACTAATAGCACATCAGAATCTTGCATTAAGATTTTAACCGCATCTTGTCGATTTTGTGTAGCATAACAAATATCGTCTTTTTTCGGTGATTTTATTTCAGGAAATTTGTCTTTAAGCGCATCAACAACCTGCTGTGTATCATCTACCGACAAAGTCGTTTGTGTTGTATAAGACAAGTTTTCATTGGTCAAATCCAGCTTATCGACATCAGCCACGGTTTCAATCAACTCAACACTGGCACCTTCGCTTGACTGACCTAAAGTGCCCTCCACCTCAGGATGACCTTCGTGACCAATGAGAATAACCTTATGATTCTGTTTTTGTTTACGCGCCACTTCTTTGTGAACTTTGGTCACCAGTGGGCAAGTGGCATCATAAACTGTGGCACCAATGTCTGCCGCTTGTTGTCGTACTGCCTGAGAAACCCCATGTGCACTAAAAATTACCACCTCGCCTGCAGGCACTTCGGATATTTCTTTGACAAAAATAGCGCCTTTTGACTTGAGGTCATCCACCACAAATTTGTTATGTACCACTTCATTACGCACATAGATAGGAATTCCGTGTCGCTCAATAGCGCGTTCTACAATTTCAATGGCACGATCAACACCTGCACAAAACCCTCTAGGATTGGCCAATAAAACTTTCATTAGTTTTTCTCGAGTATCTCTACTTGAAACGACACATCGCAGCCTGCTAACGGGTGGTTGAAATTAACGGTAATGTCATCACCATTGATTTTATCGATACAGCCAACATAGGAATCACCAATAGGGGTTTCAAATTCAACAGCAGCGTCCACTTCAACAACCATATCTTCTGGAAATTCTGCACGATTCATCACTTGTATGGCTTCATCATAAATAGGGCCAAACGCCTCATTAGAACTTAAGAGAAAAGTTTGTAATTTGCCGACTTTCGCTTCTTCTATGCAAGACTCTAGGCAAGGATCAAGCTGGCCGTCACCAATCTCAAATTCAAAAGGCACATCAAGCGTTTCATCAGCTAGCGCACCATTGGCATGTGTCAGCTTGTAGAGTAGTTTGTATTTAGCCATGTAGTGCTTGCAACAACTGGTGTACCTTATCACGCAAGTCTTTACGGTGCACAATCATATCAATGGCGCCTTTTTCTAACAAGAACTCACTACGTTGAAAGCCCTCAGGCAAAGTTTCACGTACCGTTTGCTCAACCACACGTGGGCCCGCAAAACCAATCAACGCATTTGGCTCAGCAATATGGATATCACCCAACATCGCAAAACTGGCAGACACACCGCCCATGGTTGGATCAGTCAAGATAGAGAAAAATGGAATTTTCTTATCACTGAGTAATTTTAAAATCAAAGCCGTTTTGCTCATTTGCATCAAAGAAAATAAACCTTCTTGCATACGCGCACCGCCCGAAGCTGAAAAGCAAATCAGTGGCGAATTAGTGCGAATACTTTCTTGTGCGGCGCGTACAAATTTTTCACCGACCACAGAGCCCATCGAGCCGCCCATAAATTTAAATTCAAAAGCAGCAACAACAATAGGCATGCCATTTAAGGTGCCTTTTTTAACCACCAATGCATCTTTCTCGCCGGTATTTTTTTGCGCTTGTAAATAACGATCTTTGTATTTTTTTTGATCTTTGAACTTGAGTGGATCAACCGCAACTAAATCAGCAGCAATTTCCTCTTGACCATCAGCATCTAGGAAGCTTTCAAGTCGCACTCTGGCAGAAATACGCATATGGTGATCACAATTTGGACACACATAAGTTAGCTGTTTGAGCTCCTCTTCATATAAAGTGGACTCACACTTGGGGCATTTGCTCCACAAGCCTTCAGGGATATTCTTTTTAACCACATTGGTAATTGACGGTAAGATTTTTTCTAGCCAACTCATAATAGCTCCTTTATTTAATAGCAGCTGATATTTCAGCTGATAATGCACCAACACTTGCTAACATTTTATCCCTATCTGTGGCGTATTGCTCAATAAATGACACCAAGGACGAGCCAACAATCACTGCATCAGCTGAAACTGAAACCGCTTTAGCTGTTGCTGCATCTTTAATGCCAAAGCCTACACCCACAGGCAAATCAATATATTGACGAATTCTAGCCAGGTTAGCATTCACCGAATCAATATCTAAATGGCCGGCGCCAGTCACGCCTTTAAGCGATACAAAATACACAAAACCCGAGGCAATGTTAGCTAAAGATGCCAAACGATCGTTGGTTGTTGTTGGTGCTACAAGGAAAATAAAGTCAATATCAACACCATCTAAACACTGTTTTAAATCATGTGCTTCTTCTGGTGGCATATCGACTACCAAGACACCATCAACGCCACTTTCACTCGCCGCATCAGCAAAGGCTTGATAGCCGAATACCTCAATGGGGTTTAGGTAGCCCATCAAAACAATAGCAGTGGTGTCATTGTTTTGTCTAAATTTCTTTACCAAATCAAGCACATCATGCAAGCTCACGCCATCAGCCACAGCACGTTCATGCGATTTAGCGATCACAGGACCATCAGCCATCGGGTCTGAAAACGGTACGCCAAGCTCAATCACATCAGCACCGTTATCGACTAATGTTTGCATCAAATCATAGGTATTATCTAAGCCACTATCGCCTGCCGTAATGAACGGAATAAACGCCTTTTGAGCTTTGGGTAAATTAGAAAATACTTGGGTTAATCTTGACATGGTTACTTGGCGCTAAATTCGTGAACACTGTCTACTAGCACTTTCATATTTTCAGGATTAACATCAGGAGTGATGCCGTGACCTAGGTTAAAAATATGACCTGTGTCGCCCTTAAACTGGGCTAATACTTTTTTAACTTCAGCTCTCACAACTTCGGGCGTGCCATACATAACCGCAGGATCTAAGTTACCTTGAATCGCTACCTTACTGCCAATTTGTTGTTCAACTTCACTCAGCTCAACTGTCCAGTCAATGCCCACACCATCACAACCAGTGTTGGAAATTTCATCCAGATGCTTGCCGCCATTTTTACTAAATAAAGTAATTGGCGTATTTGGGTGTTTTGCTTTAACACCATTCACAATCTTGGACATGTAGCTCAGTGAGAAATCTAAATAATGTGTCTTGGATAACACACCACCCCAAGTATCAAAAACCATCAAACTGTCTGCGCCACTTAATACTTGTTGATCTAAATAGGCGATCACACTGTCGGCTAATTTGCTTAATAATAAATGCAGCATTTGTGGGTCGTTAAATAACATCGCTTTGGTCTTGGCAAAGGTTTTGCTACTACCACCTTCAATCATATAGGTGGCCAGTGTCCAAGGACTACCGCTAAAGCCAATCAGTGGTGCGCGCGTGCCTAGCGCTGTTTTAATCGTAGATACGGCATCAAATACATAAGTTAAGTCATTATTAACCTCTGATGGAATCGCCTCAATATCTGCCAACGTTTGAATAGGGCGCTCAAATTTTGGCCCTTCACCTTCGCTAAAATACAAGCCTAAGCCCATTGCATCAGGAATGGTTAAGATGTCAGAAAATAAAATCGCCGCATCAAGGTCGAATCGATCCATCGGCTGCATGGTTACTTCACAAGCAAGCTCGGGATTTTTACACAAACTCATAAAGTCACCCGCTTGCTTGCGAGTGGCACGATACTCAGGTAAATAGCGCCCTGCTTGACGCATTACCCAGATAGGCGTGCGTGTTGTTGGTTGCTTTGATAAGGCGTTAAGATAGTCAAATGACATAGTGTTAAATTAAAAAAATAATAGTGCAATGATTATAACGATTTTTGCCCTAAACGCTCATATAATCGGGCATAAAAAAAAGCCACATAAGTGGCTTTTTTTTATTGAATGTTTGGTGTTTAGCGCTTGAATGAAGCGTAACGTGATTTAAATTTCTCAACACGACCTGCACTGTCCATAATTTTTTGCTTACCTGTGTAAAAAGGATGGCAACTAGAACATACGTCTAAATGCAATTCTTCCTTACCAATGGTTGAGCGTGATTCAAAAGTATTGCCGCACGAACATACAACTTTTACGGTGTCATAATTAGGGTGGATATCTGTTTTCATGTCTATAACGTTTATGTAAATCTAAAAGAGGGGGAATTATATACTATTATCATTCGCTATTCTTGATTTTTTCTCAGCCGAGATGCATTAGCAATGACAATGATTGAGCTAATTGGCATCACAATTGCGGCAAATAGCGGTGTGACCTTGGCCATCATGGCTAACGGTACCATCAAAGCATTATAAAGTAAGGCAAAAGTAATGTTTTGTTTGATGATTATTTGTGTGCGTTTCGAGAGTTGAATCGCCTCAACAATAGGCGCAAGTATTGTCTTTAAAACCACGACATCAGCACTGGCAACGGACACATCAGCACCCGACCCAATCGCGATACTGACGTCTGCTTGCGTGAGTGCTGGCGCATCATTAATACCATCGCCCACCATTAATACCAAACCTTGCTCCTGCAAAGACTTTATATGCTGCGCTTTATCATTTGGCAATACTTCAGCGCTCACATGGTCAATGCCTAACTGGTTGGCCACTGATTGCGCCACTTGGAGGCGATCACCACTGAGCATAGATACGGTTTTTCCCATGGCTCTTAAT
>AJXC01001784.1_pt1 | contig 33816 bp, 40 predicted proteins | sample 404948 | NCBI WGS metagenome assembly AJXC01 (sample SAMN02954314, study PRJNA77837) | marine metagenome | biome: aquatic; feature: Guaymas Basin Hydrothermal Plumes; material: sea water; isolation source: Guaymas Basin Hydrothermal Plumes and Background water depths 1600, 1775... ... | reverse complement strand
GCGTGTCTCAGGTGTTGTCTTGATTGGAAAATTGATTGAGCTGTTTCCTTTACCTTCTTTTTCCATTTGTTCGGCCAAGTCACGTGCGCCTTCCATGCCTTGTTCTTCGGTAACTAAGATCAGATCGGCACCATAGGCGGCCATTGCATCTCTGCGTTCTTGAGAGAGGTTATCGGGCATGATGAGAATTATTGTATAGCCTTTAATGGCTGCTACCATTGCCAGTGCAATGCCAGTATTACCACTAGTAGCTTCAACTAGTGTATCTCCAGAGGTAATTTCACCGCGTAATTCAGCCTGAGTAATCATGTTAAACGCCGCGCGATCTTTGACAGAACCAGCAGGGTTGTTACCCTCAAGTTTTAATAAAATGGTATTAGATGGATTAGGGTTTAACCTCTGTAATTTGACTAAAGGTGTGTTACCAATGGTATCTTCAATGGTTTTATAATTCACAAAACTCCTTTGGTTAAAATTTACTAATCCTTGCTTAGAAAAAATTACATGTTGTTTAAAATTGCCTCTTTTACTTCGTCCATAACTGGGTTAATGTTGATCATTTCATCTGTGCATTGTGAAATGGCCGTGTCAGGGTCTTTTAAGCCATGACCCGTTAAGGTGCAAACTACTTTTGAACCTTCTTCGATTTTACCACTCTTAATATCGCGCATAGCGCCTGCTATTGAGGCTGCTGAGGCAGGTTCACAGAAAATACCCTCCTTTTCAGTGAGTAGTTTTTGTGCAGCTAAAATTTCTTTATCGGTTAATGAATCAAACCAGCCACCCGATTCTTTTTGTACGTTCCAAGCCAAATCCCAACTTTGAGGGTGTCCAATGCGGATTGCAGTTGCAACAGTGTCAGGGTTGTCAATCATAGAACCTTTAATAAAAGGTGCTGCACCTGCAGCTTGATAACCTAGCATTTTAGGTGTGTTGTTGACTTTACCATATTCTTTGTATTCGGTATAGCCCATCCAGTGTGCAGAAATATTACCTGCATTACCAACTGGTAAACAATGATAATCTGGTGCAAAACCTAACTCTTCGATAATCTCAAAGGCTGCAGTTTTTTGTCCTTGCAGACGATAAGGATTGATTGAATTCACAATGGATACAGGTGCATGGTCTGCCACTTCTTTAACTAAGCGCATGCCATCATCAAAATTACCTTTGATTTGAATGATGACCGCACCGTGAATCATGGCTTGCGCGAGCTTTCCTAGGGCAATTTTCCCTTCTGGAATTAAGACAAATGCNTTGATACCAGCACGAGCAGCGTACGCCGCTGCTGAGGCAGAGGTGTTGCCCGTTGAGGCGCAAATGATGGCTTTTGACCCAGACTCAACGGCTTTAGTAACGGCCATGGTCATGCCACGATCTTTGAATGATCCGGTTGGATTTAAGCCTTCGTACTTGATGTAAATATCAACTGCTTTCCCTATTTCACGAGGAATGTTATCAAGGCGAATCAGTGGAGTATTGCCTTCGCCTAAGCTAATTATTCGAGTACTCTCACTAACAGGAAGTCTATCTTTATAATTTTCAATCAGCCCAGTATATCTCATGGTTTATATTCCTTAATTTATTAATCTAGAGTCTCTATATGGATAATTTTAACAGTTTCTTGGATAAAATTATTTTTTTGAATTTCTTCAACCGCTGTATTTAGTTCAATGGTTTTTACTTTGTTGGTAATGATGGCAATGTGAGCATTGTTTTGCTCATCAACTTGTTTTTGTACTACAGCTTCTACACTGATATTGTGATTGGCTAAAATGCTTGTAATATCGGACAATACGCCCGGTTCATCAGAGGCTAATAAGCGCAGGTAAAAAATACTCTCAATTGAATCGTTGGATTGACAAGGTATTGATTCAAAAGATTGCCAACCCAGTACGTCGTTACTGACGGTGCCTTTAATGATGTCTATTAAATCGGCAATCACAGCACTGGCAGTGGCCTCATCTCCAGCACCAGCTCCGTAGTAAAGTGTAGGACCAACGGCATTGCCTTTAACCAGAACGGCGTTCATAACGCCATCAACATTAGCCAAAAGTCTAGTTTTAGGAATGAGTGTGGGGTGCACACGCATTTGTATTTTACCGTCTATTTTTTTAGCAATGCCTAAGTGTTTAATGGAATAACCCAGCTCGGTAGCGAAAGCAACGTCTTCACCTTGAATTTGAGATATTCCCTCAGTAGAGACTTTGTCAAATTGTAATTCACAGCCAAAAGCAATCGAAGCTAAAATGGCTAATTTATGTGCTGCATCAATGCCTTCAACGTCAAAGGTTGGATCTGCTTCAGCATAACCTAGCGCTTGTGCTTCTTTTAGAACATCGTCAAAATCTCTACCTTTGTCTCGCATTTCAGTAAGGATAAAGTTGCTCGTACCATTAATAATGCCAGCCACCATTTCAATTTGATTGGCACTTAGACCTTGTTCTAGTGATTTAAGTATAGGAATTCCGCCAGCCACTGCTGCTTCAAACAATAAGTGAACGTTATTTTCTTTAGCGAGGGCAAGCAAATCATTGCCATCGGTGGCAATAAGGGCTTTATTGGCAGTAATGACGTGCTTGCCATTTTTAAGGGCTTGTTCTGTTAATTCTTTGGCTATGCCGGTACCGCCCATTAACTCAAGCACAATATCGATATTATCGTTATTGACAATTGAAAACGGGTCTTGGGTTAGCTCAAGATTATCAGTTGGGCAAATTCGTTCTTGATTGATGTCTCTAACAGCCGCATGAGTAACTTTAATGTTTGTGCCACTTCGACGGGTAATTTCTGCTTGATTTTTTGTTAAAACATTGACGACACCACCGCCAACAGTGCCTAAACCTAAAATTCCAATATTCACAATTTAAATTCCGATCTCTAGATGATAAAGGTTTGGATTATACCAATAGGGGTACCATTGAGCTGAGCTTATTCAGCCAATACAATGGCAGAACATTTAAGTGGGCGAGAGTATTGAGACGGGATCTTATGTTGGTTATTGAAAAGGACAGGCGCTAGGGCTTTTAACATGTCTTCATAAACGGGTTTTTTAAAATCAATCACCTGTTCGATTGGGTGCCAATAATCAACCCATTCCCAATCATCAAATTCAACATCAGAGTGGGTATCCAATTGAATATTGCTTTCATCGCAAGTGAGCTTTAATAAAAACCAAACTTGCTTTTGACCAATACAGATTGGTTTTTGTTTGCGTCTGATGTGATAGTCTGGCAAGTCATAGCGCAACCATTTAGGTGTTTTGGCAATGACTTCAACGTGCTTAGAAGACAGACCAACCTCTTCTTCAAGCTCTCGGAATAAAGCCTCAAGCTCCGTTTCATTCTTGTCAATTCCTCCTTGAGGTAATTGCCAAGCATCTTGCCGGTATCGTTTTGCTAAGAGTATCTGTTGTTTATCATTGGTAATAACAATGCCAACATTGGCTCTATAGCCCTTACTATCTATCATTTCCTAATCTTAGATTTGGATTTTTAATCTTCGCCAGAGAAGACACCCAATAAATGCAATAGACTAAGAAATAAATTATAAATTGAGACGAATAATGTGACCGTTGCCATGATGTAGTTGGTTTCACCGCCATGGATAATGTTCGATGTTTCAAACAGAATTAAACCGCTCATGAGCAATATAAAGGCAGCTGATACCGTTAGTGACAAGGCCGGAATAGCAAAGAAGTAGGCTGCAATGCCTGCTAGAAAAGCCACCAAAATACCAGCCGTTAAGAAGCCAGACATAAAACTAAAGTCTTTGCCAGAAACTAACGCGTAAAAAGACAAGGCTAAGAAGATAGTGCCTGTACCTGTCATTGCCATGGCAATTAATTCAGAGCCGTTAGAAAAAGCAGTGGTATAACTACCAATGATTGGGCCTAGTGTTAGCCCCATAAAACCAGTTAATGCGAATACTGCCAGAATTCCACCGGCTGAGTTTCTAAGTTTATGGGTTAAATACAACAAACCAAAATAACCACCTAAAGTGATTAAAAAACCGAAGTGAGGCAATTGTAAGGACATTGATAAATAAGCCATCAATCCACTAAAGAGCAGTGTTGCTGATAATAGTTGATAAGTGTTTCTTAAAACATTGTTAATAACAATGCCACGCGATGCAGTTTTAACATTTGTGTTCATAATTTTTTCCTATGTTGTATAAGTGTAAAATACCTTCATTTTATACTGAAAATAAATAATTTTCATGAAACTAGTTTTAGGCTTAGGAGAAACAGGGTTATCCGTTGCTCGATTTCTAACCAAGCAAAATATAGATTATAAAATTGCCGACAGTCGATTACGACCACCGTTGTTGGATAATTACATTACAGACTTCCCTAATTCACCCGCCGTTCTTGGTGAGTGGACGCAAGAACTATTAACGGATATTGATGAGGTATTCATCAGTCCTGGCATTGAACAGACGCAGTCGATTGTCATTTGGGCAAGAGATAAAAATATTCCAGTGGTGAGTGATATTGAGCTGTTTTCAAGGTTTGCTAAAGCACCTATTATTGGTATTACTGGCTCAAATGGCAAGTCAACCGTGACGCAATTATTAGGGGATATGGTTGCTAATAGTAATAAAGCGGTTGCTGTGGGTGGCAACATTGGCAAGCCTGCGTTGGACTGTTTAGATGATCGGATTGATTATTATGTGCTGGAGCTGTCGAGTTATCAGCTGGACTACACGAATCAATTAAAATTATTAACGGGTGTGGTGCTTAATATTACACCCGATCATCTTGATCGGTATGATGACTTTGATGACTACGTAGATTCAAAACTTAGTCTGTATCAGTATTGTCAAAACTTAGTAGTAAACCTTGATGAGACGCTTGTTCCAAATAAAAACAATGCCATACATTTTGGTATTGACATACCTAAACAAGCGGATGACTTTGGCACAGTTACTTGTCATGGCAGTTGTTATCTAATTAAAGGCGATGACGTTGTGATGAGTGTGAGTGAAATGCAGCTGATTGGCGAGCATAATGTGGCCAATATGTTGGCAGCATTAGCGCTAGGAGATCAAATTGGTTTGGATGTCGAATCAATGGCACAAAGCGTTAAAGACTTTAAAGGTTTAGAACATAGGTTGGAGTGGGTAGCTAAAAAGCAAGGCATTGATTACTACAATGATTCAAAAGCCACCAATGCAATCTCAACCATAAAAGCTCTCAACGCATTAATCGATAAACATGAGAACATTGTTTTAATTGCAGGCGGAATTGCTAAAGAAGAAGATTATTCAGCCATGTTTGAACTTATAGATGAGAATATTGCTAGTGTGATATTGATCGGACAAAGTGCCGTGGATTTTGGGCAGAATCTTAATAAATCTCAAGTTAGTTACGTACAAACAATGTCAGAAGCGGTTAATTTAGCCAGTGGAATGCTGAACGATGGGGTTGTTCTACTTTCGCCTGCTTGTGCAAGTTTTGATATGTTTGCTAACTTTGAAGAGCGTGGCCAGGTTTTTAAAGATCACGTTTTTAAACTGCCCTGAATAAATTTTATGGCCTCTAAAACGTTGGTGCTGCTTAAAATTAGTGCGTCTTTTTCATTTTTTAACCAAGTGCTTTGGTGTTTGCACAGCTGACGTGTAGCAATAATGGATTTTTCAACCATGTTGGGTTTATCAATTTCACCGTTTAAATATTGCCAAGCTTGGCGATAACCCACGCAACGCATCGAAGGTAAGTCTTCATTAAGGTTTGGGTTTTGTTTTAGACGCTCAACCTCAGCTAAAAATCCGTTATCCATCATTGATAAAAAACGAGATTCAATGCGCTGATGAAGATCATTACGCTGTGGCATGAGAATTATTTTTTTAATTGGGTAGGTAATACTGGATTTTTTATTGCCTTGCAATTCACTCAGTGTTTTTCCACTTAAATCAAACACTTCTAGCGCACGAGTAACTCGTTGTGAGTCGTTAGGATGAATCCTTTTAGCGGATTTTTCGTCAATTTTGGCTAGGTCTTTATGCAGTTCATCAGAACCTTTTTCTTGTAAAAGATGCCTGAACTTCTGTCTTGATGCACTGGTGGATTCTGGTAAGTTAGACAGGCCGTGCTCCAACGCATTGAAATAGAACGAAGTACCACCCACCAATATAGGGAGTTGATGTTGATCAAAGGCTACCTCAATTTGAGTTTTAGCGTCCATCACAAAATCATGTGCAGAGTAAGATTGTTCGGGTTTACAGATATCAATTAAATGATGCGGGTATTTTTTTAACGTATCAGCATCCGGTTTCGCTGTACCAATGTCCATACCCTTGTATATCAGTGCAGAATCTACACTGATTAAGCGCGCGTTAAAATGTTTACTTAGCTCGATGGCTAAATCAGTTTTTCCTGAGGCCGTAGGACCCATTAAAAAATAACTGTTTTGTTTATTTTAACTACCATAAAGAGCTTTTAATTACTAAGCATTTGTTAATATAACCTATATTATAATGTGAGCACTAAACTTATTAGATACAAACACATGTTTACAATTACAAACCAAGTTAGTGGCAGATCTTTTGAAACTGATGGCAATAGTCCTATTTTAGATGATGCATTAGCGCACGGACTCAACTTCCCTTACGGCTGTCAAAAAGGTGCTTGTGGTAAGTGTATAGCCACCATTATTGAGGGTGAAGTAAGTTACGAGAGGGAAATCCCAAGTGGCATTACTCCAGAAGAAATTGCTGATAATATGGTTTTACTTTGTCAATGCAAGGCAACAACAGACGTCTCATTAGCGGTGGCTGAATTAGACAGCGTGGCCGACATTGAAGTGAGAATGCTGCCTTGTAAAGTTCAGAGTATTAATCGACTTAATCATGATGTAGTGCAAGTATTTTTAAAAATTCCTGGCGATGAGTCCTTGCAGTATCTGGCAGGGCAATACATTGACCTGATTCATCCTGATTTTGACCCACGTGCTTTTTCCATCGCCAATGCACCGGTTAATTCAAGTCTGATTGAACTGCATGTTCGTTTAGTGGAAGACGGTAAATTTACTAATTTTTTGTTTAATGAATTAAAAGAAAAAGCACTGCTTAGGCTTGAGGGTCCGAAAGGTACTTTTTATTTCAAAGAAGACAGTAAAAAACCAGTGATCTTGGTGGCTGGTGGCACAGGTTTTGGCCCTATAAAAGCCATTGTTGAGCATTCCATTGACAGTAACCTTGAGCGCCAAATTTATGTATATTGGGGCGTTAGGGATGAAGTAGACTTGTACATGGACTTGCCACAGCAATGGGCTGATGAGTATGATAACATTCATTTTGTGCCAGTATTATCTGAGCCTAATGAGAAATGGCAAGGTAAGGCTGGCTATGTGCACGAAAGTGTTTTAGCCGATTTTGATGACTTAACGGGCTATGAAGTGTATGCTTGTGGCCCACCAATCATGGTTAAAGCCGCCGCTGATACTTTTTAGACCAAGGTATGATTAAAGACAACTTTTTTTCGGATGCTTTTGAGTTTGCCTTTTCTGGAGATAATAATGAGTGAAATACTCCCAGAGCATAGCTGTTTATCGCCAATGCAACAACACCTAACACAGCAATTAGAGTCTGCACTTAATCCAACACACCTTGAAGTGATTAATGAGTCGCACCAGCATTCAGGCTCTGCTAGCGAATCTCATTTTAAGTTAGTGGTGGTAAGCGATTATTTTTCTGATTTGAAATTACTCGATCGACATCGTTTTATTAATAAGCTGTTTATTGAAGAATTAGAGCACATTCATGCATTGGCTATGCACACCTACACGCCCGATGAGTGGAGTATTAAAAACGGCGCACCCGATTCACCAAAATGTGCAGGCGGTTCAAAATCTTAAAACAACTGATTTACCTATCTTTTCTATTGTTGAGTGCTTGTGAAGGCACAACAGGCTAACACGCTCAGTACGGAAAAAACAATAAAACCCATTCAGGTTGAAACACCTTCTAACCCTGTTATTGAAAAAGACCTTTGGCGCTATATTGCTAATCGTTATACTTTAAGCGCACCCGATCAAAAAAAATTATTTTGGCACATTGACTGGTTTAAGAAAAACCCTGATTATTTAACTCGTGTTACTAAGCGCGCAAAACCGTATTTGTACCTTGTGACTAAAGAGGTTGAAAAAGCCGGTCTTCCTATCGAAATTGCACTGTTGCCTATTGTAGAGTCGGCTTATTACCCATTTTCTTATTCACACGGCACAGCATCAGGTTTATGGCAGTTTATTCCATCTACTGGGAGGCTTTATGGTTTGAAGGAAACTTGGTGGTACGATGGTAGGCGTGATGTATTGGCCTCAACCAAAGCAGCGGTTAAGTATTTAAAAAATCTTAACAAACTTTTTAAAGGTGATTGGCTTTTAGCCATTGCGGCTTACAATTCTGGTCCTGGTCGAGTGCAAAAAGCAGTGCGTAAAAATAAAAAGTTAGGCAAGAAAGCGGATTTTTGGCATTTGGATTTACCGAGCGAAACTAAGGGCTATGTGCCACGTTTATTAGCCGTTGCAGAACTTATTAAAAGTCCTAGTTTGTACAATCAGAGTGTTACTTCGATTGATAATCAGCCTCAAGTGCGCTCAGTTGTACTTAATTCTCAATTTGATTTAGCGCTCATTTCCCAATGGACGGACCTGAGTTTGGATGAATTGTATTCGCTTAATCCTGGTTTAAAACGCTGGGCAACGCCGAGTACAGGGCCTTATACAATGTTATTGCCCGTTGATGCGATTGAAAAGTTTGAAGAAAATTTAAGTATTCATCCAAAAGAAGGCAGGGTTCGTTGGTTGCGCCATAAGATCAAAGCAGGCGATAGTTTGAGTTATTTGTCACATAAGTTTAAAACCACCGTTGATCAAATTAAGAGTGTGAATAATTTAAACTCTAACGTGATTAAGGTGGGCGAGTATTTGATTGTACCCATTGCACAAAAATCTGAAAATTATTATTCTCTGTCTGAAGATCAAAGAGAAAAACGTAGGATAAATGCCAAAAAAAATGGCTTTAAGGTTATTCACACGGTTAAAAGTGGAGACAGTTTGTGGAAAATTTCAAACAAATACGACACCCCTATTAAATCCATTATTAAGTGGAATCATCTGTCTCGTACTGAACCACTCAAAATAGGAAAAAAATTGGTTATTTGGCGCTCATCAATAACAAAACCAGATGACTTATCAAAGGTGGTTAATACTGGGATAGACATCAGTAGAAAGGTTACTTATCGTGTCAGAAACGGCGATAATTTGTCAAAAATTGCGTCTAAGTTTAAAGTGAGTGTGAGCGATCTTAAATCATGGAATAAACTTGACGACAAAAAACCATTACAAATAGGGCAAAAATTAAAAATTATTGTCAATGTGATTAACTCTAAAATGAAATAAATATCTAGATAATATGAATGCATTACCCATTAACAAGATTATTTTAGCTGGCTTTGCTTTTGCGTTAACACACTGGAAAAAAATTATCGAGATTTCTATTTTTCCAGCGCTTATTTCCATTCCATTCTTATTAATATTGCCTGATTTATTGTTATTAATGAAGCAATTTTTTGATAGTGAAGAAGTAACTGGTGTGCAATTACCAGAAAATATGATGATTTACCTTGTGTTGTTTTTTTATGGCTATTTGACATTGTCAATCAATATGTATCGTTTAGTGATGTCAGGAGAAGACTCTGTTTCTGGTTTGACGTTTGTTTTAAGCTTTAATAAGATTGTTCGATTTGTCGGATTGACGTTATTCATTGGCTTGGCAACCATGATTCCAGTGATGTTAACCAAACTAGCCTTTTTACAATTAGTTATGTATTTCTTACTCATACCGATCACACTAAATTTTATCAATATTGCTTTTGATCAGCCATTAAAATACAAGTGGAAGTTATCATTTCCTACGCATTTAAATCTATTTTTTTTACAAGTGGTTTTACCGGCATTAATCACGATGTTATTTTCCGCATTTTCCGATGCTATTGGGCTGGGTTCAACACTAGAATGGATTGTTAGAGTGGTTGTTTTTTATTGGACGTTGGTTACTCTTGCACTCTGTTATCAATTAGTTGTAACTAATAACTCAGAGTAAAACCTTTTGGATAGCGCATATCAAAGGTTACTTGTTTGACTTTGGAGATTTTTTTTTGAAGTTTTCTATGGATTTTTTTAAAGTTAGCCAGTCTTTCATCTTGCATTTGATAGCCTAGAATCACCCGAATATTAGGCTCTATTGTTAATTGATCAATGTTGGTTCTGGAGATTGATTTGATTGTCATTGTCGGATAAATCAATGTCTGGTAGCGCTGATAGTCTTGATACAATTGAGCAATAACTTCTTTATCATTGCTTGAGATTGCCAAAACAGCATCAGATTTGATTTGTTTTTAGGAATAAATAATTCACCATTTTTAGAAATATAGCCAATACAACTATTGTTATTTTGTTTGGGTTTGCAGTTTTGTTTATTTTTCCAACGCATTGCAATTTTCTGTTGGTCTATTGTGATGCGGATAGAATTCCAAAATAAGCGCTTGATGTGTGCTTTATAAACCCAAGGATCTTGCTCAAGGGTTTGTCTGATTTGGTGTAAGTCGAGTTGGTATTTGTCTTTGATTAAGGGTTGAATCTTATTGAGTAACGCCTTTTGAGAAACATTTGATTCTTGACCAATGTCCCAATTAATATTAACTTCTAAAAATTCGGTGGGATTGGATTTTAATACAGTAAAAATAACAAACGCCAACACAGCAAAAAAAGGCAGTGTTTTTGCAATGGGAATTAGTAATTGCCAAAAAGGTTTTTTTTGTTTATTTTTTCGAGATTTTTTAATCATTGAGAATTCTTATTACTAATTCATTAAAGCTAATTCCAGATGCTTTTGCTGCCATAGGTATTAACGAATGTGAGGTCATGCCAGGAACGGTGTTGATTTCTAATAAATAGTTTTTTTGATTTTTATCAATAATAAAATCAACTCTGCCCCAATTACTAGCGTTCATTATTTTAAAAGCCTTTAGAGCGATTTCTTGCAAGTGCTTTTCCTCATCTTCTGACAAACCACAAGGGCATAGGTATTGAGTATCATTACTGTGATATTTAGACTCGTAGTCATAGAAGTCATGTTCAGTATGCTTTGCAACGATTTTAATGACTGGTAATGTTTTATTATTTAGTATGGAGACTGTGTATTCATCCCCTTCAATCCAGCGTTCGATTAGCGCGTCTTTGTCGTATTTCCAGGCCAACTCCAGTGCTTCATTGAGTTGTGACTGATCAACCACTTTACTGATTCCAATACTAGAGCCTTCGAGTGTTGGTTTTACTGCCCAAGGAAGGGGAAAGGTAATGTCGGGGATGGCTTTATCAGTACTCGCAAGTACTGACGGTGCTAATGGTAAATTGTGTTTTTCCCAAATTATTTTAGTGGTAGATTTGTTCATGCACTGCTTTGAAGAGCTAGAATTAGAGCCCGTATAGGAAATATTTTTATCTTCTAGTTGTTGCTGGATATAACCATCTTCACCACCACGACCGTGGAGAACAATAAAGACTTTATCAAAAGATTGTGACCAAAGATCGACTAAGTTGTCATCGTGCCAATCAAATTTAAAACATTCAACCTTTTGCTTTTTTAAAGCAGTGTAAACAGCCTCACCACTTTTTAAAGAGACTTCTCGTTCCGCTGAATTTCCACCCATTAATACTACAATCATACAATTTTTACTTCCGTTTCTAAGTCAATGCCAAATTTAGATTTTACGGTTTGTTGAATGTGGAAAATCAGGTTTTCAATGTCGGTGGCAGAGGCATCATCCTGATTAATGATAAAATTTGCATGTTTGTTTGACACACAAGCACCACCAATGCAAAAACCTTTGAGATTACTTTTTTCAATCAGCTTAGCGGCATGTTGATTGGTAGGATTTTTAAACACACTGCCACAACTAGGAAGCCCAATAGGCTGTAATTGATTGCGCTTTTCTAATAATTCTTTAATGTTATTTTGTTTGGTTGCTTGCTCAAATTTTAAGTTTGCACCAATAAAATATTCACCATCATTTTTAGCGATCACTTGTCGATAGCCAATTTTATAATCTTTTTTCATTCGATGAAACAACGTGCCCGATGAGTTGATGGTATTAACACTGTGAACAAAATCCCAAATTTCGCTACCAAAGGCACCTGCATTCATCGCTAGTGCACCACCAACACTACCAGGAATTGCACTTAAAAATTCACCACCACTGAGTTTTTCCCCTTCACAAAATCGGGCGATCTTGGCTAGTGTCACTCCTGCTCCAGCTTCAACGATGGAGTTTTTTAAATTAAGTGTTTTAAAGTTGCTCAGCTTGATGACTACTCCATCAAAGCCACGATCACGTACCAGTAGGTTACTACCCAAGCCCAACATTAATATGGATTTTTGATTATTTTTTAAAAATTCAGATAAGTCTTCTATGGAGTTGGGAGTGAAAAAATCTTGTGCCAGTCCACCGGTTCTAAACGAACAATACCCACTCATGGGCTCGTTATGAATTAGCATATTTATCGGTTAATAATCCTGGAAGAGCGTGAATATCGCCAGCTCCTAAAGTAAGTATAACGTCATCATTTTTAATAATATTAGGCAGTACGGTTAATATTTCTTTGCCATCTTTAATAACAACAGGGTCTAACGATGAGCGCTTGCGAATGGCATTTGCCAGTGAACTGGAATTGATGCGAGCAATGGGTTGTTCATTAGCAGGGTAGATTTCTAGTAATATTAATGCATCTGCGTTAGAGAGTATTCTAGCAAAGTCATCAAACAAGTCGCGTGTACGTGAGTAGCGATGTGGTTGAAAGATAACTACTAAGCGTTTGTCTTGGTAAGTATTTTGTAAGCTTTCAAACACTGCATTAATTTCATTTGGATGATGGCCATAATCATCGAACAGTGATACATGCTTATTATTTATCTCTAATAGCCCGTGGTAGTCAAGTCGGCGAGCCACACCAGAAAAACTCTTTAAGGCACTTTGAATAACTTCTACTTTAATTTTCAATTCACAAGCAACACCGATGGCAGCTAATGTATTTAGAATATTGTGTCTGCCAATTAGGTTTAACTCCACTGAAAAAGATTTATCGTATTTATTACACACTGCATCAAAATGCATTTGCATGTCTTGTTGCCTAATATTGATTGCTTGTACATCAACTCCAGAATTAAAACCATAAGTAATTAAAGGTCGATGAATGTCATCTACTATGTCTATTACACCAATGTCATCCGTACACAAGATGCAAGCGCCATAAAAAGGCAAATTAGAAGTAAAGCTAACAAAGGCATCTTTTAGATTTTGATAATCGTTATTGTAAGTGCTCATGTGATCTTGGTCAATGTTGGTAATAACACTGAGCATGGGTTGTAAGTGCAGAAACGATGCATCGCTTTCATCAGCCTCAGCAATAAGATAATTGCTTTCACCTAATTTTGCATTAACACCGCTGGAATTAAGTATGCCACCAATGATGTAGGTTGGGTCAAGTTGCGCTACGCTTAAAATATGAGTGATTAAACTAGTGGTAGTGGTTTTTCCATGGGTGCCTGCCACTGCAATCCCAAATCTAAAACGCATTAGTTCTGAGAGCATTTCCGCTCTTGGCACGACAGGAATATTGAGCTCGCGTGCTTTAATAAGCTCAGGGTTTTTTTCATTAATTGCGCTTGATACTACTACGGCTTGTGCGCCAATAATTTGATTGCTTTGATGTTGATAAGTGATTTTACAGCCTAGATTTTCTAGTCTTTTAGTGGTTTTAGAACTTGTGGTATCAGAACCAGAGATACTATAACCTAAATTATTTAACACCTCAGCAATACCACTCATGCCTGAGCCACCAATACCAATAAAATGAATATTTTGAATCCTTGAACTAGAAACGGAACTTAAATTATTCACGTTTTGCTGACGGTGATCATACTGAATACTCCAATACCTTCACCTCTGCCAAATGCAGTCAATCCTTCGCCTGTTGTCGCGGTGATACCGATGTTGTCGATGTCAGTATTAACTAAATTCGCAATGCTTGACCTTAGTGCCTGCATCTTTGGTGAAATTTTTGGCACTAAACACTCAATTGAGATAGCAATATGATCAATGTTCCAGTCATTGAGGTCGTTAAGGGCTAGTTTTAGATATTCGCTACTGTCTGTAATACCTTGTTGGCAAAGATCATCGGCTTTAGCGCCTAAAATATTTTTAGTTGTAATTGATGAAATGGCATTGGTCAGCGAGTGCAAAAGCACATCTGCATCGCTATTACCTTTTAATCCTTGAGGATGGTCAAAAGTAACACCGCCTAATATTAGTGGTTTTTCAATTTGTGTTTCAAATGCGTGCGAGTCTTGCCCTATGCCTGTTTTTGTTTTCATAGTGAGTTTAGATAAAAGTTTGCCAATTCTAAATCTTCTGGCGTGGTAATTTTAAGGTTACTTTTACTTGAAGGAATAATTACAGATTCAAGTCCTAATAGTTCAATGGCACTGGCCTCATCAGTAATGCTTAGGTTATTTTTTGTCACATTTTCCAAGGCTTTTGATAATACACCAAAACGATACATTTGTGGTGTTTGCGCTTGCCAAAGATTAGACCTGTCCAGCGTTTTTTCTATGATATTGTTAGTAGCTTGTTTAACAGTGTCGACAACTGGTGTTGCCAACAATCCACCGGTAGGATGGTTTTTGAGTTTATTCATTAAAGTCATTACTTCTTTGGCATTAACACATGGTCTGGCTGCATCGTGTACCAAAACCCAATCATTGTCATTAGCAAAAAGTTTGAGAGTATTTAATGCAGAAATTACTGAATGGAAACGTTCTTTACCGCCAGCGACTTTTGCTAGAATTTTTAAATGTTTGTAGAATTTAGACTTTTTAAACAAAGTATCTTCATTTGCAATGGCAATGATACAACCTGTGATCTTATTAATACTTAGTAGTGTTTTGAGTGTTTGATCGAGCACGCTAAGACCATTGTTTAGTTTTAGGTACTGTTTAGGTAGGTCTGATTTCATACGCGTACCAATACCACTTGCAGGCACAATTAAGTAGTAACGATCAGCTGACATTAATAAATTTTAAAAAAATAAGATAAGTTTTTATTATACCCAAGCCTTGATGATACAGCACAAAGTAGAAATTAAGGTTTCACACTAGGGTCTTGAATAACTTTACTGATTTGATAATATTTTTCACCGTCTTTCACCAAACCAAACCGATAACGAGCTTGAGATTCTAAAATTTCCATGTTGGGTTCTGATTCGGAGTTTAACTCAATGATCAAAGATTGATTTTTGTTTTCCAGTGCTTGATTAAGAACGGTGTTTTGTTCAATAGTTTGTTGTCGATCTTTTAAATTTTTTGGAAAATTGTTAATGAAAAAATTCTGACGAATGAGCGTTGTTAAAACCACTAAAAGAATAATGGTGATCCAATAGTTATAAAAAAAGTCAAATAGTTTATTTGACTTTTTTGTTTGATTTTTCAATTTGAAAGGATGAGAATCTTAGCCATCAGCAAGAATCTCTCCATCTTTTTTGTCCTGAGTTGCCATCCAAATAGTGCCACCAACAATATAAATTGATGATGCAATCACTGCAACTGATGAGATATATTCCGCTGTACCGGAAATAATTCCCATATAAGACAGTAAAATTAATGCCAAGGGTGCTACTAAAGTTACAACCAGTGTACTCAGTAGTAAAATGTGACCTTTTGTAGTGCTGTTATCAACCGTTGAACTCATTTTATTCTCCTCATTTTTAAAGTAATAACCGCATTATAGCACAGGTTTTTACAATGAGAAATTGATGAATGCTATTTTTTTATTAAAATTGTTTTAGAAAGCCAATCATGAAGTGCAAGATTATCTTTGTTAAACCATTGAGATAAAGAAACAATACCAATGATTGCAAAGATAAATCGAATCAAAGCCTGTTTTTGGAGTAATATTCTCGCCACTTGCTTGAGTCACCTGAAATTTCCAAGCTTTCATGCCTAAGGTTTGTCGTCCTTTTACCCAAGAAAGTGAAAAATAAAAGTAAGTAACGGGCAGAGTAACGGTGTAAAAAAGCAACTCACTAATTTGTGCTTGGTTTTTAAAAAGGGCGATAATAATAACACCCATAACAAAAAACACTAAAGAGAAAACTAAGAAAGCATCGTAAAAGACAGCGCCTAATCTGCGCAAGAAAGACACATTAGATTTCATTATTTTTTGTCTAATAATAAATTTGGATTAACGGCCGTTTGATTGAGATAAATTACCCAGTGAAGATGGGGTCCGGTTGAACGTCCTGTCTGACCAATGGTGCCAATGGTATCCCCCTTTTTAACAACCTGATCTTGCTCAACCAGTCGTTCATTCATGTGAATGTAGACACTGACTAGACCTTGTCCGTGATCGATAAAAACACTATTACCGTTAAAAAAGAAATCCCCCGTTAGAATAACTTTGCCATCGGCAGGTGATTGAATAGGGGTACCGACATCGCCAGCAAAATCAAGCCCTGTGTGTGGGCGACGCGCTTGCCCATTGTAAAAGCGTTTTAACCCAAAAGGGCTGGTGGTAATACCATTAACAGGACGAGAAAATAAACCAGAGGACAGTACCGTGTTAGAAAATACCTTTCTAGAGTTTGATAAGACAGGACGTTCTTTTTTGATTCTATCCGTGTGTGCTAAGTTAGGGTTGACGTATTTTTTCTTTTTTCCTTTAAGGATAATGCGTTGTTCGGTATAAACATGGTCTTTGACTTCAAACTCAAAACGTCTAGTGGAAAAATCTTTGATAATAATTTCTTTCTTACCTGGCTTTGTTAATAGTGGAATACCAACCAAAGCTTGCCAATGTTGATCTTTGATACGTTGTAAATACAAAGAGACATTGTTGTAATAACCTTTCGGATTGGAATGGTTTGTTTCAAAATCAATCACAGCAATGCCACCAGGTATGGGAGTGCTTGTTATGGGTATGTTTGCTAATACTAATGTGGGAAATAAGAGCAATAAGAAACTAATTATTTTCAATTTTATTAACCTTTGAATAAATCTTACCATCGGTAAGTTGTGTAATGATTGAGCTTCCTATTTTAACGGTACTTTTAGATAATAAAACCTGATTATTATCAGTACTGGTAATGCTGTAACCACGTGATAAAGTATTGAGCGGTGATAGGTGGTTAAGCCCACTAATTTGGGAAGAGAGTTGGTTTATTTGCATCTCAACGAGTGCATTGATGGATTTTTTTAATCGTTCATTCAGAGCGTGTAGTGTGTTGTTATTTTGATTAATAAGACGATGAATTTGTTGCGCTAGATGATATTTTGAAAGTGCATTTATTTCTTTTTTATGTTGGATACTGGCAATGGGAGAGTGTTGTTTTAATTGCTCAAACAACGTTATGAGTTTGCCTTGGTTTAAGCTAATGACGGTTTTGGTTTGATAATTTAAACGAGAACTAAGAGAATCCAGTTGTTGTGAAAACAAATGAAGTTGTCTACTTGGGGTGGGTATTCTTGACTTTAGTTGGCTAAACTTGTGTTGGCATATCTCTAATATCTGATTACTAAGTTGATGAAGTTGCGCATAAAGTTTATTGGCATTCGAAAGTAGCTCTAGTCGGTCAGGAGCAACTATCATCGCAGCGGCACTAGGCGTGGGCGCACGTACATCACTCACAAAATCAGCAATGGTTGTATCGGTTTCATGACCAACAGCGCTGATAATAGGGGTCTTGGTATTAAATATAGCTCTGACTAGTGCTTCTTCATTAAAAGCCCATAAATCTTCTAGCGAGCCACCTCCTCTAGCAATAATCATCACATCACATCGGTTTGATTGATCAGCAGCTTCTATGGCTTGCGCTAATTTCTGTGCTGATCCTTCCCCTTGCACTGCACAATCAAATAACAAGATGTTGGCAAATGGATAACGTTTATTCAATATTTTAATAATATCCCTAATGACAGCGCCATTCGATGAAGAAATAACACCAATAGTGCTAACCTCTGAAGGGAGTGGTTTTTTATGGATCGTATCGAACAATCCCTCATCTTTAAGTTGGTTTTTAAGTTGTTCAAAAGCCAACTGGAGGTTGCCGACACCCACAGGTTCGATGTGCTGAATGATGATTTGAAAATCACCACGCGCTTCATATAGAGTTGGTGCAGCACGCACTAAAACTTCCATTCCATTTTCTGGGTTGAATTTAATATTGCGTTGGTTTAAACGAAATAAGGCGCAACGAATTTGCCCGCGATTATCTTTAAGTGAAAAATACCAATGTCCAGAGGCGGGGCGAGATAAATTAGAAATCTCTCCTTGTAGCCAACAAGTTGGGATGTTGTTTTCAATGGTTTTATTGCACAGTGATAAAAAATCAGATACTGTGTAAACTTCATCAATGTTAAACATATTAGTTTTGTTTTAGTAGGACGAATACCGCACCGGTACCACCGTCTTTATCAGGGCAAGAGTTAAATGCTAATACTTGTGGGTGTTGGCTTAAAAAGTTAACAACTTGGGTTTTTAAAATACTCATGCCATTTTCAGAATGGTAACCCTTGCCGTGAATGATTTGAATAAAAGAATCGAATTGGTGGTGGTACATAAAGGTTGACAACGACTCACAAGCTTCCACAACAGTTTGGCCATGTAAATCTAAAACCGGCATAGTGTCAAGATTACCTTGTTTCATTTTTTTGATGACCTTGGTTGAAACCCCATTTTTTGAATAGCTAACAATCTCAGAGCCTTCAAGATTAGCATCAACAATATAACTGTATGCAGTGAATGCCGGTTTTTTTAAGGCATTATTTTTACGAATACTATCTTTATCAATCGGTGCGTTGGCATCAACCGTTGATCTGAATAGCTGTTTGTCTTCGTCGTTAATCTGTTTCATACAAGCATAAAAAAAGCCCTCAAAAGAGGGCTTTATTATAGCAATGTAAACGTTTTAGTTTATAGTGCTTTAATCTGTGTGTTAAGGCGAGATTTCTTTCTAGCTGCTTGGTTTTTATTCATTAAACCTTTACTAACTGACTGGTCAATCATCTTTTGCATTGCACCAAAACCACCTTGAGCTTCTTTTTTATTACCAGCTTCAAGTGCGTAAGTTACTTTTTTAATAAAAGTACGAACTTTTGCACGAATTTGAGAATTGTGTTGGTTGCGTTTAATTGCCTGTCTTGCGCGTTTTTTAGAGCCTGCTGAATTAGCCATATTTAAAAAAATTAGAATAAGTAAAAAAGGCATTATTATACCTTAATACAAATATAGAGTATGAAATAAAGTATTAAAAGTTCATGGAATCTACAAATTTTAATGTCTTTTTCTTATTAAGTAGCAGTTGCCATGTTCTACCACCTTGTGACTTCCATAAAGAGACCGCCCTAATGCCTGCTAGTAGTAGTGCTCTAATGTGATTAGCAGTATGCCGGTTAGATAAATAAATTTGCTCACCACTCACCATAATTCTTGGGTTGAGTTCACCCAAAGTTGTTTTATAAAGCTCAGCCAAACGCGCTAGAGAATTAGAGTGAGAAATTTCAAAAAAATCTTGATCTTTAATTTTGCTAATTTCATTGGTAATCTTAGTCAAAAGATTTTGGTCTTTCATGAGTTTTTTCTCTAAATTAATTAAAGCCAGCGCATAAAAAACAATATTTTGCATGCTTTTAGACTTTTTTCCAAAGGCTACCTTGAGTGCATTTAAACCAGTTGATAAGTCTTTTGGTGAACCAAAGACTTCTTCCACATTGGTACTGTTGGTAACAATACTTTGTAAACTGGCCTCATTACTTTGACTGTCGCAAGTACCTGTCGATGCAAGTTGGTCCACCAGAGTGGTTGTTTGTAATAAGCTGGCCAAGGCTAATGTTTGTTCTCTTAATTTATTCATTACTTCTTTGTTCGATAATCCCACCACCTAAGCAAGTGTCATCGTTATAAAAAACAATGGATTGTCCGGGGGTAATGGCGCGTTGAGGTTGTTTAAAAATTACCTTTAAGCATTTGTCATTACCTTGGTTAATCACACAAGCTTGTGATTGTTGACGATACCTTATTTTTGCATGACATGCCAGTGGTAATTTTGGGGGATTGTTAATCCAATGGATATTATTAGTATTTAGTACATTATGGTAAAGAAGCGGATGGTCGCCTTGCACAACTACTAACTCATTGCTATCAATACGTTTATCAGCTACAAACCAAGGCTCACCTGAATGACCAAAGCCGCCACCAATTTCTAAGCCTTTTCGCTGACCAATGGTATAAAAAGCCAGACCATCGTGGTGTTTGATGAATTTCCCATCTTGATCAATAATATCCCCTTGTTTTTTCGGCAAATAAGTTTGTAAAAATTCAGAAAAATTACGTTCGCCAATAAAGCAAATTCCAGTTGAGTCTTTTTTATCAGCAGTAATTAGATTATGCTTTGTAGCGATTTCACGTACTTTTGATTTAGTAATATTGCCCAGTGGGAACAAACTTTTTGAAAGTTGTTGTTGGTTCAGTAAATATAGAAAATAGCTTTGATCTTTAGTATCGTCCAAACCAGTTTTAAGGTTATACATCTTATCTTTTTCATCAATACGAGAGTAATGGCCAGTGGCAATTTTGTCAGCACCGAGCGATAGCGCATGTTCAAGAAAGACTTTAAACTTAATTTTTTGATTGCACAAGACATCAGGATTCGGTGTTCGACCTTTTTTGTGTTCTTGTAAAAAGTGATCAAATACATCGTCCCAATAGTCAGCTGAAAAGTTAATAGTATGGAGCTTAACACCCAGTTTATCCGCTACTTTTTGTGCATCTGAAAGGTCTTGCTCTGCGGTGCAAACACCGTCAGTGTCGTCCTCTTCCCAGTTTTTCATAAACAAAGCTTCTACCTCAAAGCCTTGTTCTAAAAGCAATAGAGTAGCAACAGAGGAGTCCACACCCCCTGATAAGCCAACAATGATCTTGGTTTGTTTGTTAGGACTCAAATTGCTCATAAGCCAAAACAATGCGTTGTACTAATTTGTGTCGAACCACATCTTTTGACTCAAAATGACAAAATGAAATTTGATCTTCATCTGTGAGTACTTTCATGGCGTGAAGCAGTCCAGACTGATTTGGTCGTGCCAAGTCAATCTGGGTGATATCACCAGTAATCACCATTTTTGAGCCAAAACCCATTCGCGTTAAAAACATCTTCATTTGTTCGATGGTGGTGTTTTGTGCTTCGTCTAAGATGATAAAAGATTCATTAAGCGTTCGACCACGCATAAAGGCCAGTGGCGCCACTTCAATCACATTTTTATCTAATAATTTAGTAACCTTATCAAAGCCAAGCATCTCGTATAAAGCATCATAAATAGGGCGCAAGTAAGGATCGACTTTTTCAGTTAGATCACCCGGTAAAAACCCAACTTTTCGCCAGCCTCTACTGCAGGCCTTACTAAGACAATACGGCGCATATCAGAGTGTTCCAAGGCTTCTACGGCACGAGCCACAGCTAGGTAAGTTTTACCAGTGCCAGCCGGCCCAATACCAAAGGTACAGTCTTTATCAGTAATGGCTTTAACGTAGTGCTGTTGATTGGCACTACGTACGTGAATTATTTTACGTCGTGTTTTAATATTAACGGTCTGGCTTGGCAGGTCATCCTGTGTTCGAGCTTTGATGTACATTTCTAAATCATTAATATCGATGGTTTGTTTTTCAGACAGAGACAGTAAATCTTCTAATACTTGCACACCTATTGATGCGCTATCACCTGTAATGGTAAAGTCAGCACCTTTGTTATCAATAACAATATCAAGGCTTTTAGCAATGATTTCTAAGTGCCTATCTAATGGGCCACAAATATTACCCAGTTGTTCTAAATTGTCGATTTCTAAGGTTAGATTCATAGGTGATATTTTATCATCGACCTTAATTATGAAACTAGATATAATATTTTGTATAATTTTTTAAACAGCACACAATATTTATGACGATTCAAAACCTTTTTTCTTTGAAATATATTGCTATATTGTTTGTTTCATTAGTGATATCGAATTTGACTTTTGCAATGGAGCACAACCACTCTATGCATCATCAATCTACAAGTTTAGAGGTGCACAATCCGTGGGTTAGATCAGCACCGCCTAATGCTCCGATGTTAGGCGCATTTATGCAGATTAAAAATAATACTAATAATACAATTAAATTATTATCTGCACAGGCAAAAGGATATCAGCGCGTAGAATTGCATAGAACACTTAACCATGGCGGCATGATGAAAATGCTAAAGCAAGATTTTATGCCGATTGAGGCCAATAACAACTTGCATCTAAAACCAGGTAGTTGGCATATTATGTTGATTGAACCAGGGTCAGTGCCTGAAGAGGGTGATATGGTCATGATTAAACTAACATTTGACAATGGCTTTACACAAACCATTCGTGCTATTGTTAGGAAAGGAAAATGATGATGAACCATCATCATGCACACTAATGTCTAAATCTACATTATTAATCACTGTTGCTTTTATTGTTTCAATAGGGGTTTCAGTGTTTTCTGTTAACACAGATACTGATTATGGTGCTTTAAAAAAACAACTTAAAGTCTCTCATATTTTGCATAAACCGGATAAAAAGTTACCTGATTTTGCATTAATCGATCACAATGAACAACCATACAATAACGCTCATTTAAAAGACCAATGGACGTTATTAACTTTTATCTATACACATTGTCCAGATGTCTGCCCGACAGTGTTGATGGATATGGCATCGATAAAAATGGGTTTGGAAAGTGCCGAGTTGAAGGTGATACCTGAGCTTGTTGCCATTACTTTTGACCCTAAAAGAGATACGCCTAAAGTACTCAAAACTTATGTGACGCATTTTGACAAAGATTTTATCGGTATTTCTGGTGATCAAGCTCAAATTGATCAGTTGATTAAACCATTTGGCACATACTACGAACGTTTAATTGAAGTGAACGGAGAGAGCATTATTATTCCAAATGGAACTAAGTTACCTGAAGGCGTTAAAAACTATTCAATTAACCACACAGCATGGATGTATTTACTCTCACCTGATGGTCAAATTTTTGCAGGCTTTCCAACGCCACACAAACCAAACGCCATTGCCAAAGATATTGAGCTAATAATTAATAACTATTGAATAATAAAGCGTTAACTTTTGTTGCAACGAGTTCAATTTTATTAATTGTTTTTGGTTATTGGTATCAAAGTTTTTTGCAAGATAGAATCCAGCGCGTTATTAATGTCACAGATTGCCAAATTAACAAAACATCTTGCAGAGTAAAAATAGATGACGTTGCATTTTTAACATTGAGTATTCTTCCAATTGGCATCCCACAAACTCAAGCACTTGATATTGATGTTGAATTAGAAGGATTTGATGCAAATCGAATTTCAGTTAATTTTGAAGGCATTGAAATTGATCACAATTTGCTACCTTATTCGTTAGATAAACAGGATCCTTATCATTTTTCAGGCAAAGGATTTCTTTCTATTTGTTCACTTAGGAAAATGCACTGGCTTGCTAATATTATTATTAATAGCGATGATGCAGTGCTGCTTAAAGTTTCCTTTCCTTTTGAAACGATTCAGAATTAATCTATTAATACACCAATTAATGAATTACCACGTGCATCGGTAATCTCTACATTGACAATTTGTCCAATCAAAGACTCGTCACCTTTAAAGTGCGTGTTACGCATGTTTTCAGTTTTACCAAACATGTTGTTGTCTTTTCTGGCTTTATTTTCAACCAAGACTTTTTGCACGCTGCCGATCATTGATTTTGAAATCACTTCAGTAGATTCATCGATGGTTTTTTGCACTAAAGTCAGACGATCTTTTTTAACTTGTAGTTCCACATCATCTGGGTAGCTTGCCGCTGGTGTGCCAGGGCGTGCCGAGTAGATAAAACTAAAAGACTTGTCAAAAGTAATATCATTAATAAGGCTCATGGTATTTTCAAAATCTTGATCAGTTTCACCAGGAAAGCCAATAATAAAGTCACTAGAGATTGAAATATCTGGGCGAATTGCACGCAAACGTCTGATTTTTGATTTGTATTCAAGGGTGGTATGACCACGTTTCATCAAGGTCAAAATTTTATCAGAGCCACTTTGAATCGGCAGATGTAAGTGTGATACTAGCTCAGGCACTTCAGCATACGCTTGGATTAAACTATCACTAAATTCAACCGGGTGAGAAGTGGTATAGCGAATACGGTCAATACCATCAATTTGTGCCACAATGTTAATCAGTAGTGCTAAGTCGGCACTTTGATCGTCATCCATCAAACCTTGATAAGCATTCACGTTTTGACCTAAAAGATTCACCTCTCGAACACCTTGGTCTGCCAAGATTTGCACTTCTTTAATGACGTCGTTAAACGGGCGTGATACCTCTTCACCGCGAGTGTAAGGTACTACGCAAAAAGTGCAGTACTTAGAACAGCCTTCCATGATTGAAACAAAGGCGGTGACGCTGTTGGTTTTTGGCTTAGGAAGGTGGTCAAATTTTTCAATTTCTGGGAAAGAGACGTCAATACTTACTCGCTTATCACTTAAGACATTTTTTAACATATTAGGCAGTCTGTGTAAGGTTTGGGGACCAAATATCATGTCAACATAGGGTGCACGTTTTAAAATCAATTCCCCTTCTTGTGAAGCGACACAACCACCAACGCCGATCACTAAATTAGGATTTTTGTCTTTGAGTTTGCGCCAGCGACCGAGTTGATGAAACAGTTTCTCCTGGGCTTTTTCTCGAATAGAGCAAGTGTTGAGTAAGAGTACATCGGCATTATTAGCGCTGTCGGTTAATTCTAAACCGTGTGAATGTTTAAGCACGTCAACCATCTTATCAGAGTCGTACTCATTCATCTGACACCCGAAAGTGCGAATGTGTAGTTTAGATAATGGCATTACTTTTGAATGTGTAGTGTTTGTGTTGGGTAGGCAATTTCTGCTTTATGCTTGGCAATAATATCTGCAACATTGAGTAGTATTTCTTGTTTAATTTTTTGATAGATATCTTTACTAGTGGTATTGGTAAAGGCATAAATATTAAAATCAAGTGAAGAAGCATTAAAGTAATTGAAATAAACACGCAATGATTCAGATTGATCAATGCCTTCATGTACTTTTAACATAGCTTCTACTTCAGCAACGATTACGGGTATTTGCGCAATATCATCATAACGAATGCCTACCACTTCTTTAATACGGCGATTGGTCATACGTGATGGCGTTTCAATTGGGATAGTAGCAAAAATGGAGTTGGGGATATAAACTGGGTTTTTGCTAAAAGTGCGAATGCGTGTCATGCGCCATCCAATTTTTTCCACCGTACCTTCAAATTTGGTCGAACGAATCCAATCGCCGGTTGAAAAAGGTTTGTCCATTTGAATCATGAGTCCACCAAAGATATTAGAAAGCATGTCTTTAGCGGCAAAACCCATCACAATACCACCCACACCACCAAAGGTTAGTAGGCTAGAAATGGAAAAACCAAGGTATTGTGCAATGCCAAGCGCAATGGCAATAATGATTAAGATTTTAATCAGTCGAGAAAATAACCTTATTGAGTCTTTTTCAACATTAGTACTGCTCTCAAGCATATAAGACTCAACGCCAGAAATCACTCTCAGTATGCCCCAAGTAATAATAAAAATTGGGGTAATATCAATGTATTCAACAACCTTAATCAGTATTTCTATTTGGTCTTTGAAAGCGTTGGTAGAAAAATAAACCCAACCAAACCAGATTAATACTTTAAGTGGTGGAGAGACTGCACCAATTAAATGATCATCCAATTTGTTTTTAGTTTTGCTGGTATGAGCGACTACCTGTTTTAATACAAAACCCAAAACAATGTGTGCAGTAAGGGCGATACCAAGCAAAACACCAGCGGTTTGATAAGAAGTCATGTTTTGTAAAAATTCATTCATGGGATTTATTTTAACTGTTATTTCAAGTATTTGAGTGGGTTAATAGGTTCTGAGAATTTTTTCATTTCAAAATAAAAAGGTGTTTTCCCAGTAATAGCAATGATTTGCCCTTTGTTGACTTTATCGCCATCAGCAACCTTAAGGGTTTTGTTTTGTGTGTAAGAACTGTAAAATCCGAGTGGATGCTTGATGATAATCATTTTTCCATGGCTTTTCATTTTGTCCCCACTGTAAACCACTTTACCCTCTCGAATAGCGCGCACCTGCTGTCCAGTTTTGGTATCAAAAGTTAAACCAGATTGACTTTTGGAGAAGGTTTTGATTACTTTAGCATTAACTGGAATTGACCAACTTTTTCTCGTTTTTTTCTTATTGCCGGATTTTTGTTTGGTTTTTTTGTAGCTAGTGGTTTCTTCCGTCCAAGGGGTTTCACTTATATTTTGTTGGTTGAATGATTTCTCAACAATAATCACCTCCTTTTTAGCAGATGAAAAACACCCACTAAGAGCAATGGAGATAGCGATGATACCGAATAAATTAACTGGCATACCAAGCACCAATAACGATTACTGCAATTAGGGCATAGCCCAAACGATCGATGTATTTTTGCAACCATTTATCACACTGTTTGCCATAGGCTCTTACCAATGCTGCAACCAAGTAATATCGTGCACCACGAGCAATCAGTGAAATGATAATAAAGGGTAATATCGACATCGACATAGTGCCGGCGGTAATGGTGGCTAATTTGTATGGAATAGGGCTAAATGCTGCAACACCTACCACCCAAAAACCATATTCATCAAACCATCTTTCCACATATTTTATGGTTTCTAGTTTGACTAAGTTTAATTCTATTAAAAAAATCTAATAATACTACACCAAGAAAATACCCTGCTAACCCCCCAAGTACTGAGAATATAGTACAGATAAATGCAAAATAGTACGCTTTGTCTGGGCGTTTGAGCGCCATTGGCGCTAGCAAAACATCAGGTGGCGGGTATGGTAGAACACTAGATTCTAAAAAACTAACTACCGACAAATAGTAAATTGCATATCTACTTTCAGCCCAATTAAGCACCCTTAGATATATTTGTGAGAAAAAATCCATATTATTCCTTGCTCATTGGAAAACCAAGTGCTTCACGAGAATCGTAATACGTTTGCGCAACTTTTTGGCTCATAGCACGTACTCGGCGAATAAATCGTGCCCGGTCAGTAACACTAATAGCATGACGTGCATCAAGTAGATTGAATAAATGAGACGCCTTCATTACTTGTTCGTAAGCAGGATAAGGCAGAGATTCGTCAATGAGTTTTGAATTCATTGTTTCGGCTTCATCAAATTGTCTAAACAAAACTTTAGTGTCGGCGATTTCAAAATTGTATTTTGATTGTTCAACTTCATTTTGATGAAACACATCAAAATAACTCACACCATCAACCCACACCAAATCAAACACACTATCAACACCCTGTAGATACATGGCCAAGCGCTCTAATCCATAAGTCAGTTCACCGGATACGGGCTTACACGGTAGTCCACCTACTTGTTGGAAATAAGTGAACTGAGAAACTTCCATGCCATTTAGCCAAATTTCCCAACCCAAGCCCCAAGCCCCAAGTGTTGGCGATTCCCAGTTGTCTTCAACAAAGCGTACATCGTGCATGGTGAGATCGATACCAATTTCAGCCAAAGATTCTAAATAAAGATCTTGAATGTCTTTTGGCGATGGTTTTAATACAACTTGGAATTGGTAATAGTGTTGTAAACGATTAGGGTTTTCACCGTAACGGCCGTCGGTAGGACGACGCGATGGTTGGACATAGGCCGCTTTCCACGGTTCAGGGCCGATGGCCCTTAGAAAAGTAGCCGGGTGAAAAGTACCGGCACCCATTTCCATATCAAAGGGCTGTAACAAGGCACAACCTTTAGAAGCCCAAAAAGATTGTAATTTTAAAATTAAGTTTTGAAACGACGCAGTCGCATCTAAGTTTGAGATCGACATAGAAAACAACGGGTAAAAATAACAAAAATTTTACCGCATCAATAGAGCGCGTACGATTTATTTAAAAAGAGTTCAAGAGTTAAAAGGTGGGTGCTTAATTAAAGCCGAGAAGAATTAACTAAATCCCCAGACTAAAAAGCATTTTGATATATGGAGATACATCGCTTTTTAGTCGTGTCATCAAACAATGCGTTGGCTAATACTAAGATAAAAACGCCCAATTCATCGTTCTCTAGCATTGATTCTAGACCATCGATAAAGGCGGTTTCAAGGTTTTGTTTTGATTGGAATATTGGATCGATTAAATCTTGCATAAAAATTTACGAAATTTTGAAAATGATCGAATAAAAGTACTGATTTTCCTTTATTTTTGGCATAAAAGTGACGTTTTTATTGGGCAAACCAAGATCTTTGTCGTGATTTTATGAAAATTTAAGAAATTTTGTCAATGACATAAAAAACACCCCTCAAGGGGGTGTAAATGCGAGAAAAATCTCGCATTTTTTAAGTATTGGTTAAACTTTAGTACTTGTAAGATTCCGGCTTAAATGGGCCTTCTTTTTTAACATTGATATAGTCAGCTTGAACATCAGTTAGTGTCGTTAATACACCACCAAATCCACCAACCATGCCAGCAGCTACTTCTTCGTCGAGTTTTTTCGGTAATACTTCTACGTAAATGTCACCACCTAAATCCGCAAATTTAGCATCGAACAAATGCATTTGTGCGAGCACTTGGTTGGCAAATGAGCCATCCATAATACGAGAAGGGTGGCCAGTTGCATTGCCTAAGTTAACCAAGCGACCTTCAGATAATAAAATGAGGTAATCAGATTTATCATCACTTCTAAAGACACGATGAACTTGAGGTTTTACCTCGTCCCAACGCCAGTTATCACGCATGAATTGCGTGTCAATTTCATTATCAAAATGGCCGATATTACACACAACTGATCCTGCTTTAAGCATTTGTAGCATCGCATCATCACAGACGTTAAAGTTGCCTGTAGTGGTAACGATTAAATCAGTTGTAGCAAGTAGGCGCTTGTTGATGTCGTCAGTTTTTCCAGTGTTGTTACCTTGCTTATAAGGTGATACAATCTCGAACCCATCCATGCAAGCTTGCATAGCACAGATCGGATCAATTTCAGAAATTTTAACAATCATGCCTTCTTGACGAAGTGATTGCGCGGAGCCTTTACCTACGTCACCATAGCCAATAACCAGTGCTTTTTTGCCCGACATAAGCATGTCAGTACCACGCTTGATTGCGTCGTTAAGTGAGTGTCGACAACCGTATTTGTTGTCATTTTTTGATTTTGTTACTGAGTCATTGACGTTGATGGCCGGTACTTTTAATGTGCCTTCTTCCATCATTTCTAACAAACGGTGAACGCCCGTTGTGGTTTCCTCACTAATACCGTGAATGTCATTAAGCATTTCTGGGTATTTTTCATGTAGCATTTGGGTTAAATCGCCACCATCGTCAAGTACCATGTTGGCATTCCAAGGCTTGCTACCATCTAGAATAGTTTGTTCAATACACCATAAGAATTCTTCTTCAGTTTCACCTTTCCAAGCAAAAGTTGGAATGTCTGCGGCTACCATGGCTGCTGCTGCATGATCTTGAGTTGAAAAAATATTACAACTTGACCAACGAACTTCAGCACCTAAATCTACCAGTGTTTCCATTAGTACAGCGGTTTGGATAGTCATGTGAATACAACCTAAGATACGCGCATCTTTAAGCGGTTGCTCGTCGCGATATTTGGCACGCAGTGTCATTAGCGCTGGCATTTCTGCTTCTGCTAATTCCACTTCTTTACGGCCGTAATCAGCCAATGCCATATCGGCAACTTTGTAGTCGTTATTGTTTAGTGTGTTGTTGCTCATTTTTATCTCCTAATAGAACAAGGTAAAAAAATGAGCGTCGTTGTGATTTGCCGAGCCTGATGGGATTTTCCCAATGCAACGCTCCTCGGCGAGTCGGTAATTATACCTTTGTTATTTTAATAAATGGACGCGGTCAGTCTTTTCCCAACTAATCGTATCTTCGCTGCGACCAAAATGACCGTAACTTGCTGTTTGTTGGTAGATTGGACGTTTAAGATCAAGCATAGCGATTAAACCTTTAGGACGTAAGTCAAAATGTTCAGCCACTAATGCTTCGATGGTTTCATTGCTCATTTCACCCGTGCCAAAAGTTTCAACACTGATTGAAGTTGGTTCAGCCACACCAATTGCATATGAAACTTGAATCTCGCATTTATCAGCAAGGCCAGCTGCTACAATATTTTTAGCTACGTAGCGCGTTGCATAAGCCGCAGATCGGTCTACTTTTGACGGGTCTTTGCCTGAAAATGCCCCACCACCGTGTCGTGCCATGCCACCGTAAGTGTCAACAATAATTTTACGACCCGTAAGACCAGCATCACCCACAGGACCACCAATGACAAAATGACCGGTTGGATTGATATGATAATCAGTATCAGCGGTTAGCCATTCACTAGGTAGAACGGGTTTAATCAACTCTTCCATAATGGCTTCTTTCAAATCAGTTTGAGAAATGTTTTCATCGTGCTGAGTTGATAAAACCACTGCATCAATGCTGACGATCCTGTGTCCGTCATAATGGCAAGAAACTTGAGATTTTGCATCGGGGCGTAACCACGGTAACGTCCCATTCTTCATTAGCTCTGCTTGACGTGCAACCAGACGATGTGCATACAAAATAGGCGCTGGCATGAGTACGTCTGTGGCGTTACAAGCATAGCCAAACATTAAGCCCTGGTCGCCTGCACCTTGCTCGTGATCACCAGATTCATCAACACCCATCGCAATGTCTTGAGATTGTTGACCAAGCATATTAGTAATATCACAAGTATTGCCATTAAAACCGTATTCTTCTTTGTCGTAACCAATGCCGATAATGGTCTCACGCACAATTTTGTCATAATCAATATCTGCACCGGTGGTAATCTCACCAGCAAGCACAACGTGATTGTCTTTGACTAATGTTTCAACGGCTACGCGTGAATTTTTATCTTGAGATAATGCTGCGTCTAAAACAGCATCGGAAATTTGGTCGCATACTTTGTCTGGGTGACCGGCAGAAACGGACTCTGAAGTGAATATCATTTTTTTTACTCCTGTAAAAATTAAAAAACCCTTTGTTAAGCGGGCTTCTTCTAGGAGAATTCCTGCTTTAGCTTTTTTTGTTATTCTGGATAACAACGCTAGCAATCGGGACAAATCAGCGCTTCAAAGAATTATAGGTATTATTTTTAAAAAGTAAAGGATTATTCTAAACTTATTTTTAAAGCAAGAGCACTGACAAATGGAGACCCCATTAAACTCACTATTAAAATAGTAGACAAGAAATACAACTGGCTAGAAATCTCTAAATCAAATTGTGCTTGAGACACTGCGCTTGATGCAAAAATCAAAATAGGAATATACAGAGGTAATATTAATAATGATAACAACATGCCTGAGTTTTTAACCCCAACAATGAGCGAGGCACCAATGGTGCCAATTAGGCTTAAACTTGGTGTTGCTAAAAGCAAAGTAAACATTAACACTTTGATACTGTCTCCTTCTAAAAATAGAAGCACCCCCAACAGAGGGGATAATAAAATAATAGGAATTCCAGTCAATATCCAATGCGCAGTAGTTTTGGACAGAATCAGTAATGGTAGAGAATGATGAGAAATTACCATTTGTTCCAGTACGCCATTTTCATAATCATAATGGAATAAGGCATTAAGTGAAAGTAGTACTGAAAGCATGCTAGTTACCCAGATAATTCCTGCAGCAATTTGCATTAGAGTTGAGGCTTCAGGACTAATGGCTAATGGAAATAAGGATACTGAGATCACAAAAAATAACAGCGGGTTGAGCACACTGGAAGGGTTGCGAATCGCAATGCGTAAATCACGCTTGAGTGTTTGCATGTAAATGTTCATAATGTCAACACTTTTTGATTGGGTAGAGTACTGTCTTGGTGCGTGGTAAAGACACAAATCCCACCTTGTTTACAATGCTTACTAATTGATTTTTCCACAATATCTATGCCGATAGGGTCAAGCGCTGTAAACGGTTCATCGAGAAGCCACACTTTGGCTTTTGATAAAAACAATCCTGCCAAGATAGTACGACGTTTTTGTCCTGCTGAGAGTTTAGCGCAGTATTCGTCCTCATAACCTTTTAGGCCAATACCCTCTAGTGCTTGTGTTAGAGGTATCCTGTTATTACATTGATTTAATCTTGCTAAAAATTCAAGATTTTCAATCGTACTAAGTTCAGAACTGAGTGCGGATAAATGCCCTAAATAAAATATCTCTTGTTGGTATTCAGCCGATTTAACCGAGTGTTGTTTGAATGTAATTTTACCTTCTTCAGCAACGTTAAGACCTGCTAGAATTTTAAGTAATGAAGTTTTTCCACTGCCGTTAGTGCCACTTATGCGTAAAATATCCCCAGCGTCAACACTAAAGCTTAAGTTACTAAAAAGCTGATTGTAGCCCCTTTGGCAACTAAGGTTGGTAATTTTTAACATATCGTCATTTTAGATTATATAAAAGTTTATATGAATAATAATAAAACACCAGGATCAGCGGATGAGCAATTAGCGGATATCGCTAAGGAATTTGTAAGGCAAAATAAAACACGCACTCGTTGGCGCATGGTTTTAACTCTATTATTTATAGGGTATTTTGGTTTTATTTCGTATTTGGGCATAGAAGAAAGTGGTCTATTAGAGGAAACACTTAAGAAGGAATCACCATTTGTAGCTGAAGTAGTGCTCAGTGGTACGATCCAAACTGCAGGAGAGATTAATGCTGATGATGCAATACAGTTGCTTGACGATGCTTTTAAGGCTAAAAACTCAAAAGCAGTTATTTTAAGACTTAATTCTCCTGGTGGATCACCCGTTCAATCCAGTCAAATTTATCAAGGAATTTTGCGTCTTAAAAAACAACACGATAAAAAACTCTACGTCGTTATTGATGACGTATGTGCCTCGGGTTGTTATTACATTGCTGCCAGTGCTGATGAGATTTATGCAGATGAATCGTCAATTGTGGGAAGCATTGGCGTGGTTATTTCAGGCTTTGGCGTTGTAGAAGCGATTAAAAAACTAGGCATTGAAAGACGACTTTACACGGCTGGAAAACACAAGGGTTTGCTAGATACTTTCAGCAATGAAGACCAACTGGCGATTGCGCACATTAAGAAAAACATTTTGGATAAATCACATCAAAATTTTATTAACGCCATTAAAGCTACTAGGGGTGACAAATTATCCGATCATCCAGACTTATTTAGCGGTCTTATTTGGTTAGGAAAAGACGCCGAAGAGTTGGGTTTAATTGATGGCATTGCTGATGCTGATTACGTTGCCAGTGAAATTATTGGCGTAGATGTAAGGGTTATTTATGAAAAAGAGAAGACTTTACTAGAAGAGTTAACTGAAGCCAGTGCAAAAGGCATTGCATTGGTAATTAGTAACAAATTAATAGCACAAGAGGTTATCAGCCCTCTGCACTAAATTCGGTTAATTACCAAAACTGATACCACGGTTCATTTGTCTTTTCCTTGGTATTAACTTCTTTCTCGGCTTGCGCCTTTTCTTTAGCAATTCTAGCGGCTTCTATTTTTGCCTTTGCAGCNNNCTCANNANCCNCTTTTTCTTCAATTGATTTTTTTATTTCAGCTTCTTTCTCGGCTTGCGCCTTTTCTTTAGCAATTCTAGCGGCCTCTACTTTTACCTTTACAGCTG
>AJXC01001875.1_pt1 | contig 35781 bp, 36 predicted proteins | sample 404948 | NCBI WGS metagenome assembly AJXC01 (sample SAMN02954314, study PRJNA77837) | marine metagenome | biome: aquatic; feature: Guaymas Basin Hydrothermal Plumes; material: sea water; isolation source: Guaymas Basin Hydrothermal Plumes and Background water depths 1600, 1775... ... | reverse complement strand
GATTTGCATACCGACAAAGGCATTGGCTTTAGCGCGTTGCTCTGGTGAAACAAAATCTGCCAAGAAAGCCATTAGCACTGCAGAGATTGCGCCACCGCCTTGTAAGGCTCTACCAACCACCACACCGATAATATCAGTGGCATTAGCGGCAACGACACTACCAATAAAGAAGATAATTAAGCCAACAATAAGCATTGGTTTACGACCGTATTGATCAGATAAATAGCCAAATGGGATTTGTAGTAGTGCTTGGGTTAGGCCGTAAATACCAATAGCAAGGCCAATTAAGTAGGGCGTGGTGCTTTCATATTCAGAGGCGTAAACCGAAAAAACAGGGAAAATCATAAACAACCCGAACATACGAGTCGCCATAATAGATGAGATTTTAAGCGCGAAAAAGCGCTCTTGCTTGTTCATTAATGCGGGTTAAATTTAGTCTTCTAGCGAGTAGTGCGGTGTGTAGAGTGGGTAGCTCTTTTTGAGTACACGGCGCGCATCTTTAGCCAGTGTGTTAGCGCTGATAACATCGTAGTTATATGCCATTAAATGTAGTGCTGCTGGTATTGATGGCGTATTAGGGTATTTTTCAATAATGTATTTGCTGCGGTTAATAGCGGCGATGTTAGCGCCTTTTTTGGTATAGAAAATTGCCACAAAAAGCTCGTGTCTAGAAAGGATGTTTCTAAGGATGATTAGGCGTGATTTTGCTTCTTCTGAATATTCAGTTTTTGGAAATTTTTCAATTAAAGCAAGGTAGTAATTGAAAGCATCGCGTACTGAGTTGACATCACGTTGGGCATTGTCAGTAATGTATTCATCTAAGATTGAGCGAGATTTGTCTTCTGAAATAACGCCGCGTAAGTAGTATGCATACGGAGTTGAAAAATGATTTGGGTAGAGTTTAATATAGCTATTCAGGCGATCAATGGCTTGGTCGTAGTCTTCACTTTTATAAAGAGCGTAGGCGATTTCTAGCTTGGATTGTAGGGCATATTTTGAGCCGGGGTAAGCTGCTTGTAGTTGTTCATAAAGCTCGATACCTTTATCCAAAGAGCCTGCTGAAATTTGTTCTTTGGCTTACTTCAAAAAAAGTTTTTAGGTGACCAACCTTTGGTAATAGATTCTCTTTTGGTTTCTTACTTCCCAAAAACAACCGCTCAGTGACAGGGTTAACAAAGGCAAAATTAAAACAAGCTTGAGTATATTTTTCATTGATTTTAGGTAAATTTATTACTAATATTGCGTAGCATTATACTGAGGTGATTGTATTATAATGGCAAAGATTTATCCATAATTTAACCCTATTTTCTTTTAATGAGCTTATTTGAAAAAAGAATTCTGATTAGTGATCTGTGTGAGGTGCTAGACGCTTATATGCCTAAAGAACAGGTAGAGAGTGTTTATCAGGCTTATATTGTGGCTGCTATTGCGCATGATGGGCAATTTCGCCGCTCAGGCGAGGCCTATGTATTCCACCCGATTAACGTGGCAATGATTTTGGCTGAGTTAAAGCTGGATTATTATTGTATTACCGCAGCACTATTGCACGATTGTATTGAAGATACGACGTTAACACATCAAGATATTGTTGATGATTTTGGTGAAGATGTGGCACATATTGTACAAGGGGTTTCAAAAACTCACCGGTTTAGAGTTCCATTCAAGTATTGATCAGCAGGCGCAAAACTTTAGAAAGCTATTTTTAGCCATGAGTACGGATATGCGGGTGATGATGATCAAGCTTGCTGATCGTTTACACAACATGCGCACACTCAAATCAATGCGTCGTGACAAACAACTTAGGATTGCCAAAGAAACCGCTGAAATTCATGCGCCTATTGCTAGGCGTTTGGGTTTGAATAGTATTAGGGTTGAGTTGGATAACTTGTGTTTTGAGATTACTAGTCCTTATCGATATAAAGTATTGACACATCAGATTAAAAAACAATGTGGTAATCGTAAAAAGATTATTACCCATATTCAAAGGGAAATTGAAAACCGACTTAAGCAGGAAGGTTTGAGTGGAGTAAAAATTACTGGGCGTCAAAAACAACCTTGCAGTATTTATAAAAAAATGAAAATCAAGCAACTGAAGTTTTCCCAAGTGCTTGATATGTATGCTTTTAGAGTGATTGTAGATGATGTGGCACAGTGCTATCAAGCATTGGGCATTATTCATAATTTGTATAAGCCTTTGCCTGGAAAATTTAAAGATTATGTGGCGTTGCCTAAATCGAACGGCTATCAGTCATTACATACGGTGTTGTTTGGGCCAAACAAAATCTTTATTGAGGTACAGATTCGATCAGAAGATATGCATTTTGTTTCTGAGTACGGTATTGCTGCACATTGGCATTATAAGAGTGATGCTAGTAACCCTGCAGAATTAGCGAGTAATTGGCTGGGTTCGTTATTAGAAATTCAGAAAAACTCAGGTACTTCAGTTGAGTTTTTGGAAGAAACTAAGACTGATTTATTCCCCTCAGAGGTGTTTATATTTACCCCTAAAGGTGAGATTATTCAACTGCCTTATAAATCAACCGTGCTGGATTTTGCCTATGCGATTCATACCAGTGTGGGCAATCGAACCCTAAAGGCTAAGGTGGACCAAGTCAATGCATCGATTTCAGCGGAGTTAAAATCAGGGCAGACGATTGAAATTATCACTGATAAAAAAGCCAAACCACACCCGACTTGGTTACAAATAGCCGTTACCGCCAAAGCTAAAGCCTCTATCAAGGCCAAATTAAAAGAAGAGTCTACTTCTGAGTTGATACAGCTGGGAGAGTACTTACTAAGTAATGCTTTGGAGTATCAAGGTGGCGGTGAGCCGATTAGTGAAGAGAGTTGGCAGGCGTGTTTGCAAGACTTTAAGTGTGACTCTAAAGAAGATTTGTATATGAAAATCGGCCTGTCTGAAGCAATGGTATCTGTTGTGCTCAACAAGCTTCAATGTGATGGTGATCATTGTGTGATTAAGAATATCAGCATTACAAAAACTCAAGGTAAGGCCATTAGCTTTGCGCATTGTTGTTATCCAATTCCGGGCGATAAAGTGGCGGGTGTTTTAACCACTAGCAAGGGTTTGGTGATGCATCAGTTTGACTGTGGCAATTTGATTCATGCCAAGCAAAAAAATGAACAATGGCTAGAGATTGATTGGCAAGCAGATGAAGCTGAAGAGTTTGAAGTATTGATTCGAGTTCAGGTAGAAAATCGCCGCGGTATGCTGGCCTCTATTGCCAACGTGATTGCCCAAATTGGTGTTAATATTGAACACTTGGAAGTAGAAGAAAAAGACCACTCAATGAAGGCGCTGAATTTGGTGATTAGTGTGGCAAATACTGGCAAGCTAGACGAGGCCCTGTATGCGATAAAAAGCTTAGAATTTGTACGCTCAGTTGCACGGGCATAATATTTACAAAAACAGGTGAATTTTCACCCTTAGTAAGCTCAATTTTTGATTAAAATTAGGCTTAATCTTTTATGCTTATTTTCCAAGGTATTAATATGAAATGGACCGACTCTCTTGATATTGCAATTGCGCTAGACGAGGTACACCCTGACTTTGACCCAACTTTTATTAATTTTGTCGATTTAAGACAAATGGTTATTGCATTAGAAGAATTCGATGATAAAGAGGATAAATCAGGCGAAAAAATTCTTGAAGCGATTCAAATGAACTGGCTCGAAGAAAAAGAATGAAATTAATCAAGTTATTTATTGTATTTGTTGTATTGAATTTAGGCGCCGCCCAAGCAGTATTAGAAGTTACTGTGGTAAAAAAGGATGAAAATGCCTTTCCCATTATTGTTAGCCATTTTGAATTAGTCGGAAAGGGTGCGCAAGACAAAGATATTTCTAAAATTATTCAGGCCAATTTAGAGCGCTCAGGGCGTTTTAACGTGGTAATTCCAGAGGCTATCATTACTCAAGATGTTGATGCACAGTATTGGAAGCGTCAAAACATTGAAGCGGTAGTAGCCGGCAGTATTGAGCAACAAAGTGACAAGATTTATAAGCTTTCTGTGAGTTTGTTTGATGTTTATAGTAACAAACAATTATTCACTAAGACCACCCGAGTGCATGTCAGTGGCTTTAGAAAAGTAGCACACCAACTTAGTGACCATATTTATGAAGCATTATTAGGTGAAAGCGGCTCGTTTAACACGTTGCTAACTTACGTTACAGTAACCACTGATGCCAAAGGTGATAAGGAATACCGACTGAATATTTCTGATTCTGATGCGATGAATGTTAAGAGTCGTATTAAACTAAAAACCCCTATTCTTTCCCCGGTTTGGTCGCCTGATCGTCAATATGAGCACAAGAAAATTGCCTACGTTTCTTTTGAAAATGACCGATCTGAAGTGTTTGTTTGGCATCCGTATACTCGCCGAAAAATTGAAAAATTACCACGCTTTGATGGTATTGCCTCAGCACCAAGCTGGCATCCGAGCGGCAAAAGTTTGGTATTAACTTTGTCTAAAAAAGGCAATAAAGATATCTATTCTTACAATCTGGCTGATAAAAAACTAACCCGACTAACGCACAACCCCAGTATTGACACTGAAGCCAGCTATTCACCAGATGGCACACAGCTTGCCTTTACTTCTAACCGATCAGGGCAAGTACAAATTTATATTAAAAATCTAACCACAGGTAAGATTAATCGAGCCACCTTTGAAGGTCGATACAATGCCAAAGCAGTATTTTCACCTGACGGAAAAAGCTTAGCAATGGTGCACCGAGTTGACAACGATTACCGTATTGCTATGCTAGATATTAAAACCAAAGATTTAAGTGTGATGACTAACAATGAGTTAGATGAGTCGCCTTATTTTTCCCCAAATGGTGATATGATTATTTTTGCTACCAATCGTAATAACAAAGGCTTGTTGTCAGTGGTGTCGGTAGAAGGCAACCGATCTTACGAGCTTTCTTCGCAAACAGGCGAAGTGAGAGAACCAAATTGGTCAACTTATTTAGAAAAATAACAACCGGAGAATAAAATGAAAAAACTTATACTATTACCCTTTGTCGCCATACTCAGTGCTTGTACAGGCACCGGTGGTTTTTTAGAGTCTAATACTGTGGTGATCGAAGAAAGAGGCGCTGAAGACAAAACAGTTGATGCGATTGTGCGTGATGAGTCTAGCTTTAACTGGAGTGATTTAACTAAGCCATTCAACAAAGCCACCAACACAGCCCAAGCAAATGCTAAGGATCAGGCGGTGGCTAAGTTAAAGGCCAGCGATACTAATTTTGTTTTGTATTTTTCTTATGATGGTGCTGATATTGGCGATAAAGCCACACAAGAAATTATCAAACACGCAAACTTTATGAGAGATAATCCGAGCGTTAAATTACGCTTAGAAGGGCATGCAGACGAGCGTGGAACACGTGAGTACAACCTTGCTTTGGGTGAAAACCGAGCGCTAAGTGTCAAAGAAGTATTGGGTTTGTACGAAGGCCTAGATGGCAGAATTGAAGTGATTAGCTTTGGTGAAGAAAGCCCAATTGCGAAAGCGCATGATGAAAGCGGTTGGGAAAAGAATCGACGTGTTGAATTTATTTACCAATAAAGGTTAAAGGCAAATGAAACGTTTGGGTTGGGTAGTGTTGATTGGGTTGTTTGCGATGCAAGCACCACTTAATGCGCTTGCCTTAAATGTAGAAAAAGTAGCTAAAGATAACTATAAAAACCTTAAAAAGTTAAAAAAAGCCAACCGAAAAATGGTTGGTCATATCGAACAACTACAAGAACAGCAAAAGACTTCTAATCAAAAAATTACTGAATTATTCCATTTAATGGAATACAAGAAGTCTTCTAACGTAGTAAAAGAAACCATGGCGCGCGTTCGAGAAGAAGATCGTAAGGCTAAGAAGATTTATACCAATGCAAGAAGCTTGCTAGTAACTGACCAATACAGCCAATCTATTGATTTATTTTTGAGCTACCTAGACGCTTACCCAAATAACAATTATGTGCCTGATGCTACGTATTGGCTAGGTAAAGCCTATGCGGCTAAAGGCGATCGTCATAATGCTAAAAGGGTGCTTGTTGGCTTTCAAAGTGACTATCCGCTACATCACAAATTTTCTAATTCAATGCATGAATTGGCTATTATTCATCACGAAATTAAAGATGATAAAAAAGCCGTTGAGTTACTAAAGCTGATGATTAAGAAGTTTCCAAACCATAATTCTATCTTTCAAGTTAAAGCTTTGTTAAAGGAGATTCAAACACCTGAAGTAGAAGCAGTAGAAGATGTGGTGGTGATAGATGCCGAGCCTAAAGCTGAAACAACTGACACCAAGTAAAAAGTGAAAGTTTTATCCATCCCTAGTGTTGCGCTAGATGCGTTATGTCAGCTTAACACTCAGCGCTATCCTTTTTTATTAGAAAGTGTTAATCACAATCAGTCTAATCGTTATTCGATTTTGTTTGCGCATCCGACTGAAAAAATTGTTTTAAACGATTTGGATGAGTTTGATTTTTTATCAACTTTAGAGTCAAGCATCGACATACCTCCTGTTCAGAGTGATTTACCCTTTACTGGCGGTTGGTTTGTGTATTTGTCGTACGAGTTGATTGGGCAGATTGAGCCTGTTTTAAAGGATGATTTGCATTCAGGCGATCAAGCGGTGGCGATTGCTGTCAAGATCCCAACAGCGATTATTATTGACCATACCGATGACCAAACTTATTTGTTAGATCAGTTTGATGATCAAGCGCGTATTGATCAAGTGTTAGCAGATATTGGGCACTTAAGTGAGATTGAAGCTGTTGCTATTAAAGGTGCTTTGTCTTGGGAAGAGGAAAGTAAGTTTCTCTCAGGTGTGCAGCGCAGTCGTGACTATATTGTAGCTGGTGATGTGTTTCAGGTGAATCTATCACGACAATGGCAATATCAGCTCGATTCGGAAATTGCACCAGTGCAAATCTACCAAGCTTTAAAACACTCTAATCCGGCGCCGTTTTCCGCTTTGGCACGGTTCGAAGGCTTTAGCATTATCTCTTCCTCGCCTGAACGTTTGTTTAGCGTAAATGGTGATCAAATAGAAACTCGTCCAATTGCAGGTACGCATCCGCGTGGCAGTGGTGAAGAAGACGAGCGCTTAAAGGCACAGCTGATCAACCATCCCAAGGAGCAAGCTGAACACATTATGTTGCTAGATTTGGAACGCAATGACTTGGGTAGGGTGTGTGAGTATGGTTCAGTGCATGTAAATGAGATTATGACTTTAGAAAGCTATCCTTATGTACATCATATTGTTTCTAATATTAAGGGCAAGCTAAGGGCAGGTGTTGGTATTAAAGCGCTAGTGCGGGCTTTGTTTCCGGGTGGTACGATTACCGGTTGCCCTAAGATTCGCTGCATGCAGATTATTGCTGAATTAGAGCAGATGCCGCGCCAGGCTTATACGGGTTCATTGGGTTACATTAGTAGCAATGGCAAGATGGATTTTAATATTCTGATTCGTACCATTACTCAGCAAGACAACACACTAACATTGCGTGCCGGTGCTGGCATTGTGTTTGATTCAGTGGCTGAGCGTGAGCTCGAAGAGACCCAGCACAAAGCTGAGGGTATGTTAAAAATCTTTGATCAAGCTATTAAGGCTGAAACTTAGAGGTCATCGGGTAGCGACGCTCTTTACCAAAGGCATTCTGGCTAACTTTAGGCCCTGGAGCAGATTGTCGGCGTTTGTATTCGTTGTTTAACACCATACTGCTAATGCGCTTAACGGTGTCTTGATTAAAACCTTGCTGAGTAATGTGTTGAATCGATTGCTTGTGTTCAACGAATAATTCTAAAATCGCATCTAACTCTTCATAAGGCGGCAATGAATCTCGATCTATTTGGTTAGGTGCTAGCTCTGCTGAAGGCTCGACGATCAATCACGCGCCCAGGGATAACGTAATCAATAGAATTGCGATAATTGGCTAGGCGGTAAACCATGGTTTTTGCAATGTCTTTAAGCGGGGCGAAGCCACCTGACATATCACCATATAGAGTGGCATAGCCCACCGCCATTTCAGATTTATTGCCTGTTGTGAGTACAATCTTGCCTGATTTATTTGAAACTGCCATCAGTAGGGTGCCACGGATACGGGCTTGTAAATTTTCTTCAGTAATGTCAGCACCAACACCTGCAAATAAAGGCGAGAGTTGCGTGTTAAAGCTATCGACCATCGAGTGAATGTTAATTTCATGATAATCAACTTTCATACTACTGGCCTGGGCTTTGGCATCCTCAAGGCTCATGCTAGAAGTGTATTCGTACGGCATCATAATCGCTTGCACATGCTCAGCACCTAGGGCATCAACCGCAATGGCTAGCGTTAGTGCCGAATCAATACCGCCGGACAAGCCAATCAATGCACCATTAAACACCCCATTTTTTTCAATATAATCTTTGGTTGATAACACCAGAGCATCGTAAATGGTTTTTTCAATCGACTCATCAATGTTTTGCATGAATGGCTGATCTAGGGAATGAGTTAAGACTTGAAAGAAGGGTAGTTGGTGTGTAATTTTACCGCTAGTATCCATAACAAAAGATCCGCCATCAAATACCAGCTCGTCTTGCCCGCCAACAGCATTGATGTAAATAAGGCTAACATTATTTTCCTGCACTCTTTGGCGCATGGTTTCAATTCTTTGTTGGTGCTTGCCTAGCTGAAAGGGTGAGGCGTTAAGGCTGATAATGGTTTGTGCACCATGAGCAACGACAGCACTAATGGGTGCAGCCTCCCATGCGTCTTCACAAATCACCACACCAATTTTGGTTTGTTGGCATTCGAATACAAATGAATCAGTACCGGGTTCAAAATAGCGTTTTTCATCAAACACGCCATAATTAGGCAAGCATTGTTTGTGATAAGTGCGTACACGACCTTGTTGTATTAAGTAAGCGCTATTGTACAAATTCCCCTTAACGCGTTCGGGTGCGCCAAACAAAATACTGATATCTTCAGGTAGTTGGGTGCGTATATGCTCAATGGTGGATTCAATCTGATCAATAAAACCTTCACGTAACAATAAGTCCTCTGGTGGATAGCCAATCAGTGCTAATTCTGGAAAAACCAGTAAATGAGTATCAGATTCATCCGCCTCAAGTGCTAGATTGATAATCGTCTGTGCGTTATTATTTAAATCACCAACAATGGGATTAATTTGTGCAAGTTTGATATTGATAGGCTCTGAGCCGTTTGAAAGGTTTTCTAGTTGTTCCTGCCAAAATATGGCCTTCAATTTATTGCCCGTGAGTTTTGCGTGCTCAAGTTTGGTGTTGGCCACCACTTCGGCAGGGTTAACACCCAAAATACTGGCAAATTGCCAAGCATGGGTTTCAGATAGGGCTGTTCTTCCTGATTTATATTTACTTAAATTAGACTGATTAATGTCATATTTCTGGGCAATCTTATAGTCTGAAAGCCCAGTCTTTTTGCGCACTTTAGCCAAATAATCCTTGGTTTTTAACCCCATCATTTACCCCTTAAATTCCATGTATTTTTTACCTATTATAGTTATTTTTTACCACTAGTGTAAGACATTCATTTTAGTTAAAAAATACTAGTAGTGGTAAAAGTACCATAAAATACTTATAAGTTATTGATTTAACTATAAAAAACTAATAGTTAATTTTTATTAAAAAAAGGACTTTACAAGCAAAAAAAGTAATGGTATATTTCACCCAAATCAACAACAAATCAGGGGAATTGTTATGAATCAAATGCACCAACATCTATTGGCAGAATCTGAATTAAATATTGAGACCATTGATCTACAACAAAGGGCTTATACTGATGATGCCAAAGCACAGTACGCCCTGGCCAATATTTTTCAAAAAGGCATCCATATTCCAAAGAATGAAAAACATGCTTTTTATTGGTATCAGCGTGCTGCACAGCAGGGTAATTTACTAGCTCAATACATGGTTTGGCAGGCTTATAAATTTGGCGACGGCACAGAGATAAATGCACAACAGGCTAAAAAATGGTTTGCCAGAGCATCACTTAAGAGTGCTGGCTCTACACAATCGGTTGTGGCTCAAATATTAGGCGGTGTTACACCACTGCATTAAAACAATTTACATACCTTGGGGGAGGCTCAAATGCGCGTTTTACGTCTTATTAAATCATTATTAGCATTATCAATGCTATTGGCTGGCAGCTCTGCTCTAGCATCAATCTACAGTTCTTATTCACCATTAACACATCTTAAACCTTTGTCGATCATTGTTTCTGTGACATTGATCTTAGGCTTATTGTCTTTTTTTCAAAAAAACAATATATAGCGCAAAATAATTGATAAACTTAAAACTTGTAGTTCCTTGGGGAATTGGGGGAATTGCTTTTATTTTTTTAAAAAAATCAAAAGGAGAAGTTTATGAATCAATTATTAAAATTGTCTGCTGCATCTATTTTAGCGATTAGCGCTTATAGTGTACAAGCAGGTATATTCCATAGTAACACTTTAGAAGATGTACAAGCCAAAGGTAGTTTAACGTGTGGCGTATCAACAGGTACACCTGGTTTTTCTAGCCCTGACTCAAGCGGTAACTGGTCTGGTATTGATGTCGATGTTTGTCGCGCGGTAGCAGCTGCCACTTTGGGCGATGCTAAAAAAGTGAAATTTGTACCATTAACAGCTAAAGAGCGTTTTGTTGCATTATCATCGGGTGAAATCGACATGCTTTCGCGTAACACTACTTGGACACATACTCGTGATACTTCATTAGGTCTTACCTTTGCTGGTGTGAACTACTACGACGGCCAAGGCTTTATGGTGAAAAAATCGTTAGGCGTTAACAGTGTGAAAGATTTAGATGGTGCTTCATTTTGTATTCAAGCAGGAACAACAACTGAGCTTAACTTAGCCGACTACTTCCGTTCAAACAAAATGGACTTTAAAGCCGTTACTTACGACACGTCTGCACAAACCAAAGGCGGCTTCGAAGCGGGTCGTTGTGATGCACTAACTTCTGATGTATCTCAGCTTGCTGGTCTTAGATCAACGCTTAAAGATCCTAGTTCTGCTGTAGTTTTGGGTGATGTTATCTCTAAAGAGCCTTTAGGTCCGGTTGTACGTAAAGGTGATGATACTTGGTTTGATATTGTTAGATGGTCGCTTAACGCAATGATTGAAGCGGAAGAGTTAGGTATTACTTCAGCTACGATTGATGATGCTTCTACTAGTCCTGGCGTACAGAGATTACAAGGAAAATCTGGTAAGCTTAACGAAAGCTTAGGTCTTAGCAAAGATTGGTCGCGTAACATTATTGCGCAAGTGGGCAACTATGGCGAAAGTTTCGAGAGAAACATCGGTATGTCAACACCTATTCAGCTTCCACGTGGTGTGAACCAGTTGTGGATTAAAGGTGGTATCTTGTATGCCCCAGCGTTTAGATAAAATCTAAATAAAATATAAAATGGCTAACTCTTGAGTTAGCCATTTTTTTATCAAGGTTTTTTGTGTTTACAAAACTAAAATCACTACTTTATAACAACGAAGTTAGAGCGATCGTATTTCAGGTGCTGGCTGTTGTTGTTATTGCTTATTTTGCTTATCAAGCTTTTGATAACATGATGCTTAACATTGAGCAAAGAGGCATTAGAAGTGGTTTTGGTTTTTTAAATGACGAGGCTGGTTTTGCTGTCAATGATAATTTCTTTTTAGAATACTCACCAGCATCAACCAATCTACAAGCATTTTATGTCGGTATTGTTAACACCTTAATTGTTGCAATAACAGGCATATTTTTCGCATCAGTCATTGGTCTTATTATTGGTATTGCACGCTTATCTAGCAACTACCTGGTTAGAAAAATGGCCACGGTGTATATTGAGATTTTTAGGAATATACCGATATTGCTACAAATTCTATTTTGGTATTCAATAGCGCTTAAAGTCCTCCCATCTGCTAGAAATAGTATGAGTTTTATGGATAGTATTTTTCTTAATTCAAGAGGCTTGTATCTACCCAAGCCGATCATGGGGGCTGATTTCTATTTTGTACTTGCAAGTCTTATCATTGGTATTGTTGCCTATGTTTTTATTAAAAAACGCAGCAATAAGAAACACGATGAAACGGGCATAAATACCAACACTATTCCACACTTCTTGGGGCTTGTATTGCTATTGCCAATCGTGGTTTATCTTTCTTTTGGTGCACAATTGGAATATCCAGTGTTAAAAGGTTTTAATTTTAGAGGGGGTATAGATTTATCAATTGAATTTTTTTCCTTAGTCTTTTTCTTTAAGTATTTACACCGCTACCTATATCGCTGAGGCCATTCGTTCGGGTGTTGAGTCGGTGGACGTAGGGCAAAAAGAAGCGGCAGCAGCGTTAGGTTTAAAAAATAGTCGGGCAATGCGTTTAGTCATACTACCACAAGCACTAAGAGTGGCAATACCGCCGATTATTAATCAATACTTGAATCTTACTAAGAATTCCTCTTTAGCAGCGGCAGTTGGCTATACAGAGTTAGTCACTATATTTTCAGGCACCGTCTTGAACGTAGTAGGTCAAGCGATTGAAATTATTATGCTGACGATGCTGGTGTATTTAACGATATCACTAGTCATATCGTTAATCTTAAATATTTTTAACAAGAAAATGCAGATTAAGGGCGGATAACTATTATGGCAATCTATTCGCTAAAAGAAACAAAACAACCGCCACAATCGCAAACTAAAGCGGTTCTATGGTTGAAAGATAACTTGTTTTCATCCTCATCTAACATTGCACTTACTTTTGTAGCGCTGTATCTTATTTATTTACTCTTGCCACCTATTTTAAATTGGACAATTTTTGATGCTAATTTTGATTTGACTGCAGACAACGAGTCTTGTGGCCGAGAGGGTGCATGCTGGTCTTTTATTAATGCCAACCTTAAAATGTTTATTTATGGATTTTACCCACAAGAAGAGCTATGGCGCGTTAACACCATGTTTGGCATTATTGTAGCGCTTGTGGCGTTCGGATCATTTATTAAAAAATCACAATACAGAGCACATTATATTATCGGCTCTTTCTTAATTTACCCCGTTGTTGCCTTTGTTTTATTATATGGGGGACTAGGCTTAGAGATCGTTGAAACTGATAAATGGGGCGGGCTCACCCTAACCATTGTGGTGGCCGCTGTTGGCATTGTTGCCTCTTTTCCACTGGGCATCTTATTTGCGTTAGGACGGCAATCCAAGATGCGCATTGTGAGGTTTATTTCAGTTGTATATATTGAGTTTGTGCGTGGTGTGCCATTGATTACCATCTTGTTTATGGCATCCGTTGTGCTGCCGTTATTCTTCTCAGCGGGAATGGACTTTGATAAATTACTTAGGGCTTTAATTGGCATAACTCTATTCCAAACAGCTTATATTGCAGAGGTTGTCAGAGGTGGTTTGCAAGCCATTTCTAAGGGGCAATATGAGGCCGCTGATGCTGCAGGACTTAGTTTTATGCAAAAAACGGTTCTTATCATTTTGCCACAAGCTTTAAAGGTCTCTATTCCGAATATTGTTGGCTCATTTATCGCTTTGTTTAAAGACACAACCCTGGTGTTAATTATTGGACTATTCGACATGTTGGCGATAGTAGGGGCCGCCACAAGTAATTCTAGCTGGTTAGGGAGAGAATCTGAAGGTTATGTATTTGTCGCCATGGTTATTTGGGTTATTCTTTATTCTATGAGTCGCTATTCTAAAAAACTTGAAGTTAAATTTAGCACAGAGCATAAAAATTAAAAGGAAAAACAAATGAGTAACACAACAGATGATCGACTTTGCTGCGATATTATTGATATTAAAGGATTGAACAAGTGGTATGGAGATTTTCATGCACTTAAGGAAATCAATCTCAAGGTTAAAGAGGGCGAGATTATTGTGGTTTGTGGACCTTCAGGCAGTGGTAAATCAACCCTTATACGTTGTGTTAACTTTCTAGAGAAGTTTCAAGAAGGCTCTATTATTGTTGATGGAATTGAACTAAGTGATGATGTAAAGAAGATTAGACAAGTGCGTTCAGAAGTGTCCATGGTTTTTCAGCACTTTAATCTTTTCCCACATTTAAGTGTGATTGATAATTTGACCTTGGCACCAATTTGGGTTCACCATGAGTCTAAGCAAGAAGCAAGAGAGAAAGCCTTACAGTTGCTAGATAGAGTTGGTATTAAGGACCAAGCTGAAAAGTATCCAAATCAACTTAGTGGTGGACAGCAGCAGCGCGTTGCCATTGCTAGGGCATTGTGCACATCACCTAAGATTATGCTGTTTGATGAGCCGACCTCAGCGCTTGATCCAGAGATGATCTCAGAAGTGCTAGATGTTATGGTGGAATTGGCTAAAGAAGGTATAACCATGATTTGTGTAACCCATGAGATGGGCTTTGCTAAAAAGGTTGCAGACCGCATTATCTTTATGGATGAAGGGCAGATTATTGAAGAAAATAAGCCAGATTCCTTCTTTAATAGCCCTGAGTCAGATCGCTTAAAGCTATTTTTAGATCAAATATTAAGTCAATAACGTTATTTTTTTACTTATTTGATTAAATATTTATCCCAAAACCAAGGTTTTTGTTAAACTTTACCCATTGATTTGTCTTTATTAAGGTTGTTATGAATTTGTTTGGTCGAAACAAAAAAAGTAAAAACGTCGAAAAATTGGATGAAGATTCAAACTGGAACAAAGACCTTAAGCGTAATATTGTTAACAAAACCGGTGTAAATCAAGAAGGTTTTGAATTTGATGAAAACACAGTAAATAAAAGGTCAGAAGGTGCATCGGGGAGTAAGAAAGGACTAAGCTTAATCCTTGAAAAAAATCACACAGGACCAAGTCAAAATTTTAAAGAATTGTGACGATGAAAACTCAGCTGCCGAGTTGATAAAGATTTTAAAAAGAACCAATAAGACAAAATTTAAACAATCTGTTTTAGATCCTTTGATTAATTTTGGTTTTTTCGAATTAACCATTCCTGAAAAACCAAAAAGCCCAAAACAAAAATATACGCCTAACTAATAAGTTCGTTAATAAAAAAGTCAGTAACTAATATTTACTGCTTGAAAAATCAGGATATCACCCTATTTTCTCTAATTAATCTCAAATCTTCGATTTAAGCCACTTTTTTATAAAAATAATATCTCGACTAACCAGACGTCCTAATCGTTTAAAAAATATAAAGTCGAAATAACAACCATAACTCATTGATTTTTAATGATTTTTATAGTATTTTCTATTATTTTTAGGTTTTTAAGGTTGTTTTTGCTTATACTATAGTAAAAATTTTACAAAATTAATCATCATGAGAAAAATCACTTTTTTTATTAGCCTCTTATTTTTATCTTTTAGTGTGTTTTCTGCCTCTAGTATTTATACGCTTCAGGATAATACTGCTTTAAGGTTGGATAACACATCCAAATCTAAGTTGTTAAAAACACTCCCTAAAAATACAAAATTAAAACGATTAACCATGCACTATTCTGGTTGGTCGCAAGTTGTATTGGGTAGTTTACAAGGCTGGATTTTGTCAGACCAGTTAACTAAAACACCGCCAAAAAACACCGCCAATATATTGGCTGTATCCAGCACTAATAAGGTTTCCAATCAGATTGAAAACCTTAAAAAATCTTTGGAAAAATTACAACTTAAAAATAAAGATTTATCCTCTAAAATCGTTGATATTAAAGCTTTAAACGCTGAATCAACAACTAAAATTACCGCTGATTTAAGTGTACTTAAGCAGAAGAATTCTGCACTATCCACCCGTAATAACGACTTACAATCTCAAGTAGATTCTGCAGATACAGACAATAACATTAATACGTTATTTACGCTTATATTTGGTCTGATTATTGGCTTTATTATTAGCGTTGTTATTACTCGATCAGCGCAGAAAAAACGTGACAGCTTTAACACCATTAGTCGCTCATATTAACCAATATGGCGCTAGTTACTTCTATTGAAGTTTCGATTGAGACTTTTCAAACCTTAGTGATTGATCAATCACACAAACAACTGGTTATTTTAGATATTTCAGCCGATTGGTGTGGTCCTTGTAAGATTTTAGAGCCTATCTTAAACAGTGTGTCAGCAGAGTATAATGAAGGCGAATTTGCCTTGACCAAACTTGAGGCAGAGGATGAAAATATGAAGGTTGCAGGGCAATTTTCAGTACGGGGTTTCCCTACGGTTATTGCCTTTATTCAAGGTGTGGAAGTAGATCGTTTTCATTCTGCTCAAACCCATGATTTTGTACGTGATTTTATCGACCAAAACTTAGAAAAATTTTAATGAAAACCGGTATTTTACTCACCAATCTTGGAACGCCTGATACGCCTACAAAGCCTGCTTTAAAGCGATATTTAAAGCAATTTTTGTCAGACGATCGAGTCATACAAGCACCTAATAAACTCGTTTGGTGGTTAGCCTTAAACGTGGTTATTCTGAATACCAGGCCCGCAAAATCCGCCAAAAATTATGCCAAAATTTGGGATAAGTTCGGCAAAGGATCACCGTTATTAAATATCAGTAATTTACAACTTGAGGGTATTAAAAGCACACTGCTCAGTCAATATGATCATTTGGCGTTTGAAGTGGGTATGCGTTATGGTAATCCATCTATCCCTTCGGCATTACAAAGTTTAAAAGATCAGGGTTGTGACAAGATTATTGCGCTACCGATGTACCCTCAGTATTCGAACACCACAACCCTTTCAACCCTTGATGAAATCAACAGAACCCTTAATACTTGGAATAATGCGCCAGAACTGGTGTTTATTGATGATTATTACCAAGACAAGGGTTATATTCAATCTTTGGTTAATTCGGTGACTGAGCATCAAGCGCAGCACGGTAAGCCAGACAAGCTAATGATCTCATTTCATGGCATACCACAGCGTTTTGTTGATAATGGTGACGTTTATTACGATCACTGCGTTAATACGACACAGTTACTCGCTAAGGCGCTTAATTTGCAAGAAGATGAATATCAGCTATGTTTTCAATCAATATTTGGCCGTGAAGAGTGGCTTAAGCCACAAACCAAAAATAGCTTAGAATCTTTGGCGCAAAACGGTACTCAACACGTACAAGTGATCTGTCCTGGTTTTTCTGTTGATTGTTTAGAAACCTTAGAAGAGATTGATGAAGAGAACAGAGGTTATTTCATGNAGGCNGGTGGCAAGGAGTTTAGTTATATTCCTGCGCTAAATGATCCGTAATGACCATATACAAGCACTCTCAAGCATTATTGCGCAACAACTCTAATAACTTCGCATAATTTATATTATGTTAAATAATGTAAATATTAAAGAAATTAATCAGAAAATAGCCACCCTCTTTACGAAAAGCATTCGTCACTATTTTTTATACAATTGAATAGGTACATAACCTAAATTAATATAATCGTTAATCTTTGCCGGGCCACTTGCTGCAACATCAACAATATCGATGTATTCTTCCGGTTTTACATCTCTCCATCCAGAATACACACCACAAACGTGTAAATTGGTTCCATCCTTAACAATGTCCCTTAGTAGTGAAATAGCTTCAGGCTGCTCATTTACTCGCCTGCTCATAAGTTGAAACTGTTCTCTGCCATGCGAAACAATTGCAATATCTAGATTAGGGTATTTTTCTTTCAGCTGCGCCTTTAAGTCTTTAATCATGGGTGCTGCCCATTCCCATGTTTTCTTATCACGTTCAATCAGCTCAAACACTACGCCAGCAGGCTCTTCGTTAGCTTGAATTAGACGGTCAACGCCAGGGTGTGTGTAATTTGCTATTACAGTGCTACTTATTAGTATTACCCATACCAATAATACTAATGCTTTAATGTTGCCACTAAGTTTGTTCATATCTTGGCTTCTTATCTTCTGTTGTTTAGCTATCATTGTATGCCTTACTCTTTATAATGGCAAATATGCCCAATCAGATCTTTAATGTTCAACTTAAGAAAAATAAGCGGAATTTTGAATGTTCAGAAAATGATTCAATTCTAGAAGGTGGGCTTCGCCACGGTTTAGCGATGCACTACGAGTGTAGCAATGGTACTTGTGGTGCTTGTGTTGCCAAACTTATTGATGGTAATGTTAAACAAATACAACACCATGATTTTGTCTTGACTGAGGAGCAAAAAACTCAAGGTGAGTTTTTGATGTGTTGTAATGCACCGTCTTCAGACGTTACGCTAGAGTTAGAACTCATTGGCGATGTTAAATCAATCGCCATTCAAAACATTGAAACTAAAGTAAAGAAAATTAGCTTTGTTAATGATAATTTAGCCATTATCACTCTAAGAACACCACGCTCTAAAACATTACAATTTATGGCAGGGCAAGATGTTGAGCTGTCTTTTAAAGGCAATACTTCGCGTTATCCGCTTGCCTCTTGCCCTTGTCATGGTATGGAGTTAGAGTTTCATATTAGGAATATGCCTGAAGATGCTTTTGCCACTGCCCTATTCACTAAGAAAATTAAGTCTAAGTCTATTATTGATTTGGAAGGCCCTAAAGGTATATTTGTACTTAAAGAAACCTCGACACGACCAATGACATTTATTGCCTGGGATAGTGGTTTTGCACCGATTAGAAGCTTAGTAGAGCATGCTTTTTCATTAGAGATGCCTAATTCCGTGTATTTTTATTGGGCCTACCCTGCTGATGAGCAAGCGCCCTATTTAGAAAACCATGCAAAATCCTGGCAAGTGATTGTGGACGATTACACTTACACGCCGATCGCTTGCGAGTTTGATCAATCAAGTAAAAATGATTGCCAAAAAGTAGCAAAACAGATTTTTAGCGCCCTAGATTTAAACCTTATTAATCAATCTGATTTATATATTTCAGCCCCCGCTGAAGTGTTGATTTATTTGGGTGAATTATTGCTTGAAAATGGGCTGGACGAGTCTCAACTCATTGCCTCACCAATTTAATGAATTTTTTATTAATTTTGAAATTTTTTAGTCTTTGTGTTCGTAAATATAAACACAGCAACCATATAGAATAAGGGGTATATTGAAAGTAATGGTTTTATTTTATTATTTAGTATTCGTTGTTTTTATAACTGTTCTGTTTGCTAGAATTGAACGGTTTTTCGCCATTTTTTCACTTCTTGTATCCATAGCCACGGTTTATTTGTTGATTGACTTAGAGGTAAATCAGTTCATCATTTGGGTTACGGGACTGCTCTTACTGTTGATTAACCTAATAATGCTTGTTCCATTGGTTAGATTGCTTGTTATCAAGCCGTTCATCATCAGCTTTGCCAGTAATAAAGAAACACTGATCAGTGACAGTGAAAAAATTGCAATGGAAAGTGGTGATACACATTGGGAAAAACAATTGTTTGCAAATAATCTCAATTGGGATAAATTGTTATCCGTTGAAAGTAAAGCTTTATCTGATGAAGAACAGGATTTTATTAATGATAAAGTGCCAAAACTTTGCGATACTTTCAACAAGTTTGGGCTGTCAGATAAAGCCCTAAGGCAGATAAAATCTGAAGGGTTTTGGGCGCTTAACATTCCCAAACAATACGGGGGATTAGAATTTAGTGCAAAAGCCCATGCAAAAATCCTCACCCTGCTTTCCAGTTGTGATGTGTCGCTGGCCGTTACGGTTATGGTGCCAAACTCACTAGGCCCGGGCGAGTTGATTGTGCATTATGGTACAGACGATCAAAAACAAGGTTTATTGCCAAAACTTGTTACGGGTGAGCACATACCTTGTTTTGCACTGACGTCAACCGATGCGGGTTCGGATGCGGGTGCAATGATCGATTCTGGTGTGATTTGCCATCAAGATTATAAGGGTGAAAAAACTTTGGGCATTCGCCTTAACTGGGATAAACGCTACACCACTCTTGCACCCGTAGCCACCTTGATTGGCTTGGCTTTTAAAACTTACGATCCTAAAGGTTTAATTGGAGATAAGGCAGAACTGGGCATCACTTGTGCTTTGGTTAATTCTGCATTGGACGGCGTGAGTATTGGCCGGCATCACCACCCTATTGGCTCTGAGTTTAGTAATGGGCCGCACCAAGGAAAAGACGTGTTTATCCCCATGTCTGCAGTGATTGGTGGGCAAGCAATGATTGGCCAAGGCTGGTCGATGTTGATGGAATCATTATCCTTAGGAAGAGGTGTATCTCTTCCCTCTTTGTCGTTAGCAGGTGTAGAGCTTAGCCTTAAAACCTCAATTGAATACGCATTGATCAGAAAGCAATTTAAGCAATCTTTGTATCGTTTTCAAGGTGTGGGGGAAAAAATTGTGCCCATGGCTTCCGATGCATTAATGATGAAAGCAATGAGTAATTTTCACCTAGATTTGCTTGATCAAGGCCTCAATCCATCGATTAGCTCTGCTATTTTGAAATACAACCACACTGAGTTATTAAGAACCAACATCAACCGTGCTATGGACATTCATGGCGGTAAAACAGTGATGCTCGGTAAGGGAAATTATTTAGCCAATATTTACCAAACCATTCCCATTGCTATTACGGTTGAAGGGGCAAATATCTTAACTCGATCCATGATTATATTTGGCCAAGGGTTAATGCGCTGCCACCCATTTTTAAAAGATGAGTTAACTGCCATAGAAACACAAAGTTACACTTCATTTAATAAATATTTAGGCGAACACCTTGCTCATATAACTAATGTTAAAGCTAAAAGTCTTGTCTTTGCATTAAGTGGTGGCAGACTGTCTAACGCACCTAAAAACACAAAAAGCACTGCTAAAATGTATTACCAACAACTCAGTAGCATCAGTGCCAGTTTTGCTTTTTTGGTTGAAATGGTACTCATAAAATTTGGAACAAAAATCAAGTTTCAAGAAAGCATGAATGGGTTGTTTTCTGATTTACTCATTAAGATGTATGGTATTTCCACGCTGCTTAAATATGTGGAAAAACTGGATAATAATTTTGATGACTTGCTCAAATGGACAATGCAGAGGCATGTTTTTGAATCTCAAATGCTACTTAAAGAAATTTGCGATCAATTTAAAAATCCTTGGTTTTTTAGATGGCTAGTTTTGCCATGGGGGATTAACAAAACCAAACCTTCTATTGAGTTACAAAGTAAGATTGTCAATCAGTTGATTAATGATAAACACCTTAAAAACACACTCACTGATGATGTTTTAATCATTAAAGATTCTCCACTTGATGAATTAGAGCGGGCTTATGAACTTGCAATTAATGCTGAAGAAGTTTATAAAAGAGTTGGGTACGTTGATGACACTGAAGGTGTTGATGCTTTATTGGATCAAGAAAAGATAACCAGCGAGGAACATCAGCTCTTATCAAACTTAACGCAGTTGCGTCGAAAAATTTTAGCGGTGGATGATTATGAAAATTAATCGAGTTGGTATTTTAGGTAGTGGTGTAATGGGTACACAGATTGCTGGCGTATTTGCCAATGCAAACATTCCAACTTTATTGTTTGGCTATCAAGAGCACGTTAAAAAAGATTTAGACAAGATTCATACTTTTAAACCTGAAGCACTCGCCCATCCTAAACAAGCTTCTTGGATTACGCCTTTGAGCCTTGAAGATGACTTGGCGCAATTGTCCAATTGTGATTTAGTGATTGAGGCGATTGTTGAGGACATTGATGCCAAGCAAGCATTGTTTAAAAAGATAACACCTCATTTAAATAGCGAAGTTATTTTAGCAACTAATACTTCTAGTCTTAGTGTAAATCAAGTTGGGGAAAAACTAGGGAAATTTAAATCACGCTTTTGTGGTATTCATTTTTTTAATCCGCCCCGCTATATGTCACTCATTGAATTGATTTCAACTAAAGAAACGGATGGGGAAATTTTTGACAATTTGGAGGGCTTCTTTACCTCAGAGTTGGGTAAAAATATTCTTTATGCTAAGGATGAATCTGGTTTTATTGCCAATCGAATTGGGGTGTTTTCAATTGCGGCTTGTATTCATCATGCCCAGCGATTATCATTAGGATTTGACACGGTTGATGCACTCACCGGTGTTAAATTAAAACGACCTAAAAGCGCTACGTTTAGAACGGCTGATTTGGTGGGTTTGGATATTTTAAAACACGTGTTTGAGCAGTTTGAACGCGCACATACAAACGATCCGTGGCATCATTATTTCAAAACACCGGAGTGGTTAAATACAATGGTGGGAAATCACCTCTTGGGTGAAAAAACCAAGGGAGGTCTTTATAAAAAAGAAGACGGCATAATTAAAGTTTATCAGTCTGAAAACCAGAGCTATGTTGAGGCAAACTACGACATAGATAAATCTGTTAAAGAAATTCTGAAAAAAGACACATCAAAACAACTTGCTTTACTTAAATCTAATAAACATCCTCAGGCGCAATTTCTCTACTCTGTGATTAAAGACACCTGCTTGTACAGCGCTTATCACCTTAAAGACATTGCACACTCTACTCGAGACATTGATTGGGCATTGCATTGGGGCTTTGGCTGGGAAGTAGGTATTTTTGAATATTGGCAAATTAATGGTGTTGAACAATCACTGGCATTGTTTTTAGAAGGCAATGAAGAGGTTGCAACGCCAAATTGGTTGAACGACATTTCTGACTTTTACACTGAAGAAGGTGCTTATTCACCAATGGAAAAATCCTTTGTTGCTTATTCAGATCATTCCATCTATCAGCGCCAACTTCATCGCCCTACTCTAATGGGTGAAAGCAACAAAGAACAAGGTCAAACTATCTTTGAAAATGATTCCATTCGGTTTTTTCATGAAGACGATGGAATTGCCATTTTTAGTTTAAAAACCAAATTGCATACGCTTAATTTAGAAGTGATTAATTCACTAATTAAAGCCATTAAAATTTCTGAAAAAGAGTTCAAGGCCATGATTCTTTGGCAAGACAGTGCGCCATTTTGCGCAGGTGCTAATTTGTATGAGATCGTCGCTGGGGCTAAATTAGGCATGATTGAACATCAAAATTTAATCAGTAGCTTCAAGAAAAAAGCATGGCAACTGCTTAAGCCAAACTTGCCAAGTCTTGAAGATTTAAAGCCTATTAATGAGGTGATTGAACTGCTTCAACAAGCGCTAATGTCACTTAAATACAGCAAAATACCAACCGTTGCTGCTGTTGAGGGGTTGGCATTGGGTGGTGGTTGTGAAGTGCTGTTGCATTGCGATTCACGCGTGGTTCACGCTGAAAGTTACGTTGGGCTGGTTGAGATGGGCGTGGGTTTATTACCGGCGGGTGGTGGTTGTAAAGAAATGGCAAGACGTGCCGCTAAACATGAAAATATGTTTCCAATATTGGCAAAATATTTTGAACAAATTGGATTGGCAAAAGTATCCAGTAGTGCAATGAAAGCACTTGAAATGGGTTATTTAGATGAAAACGATTTGATTGTCTCGCAAAGATTAGAGTTGCTTTATTTTGCTAAGCAAAAAGCCCAGCTTATGATTAATAAAAATTACCGCCCAGAAGATGTAAATCAAACTTTTAAAGTTGGTGGTGCCACGGCAAAAGCCAATATATTAGCGCAACTCACCAACATGAAAACTGGGGAGTTTATTTCTGAATACGATGATTTTATTGCCAGAAAAATTGCTGATGTGCTTTGTGGTGGTGAGGTAGATCCTGGCACTGAAGTGGATAGCCAGTATTTGTTGAATTTAGAGAAAATGCATTTTATTGAACTGTTGAAAAAAGACAAAACTCAAGATAGAATTGAACACATGCTTATTAAACACAAGCCTTTAAGGAACTAACATGACTCAAGATGCCTACATTGTTAGTGCTATCAGAACCCCAACTGGCAAAGCCAAAGGTGTGTTTAAGCAAGTGCGTCCTGATGATTTATTGAGTTTCATTTTAAAAACTTTACTAGAAGACAATCCTAGTGTTGATCCTAAGATGATTGATGATGTGATTATTGGTTGCGCTATGCCTGAAGCTGAGCAAGGGCTTAATGTTGCTCGAATATCTGCTTTACTTGCTGGTTACCCCAATTCAGTCGCTGGGGTAACGGTCAATCGTTTCTGTGCCTCAGGGCTACAATCTATTGCTTATGCGGCTGACCGTATTCGCCTAGGTGAGGCTGATGTTGTGATTGCTGGTGGTGTGGAATCAATGAGCATGATTCCAATGACTGGTCATCACCCTGCTTTTAATATGAAGGTTTTTAATGAAGATAATCTAGGTATTGCTTATGGAATGGGTACCACGGCCGAGCAAGTGGTGAAGAAATATAATATTAAGAGAGGTGCGCAAGATCAGTTTGCCTTTGAATCTCATCAAAAAGCCATTAGTGCGATCAATCAAGGTTATTTTGAAGATGAGATTAGACCTTATGAAACGATTGTCCAAAGCTATGATTCGGATTCAAAACAAATAATACAAAAATCAGTCACCGTTTCTCAAGATGAAGGCGTTCGATTTGATACCTCTATTGAGCAGCTATCTAAGCTAAAAGGTGCATTCCATGTTAACGGTTCGGTAACTGCGGGTAACAGCTCACAAATGAGTGATGGTGCATCCGCAGTATTGCTATGCAGTGAAAAAGCGCTGAAGCTTTTTAATTTAGAGCCAATGGCAAGGTTTGTAGGTTTTGCTGTTGCTGGCGTTGATCCGAAAATTATGGGTATTGGGCCGGTTTTGGCGATTCCTAAGGTATTGAAGCAATGTGGACTTAAAATCGATGAAATTGACCATATTGAGCTGAATGAAGCTTTTGCAGCACAAAGCTTGGTCGTTATTCAAGAACTAGATCTTAATCCTGATATTGTTAATCCATTGGGTGGCGCCATTGCACTTGGTCATCCACTCGGTGCAACAGGCAGTATCAGAACTTCAACTTTATTACATCATTTAAACAGAACCAATACACGCTATGGTATGGTTACTATGTGTATTGGATCGGGTATGGGGGCTGCTGGTGTTTTCGAAAATTTTTAATAAACAAACAAAAATTCATACACGCATACTTTCGATTGATGGTGGTGGCGTTAAAGGCATTGTGCCTGCAGTTATCTTGTCTTATTTAGAGGATAGGCTCCAACAGCTTAGTGATAATCCAGATGCTAGAATTGCTGATTATTTTGATTTATTTGCCGGCACTTCTACAGGTAGTTTAATTGTTGCTAGCTTATTAACACCTGATAAGAATGCCAGACCTAAATACACTGCAACGGATATTGTTGATTTGTATTTAAAAAATGCAAAAAATATATTTAATTCATCACTTTTACAAGATATTAAATCAGTTTCAGGTTTGTTAGGTGTCAAATACGATGCACAAGGTGCAAACCTTGTTTATGAGCAATATTTTGGCAATCATGAATTAAAAGAATTACTTAAGCCTTGTTTGATACCCATTTATGACTTAACCATAGGCAAGAACTATTTTTTCCGTCAACACAAGGCAGTGGTTAGCGATAGACACAATTATTATTTAAAAGATATGTTACGTGCAGCCACTTCTGCTATCACTTATTTTCCCCCAGCCAGCATAGCAACTGTTAATGGAAAAAAAGCGTGTTGNTTTGTTGATGGCGGTGTATTTGCTGTCAACCCTTCCCTTTCTGCTTATGCAGAATTCAGATATCTGCATCACGACCTCTATTCTAAAAATACAATGATGCTTTCATTGNGCACTGGTAAACAAGCCACTTATCTTGATTGTGCAGATATTGAACATTGGGGTGCAGTTGAATGGCGAGATCCTGGTAGTAACTTGCTAACTACTTCTCAAGCAGAAGCAACCAATTATCAGCTAAAAGCTGTTTACAATTCAAATCCTAATTATTTAAGACTTAATCCTGATATTAATCAATCGCATGCTGCCAATCTTGATAATAGTGAAGATGAATATTTAGACTTTCTTTACCACTTAGGAAAACAAGCTTGTGTAGATAATAAAAAAGAAATAAATGCTTTTGCTAGGAGCCTTATTCAAAGCAATAAGAATAGACAATGACAAATAAGAGTAAACATCTGACACAACTACTCAATAGTGCTTTTAATGACGCCCCAAGGAATCAAGCATTAATCGGATTAAACACTTCAATCGATTATAAAGAGCTTTATCATGATAGTGTTAACTTGGCAAATTATTTGTCAGCAAATACTGATAAGCATACAGTGGCCATTATGCTGCCTAATCTTTTGGCTTTTCCAGTGTGCTTGTTTGGTTCTTGGTATGCTGATAGAACGGCTACACTCATTAATCCGCTCTACACCAGTGATGAAGTTCTTAAGCAATGTTTAGATGCACAAGTAGGCACTATTATTATTGCTAAGGTTTTTTACAAAACATTACAACCCATTCTTAAAAATACTAAAATAAAAAATGTAATTACTGTTGAAGTAGGTGATTTACAGCCAAGTTTTAAGCGTTATGTTATTAACCTGATTACTTGTATTAAACGCAAAGTATTTGTGATTAACAAACAACCAGGAATTGACTATATTACCTTGCATGGTATTTTAAAAAAACATTCAAGAGCGTTAGAAAATACAGAATTTAAAAATAAAGTGGCTTTGTTGCAATACACTGGTGGTACCAGTGGTGTATTAAAAGCAGCGACACTAACACATGAAAACATTTTGGCTAATATTCATCAGTTAGAGCGGTGGCTACCGAAAGACATCAATGAAAACAGTTCAATTTTAACCGCCTTACCGCTTTATCACATCTTTGCATTAACCATTAATTGCCTATTGTTCATACACATTAAAGGCAGTAGTATTTTGGTGCTCAATCCTAGGGAGATAAAACAATTAATAGAGCCGTTGAAAAAATACAACGTTGGTGTGATTACTGGTGTCAATACTTTATTTGGCGTGCTGGTCAGACATAAGGATTTTAAAAAAACTCAATTGGTCAAAATTAAAAGTGGCTATTTCAGGTGGCATGGCTTTAGATAAAAGCATATCAGATAAATGGCAGAGTGTTGTTGGTAAGCCTATCGTACAAGGCTATGGCCTAACTGAGTGCTCTCCTGTTGTGAGTGCTGAGAGTTATGAAACTCAAGAATTTAGTGGATCGGTTGGTGAGCCTTTAGCAGATACTCAAATTAAAATTTTAGATGAGTCATTCAATACAATGAAAACAAACGAAATTGGAGAGATTTGCATCAAAGGCCCACAAGTGATGAAGTCTTACTGGCATAAAGAAAAACTGAATAAAGAAGTATTTACCAAGGACGGCTATTTTCGTAGCGGTGATATGGGCTATGTAGACAAACAAGGTCGAATCTTTATTGTTGATCGAATGAAAGATATGATTATTGTTTCGGGTTTTAATGTCTACCCTTGCGATGTCGAACAAGTGCTAAACCAACATTCAGATGTGATTGAATCGGCTTGTATTGGTATTGACCATAAAGTAAGTGGGCAATCTATTAAAGCTTTTATTGTTAAAAAACCAGGATCAACACTAGAAAAACAAACATTAATTAATCATTGTAAAGAACACTTGGCTCATTACAAAATTCCTCGAAAAATCGAGTGGATTGAGTCGCTACCAAAATCTAATGTTGGAAAAATTCTTAAAAGAAAATTAACGCAATAATTTTGTAAAAATAATTATCAAAATTAAACATTTTTAATCTTCTAATTTTCATCATATATTGACACATAAGGCTTTGCGCTTTTTATTATAAAAGAGTAATATTATGGCATCATAAAATGGTGATATTTTTTGCTAAAAAGTACCTAAATTTAATTTAATTTAATTTCAATCTCGCTATCCCTTTTGTAGCAAAACATCTGGCGATTTTGTTGTAAAAATGACAAAAACCCCACTTGCAAATTAAGGCCAAATACACTATATTTAGTTGTAGTTAAATTTAATAACACTATATCTAGTGTTTCTCTATTGGGGGAGAAAAATGAACAAACACATTCAAGTCACCAAACGAAATGGTATAAAAGAACCCATCGATATGGAGAAAATCCACCGTGTGGTTCACTGGGCTTCTCAGGACTTAGATAAGGTCAGTGTTTCCCAAGTTGAGATCAATGCACAGTTGGCTTTTTTTGATGGTATTAAGACTGAAGATATCCACGAAACCATTATTAAATCAGCGGCTGATTTAATCTCGACAGATGCACCTGATTATCAGTATTTAGCGGCGCGTTTAGCGATCTTTCATTTACGTAAAAAAGCTTTCAAATCTTTCACTCCGCCACACCTATATGCGCATGTTAAAAAGTTTACCGATTTAGGTATTTACGATACCGACATTCTTGCCAAATATTCTGAAGCAGAAATCAACGAATTGAACGAATATATCGATCATTGGCGCGATATGAAATTCTCTTATGCAGCGGTAAAGCAGCTCGAAGGTAAGTACCTAGTGCAAAACCGTGTCACTGGTGAGGTTTACGAATCACCTCAGTTGCTCTATGTATTAGTTGGTATGTGTTTATTTCAAGAGTACGAGCCTAAAGCGCGTATGGACATTGTTAAGCGTTTTTATGATGCAGTGTCTAATTTTAAAATCTCTTTACCCACCCCAATTATGGCGGGTGTTCGCACTCCAACCCGTCAATTCTCTTCTTGTGTGTTGATTGAAGCAGCTGATGATCTTGACTCAATCAGTGCAGCAGCAGGTGCCATTGTTAAGTACGTTTCTCAGCGCGCCGGTATTGGTGTTAATGCAGGCAGGATTCGCGCTATTGGTAGTCCTATTCGTGGCGGTGAAGCGACTCATACAGGTTGTATTCCTTTTTATAAACACTTCCATACAGCGGTTAAGTCTTGTTCTCAAGGTGGTGTTCGTGGCGGTGCGGCCACCCTTTTCTACCCATTATGGCATTTAGAAGTTGAAGATTTATTGGTGCTCAAAAATAATGCAGGCACTGATGAAAACCGCGTTCGTCACTTGGATTATGGTGTGCAGTTTAATGGCTTGATGTATCAACGCTTCTTAGTGGATGGCGATATCACCCTATTTTCGCCGCATGATGTACCCGGCTTATACGATGCTTTTTTTGCTGATCAAGCTGAATTTACGCGCTTGTACGAACAATATGAGCAAGATGACTCCATACGAAAAGAAACCATCAAGGCTAGAGAATTATTTGCTAAGTTTATGCAAGAACGTGCCAATACAGGGCGTATTTATTTACAAAATGTTGATCACTGTAATACCCATGGTGCCTTTGATGCTAAGCAAGCCCCTGTTCGTCAATCGAATTTGTGTATGGAAATTACATTACCAACTAAGCCATTGTATTCTGTGCAAGATGAAAATGGTGAAGTGGCTTTGTGTACACTCTCAGCAGTTAATCTAGGTGCACTTGATAGCCTAGATGAGCTTGAAGATATAACTGAAATTATTGTACGTTCATTAGACTCATTATTGGATTACCAAGATTACCCAATCAAAGCGGCTGAGCTTGCCAGTAAAAACCGTCGCACCCTCGGCATTGGTGTGACTAACTTGGCCTACTACTTAGCCAAGAACGATGCCAAATATTCTGATGGCTCAGGCAATGCACTGATCCACAAAAACCTTTGAAGCGCTACAATATTACTCGCTTAAAGCAAGTAATAAATTGGCCAATGAGCTTGGTGCCTGTCCATTGTTTAATGAGACCCAATATGCTCAAGGCATATTGCCAATTGACTCTTACAAGAAAGACATTGACGCCTTTAGCCCAACTGATTTGGCGTTAGATTGGGATACTTTACGACAAGATATAGTGGCTACTGGCCTTAGAAATTCAACCCTAACTGCATTGATGCCGTGTGAGAGTTCATCACAAATTTCTAACTCTACTAACGGTATTGAGCCACCACGAGGCTTTGTTTCTATCAAGCAATCTAAAGATGGCATCCTTAAACAAGTTGTGCCCGATTATGAAAACCTGAAAGATAAGTACGAGTTACTTTGGGACATCAAAGACAATGAGGGTTATTTACAGCTTTGCGCGATTATGCAAAAGTTTGTTGATCAATCAATTTCTACCAATACACATTACGATCCATCTCAATATGATGGCAACAAAGTGCCAATGAAATTGTTCTTGATGGATCTATTAAAAGCTTATAAATACGGCGTTAAAACGCTTTATTATCACACCACACGTGATGGTGGTGGTGAAGGGGTTATTGAAAAAGAAGACGATAACGCCTGTGGTGACGGCGTTTGTAAACTTTAAGGAGTAATTATGTCATATAGTATTTTTAACAAAGCCATTAGCGATACATTAACCCAGCCAATGTTTTTTGGTGACACGGTTAATGTTGCCCGATTCGACAAACAGAAATTTGAGGTGTTTGAAAAGCTTACTGAAAAACAACTGTCTTTCTTTTGGCGCCCTGAAGAGATTGATGTAACCAAAGACAAAATGGATTTCGCTAAGCTTTTGCCGAATGAAAAACACATTTTTATCTCTAATCTTCAATACCAAATCTTATTAGATTCGGTACAGGGCCGTAGCCCAAACATCGCTTTTTTGCCGATTGTATCCTTGCCAGAACTAGAAAACTGGATTGAAACTTGGTCATTCTCTGAAACCATTCACTCGCGCTCGTACACCCATATCATTCGCGCGATTGTGAATGAACCCGGCGTGGTATTTGATGACATTATGAAAACCGATGAAATCATCCAACGTGCTGAAAGCGTTTCTAAGCATTATGATGAACTGATTAAATGCACCCAGGCTTACCTCTTGCACGGCGAAGGCAAACTTGAGATAAATGGTGAAAATGCAGATGTCGATTTGTACTGTTTAAAGCGACAACTCTACCTGACCATAATGTCGGTGAATATTCTTGAAGCAGTACGATTTTATGTTTCTTTTGCCTGTTCATTTGCCTTTGCCGAGCGCAAAGTTATGGAAGGCAATGCCAAGATTATTAAGATGATTGCTAGGGATGAGGCCTTGCATTTAACCGGCACACAACACATGCTCAATCTCATGCGTGATGGTAAAGACGACCCTGAGATGGCAAAGATTGCTGTCGAGTGTGAAAGCGAGGTGATCGAGATGTTTAAAGAGGCTTGTGAGCAAGAAAAAGAATGGGCAGAGTACTTATTCCGCGATGGCTCTATGATTGGTCTTAACGCCCAAATCCTTAAGCAATATCTAGAATATATTACCAATGTACGTATGAACGCACTAGGACTCAAACCAATCTTTGAAGAATGCACCAATCCACTGCCATGGATTAACCATTGGTTAGATTCTGATAACGTGCAAGTTGCCCCGCAAGAAACAGAAATCACCTCTTATCTTGTTAGTGCTATTGACAACACCATGGAAGCTGATGATTCTGACTTTGATGACTTTAAACTGTAGCCAATAACCCATGTTTAAGATCGATGTTGACAACATTAACGGAAAAACCGAATCTCTGTACGTGTATGGCGAGCACTCGATCTTAACCGAACTTGAAGAGCACAATGTGGTGATTAATTATTCTTGCCGACAAGGGCATTGTGGTTCTTGTGTATTGCAGTTGTTGTCTGGGGATGTCATACATCAAGATTGCTTGGTGCCACTCTCTCAAGGGGAAATACTGGCTTGCCGAGCTACACCGATTACCGATATTAAAATTGGGTTAAGAGATTACTAAGCGATTGACCGATCAGCAAGATAGCTCAACACTTCGTTAGCATTACCTTTAAATACCACTCGATCCATTTTTTTCTGAATTTGATAATCATACATCGGGTCGTAATAACCCACTAGTAGCTCTTCTACCACAGGATAAAAACCTTCAGGGTCGCCCTGCTCCTTGTATTTTACAAGCGCACTATTGACCAGCTGCAATAGACTTTTATATCGCTCTAGCCCTAGACGTCTTTGTATTTTTTCTAAGCTTCTCAGCCAATAGTTGCTAAAGTTATTAAATCCATTAGTAGCATCTTGGGTAATGAAATCTTGTTGCATGTTAATCACATACGCATCCATACTCACCTCTAGGCGTTCAGCAACACTAGCCTCAAGCAAGATCAGTTCTGCTTGAGAGGTTTTGTCCTGCACGCATTGCGGGATATGTACTGTACCTACGTTTGATCCTTCATCTTCAAATACCAAACGAGAGTTCGCTTGTTTTTTAATCAGCTCAATCGCCAAGGTATTTTCAAAGTTAATTTGTGTTGGCTGTGGCGTGGTGGTATTGCCAAAGGCAGAGCCACGATGATTAGCTAAACCCTCAAGATCAATCGTATCTTTAAGCTGATCAAGTAATAATGTCTTGCCACAGCCAGTTTGCCCACCAATCACAATCGGAGTAACTTGACCCATGATTCGATCAGTTTCATCAATCAAAAATCGACGTAGTGCTTTGTACCCGCCTTTAATACGTGGGTAGTTAATCCCAGAAGCCTCATAAATCCACTGTTGAGTGATTTGGCTACGCATTCCTCCACGGAAGCAATAAAGCGCCCCATTTGGGTTATTTTTGATAAATTCAAGCCATACGTCTAGTCGTGCTTGTTTGGCCTCACCTTGGACTAATTCATGCCCCAGGGCAATGGCTTGCTCTTGACCTTTGTTTTTATAACAAGTACCAATAAGTTCACGTTCAGAATCACTCATGAGTGGCAAGCTTTGTGTAAAAGGAAAAGCCCCTTGGTCAAACTCTATCGGTGCACGGGTGTCAATCAGTGGCGTGTTATTAACAAATAACTGAGTAAAATCAGTTATTTGAGTTAACTCACTCGACATTGATTTGCACTAAGGGTTTGTCGTTATCAAGTTTAATAATTTCGCCAATTTTTTCTAGGTCGAATCCTGCTTCTGTCATCATCTCATTAAATGCCACTTGCGCAGAGCCTGAAACCATAATTAATAGTCCACCGCTGGTTTGAGGGTCGCAAATAATCGATTGCACTTCAGAACTCATTGGGCTTAAGTTATGACCATAGCTGTCAAAATTACGTTGTGCTCCACCCGGTGAGCAACCATTTGCTAGGTAGTCTTTAATGTTCGGCAATATTGGTACTTTATTGTAGTCGATCACTGCTGCAACATTAGAACCTAAACAAACTTCAGATAAATGCCCGCCCAAGCCAAAAACCAGTCACATCAGTCATTGCATTTATCCCATCAATGGTTGCTAATTTACAGCCAATATCATTGAGTTGGCACATAGTATTAATGGCGCGAGTCTCATCTTCTTTGGTGATTTTCTTTTGCTTTTGTGCAGTGGTTAAAATACCAATACCCAAAGGCTTGGTGAGATAAATTTGATCACCCACTTGAGCTTTTGAATTTTCTTTTAGATGCTCAATTTTTACTCGCCCTGTAACGGCCAAGCCAAAAATTGGCTCAGGAGAATCAATACTATGTCCGCCAGCCAGCATCATCCCCGCTTCTTGGCATACGCTACGTCCACCTTCAATCACTTGCCGCCCCACTTCAGGGGGTAGTTTATCCAGTGGCCAACCAAAAATAGCAATTGCCATTAAAGGGGTGCCACCCATAGCGTAAATATCACTAATGGCATTGGTGGCAGCGATACGCCCAAAGGTAAAAGGATCATCGACAATAGGCATAAAGAAATCAGTGGTACTAATTACCGCCTCACCATTACCAAGATCATACACCGCAGCGTCATCGCGCGAATGATTGCCCACCAGTAAATTAGGATCGACTATTTCTTCAATAGACGAACTTAAAATTGTGTCTAAAACTTTAGGGGAAATCTTACAACCACAGCCTTGACCATGGCTGTATTCAGTTAATTTTATGTTCAAATTTGATGGCATTAATAATGTCTTTTTTTTCTAATTTTATGTTGGGCATTTTTATAAATATTAGCCTCTAATTGTTGCAATATAGCTTCCAAACTAAGCATATTAAGTGGCAATAGCAAATCAAACAAAGCCTTATCACTCCTAGCAAGTTTGATTTGGTTAACTAAACTTCTGTCTTTATTTGGTTGTTTATTTTTAAGCACAACAAACAAAATACTAATGAAAGCACCAATGACGACACCTAATAATAGGTAGTAGTATTTTAAATTGTTAGTTGGCGCATTGTCATTAATGTTTGACGGCTTTTTATCCGTTTTTTTGATTGGCTTTTGCACACCTTTTTTACTTTTAATTTGAATACTGATCGGCTTAGTTGCAATGCGTTTTTTACTTTGGGTTATTTTGTCAAAGTAGTCAAACTCAAAACTGGGTATTACAAAATCCTGCCCGCCAACAATGGCGAATTTTTGCTGCCATTGATTGTAGCTAAACTCGGCCTCATCACTGTAAATAGTTGCTCCTTCAATATCAAGGCTAAACTTCTGGATGTCTTCAAAATTACCCTTGCCATGAATCGTAACCGTTAAATTAACGGCCTTTCCTTGTGTAGCTTGGATTTTGTCAATGCTGGATTTAATATTGAAATCACCAAAAATCCTTAATGCATCTGGCAAAGGTTTGACGGTTAATGTTAATGGGTTTGAATGGATTTTTTTTATTTGGCAGTCGATAAATTACCAAATATATTATTATTTTGATTGCCAATACTAGCCACTGCACTTGGGATGTTAAACGTGCCAAAATTATCAGCACTCAGTCGATAACTAAGTGTGTGAATGTTGTAATTGTCATCAGTGCTTTGAGTGGATTTTTGATTTTTTATAAACAACAAATCTTTCACCTCTGGCATGGCGATGTTAACCGGACTATTGGATGTGAGTGATTTTTTTTCTTTATAGATTACCTTTAGATTGATTTCATCACCCAAGAAAAACGTTTGTTTATCAGCTTCAATTTGTAAAATATAGTCATCACCTGCCTTAGCTTGCGATGGATTTTTTAGCGTTATTTCAATTGCTTGAGTGCTTTGCTTATCTCCATCCANCATCAGTGTATAAGCTGGAATATTTAAACTCTTAGCGGGTTTAAAAATATATGACTTGCTGCTTTGTTTAGAGCTCTTGTTATTGACAATGCTAATTTTCTGCGAATTACTGGTATATAAAACAGGGTTCCCTGAAATATTACTTAGAGAAGGAAAGCTAACTTTGTCACCATCAGAGCTCAAAGTTAGGATGATTTGATCGCCCGGATAAAACCAAGTTTGATTAACACTTGCCGTACTCAGTGCAAAAATTGGTGCACTCATTAAAAAAAGTAAATTACCAAGGATTTTGTTCATTATCATTTTGTGGTTTAGTCAGTGGAATCATCAAGGTTCTAAGTTTTTTATTTAGCGCTTTTTCCCATCGCTGCTGTTTAATTTTGTTGAGCTTCTCTCTTTGTCTGTTGTTTGCTTTTTAGATTTTTTTCTTTTTTCTTATTTTTTTTGCTTTTCTTGTTGTTTTTTATTTTTTCTGTTTTGTGTCTGTTATTTTCCGTCTTTTTTGTTTCTTGAGTAGCTCTAGGTTAAACAGCGCATCCTTATCTTTTTGTAATTTTAATGCCTTCTCATAGCTGTCAATTGCTTCGTTAATTTTGCCCGATTTGGCATAGGCATTACCAGAATTATACAAACGATCAAAGGCTAAGTCTTCTCGTTTAACACTTTGGTATTTTTTCAATGCTTGTTTATACAAGCCTTGTTTGTATAAGCTGTTTGCCTGGTTTAAACGCGCAGCGTCATTGTTAATATCATCGAATTTTTCTGCAGCTAGCTGATAATCCTTATTTTCATAGGCTTTATTAGCTTGATAAATACTAACAAAATCAAACAATCCTGCTTGTACATTAACTGAAAAAAGCAATAAAAGTATAAGTTTCATGACTTTTTTGGTAATGAAAAGAATGCAAAAAATAACAAGACCAAGGCAAACATCAATGGGTAATAAAACAGTTGCTGCTTTTGAATAATACTGGTGTTC
>AJXC01001775.1_pt1 | contig 35966 bp, 46 predicted proteins | sample 404948 | NCBI WGS metagenome assembly AJXC01 (sample SAMN02954314, study PRJNA77837) | marine metagenome | biome: aquatic; feature: Guaymas Basin Hydrothermal Plumes; material: sea water; isolation source: Guaymas Basin Hydrothermal Plumes and Background water depths 1600, 1775... ... | reverse complement strand
CCGTTGCTACGGGCAATCAAGATGGTCATGCGGATGTACCTAATGATGCGGTTATCATTACCAAAGCCTACGTTCAGTAATCATGCATAGTTCGTTCCTCATAGCGGACTTACACCTTGCCGAAGGCGAGTTGGATAAAACTAATCTATTCATTAAATTTTGTCAAGATCAAGCCATTAAAGTCGATCAATTATTCATCCTTGGTGATTTATTTAATACTTGGCTTGGAGATGATTTGTCTATTAANCACTATCAAAGTGTTATCACTCAGCTTAAAAAGACTCACAACAACAACCAAAGTGTTCATCATGGTTGGTAATCGTGATTTTTTGCTCGGATCAAATTTTGAAAAAAAGTCTGGTGCCATACTAATTGACGAACCTTATTTACTCGAGACCGACAACAAACAATACGTATTGATGCATGGTGATGCATTATGCACGGATGATGTTGGCTATCAACAACTCAAAAAAATACTGCAACACCCAATCACTAAATTTATATTTCTACATTTAGGAAAAAATCTACGCTTAAAAATCAGCGGGCAATTGCGTAAAAAAAGTATTCAAGCTCAAAGTTACAAGTCCAGTGAAATTATGGACGTTAACCAACACGCTGTGGATGAGTTAATGAAAAAATATCCTGATTCCGAACTGATTCATGGGCACACTCATCGACAAAATACGCACATTGAAGAAAATTATACGCGCCACGTATTAGGTGATTGGTCGACTACTCAAGGCAATGCGATTAAAATTAATACCAAGCTAAGCCGGCTTGAAATTAACTGATCGTTCAATTAAATCAACACTGACGACTTTTAACAATATCTCTTCATCCAGTTCGGGCAATGTTTTAAACTTAATTTGAGTCATCATACCGATCTCAGGAATCATGAAAAGTGCTTTGTCACCACGCGTATCCACTACCACGCCTTTGCCTTTCCAGTTAGGATTTTGAATTAAATACAAACACTTAAAGTGGTCATTACTAGCGCGTACGGTCTTGCCAATGTCTGGCATCGTAGCATTAGTGATGCCTATAATTTCCTTAACACGTTCTTTGTCCAGTGTTTTTTCACCCAGGATAAAGTTTGAAAGCTGTTGGTGTACCAACAAATCTAAATACCTCCTGAGTGGACTGGTTACCCTGAGGTAAGATTTAAGACCTAAACCATAGTGTGGCAAAGGTTTGGTTGAGATTGCTGAGCGCTTAAAAAATTTAGTGGCTTTGAACGATGCTGACAAAGTCAGTAAATCTTTACTGTCCAAAATTTCCTGTGGAAAATCACCCTCGTCTTGAACCGCATAGGGCATAACAATATCATTTTCAACTGAAAATTGTGAAACAGCACGCCCTGCCATAATCATTATTTCAGCAATAAGTTCACGACTTTTGCTGGATTTTTGAGGCGTAATACTCACGTCGTTATCTTTAAATCTAACATCTACATTGGGTAAGTCTAGGCTAATCGCATTGTGTTCGTTTCTGTATTTCTTATGCGCTTCAACCACTATTTGTAATTGTGATAAATGTTCATTTTTATCAAATAGCTCATCTGCATCGTTATAACTAATATTGGTTACCTTAATAACACTATGAATAACTTCAACATTATTAATCTCACCCTCTTCTAAAACAAAGCCCACTGATAAAGCGTTTGATGTTTCTCCGAGTCCTAATGCGCACAACTCAGTAACTGAAATTGGCAGCATGTGTAAAATTTGCTCAGGCAGATAAAGGTTCGATGCGCGTTCTTGAGCATAATAATCCAAATCAGAGTCGTGTGCTACAATGGCAGACACATCAGCAATGTGTATCCAGATTTTGCCACCATCAATACTAATGGCATCGTCTGCATCATTTGAATCTGCATTATCGATTGCATAACTGGTGAGATGAGTTAAATCTACACGCTCAACTTCAGTCATTTGAGTGTCGATATCCACGTCAGCAGGAATGCCGTAACGTGCTGGATAAGGATTGAAAGTAGGCTCTATATATTTAAGTTTTAATAGTAACTTGTACGCAGCTTCGGGTGTATTCTCAATGTTTAAAGCCGAGAGAATTTTGGTGTGTTTTGATTGATTGAATGCCACTTTTTCAATCTGCTGAATGTAGGGTAAATCTTGCTCATCAAAAGTATTATTTTTAATACTCTCAATACAATGTTTTAAATTTTCAAGTTCAATTGCTTCAGCATCGCGCTTGACTCTAATGCTCTCAACTTGAGAAGTTGGGCGCACAAAAATTTTGTCTTTCTGCCAGTAAAAATACAGCCCATCTTCAACTAATACGCAAGTGCACCAAGCACTTTGAGCGGTGAATTCATCAAACAACCATTCGGTAATCTCTTGCAGGGTTAAGATTTCTTCTTGAAAGTCATCAAGTACCGAAATATCTGCGTGTGAACAATCGTCGTTCACTTGAATAAATTCAGAATGGATAAAACGAAAGTCTTTCTCTCGAACTTTACGCGTCGATTTATCGGCAAACTCTAATTCGAATTTGTGTGTATTTTGGCCTACAACACGCGCAGGTTTGCCTTTATAGGCAACCAATGAATTAATCAAGGTTGATTCGAATTTAGTCGAGTGTTTCTGCGTAAGTAGCGGCGTCCATCAAGCCGTCTAAACTATCGGATTTAAATTTAACCAACCAACCATTGTCATAACAACTTGAGTTAACCAACTCTGGTTCGTCATCAAGCACCGCATTAGCTTCAACCACTTCAAGATCGGCAGGTGCATACACACCACTAGCCGCTTTGACAGATTCCACCACACAAAACTCATCTTCGGCAGAAGCTTCATCGCCTTCGCTTGGTAACTCAACATACACCATGTCGCCCAATAAGGCTTGAGCATGGTCGGAAATACCCATGGTATAGGTGCCATTGCCATTGTCTAAAATCCATTCGTGGGTTTCGGTGTATTGTCTGTCGTCTCTTACTTCGCTCATACTCTTCTCCTTACTTCGTCTTTTGTCATTCTGACTACGTTGGATTTATAAAATATTCAGTCATTTAGATTTACTAAACTCCTTGCATATTTTCTAAATCCGCCTTGCATAATAATAAAATACTCGCAAGGACCTTCATAATATTTCTTAAACTAATACTTTGCCATTTCTTACAAACGGTGGTTTGACTATTTTAGCGGAAACCATCTTATTTCGCATCTCGATTTCACATAATCCTTCACTGCCTTTTGGCACACTCGCGAGTGCAATGGCTTTACCCATGGTTGGTGAGAATGTGCCTGATGTTACTTCGCCTTCACCATTATTAGTTACCACTTTTTGGTGATCACGAATCACGCCTTTTCCTTCCAACACTAAGCCTACAATCGTGTTGTTAGCGCCTTTGTCTTTTAGCGCTTCTAACGCATCGCGTCCTACAAAACGTCTGTCTTCATCAGATAGATCAACGGTCCAAGTGAGTGCTGCTTCGAGTGGCGAGACTTCATCGTTCATTTCAGAGCCATATAAACTCATGCCTGCTTCTAATCGAAGCGTATCACGTGCACCCAAACCACAAGGTTTAACCCCGACTTCCATAAGCATCTTCCAAGTGAATTCGGCTGATTTTTCTGGCAACATGATCTCGAACCCATCTTCACCGGTATAGCCCGTGCGTGCGATGAACAATCCGCCAAGACTCGCTGCATTAAACGGCTTGAGTTCACCAGCCACGTCTTCAACCCCTGGCATGGCCTCATAAACTTTGGCTCGTGCGTTTGGGCCTTGAACAGCAACCATCGCCAAATCAAACCTGGGTTCGACAGACACATCAAAACCTTTAGCTTGGGCGTTAATCCAAGCAATGTCTTTTTCTGTAGTACCCGCATTAATCACCATACGATAGTTTTCATCGTCTTGATAATAAACAATAAGATCATCCACCACACCACCGGCTTCATTAAGCATACAGCTGTATAGCGCCTTGCCCTCAGCTTTTAATTTATCAACATCATTTGCAATCAAAGTTTGTAAGAATTTCTTAGCTTCGACACCTTTAAAATCCACCACCGTCATGTGCGAAACGTCAAACATGCCAACATCGTTACGTACTTGATGGTGTTCCTCAATTTGTGATCCATAATTCAGTGGCATTTCCCAACCACCAAAATCGACCATTTTTCCGCCAGCATCAACGTGTGCTTGATATAAAGGTGTGTGCTTCATTATTTCTTACCCTCTTTAATGTATTTGGAAATAAAATAACTGTAATGATGATGAGTACAAAAGTCAGTCCCATGGTACCAAACAATTTGAAATTCACCCAAGACTCTTCACTTTGTTGTGCTGCAAGGCAAAGCTGCTCCACTGTGGTTGATGCGCAGTCTATTTCTGTTAGCTCAACTTTGGGGTCTAATGTTGATGCGCCAAATAGTGCGTTTCGTGTGTTTAGTGCAATATCAACATAATAAGCATTGACTAGTGCAATACCACTAAAACCAATACCCCAAAACCAAGTGAGCTGACGCCACACTTTTGCTGGTAATGTCATTTCTTTACCAAGCATCCGTTGCAAGAGTGTTTTTTCACCAACCCACATGCTTAATATTAATGCCAATGCAAATACAACATATAAAACACTAACCTTCCACATAATAAAGGCCGGGTCTTTAATCGCTAAAGTAATACCGCCAAATACCACCAACAAGCCAAAGGTAATTAGGTGTGTGTTTTCAAATTTACCCGTTTGAAAGCGCGTAATTAACATTTGCAACGCTGTGGCGCCAATCATGGCGTAAATAGCCGCGTACAAACCCATCATTTTATAAACAATAAAAAATAATGCTATTGGGAAAAAATCAAGTAAAAATTTCATGTTTACTCCCTTATTCTAAATGTTCTTTTGAACAATAAACTTTACCATCTTGCAAAATGGCTTCATTTTCTGGAATACGTACATCACAAACACTGCAAGCCAACATTTTATTGTTAGAAGGCGAACTTTGCTCTAAGTTTTGTTTAGGCTTTCTAAGTTTTTTAAACAAACTAAATCCTATCCAAACAAGCAGTGCAATAATAATTAATTTAATAATACCCATGGAATTCAACACTGACAAAATCTCGAATTTTACCGTTACTTAGTATATAATTCCTTGTTTTTCGCAAGCCCTTTGCCCGGGTGGTGAAATTGGTAGACACACAGGACTTAAAATCCTGCGCCTTCACCGGCGTGCCGGTTCGATTCCGGCCCCGGGCACCATCAAAATTCTTCCTTTGTTAAGCAAAGATTTCGTATAATTAAGACATTCAAAACACAATACTTATATTATGCAAAAACACATCATCTCAACCGACAAAGCGCCACAAGCCATTGGCACCTATTCTCAAGCCGTGTGTACCACCGGTGGATCAACTATTTATTTATCAGGGCAAATTCCTTTAGTGCCAGAAACCATGGAAATGGTCGAGGGCGATATTAATGCTCAAATTAACCAAGTATTTAAAAACCTATCGGCCGTCTGTAAAGCCACAAAAGGCAGTCTAGATGATATTGTTAAGCTCAACGTGTATTTAACCGACCTTAATAATTTTCCAGTTGTTAATGAAATTATGGCCACTTATTTTAATGAGCCTTACCCTGCACGAGCAGCGGTTGGTATTAACGAATTACCAAAGGGGGCAATGGTTGAAATGGATGCTGTGATGGTGATAGAGCCTTGTGATTACACCTATTAAAATACGCTTGTAGAATGCATGACCTTTCTGATTCGATAATTTCGATAAACGGACTAGGACCAAAAGCACAAGAAAAACTCAATGCCATTGGTATTTATAACTTGGAACACTTGTTGTTTCATTTGCCACATCGTTATCAAAATAAAACCAGATTAACCAAATTAAACCAAGCTCAAGTAGGCGAGGAAGCGCTGGTTGAGCTCACTATTGAACGCATTGAAGAAGCACCCACTCGACAACGTCAGCTATTGTGCTATTTATCGGATGAACACGATCGAACCCTATTATTACGGTTTTTTCATTTTAACCAGTATCAAAAACAAAACTTTACTCGAAGAGACACTGTTCAATGTTTTGGGGAGATAAAGATTGGGCGTGATGGCCTAGAAATGCACCACCCTGAATATCGATTAATTACAAAAGGCCAACCCAATCTTTTAGAAAAAACACTCAGCCCTATTTATCCACTCACAGGCAATATTCACCAAGCGCAACTAAAAAAATGGATTGACATTGCCCTAGAAACTTTAAAAAAATCTCCACTTAGTGACAATTTCGAAAATTTGGCAAAAAACTCAATGCCATCACTCAAACAAGCATTGGAAACACTACACCACCCAAAAGAAGGGGAGAATCTTGATCAAATTGCCGAATTTAGGCATATTTCACAGCAAAGACTCATCATTGAAGAGCTTTGTGCACACCAATTAAGCCTGTTAAAGCTTAAAAATGAACGCAAACGCAAAATTTCCAATATTTTTGAAATAAAAACCCATCTGTCGGACCGGTTGTTAAACGATTTAGGATTTAAACTAACCAATGCTCAACGACGCAGCATTGATGAAATTAATACTGACATTAGCTCGCCACACCCAATGCTAAGGTTGCTTCAAGGTGATGTTGGATCTGGCAAAACCATTGTGGCGGTATTCGCCTGCTTACAAGCCGTTGAGAATGGCTTTCAAGCAGCAATCATGGCGCCAACTGAAATACTGGCCGCCCAACATTTACAAGGGTTTTCAAATTACCTAGCCCCTTTAGGGATCGACATTGCCTTTTTAACAGGTTCGCAGAATACATCCCAGCGATCTGAGCAATTGGACCGGATTAAATCAGGACAAGCAAAAATAATTATTGGCACTCATGCTCTGTTTCAAGAAAGTGTTAATTTTAATAAACTAGGCTTAATCGTCATTGATGAGCAACACAAGTTTGGCGTGCATCAGCGCCTGTCGCTTGCGCAAAAAGCACAGAACACGCCACATCAATTAGTAATGACGGCTACCCCAATTCCACGTTCACTCACCATGAGTACCTATGCCGATCTTGATTCGTCGATTATTGATGAACTCCCGCCTGGGAGAAAGCCAATTAAAACCATTGCGATTAGCACTAATCGTAAAGATGAAGTGATTAAAAAAATTAAGCAAGTTTGTACTGATAATAATCAAGTGTATTGGGTGTGTACCCTGATTGAAGAATCGGAAGTATTACGTGCAGAATCTGCTACCAATACGCATCAATATTTACAAGACGTTTTATCGGGATTATCCGTAGCTCTAATCCATGGCAGGATGAATAAGGATGAAAAATCTAAAATTATGGGGCATTTTTTAGCTGGCAAGATTAATGTGTTGGTTGCCACCACGGTGATTGAAGTTGGCGTTAACGTACCTAACGCTTCGCTCATGGTGATTGAAAATTCTGAAAGACTGGGTTTAGCGCAACTGCACCAACTCAGAGGCAGGGTTGGTAGAGGTAAAGACGCCAGTATTTGCATCCTAATGTACCAATCACCTTTAAGCGCTAACGCCACTGAACGGCTCGACACCCTTAGACAAACCAATGACGGTTTTAAGATTGCACAAAAAGACCTTGAACTTCGAGGTCCGGGCGAGATTTTAGGCACGCAACAAACTGGCATTGCTAATATGAAAATTGCCAATATTGTGCGCGATGGTTATTTAATGAATCAAGTGCGTTATTATTCTGAACAATTTTTAAATTTAGATGAAAACCAACAACAGTCATTAATCACGCGCTGGATTACTGATGATAAAACCCAATACGTCAATACTTAAAGCGGTTGATTCACGTAAAATAATCAATCTATGATTAACACACAAGATTTAGTATGGCAAGATTTAAATCAGGCTAATAATGTGCCTGATAATGTCATGATTTGGCTTGATGACAAAGATTCATTAACCGCTAAACTAAAGCAAAAATTTGATGATTTTGCAGTGAATGTATTACACCAAACACAGGAAAATCCACACACCAATGAAATTGATGTGCTTGGTTTTCAAGGTCAATCTGTGATTCGAGAGGTCGAATTGTTAGGCAATGAGCAAGTGGTGGTTTTTGCACGTTCAATTATCCCGATTACCTCTGACACTAAAAATTTACTAAAAATTGGTTCTAGACCATTGGGTGAAGTTTTGTTTAATGACTCAACCATTCAGCGTGGAAAATTACAAATCACTCACACAGGGAGCACTTGGGGCAGAAGATCAGTCTTTCGCATTGGTCACACTAAACTTTTAGTCAGTGAATTCTTTTTGGAAAATCTCTATGCGTGATCAAATTTTTTCCAAAGAAATAGACTTGGTCGACTTTACCTTTGATGCACAAGTAGCCGATGTGTTTGATGACATGGTTAGGCGCTCAGTCCCTGGTTATCAAACTTTAATAGAAATGGTTGGGCTATTGGCGAAAACTTATTCTCAAAATAATACTAATTATTACGATCTTGGGGCCTCAACGGGTGCAGTATCTTTAGCATTAGGCCTCAACAGCCCACACAAGAACAATCGAGTCATCGCCATTGACAATTCCATCGATATGGTGAAAAAATGCAAATTAAATTTAAACGATAAGGTCACAAACTTTGGTGTTATTTGCAGTGATATTAATGATATTTGCTTCGAAAATGCTTCTATTGTGGTTTTAAATTTAACTTTACAATTTGTCATTCCAGGACAACGACAAGCTTTAATTAATAAAATCCATCAAGGGTTAAACTCAGGCGGTATTTTGGTTGTTTCGGAGAAAATCCATTTTAACGACAAACAAAAACAAGTGGAAATTACTAAACTCCATTTAGACTTTAAACGCGCTAACGGTTATAGCGAATTGGAGATTGCCGCCAAGCGTCAATCGATTGAAAATGTGCTGATTACCGATAACAAACAAACCCACTTTGAAAGGTTTAAAACGGCTGGATTTAGCCAGAGTATTTGTCATTTTCAATGTCTTAATTTTGCCTCATTTTTAGCGGTTAAATAGCGGTAAAATACCAACCAATATGCTTTTAATGATTGACAATTACGACTCATTTACTTACAACTTAGTTCAGTACTTTGGTGAGCTAGGGCAAGAAGTTGAAGTGCATCGTAACGATGAAATCACTGTCAATGAGATTGAGAAACTCGCGCCCGAGTTTTTAGTAATTTCTCCGGGTCCATGCACCCCCAATGAAGCTGGAATATCCATAGAAGTCATTAAATATTTTGCTAATAAAATTCCAATTTTAGGCGTTTGTTTAGGATTTCAAGCGATGGTACAAGCTTATGGCGGGAGAATCGTTGGTGCCAAAAAAATCATGCACGGAAAAATATCCGACGTCCATCACACAGGCAAAGGGGTGTTCTCTAATTTAAAAAACCCTTTGAACGCAACACGGTATCATTCGCTAGTAGCAGAGCAGTCCAGTCTTCCAGATTGCTTTGAAATTACCTCTTGGACCAAGAACGACAAAGGAGACATCGATGAAATCATGGGAATTAAACACAAAGAATTTTCCATTGAAGGTGTGCAGTTTCATCCAGAATCCATCCTAACTGAACAAGGGCATGAGATGTTAAATAATTTTTTACAAGGAAATCATGGAAATAATTGAGTTTTTATTGGCTGATGAACAGCTACTAACCACGGGTACGCTCATTGTTTTAGTTGCACTGCTGATTGGTAATGTCATTGCTGATAAGTTTAGAAAATATGAAATCGTTGACTCTAATGGCGCCATCAAACTGATGGATAAAAAAAGATTTAATTATTCTTGATGTTAGGGAAGCAAAAGAACGAAAAACCGGATTCATCGCTAACGATGTTCACATTCCATTAGCTCAAGTCAAAAATAAATTAGACACACTGAACAAGAATAAAAAAGTGCTGGTTTATTGTCGTAGTGGCTCTCGTTCAGCACACATTGCAGGGCTGTTAACGCGCAATGAATTTGAACACGTGTATAATTTAAAAGGTGGTATTCAAGCTTGGAAAAAAGCCAATTTACCCATTAAAAAATAGGTTGTGACCATGGGAAAAAATTTCATTTATTGCTCTGACGCTTGTCCTTTTTGCCAAAAAGCTTATCAATTATTAGAACGTAAAGGTATTCTTTATCAAAAAAAATACGTTAAAAACCAAAACGATTGGGATGAAGTGATGGAAAAAACTGGCAGAACCACTGTGCCGCAAGTATTCATCAATGGCACTCATGTGGGAGGGTTTGATGATCTGTCCGCCGCCGAACAATCTGGCAAACTAGGCGAAATCCTAAATGGCTAATCTTTCCATTCTTGGGGCAGGCGCTTGGGGGAGTGCATTATCCATTGCACTATCTGATAACTTTGATAAGATTTATCTGCATACATTCACCGCAGAACAAGCAAAATCACTCGCGCCCAAACACCCTGCTTTATCCGTTAACTACCCTGATAGTGTTGAGTTAACTTTTGATTTGTCACTCATTCAAAAATCCCAAAGTGTTTTAATTGCTGTGCCGAGTTATGGATTCAGTACAGCCTTAGAAAATATTAAATCCTATCTCACGCCAGAGAAAAGTATTGCTTGGGTAACCAAAGGTTTTGATACCAATAAAGGATGTTTTCTGCATGAAAGCTTCGAAGCAGTTTTAAAAAATCATTTTAGTTGTGCAATCTCTGGCCCTAGTTTTGCTTTTGAAGTGGCCACTCAAAAACCAACAGCACTAGCGGTTGCATCAAAAGATAAAGACACTCGAAATTATTGGGCAAAAGCACTGCGTACCAACACACTAAGAGCCTACACCAATGATGATATTATTGGTACGGAAGTAGGCGGTTCGGTTAAAAATATTCTGGCCATTGCTGCAGGTATCGCTGCAGGACTCGGGTTTGGCGCCAACACGCAAGCGGCTCTCATTACTAGAGGCTTGGCTGAAATGACAAGACTAGGGCAAAGTTTAGGCGCTCAAGAACGTACCTTTAATGGTTTATCGGGTGTGGGTGATTTAGTTCTTACCTGTTCAGATGACTTATCCAGAAACCGAAGATTCGGTAAAGAATTATCCAATAACCAAAATGTTGAACAAGCACTGAAAAATGTTGGTGCTACTGTTGAGGGTTTGAATACCTTAGAATTAGTACTGTCCATTGCTAGGAAAAATAAGGTTGAATTACCTATTTGCGAACAAGTGTATCAAGTAACCAAAGGTAGCGTCAGCCCTACTCAAGCCGTCAACCAACTAATGTTAAGAGGTCAAATTAACGAATGATTCTAGATTTGCTTAGACATGGCGAACCTAAAGGTGGTCGCTTATATCGAGGCAATCAAGACGATCCATTAACTCAAAAAGGTTGGGGTCAAATGCTTGATTCCACCAAAGGAAAGCAATGGGATTTTATTGCAAGCTCCCCCCTTGTGCGTTGCTTTGCTTTTGCCAAACATCTATCCGATACTAGCAATACTCCTTACAAAACATTTAAAGACTTAGAAGAGCTAGGATTTGGTGATTGGCAAGGCAAAAGTTCCAAAGAAATTGGCCAAGATAAGGTTGCTCGATTCAAGTCCGATCCGACCAACAACCGCCCGCATAATGCTGAAAATCTATACGTTTTTCAACGTCGAGTCTTATCAACATTTAAAATGATAATGGACTCAAAAAACGATCGTCAATCAGTGTTAATTATTGCTCATGCTGGTGTAATCAGAACAATAAAATCTCATTTACTCAATTTTCCCATTGAAAAAATGTTTACAATGGAAGTTGTTTCTGGCTCATGTGAACGTTTTGAACTTTAAAATAATACTTATATTTATCGGTCTTTTACACACTCCTTTAGCGCAGGCTAATGAATTTTGGGGCTTAGAAGAGTGGATGAATTCAACACGAACGCCTGATTTTGAAAAAATCAAAGACGTTAAAGCCAGGAAAAAAGCCTTTTTTGATTATCTCTTACCAGAAATTAATCGAAAAAATTCAAACATTATCGAATTAAGAAGTGATATCAAAAATAATAGAATTAACGAAGACGAACTGAATTCGCTCTTCAAATACTACAGACTCGAAAAAGACGCCGATCAAGAAGATTTATTAAGTGCTATTGATATTGTTCCAGCCTCGCTAGTCCTTGCGCAAGCTGCTTACGAATCTAGTTGGGGTAGATCAAGATTTGCCAAGAATTATCATAATTTTTTTGGCCTTTGGTGTTTTAAAAAAGGCTGTGGAACTGTTCCACTTAAGCGTGATAAAAATGCCACACATGAAATAGTAAAGTTTTCTAGTTTGTCTAAGGGGATTGAATACTACCTCCTTTCAATTAACCGAAATTCGGCTTACAATATTCTTCGACAAATCAGAAAGCACAAGCGTGATACTGAACAACCCATTACTGGTTTAGGCCTGTCTGAAGGTTTAGAGAACTACGCTGAAATTGGTTACGACTACGTTGAAACCGTACAAGATATTATTAAATATAATAAGTTAGGGCGGTACGATTATAAAATTTAAAAGGTAATAAAAAAAGCCCGCAAATAGCGGGCTTTTTATTTGAATCTGTGTAAAGAATATTAACGTTTCGAATACTGTTCGCTCTTACGTGCTTTCTTGTGGCCAACTTTCTTACGCTCTACAATACGAGCATCACGGGTCACAAAACCTGCTTTACGTAAATCAGGTCTAAGATCATTGTCATATACCATTAACGCACGAGTAACGCCTAACCTTATAGCACCGGCTTGGCCTGTATCACCACCACCTTTAACCACAATGTTAAAATCAAATTTATCTCTCATGTCCACCGTATCTAACGGTTGATTAATAATCATTGAAGAAGTCTCACGACCGAAGTATTCATTCATTGGGCGTTTATTTACTGTAAATACACCTTTACCTTTAGTCATGTAAACACGAGCTACTGATGTCTTTCTTCTGCCTGTTGCGTAAAATGTTTCTGTTTTTGCCATAATAATATTGCCTTAAATATCTAAAATCAAATTTCTAAAAGCTGGGGCTGTTGTGCGCCATGTGTATGTTCTGAACCTGCAAATACTTTCATTTTTCTAAACATATCTCTGCCTAATGGACCTTTTGGCAACATGCCTTTCACCGCTTTATTAATAATTTCTTCTGGCTTTTTAGCCTGTAAATCTTTGAACGCAATTGATTTTAAATGACCAACATAACCCGTGTGATGGTGATACATCTTATCTTCAAACTTGTTGCCTGTCACTTTAACCTTTTCAGCGTTAACAATAACGATGTAGTCACCTGTATCAGTATGTGGGGTGAACTCCGCCTTGTGCTTACCACGAAGGCGAGAGGCAACTTCTGTTGCTAAACGACCCAGTGTTTTGCCATCGGCATCTACTAAGAACCAATCTCTTTTTACTTCGTGGGCTTTAGCGCTAAATGTTTTCATAATAATCCAATCTATCTACGTGCAGAATAATCGGACTATTATAATCACTTTTTGTTTTGATTGGAAGCTTATCATGCAATTTTAGTGTGAAAAACTTAATCCCAAACACAGCTTAATAAATGCCGGTTATGATAGCGCCTAACAAATATGATTAATTCACACGCACATCTAGATTTTGATGACATGAATGCAATCGCTGAAAATGCGGTGGCTATTGTGCCAAGTATTGGCAAACAAAACTGGATTGATGTTCAAATGTACCCTTATTTTGCGTTCGGAATTCACCCTTGGTTAGTAGAAATACACACCCAAAATGACTTAGAAAAATTGGAATATTTGGTTAAATGCAACAACCCAGTTGCCATTGGTGAGTGCGGGCTTGATTACGTTAAAGACATTGATAAAGATAAGCAAATTCATTTTTTTACCTCACAGCTAAAATTGGCAGAAAAATATAACTTGCCTGTGGCGATTCACGCAGTCAAAGCCACTGAAGACGTGATTTTTCTTTTGAAAAAATATCCGAAAGTCAAAGGCGAAATCCATGGATTTTCTGGCAGTGAAGAACAAGCCCAGCTACTAACAAGAATGGGGTTTTATTTAGGGTTTGGACTACAAATCACCAATCAAAAATCAACCAAAATCCGACAAATTGCTAAAAATTGTCCACTGGAATTCATTCTGATTGAGACGGACGATCACCCTAATCCTGACGATTTGACCCTAGTAGCACAAGAAATTTCCAACCTTAAGCAAATACCAGTAGAAAGTGTCATAACACAATGTGATAATAACGCCATTTCTTTATTTGGATTGAAATAATGTCTGGAAGTTGTGCACGCACTGAAATCCTATTAGGCCAACAAGGCTTAGCACGCTTAGCCGAATCTCACGTGCTAATCGCTGGCCTTGGCGGTGTTGGTGGTGCTTGCGCTGAATCGCTATGTAGAGCAGGCGTAGGTACACTCACTTTGGTTGATTTTGATATCGTCTCTAAGACTGATCTTAATCGGCAATTAGTCGCGCTCAATTCAACATTAGATTTACCCAAAGTCGATGTTTTGGCCGATCGACTTCATGATATTAACCCTGATACCATTATCATCAAGCGTAATGAATTTATCGATCGAGACAAAGCCGAAGCTATTGCGATTGAAGATGATCTTGATTTTGTGGCTGATTGTATTGATGCTATTGCTTGTAAAACTGTGCTCATTGATAGTTGTAATAAATCTGGCAAACTAATTATTTCTAGTATGGGTGCCGGCGGGCGACTTGACCCAACCAAGGTGAAAATCTCACGCATGGATAAGACTGAAAACTGCGCCTTAGCTAGAGAGATGCGCAAACAGCTCAGACGCATTCAAGCGTCACTCAAATTCTCGGTGGTGCATTCCACAGAACTGCAAATTAAAGCTCTGCCCCATCAAGAAATTGTTGCTACTGATACTTCACCTGCAGGCAGATCCAGAGCCGTTAATGGTGCTATTTCTTATATGCCCAATATTTTTGGGCTGATGATGGCAGGACACATCATTCAAACTCTATTAAAATCTTAACAAATTATTCAAGGAAGAGATTATGGTTAGTACTGAAACTCCAATTTGCAACTTTAATACCCCGGCAATCCACTTCAACCTTAAAGGCGTCGATGGACAAATGCACAGTTTAGAAAACTGCAAAGGTAAAAATGGTCTATTAGTGATGTTTATTTGCAATCATTGTCCTTATGTTAAAGCCATTATTGACCGCATTATTCGCGACACTAAAGAATTGAAATCCATGGGCCTTAACACCGTTGCCATTATGTCCAATAATCCAGATGAATACGAAGCGGATTCTTTTGAAAATATGCAAAAAATTTCTGAAGAAATGAATTTTCCATTCCCTTATTTGATCGATGAGACTCAAGAAGTTGCAAAAGCCTATGGTGCTGTTTGTACGCCAGATTTTTTTGGCTATAACGCCAATTTAAAATTACAGTATCGTGGCCGACTCGATGCGTCGCGTAAAGAAAGTGCAGCAGTTGATGTGAAGCGCGATTTATTCGATGCCATGAGTCAAGTTGCTAACATTGGGCAAGGGCCAAAAGAACAAATTCCATCAATAGGTTGTTCAATCAAATGGTTCGATTAGAAGGTTAGCACTTTATCAGACTGTTCGATAATACCGTGTAAATCATCTAAAGTTGACATTGGACACATGTCTGATGAACCGGATTTTCTAATTTTTAAGCACGTACCGCAAGCAAACACTTCGCCACCAGCATCAACAAAAGATTGCATTTGTTCAGAAACATCGAATTTATCATCGACCAACGTTTCACTTTCAACGCCTTTTGCTAATAAAAATACTTTAACCGTATCACCCTTACCTAAAGAGAACACACCAAGTCTAAATGCATTAAACACCGTTTCAGGATCATTTGAATAAATTACCATTCCAAGCTTCATAACAACCTCCGTAAATACTGACTCAATATTAATTGTACTCTTAATAAATATAATAGAAAACTAATATAGAGTATAATTGCGATCTTTGTCTGTCACTAAAAACCATGTCTGAAAATAAATCCGATAACAAGCCCGATAACAAGCCTCAAGCCAAATTTAGTGATTTTGGCCTATCCGATTCAATTCTAAAAGTGTTGGATTCTATCGGTTATGAAACACCATCACCTATTCAAGAACAATGCATCACTCACCTACTAAATGGCGAAGATATTATTGGTCAAGCACAAACAGGTACTGGTAAGACAGCGGCTTTCGCCCTACCTTTGTTAGACAATATCGACCTTAGTCTAAACGCACCTCAGTTATTAATATTAGCGCCAACGCGTGAGTTAGCTATTCAAGTTTCAGAAGCTGTTCAAACCTATGCTCGTGGCCTAAAAGGCTTTCACGTATTGCCAATTTATGGTGGTCAATCGTACGATGTTCAACTGCGTCCGTTAAAGCGCGGTGTGCATGCTGTTGTTGGCACGCCAGGACGTGTGATGGATCATATTAAAAAGGGCACTTTAAAATTAGATAATATTAAGTCTTTCGTTTTAGACGAAGCAGATGAAATGTTGAACATGGGTTTTATTGATGATATTAAATGGGTGATGGAGCGCATTCCAGAGCAGCGTCAAATCGCCCTTTTCTCTGCCACTATGCCAAGCATTATTAAGCGAGTTGCAGAAAAATTCTTAAACAATCCTAAAATTGTAAAAGTAAAAACAAAACAGAAACCGCTCCAAATATCGAGCAGAAATACTGCTTAGTGGGCGGCTTAAGTCAAAAATTAGATGCACTCACCAGAATTCTAGAAGTGACAGAATTTGATGCAATGATTATTTTTGCCAGAACTAAAACTCTTACGATAGAGCTAGCCGAAAAATTAGCCGCTAGAGGATTTACTGCAGAAGCAATTAATGGCGATATTCAGCAAAGTCAACGTGAAAAGATTATTAACAAATTTAAAAAAGGTGGGATTGATATTTTAGTTGCCACTGATGTTGCTGCTCGCGGACTAGATGTGCCGCGTATTTCTCATGTGGTGAACTACGACATCCCTCAAGATGCAGAAACTTACGTACACCGCATTGGCCGCACCGGTCGTGCTGGACGTGAAGGTGAGGCGATTTTATTTGTATCGCATCGTGAAAGACGTATGCTTAACAATATTGAACGTGTGACGCGTCAAAAAATTGAACCACTCGTATTACCGACTGCAAAAATCATCAATGAAAAACGCATCGACACCTTTAAAAAGAAAATAACTGAAACCATTAACAATCAAGATTTAAGTATTTTCGAAAAACTTGTTACTGAATTTCAAGAGGCCAACGAAGAAATCTCTCACCTTAAAGTTGCAGCAGCATTAGCGCATATTGCACAAGGTAACGAGCCTTTATTGTTATCTGAAAAAGAACCTAGTTTTGGCAGAGACCAAAAGCCAGGTGAAGAAAAATTGTCCCAGTAGAGGCTGACTCTCTTAAAGATCACCCAAAAATACCAATGCGTCGTTATAAGCTTGAAGTGGGTAACAACAACAACATCAAACCTGGAAATATCTTGGGTGCTATTGCCAATGAAGCAGATATGGATAGTGAATATATTGGCTCTATTCAAATCTTTGATAATTTTTCAACAGTAGATTTACCCGATGAAATGCCGGACGAAGTTCTTAAGGTACTGCAAAAAACAGTAGTTAACGGCAAACGCTTAAATATCATTGAACTCACTGAGAAAAATAACAAGGCTACCATTGGTGGCAGCAAACCAGGAAAACGTAATTTTGGGCGTGGAAAGTTTTCTAAAGGCGGCAGAAATGATAGGCGCGGTGGCAGAGACTCTCATGGTGGCGATAGAAGAGGTGGTGATCGGAATAGAAAGCCAAAATTCTCACGTTCAAAGCCTAAAAATAAATAGTCAAATTTATTTAGTACGTTAATTGCTAAAGTACGTTAAAATAGCAAACGCTGGTAAAGAATACGGCTACTATTTATATTTTGTTGTTTGATCATTTCAATCTTCTCTAAGTTATAAAGGTGGTATGTTTTTTCGGTAATTTTTTTAACTTATAGGAGACATAATGTCTACAACAGGAAAAGTCAAATGGTTTGACGCAAAAAAAGGTTTTGGTTTTATTGAGCAAGAAAGTGGTGACGTATGTATTCGTTCACTTCCGTGCGATTCAAGGCGACGGCTAACAAGCCAACTAGAAGAAGGTCAAGAAGTAGTATTTGATCTAGAAGACGGCGCTAAAGGCCCTCAAGCGGCTAACGTAGTTCCACAATAATTTATCTCAAATTATTGATTAAAACCCAGCTTAAACGCTGGGTTTTTTATTGCTTAAAATTCGTTAAAATATACTCATGAAAACATTCTACTGGTACGACTACGAAACCTTTGGTATTAGCCCAAAGACTGATCGAATTTCGCAATTCGCTGGTATTCGTACGGATGAAAACCTTAATATCCTCGATGAACAGATGTTTTATTGCAAGCCAACTAATGATTGCCTACCTTCTCCAGAGGCTTGTGCAGTAACAGGCATTAGCCCACAAGACTGTGAACAAAAAGGCATGATTGAGCATGAGTTTATCAAAAAAATTCATACTGAATTTTCAGCGCCGAATACTTGTGTGGTGGGTTATAACTCTATTCGATTTGATGATGAATTTACTCGATATACGTTGTATCGAAATTTTATCGATCCGTATGCTTGGCATTGGCAAAACGGCAATACACGCTGGGATATTCTAGACGTAGTACGCCTATGCTACGCACTTAAAAAAGATAATTGCCTTAATTGGGTACACAACAACGATGGTAAGCCAATATTTAAATTAGACCAACTATCAATTGCAAATGGCATTGAACATGCTGACGCGCACGATGCACTGGCTGATGTGCGTGCCACCATTGGGATTGCAAAAATCATTAAAGACACGCAACCAAAACTGTTTGATTATGCGTTTAGCTTGCGTGAGAAAAAAACCGTAGAAAGCAAAATCAAACTGTTTGAGCCGATGCTACACACCTCAAGCAAGTATCCAGCTAATAAGTCCTGCACAAGGCTAGTAGTTGCGTTGGCGTACCACCCAGAATATAACGATCGCGCGACTGTGTTTAATCTCGATCAAGATCCATCCATACTACTAGACCTTGATACAGAAGAATTAAAAACATTGATGTTTACCAAACAAGCAGAATTACCAAAAGGCGTGGAGAGATTGCAAATTAAAGATTTGGTTTTTAATAAGAGCCCAATGTTTGTGCCTAATGTTTATAAACTTGAAACAAAAATTGTTGAGCAATTACAAATCGACATGGATACTTGCATGCAGAGGCTTGCTTTTATTAAAGATAATCAAACTAGTATTAACAAGGCAGTGCAAAATCTTTATAAAAGTGACTATAAGCGTGAACCTAATACTGATGTGGATCAAGCGCTCTATGATGGCTTTATGGACAATGCCGATAAACGCATTGGCGACCAAATACAAAATCTTAGCATTGAGGATCTTAAAGACTTCCAGCCAAAATTTAAAAATCAAAAACTCTCAACACTGCTTATGCATTTTAAAGCACGTAACTATCCTGAAACCTTAACCGAAGACGAAGCGGAAGATTGGTTCGAAACGGTGCAAGGCAGAATTCAAGCAGGTGAAAATGGCTACACATCACTGGATAATTATTATCAGAGGATTGCACTAATGCGTAAGCAATATCCTAAAAAAGAGGCATTGTGGAAGCAGTTAGAATCTTACGCTGAATCATTTTTATAAGGTTGTTTGTTATACACATTCATTAATTAAATATTTTCGACTCTATTCGGGTATAATTTTTGTCAATTAAGAAATTCAACCGAAGAGAAGAATGAACGCCGAGACTCGTTTTGAAATGTTTGAAAGGTTATTGAAAAAATACCCAATCCAACAACCGAATTAAACTACTCAACCCCTTTTGAACTGCTAGTGGCCGTTACATTGTCAGCACAAGCAACTGATAAAAGTGTTAATAAGGTAACTGATAAGTTATTTCCTATCGCAAACACACCTGAAGCAATTTTTGAATTGGGTGAAAACACGTTAAGAAACACCATTAAAACCATTGGCTTGTTTAATTCAAAAGCCAAGCATATTATTCAAGCTTGTAAAATTCTAATTGAAAAATACGATGCTGCCGTGCCTGAGACTCGCAAAGAACTAGAAGCACTACCGGGTGTTGGTCGAAAAACTGCAAACGTGGTACTCAACACTGCCTTTGGTCATCCAACCATTGCGGTTGATACGCACATCTATCGCGTGGCTAATCGCACTGCAATTGCAAGTGGAAAGACTGTATTAGAAGTAGAGAAAAAATTAGTCAAATTCATTCCTGATGAATTTAGAGTGCCTGCACACCATTTAATGATTCTGCATGGTCGTTATACTTGTAAGGCGCGTTCCCCGCTATGCAATGAGTGTATATTGCTGGATCTTTGTGAATACGAAGAGAAAAACTTATAAATTAAGCAGTGTTCTATACTCAAGATAGAACTGAGCAACGACAATTCCTTGCCAACGCATGGCAAAAATTCTTAGATAAAAAGCCACTCGATCCTTTAGAGGATCAGCTCACACAAGTTATTAAGATGCATCCAGAGTACCATAAGCTTATTCAAAATGTGGAATCTGACTACTTTCCAGAACAAGGTGAAGTCAATCCTTTTTTGCATATTAACTTACACTTGTCACTCAGAGAGCAGTTTTCAATTAATCAACCACTTGGCATTAATGAGTATTATCAAAAGATACTTAACAAAGTTAAAGACCCTCATGAGGTAGAGCATAAGATGATGGATTGCATAGCTGAGATGATATTCTCATCGCAAAAAAATAATACGCCGATGGATCATCAAGCTTATATTAATTGTTTAAAATCTGTTTCCAAATGAGGCAAAACCTCCCGAACTTAACTTATTGAAAATGGTATGAATTTTTTGACGTTTATTTACTTGTTGTTGGTCGTGAGGAATNGCATCGTATGATGGATTGCATAGCTGAGATGATATTCTCATCGCAAAAAAATAATACGCCGATGGATCATCAAGCGTACGTTCGTTGTCTAAAGGAACAATCTAAAAAATAAATCAATGTCAATTGAAACGCACATTGAAAAACACTTAAAACAAACAGTCGTTAGTAAACAGTCGGTGGGCACAGGATTGTTTGAAGCCTATCAAGTTACACTAAGTGATGGCAATCAAGTGTTTATTAAATACCAATCTAGCGCCAACCAACAACTCATTCATGAAGGCAAGGAGTTGGCCTTATTAGGGAAAACCATTCATACGCCTAAAGTATTAGGTGTTTGTGAACATTGCCTTATACTCGAATGGATTGAGACAGCTAACAACCCAAACGTGCAAACACAAATGAGCGCTGAACTTGCTAAACTGCATAAAAATACACACGAATATTTTGGTTTTCATTTTGATAATAAAATCGGGCAAACGCCACAACTTAATGGAGTTGATCAAAAAATTAGCAATTGGTCAGAATTTTACTGGAAATATCGATTGCTTTTCCAAATTGAGCTTGGGTTTAAAAACAAACTACTCACTCAAGACGAATACCAGCAACTGCTCAAAATAAAAAATACATTGGAATATTTATTGGATGATAATATCAAACCTGCATTATTACATGGAGATTTGTGGTCAGGAAATGTATTGAGTGGGAAAAATAATCCATATTTTATCGATACTGCTAGTTACTATGGACATCGAGAAATAGATTTTGCGCTTACTTTTATGTTTGGTGGGTTTTCAAGTGTTTTTTATGATAGTTACAATGAAGTCTATCCACTGGACGATGGGTTTAACGATAGAAAACCACTGTACATGCTGTATCACTACTTAAATCATTTGAATATTTTTGGTGTTGGCTATCATGCCAATGTAATGAATTGCGCCAAACAATTAATAAGCTAGCCTTTCCAATTAACAAAATTAGTCAGTAACTGCAATCCATCGTGTTGTGATTTTTCAGGGTGAAACTGAACAGCGAACATATTATCTTTTGCAATCGCACAAGTAAAGTCAATGCCATAATTGGTTGACCCAGCCACTATACTGGCATCCGATTCCTTGACGTAATAACTGTGCACACTATAAAAACGAGCGTTGTCATCAATGTTGTGCCAAAGTGGGTGGTCCATCGTGTGTTTAACGGTATTCCAACCCATGTGTGGAATTTTAAGATTATTTTTTGGAAACTTAATCACATCCCCAGAAATGATGGACAGGCCATCAGTACCGTCATTTTCCTCACTATGATCGAACAGCAACTGCAAACCTAAGCAAATACCTAAAAATGGTTTTTCATGTGCACAGGATTTAATCACATCAACCAATCCATGGTTATTAAGCGCCTGCATACAAGCACCCATTGCGCCTTGACCAGGAAATACTATGCGATCAGCGTTGTTGATTAGCTCGGCATCATCGGTCAGAATAACTTCATCATCAGGAGAAACGTGCTCAATGGCTTTTTGCACACTGCGCACATTGCCCATGCCGTAATCAACAATTGCAATACTTTGCATGGTTAAAGACCTATTTACAAAGAACCTTTGGTTGAAGGAATTACACCGGCTTGACGCTCGTCTAGAGTGACTGCCATTCTCAATGCCCTACCAAAAGCCTTAAAGATAGTTTCTGCCTGGTGGTGAGCATTCACCCCGCGCAAATTATCAATGTGCAAAGTAATGAGCGCATGATTAACAAACCCTTGGAAAAATTCACCAATAAGATCCACATCAAAAGTACCGATCATTGCACGAGTAAAACTAACATTGAGCTCTAAACCAGGACGACCAGAAAGATCCAAAACCACACGTGAGAGTGCCTCGTCAAGTGGCACGTAAGCGTGGCCATAACGGGTAAATCCTTTTTTGTCGCCCACTGCTTGAGTGAAAGCCTGTCCTATCGTAATGCCAATGTCCTCAACACTGTGGTGATCGTCAATGTGTGTGTCGCCATCGCACTTAATGTTTAAATCCATTAAACCGTGACGTGCAATTTGATCCAGCATGTGGTCTAAAAATGGAACGCCAGTATCAATACTTGCTTGACCTGTGCCATACAAATTTAATTCAACATTAATGTCTGTTTCGTTAGTTTTTCTTGATACTTTAATCATTTTTATTTTTCTATAGATACTCTTTAATCAAAATTTCAGCAATTTGAATACTGTTCAGTGCTGCGCCTTTTCGAATATTATCAGAAACTACCCATAAGTTGAGACCTTTCTCATGAGATATGTCTTCACGAATACGACTCACAAATGTATCGTCATGATTAGTTGCCTCTACAAATGGTGTTGCATAACCGCCATCTTCACGCTTATCCATCACCGTTACACCGTTTGCTTTTGATAAAATCTCAGTCGCTTCTTGGGCGCTAATTTTTTTCTTGGTTTCAATATTAATTGCTTCAGAATGGCCGTAAATTACTGGCACACGCACTGCTGTTGGATTAACTAAGATGTTTTCATCTTCGAAAATTTTCTGAGTTTCCCACACCATTTTCATTTCTTCTTTGGTGTAGCCATTTTCTTGGAATACATCAATGTGTGGAATCACATTAAAAGCAATTTGCTTTGGGTACACTTCAACATCAACATTGGTATCGCCACCAAGCAGTTTAGTAGTCTGGTTAATTAACTCAGAAATAGCTTCCTTGCCAGAGCCTGACACCGCTTGGTAAGTAGCGACATTAATACGCTCAATGCCCACTGCATCATAAATTGGCTTAAGCGCTACCAGCATTTGAATGGTTGAGCAATTAGGATTGGCGATAATATTACGCTTTGTATAGCCTGCAATTGCATGAGGATTGACTTCTGGAACCACCAAAGGAATGTCTTCATCACGGCGAAAATGCGCCGTATTGTCAATCACCACACAACCTGATTCAGCAGCAATGGGTGCGTATTTTTCAGAGATATTACCACCGGCTGAGAACAAACCGATTTGTGCTTGAGAAAAATCAAAGGCATCTAAATCTTGCACTGTCCAACTTTTTCCCTGACAAAATACTTTTTTACCCGCCGAATTTGCACTGGCTAATGGGTATAAATTATCAATAGGAAAATTACGCTGCTCTAAAATAGAAAGGATTGTTTCGCCCACAGCGCCTGTTGCACCAACAACGGCAACATTAAATTTTTTACTCATAAGTGTAGAAAATGAAAATTATAAAATCAAGCGTATTATACTTGATTGTCAATATCAATGAATTGATGCTTAAGGTCGAATTTCTGACTCAAATGTTGGCATAAAGCCTGCACACCATAACGCTCAGTTGCATGATGCCCTGCTGAAATAAAAGCAATGTTATTCTCTTTGGCAATGGCTGGAATTTGTTCTGACACCTCACCAGTGATAAAACAATCGGCGCCTATCTCAATCGCATGCTCAATGTAACTCTGAGCACCGCCACTGCACCAAGCAATCTTATTGATTACTTTGTTATCATCGCCAAAAACTAAAGGAGTGCGCTCAGTTACTTTCTTTACTGCTTGTGACACACTTGCAAGTGTTGAATTTACTTCGCCCTGCCAAACCAAGGTATCGCCAATTGGTGTTGGATTTTGAATGTTCAACCGCATGGCTAACTGAATATTATTACCTACAATTGGATGTGCGTCGAGTGGCAAGTGATAAGCAAATAAATTAATTTCGCTTTCTAACAAAGCTTTAATTCTGTTTTTCTTAATGCCGGTTAAAACTAACGCTTCATTTTTCCAAAAGAATCCATGATGCACAAACAAGGCATCGGCACTTTCATCAATCGCACGTTCAATCAAATCAAGATTGGCGCTCACACCAGAGATAATTTTACTAATATCGCCCTTACCTTCGACCTGCAAACCATTAGGGCAATAATCGTCAAATTTATCTTTACTTAAATAATCGTCGCAATATTCAGCTAACGCTTTATTATTAACCATAATAATTTTTCACAATATTAATAAATGAATTATTTTCTTCTTTACTTCCTACCGTAACACGTAGACAATCAGTCAAACCTTGGGCTGACGATAAATTTTTAATCAATACCCCTTTGGACTTTAATGTTTCAAATAACTCATTTGCGCCAGGCGCTCTAAACAGAATAAAGTTCGCCTGAGAAGGATAAACACTCAAGCCATCAATACCACTCAGTGCTGTTGATAAACTAGCGCGTTCTGCAAGGATTGCCTTGGCATTTTTATCAATTTCGTCTTTTTCTTGTAATAAGAAATTAGCACTCACTTGAGTTAAAGTATTGATGTTGTAAGGTAGTCTTAATTTGTCTAATTCACTCACCGTATCTTGTACGCCAATCAGTAAACCTAAACGCAAACCAGCAAAGCCAATTTTAGAGACTGTTCTGAGCAAAACCAAGTTTGGATACTTAGCAATATCCATCAAAAAGCTGTCATCTGCATAAGCGTAATAAGCTTCATCCAGCACTACCATTGCCTCAGTTGAAGTGATGATTGTCTCAATAGAGCCGCGATCAAATGCATTACCAGTTGGGTTGTTTGGGTAAGCAATAAAAATCAGCTTAGGCTTATGTGTTTCTATGGCTGATAACGTAGCCGATAAGTCAATCTCAAAATTATCATCTAAATCAACACCTTGGTAATTTAAGCGTGTGAACTTTGCAATCATGCCATACATGACAAAACTCGGCTCAATACTCAAAATGGTATCACCCGTTTCACAAGCCAGCGCCAAGAGTTGTATTAGCTCATCAGAACCATTGCCCAACAACACGCCAAAATCGGCTGGAATATCCATCAATTTACGCAGTGTTTGACGTAATTCGTCAGCACTAGGGTTAGGGTATCGATTAAGATCAGCGTCGGCTAAATAAGCCAAATACTGGCCAATCAACTCATCTGGTAGAGGGAATGGGGATTCCATTGCATCGAGTTTGATCATATCGTCAGACGCAGGCACATGATAAGCATTGATCGCTTGAATGTCGGAACGTAGCCAATTGTTAATAAAACTCATTATTTAGGTGCTTGTCGATTAGGATGGTATTGCATTTTACCTATACTCTTTGCATTTAATAGGCTTTGGTAAGTGTAGTCCAATGCACGTTTACACGCAATATTGACATCAATACCTAATGCTAATAATGCACTGATAGCGCTTGATAACGTACAACCAGAGCCATGGTAATCACCGGGTAATTTAGTATAAGTAAAACGCTCAATACACTGAGCATGATGATACAGGCGGTGTTCTATCTCATTCTTTGATGTGTCTGTGGTGGTGAGCAACACCCATTCACAAGGTAAAGATTCAATTGCTTGCTGCTCATCATCTGTTGACGATAATGCGTTTAGTTCAGCAACATTTGGCGTTAATACTGTCACCATTGGTAGCAGTTCTTGTTTAAGGCTTTTTAGTGCTTGCTCATCTAGTAATTGCTGGTTAGTGCTAGAGCTAACAATTGGATCTAATACGATTGTTAGTGCTTCGCATGTTTTAAGCAAAGAAGTAATGGTTTGAATTTGGGACTTAGATGACAACAAACCAATTTTCACCACTGAAAAGTCTACGTCTTCCTTGAGATGGTTAAATTGCTCAGTAATCAGTTGTGTATCAACCGTTTGTGTTGATTTAACCGACTGGGTATTTTGTACCGTGAGTGTCGTAACAATGGGTAGTGGGGTTACACTAAATTGATTAATGCTTTCAATATCAGCACTAATCCCTGCCCCCGCCGCAAGGATCAAGACCTGATAAAACTAAAACGGAGTCTAACACGCCGAGCTACTGAGATTCTTTTTGAATCAAGTAATCCAGTACCTTGAATAATCGTTTTTCACCACCAGCATGTTTACTATCGACCCAGTATTTACCATTCACCACAAACGTTGGAACGCCACTGGTTTTGTATTTAACCGTGTTAATTTTTGATTTGTTCAGTTTAATTCGCACTGAAAATGACTTAAATGCATCATTAGCATGTTTCTTATCAATGCCATTATCAACCAACCAATTAACGAAGTCTTCTTGGTCGGTTAATGGGAGTTTTGTGTAGGTGAATCTCATCAAATAAAGCACCATGAAGTCTATTGACTTCATTCAGCTGTTCCAGCACATAATAAAAAATAGCGCCATTTATCCAGCGATCGGAAAAAACAGCGGGTTGACGAATGAATTGAGCTGAACTGGGTAGTGCTTTAAGCCAGTTTTCCATCATAGGCTCAAGGGTAAAACAATGTGGACAGTAGTACCAAAACAACTCTCTAACTTCGACTTTGTCACCGGTGATGGTTTTAACGGGCCTGTCTAATACAACGTAATCCTGACCCGCAACAAAATTAGCAACGGCAAAATTTGCATAAATTGATAAAAAACAAACGGATAAAAAGCAGAGTATTTTTTTCATGGATTACTTATTATAATTTAAGAATCTGATTCACATTATACTGAGTTAATTCATATTCTTTATTCATTTGAAAGCTTTGCCATAACGATTGATAAGACTGATTTTCAACAGGGTGAACAAAATCAGTATTTAATTCAGCTAACGGTGCTAGAACAAAAGCGTATTTCAAGATATCATCTCTAGGTAAGTTCATGCCTTCATCCACCACTTTGTCATAAAACACTAAATCTAAGTCAATCTTCCTAGAAGAGAACTTAGGCTGAGTTCGGTCTCTGCCTTGATTTTTTTCAATTTTTCGCAAAACTTTTAAAGTGTCTTCAACTGATAAGTCGGTTTGTGCACTCACGCCCACATTGTAAAAATCATCACCGCTAAATCCTTCAGCGGGACTTTCAAAAACTGATGAAATATTTAGCTTAGCAAATGTTGATTTTAGAACTTTAATTGCAGCAGACATGTTTTGTCTACGGTTTTGGTTAGAGCCGATATTAATATGAATATCAACCATTAACTGATCTTTCGATAATAACACCAACCCCTTGCGCTCCCGTTACTGCTTCACCTTTATTCAACGTGAGTTTAACTCTTTCTACGCCAAACTCATTAAGGATGATCTCTGTAACCCTTTCAGCTAGAGTCTCTACCAACTGAAACTCACTGGAACTGACAAATTCAATCAAACGCTTAGAGACGGCCTTATAATCCAGAGTTTGATCAATATGATCGGTCTTGCTGGCGGTCTTAATATCAGCAGACATCTCTATGTCTAAAACAATATCTTGACGGATTTCCCGCTCCCAATCGTAGATACCAATCACGGTATCAATTTTTAAACCTTGTATAAAGACAACATCCATGCTTAAATTAAAAGTTGAAAAATTCAAAAGTTGAAATTATATGTTAACAGCACTCATTATTTGCGCTTATCTGATTGGATCAATCTCAGCGGCTATTATTGTTTGTAAGATACTCAAACTACCCGACCCTAGGACGCAAGGCTCAAACAACCCAGGGGCGACTAATGTATTGCGTATTGGTGGCAAAAAAGCAGCTGCCGTTGTACTGATTGGCGATGGCTTAAAAGGTGCAATTCCAGTATTAATGGCTCAATATCTGGACACTGGTTTGTTTGAAATGACTCTTGTTGCTATGGCAGCATTTTTAGGCCATGTGTATCCTGTGTTTTTTGGTTTTAAAGGCGGTAAAGGCGTGGCAACCTTTCTTGGGGCTCTGTTTGCTCTCAACTATTTAGCCGGTCTTAGTTTTGCGTTAACATGGTTATTTGTGGCCAAAGTACTCAAAATATCTTCGCTCTCAGCACTGATCGCCACTTTACTAACGCCCGTCTATTTTTATTTTATCTCTAGCAGTCTCAACGCAACCTATGTGATTGGCGCTATTTGTCTTTGGATTTTCTACACGCACAGGAGCAATATTCAGAGAATGCTTTCAGGTGAAGAAGGGCAGATCAAGTCTTAATATTAACGCCTTTTTTAAGTAAATAAAAAGCAACCGTTGCTAGTACAACAATCATTGCCAACAGTATTGACATTGAAGTCCAAAACTCAGAAGTGCCAACACCTAAAAACCCTAGTCTAAAGCTATCAACCATATAATAAATAGGATTAAACTTACTCAAATCTTGCCAAAACTGCGGCAATATTTCAATACTGTAGAACATACCTCCCAAATAAGTCATCGGCATTAGGATAAAAGTTGGCACAATCGTAATGTCATCAAACGATTGGGCAAATACCGCATTAATAAAACCCGCTAAAGAGAATAAGATAGCGGTCAATAAAAAAGTAATGACTGTAATTAGCAAATTATCAACTTCAAAATCCACAAAAAATGACACGGCAATAAACACGCCTACACCCACCACAAATCCACGTGCAACACCTCCTGATATATAGCCCAATAAGATAATCCAATAAGGCACGGGTGAAACTAATAATTCCTCGATACTGTGATTAAACTTTGCCAAAAAAAATGAGGACACCGTATTGGCATAAGAGTTTTGAATTACTGTCATTAAAATAATTCCGGGAATAATGTAATGCATATAGTCAATCCCTTGCATATCACCAATGCGTTGCCCCATCAACCCGCCAAAAATCAACAAATACAGTGAGGTAGTAATAATAGGAGGGAAGATCGTTTGCACCCAAATACGGGAGAATCTTAGAACTTCTTTAATGACAATGGTTTTATAAGCAATCCACATTATGCATCCTTATTGGTTAAACATAAAAACAAAGTTTCTAATCGGTTTTGTGCACTACGAACGTGATCAATACTAACACCTTGTTTGGCTAATGCTTGTAATACATCAGTAATGTTCGTCTTTGATTCTAGCACTACCTGCAATGAATTATCATCAAGTCTTTCATAACTAAAATTATTGGCAGTAATCTCTTTCGGTAATTCATCTGAACTTTCCAAAATCAATACTTGTTGATCGACTTTAGATAATAATTTTTTCATGCTGGTTTGCTCAATTACTAGACCTTCGTCCAAAATAGCAATGTGACGACACAAAGATTCAGCCTCTTCGAGATAATGAGTAGTAAGGATAATCGTCATGCCCTGAGAATTAAGTTCTTTAAGGTACAACCACATAGAGCGGCGTATTTCCACATCAACACCCGCCGTCGGCTCATCCAAAATTAATATTTGTGGCTGATGAATCAGTGCCCTTGCTAGCATTAATCGGCGCTTCATACCACCTGATAATGACTTTGCCATATCAAAACGTTTACCCCAAAGTTGCATTTTTTTGAGNCAAAATTTCGGATTGAATCCTTGCATCAGCACGAGTAATGCCGTGATAACCCGCTTGATTGATTAAAATCTCCTCGATTGGTTCAAAGGGGTTGAAATTAAATTCTTGTGGCATAAGGCCAATCAATCTTTTAACTTTATTAGCATTTGTATCTTGATTAAGTCCCAAAATCTCCACACTGCCTGAAGTTTTATTAAGGAGACCACAAATAATACCAATGGCTGTGGTTTTACCCGCACCATTGCTACCTAAAAGAGCAAAAAAATCGCCTTGCTCTACATAAAGGTCGATGCCTTTTAATGCATCTAACTGATTGGCATAAGTTTTTTTTAAACCATGAATTGACAGTGCAACTGGCATATAAATTACATCCTAAAAATAATGTGTTGTACAAGTTCAAACTTGTAACTTGTATTATAAGAGTCATTTGCGTGAATATTTTTAACATTTATCACCTTTTATTAACTAATTTTGCGATAATTATCAACCTTACATTGTAATTAAAGCCAAATTATGTCCAGCATTAAAAACATAGAACTTCCCGATATTGGTGATTTTGACGAAGTCGAAGTTATTGAGATTTTAGTGAATGTTGGAGACAAGATAGATGCAGATGACAGCATGATTACTTTAGAAAGCGATAAAGCTTCAATGGAAATTCCTACACCATCGGCTGGAATTATTACGAAAATTAATGTTAATATTGGTGACAAAATTAAACAAGGTGATGTAGTTTTAAGCATAGAAACGGGCCAAGCTAATGATGAAAACACTCAAAAGACAGAAAAACCTAAAGCAAAAACTGACGAATCAGAGACAAAAATAGTACCTGTTGTTGTACCCGATATTGGTGATTTTGACGAAGTCGAAGTGATTGAGATTTTGGTTAATGTGGGTGATGACCTAAACGAAGAAGACAGTATTATCACTCTGGAAAGTGACAAAGCATCCATGGAGATCCCAACCCCTGTTGCTGGCAAGGTAAGCAGTTTAAAAATAAGTTTAGGTGATAAGCTAAGTTTAGGTGATTTGATTCTTGAAATAGAAAGTAGTAGTACTGCCGGTGGAAATGCAGCGCCTGCACCAACACCAGAGTCTAAAAAGCAGGTGCCAGTTGAACAATCCGCCCCAGCAAAAAGCACTAATGAGTCGACATCTAGTACTCCACTAGGAGATTCACACGCATCACCTTCGATTCGAAAATTATCCAGAGAGCTGGGTGTTGATTTATCTAAAGTCACTGGCACCGGGAAAAAAGGCCGTGTTTTAGACACAGACCTTAAAGGCTACGTTAAACAGATCGTTACTTCGGGCGGTACAGGCAGTGCAATTCCTAAAGTACCGGTGATTGATTTTTCTAAATTTGGCGAAACCGAACTTCAACCACTATCAAGAATCAACAAACTTTCAGGTAAGCATTTAACAGCTTGCTGGCTTAACATTCCGCACGTTACCCAGTTTGACGAAGTTAATATTGATCAAATGGAAGCTTTCAGGCAAGAGCAAAAAGCCAAAGGGGTGAAATTAACGCCGTTGGTCTTTATCATGAAAGCTGTGATTCAAGCCTTAAAGCAACACTCGCGCTTTAATTCTGCTTTAGATGAATCGGGTGAAAACCTAATCATTAAGAAATACTTTAATTTGGGTATTGCCATGGATACACCAAATGGCTTAGTAGTTCCGGTGATTCGCGATGTTGACCAAAAATCACTCAGTGACTTAGCCACCGAACTAGCCGAGACTTCTGCCAAGGCTCGTGATGGTAAGCTCAAACCTGGTGATATGCAAGGTGCTGGCTTTACCATTTCAAGTTTAGGTGGTATTGGTGGTACACAATTTACCCCCATTGTAAATGCGCCAGAAGTGGCGATTTTGGGTGTATCGCGCTCACAAACCAAACCAATTTGGGATGGCAAAAATTTTGTACCAACGTTAATGTTGCCACTGGCTTTATCCTATGACCATCGTGTTATTGATGGCGCACAAGGTGGTCGTTTCATGGCAGATTTGAATTCAATCTTGCAAGATATTAGAGAGATCCTTTTATGATTAAGACGCAAGTTGTTGTTATTGGTTCTGGCCCCGGTGGTTACACTGCCGCCTTTCGCGCCGCTGATTTAGGCAAAGAAGTCGTGCTGATTGAGCGCTATGAAAATTTAGGCGGCGTGTGTTTGAACGTGGGCTGTATCCCTTCAAAAGCACTACTCCATACCGCACAAGTAATTAATGAGGCTGCAGAAGCCTCACACTTTGGTGTTACTTTTGGTGAAACTACAATTGACATTGATGGCGTACGCACCAATAAAGAAGACATTGTCAGCAAACTGACTGGTGGTATTAAGGCCTTGGCTAAAGCTAGAAAAGTACAAGTGATTACAGGTTACGGTCAATTTATTTCAGCCAACCAAATCGCTATTAATGATTCAGACGAGGTGATTGAGTTTGAACATTGCATTATTGCAGCTGGTTCGCGTGTTACCAAAATTCCAGCCTTCCCGTTTGATGATCCACGCGTCATGGACTCTACCGATGCACTCGAATTAGACAATGTGCCTGAGCGCTTACTCATTGTTGGTGGCGGTATTATCGGCCTAGAAATGGCAACCGTTTACAATGCACTAGGTAGTGAAATTACCGTAGTCGAATTAGCCGATCAGTTAATCGCCAGTGCTGATAAAGATGTCGTTACTCCGCTAGCTAGGCGTATCAAAAAACAATATAAAGAAATTTACCTCAACACTAAAGTAACCAAAATGGAAGCAACTGATGCTGGCATTAAAGTTAACTTTGAAGGCAAAAAAGCACCAGAAACAGATACCTTTGATAAAGTATTAGTTTCAATTGGTCGCTCTCCAAATGGACAATTAATTGATGCTGACAAAGCCGGTGTTAATGTAGACGAATGGGGTTTTATCCCAACAGACAAACAAATGCGCACTAATATTAATCATATTTTTGCGATTGGCGATATTGTTGGCCAGCCGATGTTAGCGCACAAGGCAGTACATGAAGCCAAAGTAGCTGCTGAAGTTATCTGTGGGCACAAATCTGGTTTTGATGCACTCACCATTCCATCAGTTGCTTACACCGACCCAGAAGTTGCTTGGACAGGAAAAACTGAAAAAGAGCTTAAAGACGAAGGTATTGCTTATGAAAAAGGCGTGTTTCCTTGGGCAGCATCAGGTCGAAGCTTGAGTATTGGCCGTAGTGAAGGCATGACAAAAGGTTTGTTCGATGCAAAAACTGGACGAATTTTAGGCATGGGTATTTGCGGCACTAATGCTGGTGAGCTAATCGCAGAAGCAACGCTTGCAATCGAAATGGGCTGTGATATGAGCGACATTGCGCTCACCATTCACGCACACCCAACCCTTTCTGAAACAACTGCTTTTGCCACTGAAATGGCGGAAGGTACCATTACTGATTTATTACCACCAAAAAAGAAATAGGAAGATAACATGGATATTACACAAGCAAGAAGTAACGCAATTGATCAACAAATTAGACCATGGGGTGGCTTAAACTATATTGCCAATAATGCACTTAGAGACACACCAAGAGAAGATTTTGTGCCCGAAAAATATCAAAATTTAGCCTTCGCTGATATTGAAATTCCACTGAGTAATAAAGCGAAAATGCTTAGCCCTAAAATTGAAGGTCGCTTATTGGACGCACTCAATATTAAAAAAGACGAAACTGTATTAGAAGTGGGTACCGGTAGTGGCTACCTCACAGCGGTGATTTCAAAATTATGTAAATCCATCACCAGTATCGAGATTGACGAAAAACTAAGCAATAACGCTCAAGAAAGACTTAATACACTTAATATCAACAATGCTCAACTTGAAGTGGGTGATGCCTCTAAAGGTTGGAATTCAAATGACTTCTTTGACGTGGTGATTGTTGGCGCCGCAGTACCAAAAATTACAGGTCGTTATTTTCACCTACTCAATGTAGGTGGCCGCATTTTTGTAGTGGAAGGACAAGGCAATGCCATGCGTGCAAAACTCATTACCCGTATTAGTGAGCACAAATGGGAAACACAATCCTTATTTGAGACCCACTTAGATACCATGCAAGGCTTAGAAAGTACTAAAACTTTTGAATTTTAAAAAAATAAATGAAGCATTTTTATAATTTTGTTTTAAAAAAATCTAGCAGTAGTGCGGTTCTATTGCTACTAGTTGCTGGTTTTTTATTGCCCAGATTCCTGATTTTCAACTAGATGCTTCTTCAGATTCATTAGTACTAGAAGGGGATGACAATCTTCGTTATTACCAAAGCATTAAAAAAGATTATGGCTCTGACGACTTTTTAGTTATTAGTTATCAAGTCGAGGGCAATCTTTTAGATCCTGCACAACTCAAACATCTGGCTAATTTTAGAAAAGACCTGCAAGCTATCGATGAAATCAAATCAGTTACCACGATTTTAGATGTGCCATTATTTCGCTCACCGCCACTTTCGTTAGCAGATTTGGGTGGTGATGGTGTTAGTATAGACAATGGTAATGCCGACCTTGCACTGGCCAACAAAGAATTTAAAGCCTCGCCCTTGTATGGTGATAACTTAGTCAGTAAAGACGGAAAGACCACTGCTATTTTGNTATCACTCAAAGGTAACGAACGCTTTGAAGAAAGGCGTCAAACCCGTGATTCAATGCGTCTTAAAAGAGCAGCTAACGAGCTTTCTAAAGAAGCATTGAACAAGCTAAAAAGCATTGAAAAACAAGTACTTAAAGATGCAACGATGCAAAGTGACTTACAAGCCAAAACCATTGCGACTATACGTACTACGATTGACAAATATCGAGATAAAGCTAGCTTATTCTTAGGCGGCTTACCGATGATCACCACCGATATTGTTGGCTATATCAGCAGTGATTTAATTGTCTTTAGCTTAGCCGTTATTGGTCTAATGACGTTAATTCTAGCGCTAATTTTTAAAGGTGTTCGCTGGGTATTGATGCCAATCGGTATTAGTATTACCGGCGCATTAACAATGACTGGTGTTTTAGCCTTCTTAGGCTGGAAAGTAACAGTGATATCGAGCAACTTCTTTTCATTATTATTGGTTATGACGCTCTCGGTCACCATTCATTTGGTGGTGCGCTATCGAGAACTGGCACAAAATGATCCAGATCTTGAATACCAACAACTGATTCAAAACACTTTGGAGCAAATGCTTAAGCCTTGCTTGTTCACAACACTCACCACCATTGCTGCTTTTGGCTCATTACTGATTAGCGGTATTAGGCCCGTGATTGATTTTGGTTGGATGATGTCCATTGGTGTTACCATTGCTTTAGTGCTCTCATTTTTAGCTTTCCCAATTATCATGAGCTTCTTGCCAAAAGCCAAGGTTCCAAAATTCAAAACTGAGTTGGGTGTAACCCATGGTTTGGCTAAGTTCACTGAAAAATTTGGTAACCACTTATTGGTAGTGCTAGTGTTATTTATTGGTGCAGCCGGTATTGGCATTAACAAACTCAGCGTGGAAAATCGCTTTATCGATTATTTCAAAGAAAGTACTGAGATCAACCAAGGTCTAACCTTAATTGACAAAAAATTGGGCGGCACCATTCCGTTAGAAATTATATTTGACGACTTGGCTGAAGATTATTGGTATGACGAAGACCTACGCGCTGATGTCCACAAAATTCATACTTATTTAGATAACCTAGACGAAACCGGAAAAGTACTCTCAATTGATACACTAATGCAGATACTGACAGAGGCAAATGACGGTCAGGCGCTCAATGGATTTTTCTTAAATATTGTTAGAGGGCAAATCCCTAACAGTGCTAGAGCGCATGTATTAGACCCTTATATCAATGAAGATAACGGCCAGTTGCGCATGGTAATTCGCATTCG
>AJXC01001771.1_pt1 | contig 36962 bp, 37 predicted proteins | sample 404948 | NCBI WGS metagenome assembly AJXC01 (sample SAMN02954314, study PRJNA77837) | marine metagenome | biome: aquatic; feature: Guaymas Basin Hydrothermal Plumes; material: sea water; isolation source: Guaymas Basin Hydrothermal Plumes and Background water depths 1600, 1775... ... | reverse complement strand
TCCAAGTCATAAAAATAATGTTCCAAAATATAAAAATTAATTTCTAGATTTTAATCAAAACTAGATTTTATTACGTGCAAATTTAACAATTAAGCCCTTTCCACGTTTCGTACAAATTCTAAACTTTTGATCTCATAAAGTACCTCGTCTAGTTTATCGAAATTTGACACGCCAATTACTAAATTAAGTGCTTTCATGGAATGGTCTCTTTCTTCAACTTCTAAATGCTCAATGTTAACGCCAAGTCTGGCAATTGCATTAGCAACCGAGGCGAGCATGCCACGGCGATTTTGCACTTGAATCCTGACTAATACCTCAAATACTTCATTTTCATCGGCTTGCCAATCAATGTCTAACCATTGTTCATTTTTTTGCTTAGCGCGAATCAAGTTTCCACAATTAGATCGATGCATTACCAAACCTTTAGACGTGGTTAAAATTCCCGATACCTTATCGCCTGGAATTGGGTAACAACAATGGGCAAAACTAATGGGCTTACCTTGTGTGTTTTTAATGATAATGTTTTTAATCAAAGACACGTCATTTTCACCTTGGAGCTTGTTAAGTACTACTGAAACTAATACTTCAGATAAGGCTATTTTTACGTAGAGTTCTGAGATTGAATCGCATCTTAAATCTTTTAAACAAGCACTCCAAACATCCTCACTAATATTTTTTGTATCAATGCTTTGATAGTCCAATGCATTGTTAAGCAAGTATTCGCCAAGACGTATTAACTCAGAAATGGATTCACTTTTAAGCTGTAATTTAATGGAAGATTTAGCCTTAGCAGTCACGGCAATTTGCAACCACGAAGGTTTAGGTTTGGCTTTTTATTGGTGATAATTTCAATGGTTTGTCCCGATTTAAGTTCGCTTGAAATCGGAGCGGCAATCTGGTCAACCTTTGCACGAACCATGCGATTACCAATGTTGGTATGAACCATGTAAGCAAAGTCAAGCACAGTCGACTTGTAAGGCAATTGAATAATGTCCCCTTGAGGAGTAAATACAAATACCTCAGATGGAAATAAGTCAGTTTTGGTTTCTTCTAAAAATTCAATTGACGTGCCTGAATTTTGCTGAATATCAAGCAATGATCCTAGCCAGTTATTAACACCGGCCAAACTTGAAGATTTGTTGGAATCGCTCTTATAATGCCAATGAGCAGCAATGCCATACTCTGAAATAAAGTGCATTTCTTCTGAGCGAATCTGCACCTCAATAAAAATCTTATTGGGTCCAAACAACACAGTGTGTAGAGACTGATAACCGTTAGACTTCGGCAGTGCCACGTAGTCTTTAAATTTACCGGGTAGCGGTTTGTATAAATTATGCACAATACCTAACGCTTGATAACATTGCGCCACATCATTCACAACCACTCTAAAGGCGTACATATCAAGCACTTGAGAAAATTTTAAATGCTTAAGTTTCATCTTTTTATAAATACTGCAAGGTTGTTTTCTACGACCGTTAATTTCAACCTTTATTAAGCCTTCCTGTTTAAGTCTGTTATAAATCTCATCTTGAATGTGATTAATTACTTTTTTACGATTACCGCACTGCTTTTTAATTTGATGCGTCAGTACGTTATAGCGATATGGGTGAATAATCTCAAAACACAAATTATCCAACTCAACCCTAATACTNTTTAGACCTAAACGCCTAGCAATTGGCGCATGAATGTCCGCTGTTTCTTTGGCAATTCTAAGTTGTTTGTCTCTGCGCATGGATTTTAAAGTTCGCATATTATGCAAACGATCAGCCAATTTAATCACCATCACTCGCATGTCTGTGCTCATGGCTAAAAATAATTTTCTAAAATTTTGCGCTTGTTTGTCTACATTGGAATGGAATTCTAATCCTGTTAATTTCGATACACCCTCTACAATGTGAGCCACTTCATCGCCAAAATCCAATGAAATTTCTTCTTTAGTTAGCAAGGTATCTTCAATACAATCGTGCAAAAGTGCTGCTGCAATACAATAATAATCCAGTTGCAATTCCGCTAAGATCATCGCCACAGAAATCGGATGAAATACATACGCCTCACCCGAATGACGATATTGTCCATCATGAGCAGTCGCTGCCATAATGTAGGCTTGATAAATCTTTTCAACCTGTTCTTTAGGCATGTAGATGTCTAGTACCTCACACAGGTCACTAATCAAGGTTCTTTTTCAAATAAACTCATTACAAGGTTCGGACTCAATTCTGGATTAATCTTTGTCATTATAATACAACTGTATCAGTATAATGCTTTGCATATTTGCAATAAACTTGTGCCTTAATTCATGAAAAACACAAACAACATCAGTCGCATTAAAAGCATAACCAAGTTTGTCTTAATCTTGCCCTTGCTAACTCTATTATTAAGCGGTTGTTGGTGGGAAGAAGAAACCAAAAGAGAATCCATTACCAAAGGTTGGTCACCTAAAACATTTTTTGAGCAGGCTAAAGATCAAATAGCAGCCGGTTCAATGGACAAAGGCATTGAGCTTTACGAGCAACTGCAAGCGGCCTATCCAGGCTCTAAGTATGCCTTACAGTCTAAACTGGAAATCGCTTACGCTCTTTATAAAAGTGAAGATTATGAACAAGCCATCGATCGCTTAAACAGTTACATCAAGCTTTATCCTAATCATTTCTCAACGCCTTACGCTTATTATTTGCGCGGAATTGTTTCAGAAGACAAATCCCGTTCAATTCTGGATGGAGTCTTGACTGATAACGCCCAACGTGATGTGCAAAGTGTGCGCGATGCTTTTAACTACTACCTTGCACTGATTGATAAATTTCCTAAAACTGAATACGCCGATGAAGCCAAATCTCGCCTAATTATTTTACGAAATATTCTTTCTAGACACGAGCTGTTTGTGGCTATTTTCTACACCAGAAAAGAAGCCAATATTGCCGCCATTAACCGCACTAAGTACATCATTGAAAAATATCCAAATACTCCATCAGTGCCGGCAGCACTGCATTTAATGGCTCACAACTACGATGCAATTAATGCAGATACGCTAGCAAAAGATACACGTCGTGTACTTCAAAAGAGCTACCCTCTCTACACTCCGCATTATTCATTAGACGATTAAAAATTTTAAGAAAAATTATTAATGAATAAACAAGAGCGATTTTTCGCGCTTAAAATATCTTCAATCATGGCGACTCGTATGTTCGGGTTGTTTATGATTTTCCCTGTTTTTTCAGTTTATGCGCAGAATTACGAAAACACAACTCCTTATCTAATTGGCCTTGCTATTGGTATTTACGGGCTGACCCAAGCGTTACTGCAAATTCCATTCGGTTATCTCTCTGATCAATTTGGTCGTAAACCTTTATTAATCATTGGTCTTATTGTCTTTTTTATCGGTAGCGTTGTGGCTGCTAATGCCACAGACATCACCGGTGTAGTCATTGGTCGAGCTCTACAAGGCAGTGGCGCTATCTCTGCAGTATTAATGGCATTTTTGGCTGATTTTGTCTCGCCCAATCAGCGCGCCAAAGCCAATGCCTTTGTAGGTATGCAAATTGGAATGGCTTTTATGTTGTCTTTGCTCATTGGTCCTCTGATTACAGTTAATTTAGGCCTTTCCGGTTTATTTTGGGTAATTGCCACCCTCTCCATTATCGCACTTGTTATTGTTGCTACCCTGCCACACGTTAAACCTCAAGCACAATATAAACTCTCCATACCCAATATCAAGCACATCCTAACGGCTAATCTACTGCGCTTAGACTTTAGTGTCTTTTCTTTGCATTTGATTCTCACTTGCTCTTTTATTGCCATGCCTGTACTTTTGGTTGAAAACAACATCGTTGCACTCGACTTAAATGACAACTGGAAAATGTATTTACCCGTCATAGCATTGTCATTCATAGGCATGCTACCAATGATTATTTTGGCTGAGAAATATCACAAAACTAAAACCATGCTACTTGTGGCAATTGCTATTCTTTTAATGAGCCAATTCTTGTTTTACCAAACCCCACTTAACTACACTACCTTCTTTGTCTTATTGACTTTATTTTTTATTGCGTTTAATGCGTTGGAAGCCATGCTACCATCGCTCATTTCTAAAACTGCCGGCACTGATAAACGGGGCCTAGCAATGGGTTTTTATTCTACTTCACAATTTTTAGGGGCATTCGTTGGTGGTGTTTTTGGTGGTTGGATTTACAACACATCGGGTCTAAATAGTGTATTCTTATTTACCTCATTTATTGCAATAATTTGGTGGGTGGTTATGCTCACAATGAAACAACCAACACAAGAAAAAAACTAATCGGAGAATAATAAAAATGGCAGGCATTAATAAAGTAATTTTAGTGGGTAATTTAGGCGCAAAACCAGAAGTTAAATACGCTGCAAACGGTAATGCAATTGCCAACTTATCAGTAGCAACTTCAGAATCATGGACTGATAAAAATACCGGCCAAAAACAAGAAAAAACCGAATGGCATCGCGTTAGTATTTTTGGTAAATTAGCAGAAATTGCTGGTCAATATCTGGATAAAGGTTCTAAAGTTTACGTTGAAGGAAAACTTCAAACTCGAAAATGGCAAGATAAAAATGGACAAGATCGATACACCACTGAAGTAGTTGTGTCTGGGTTTAATGGTACACTGCAAATGCTTGATCGCCGTGACGGCCCTGCAGATGGTGCATCACAATCTACTCCTGCGCCACAAGCAGCCACAGCATCGGCTGATCCAATCACACCAGTTGATAACTCAGGTTTTGATGATGATATTCCATTTTAATGCTTGAATCAGACCCTATAAAACCCGCCTTAATGGTCGGGTTTTTTGTTTTTGTTTTAAAAAGAGAGTAGAGTATTGGTATAGACCTTATTTATTAAAGTTGTGATGTCGTACAAAATAGTTCGAAAAATTATTCTTATGTTGAGTTTGCTTACCTTATTCTCTCAATCACAAGCTTCTATTCAGTTAGGACAGCGTGCACCTGATTTTACTTTGGTAGATCAGCACAACAAACCCCACACTTTAAGTGATTACCAAGGGCAATGGGTGGTTGTGTATTTTTATCCTAAAGACGATACGCCAGGCTGTACCACTGAGGCGTGTAGTTTTCGGGATGCGATTAATCACATTATCGCCAAACGAGCAGTTGTATTTGGCATTAGCCTAGACGATGTAGCATCTCATCAAAAATTTTCTAAGAAAAATAACCTGCCTTTTTCGATCCTATCTGATGCTGATGGCAAGGTTGCTAAACAGTATGATTCACTAGGAGATTATTGGGTTATTAAGTTTGCCAAAAGAAACAGTTTTATTATTAATCCGACGGGTGATATTGTCAAAATTTACAAAGGCGTTGACCCGCAAACTCATGTTCAAAAGGTACTTAAAGATTTGTCCACTTTGCAAAAATAGCTAAACGCAATATTCTATAAAAACCCAATTAAATATTCGACATTATTTTTTATTTTTAATAATGTCCTTTAATGCCAACCTCACCTCTGCATAATCAAATTTAAAACCCAATTGTAGTAATTTTGTAGGTACTACTGACACACCCTGTGTTAATACCTGAGAACCTTCACCAAATAATAACTTAATTTGCCATTTGAATAAAGGCAATAAAAAAGGTCGATGTAATAAACTTGCTAGAGTTTGACCAAATTTAGCCTGTGTGACGGGGTTTGGAGAGGTTAGATTAAACACGCCCTGCATATCTGGGCGCTCAATAGCAAAAGAAAACGCCTTGAGTAAATCATCAACATGAATCCATGAAAAACATTGTTTTCCACCTGCCACTGGGCCACCAAGACCTAACTTAAATGGCAATAACATCTGTGAAAGAGCACCACCTTTCACTGATAATACCACTCCAAATCTAAAGATTAAAACATCCTCAGAGAGGGCTTTTGAGTACTTTTCCCAATCAAGTACCAATTCAGACAAAAAACCAATACCTGGAGCCTTATAGGTTTCATCAAAAGGCTGTTCACATGATGACTCAGGATAAAAACCAACTGCTGATGCGCAAATAATTCTAGGTTTATTGCTAAGTGAATCAAGTGCAATCTTTAAGATCTTAGAGGTTTTGATTCGACTGTCTAAAATTTCTTGTTTATAGTCTGCATTCCAGCGCTTAACAATATTAGCACCAGAGAGTTTAATAATCAAATCTCTATCTTGCACCAGTTTGTTTAAAGCATTCTGACTAACAAAGGCCGAACGGCCAATACACTCAACTTCATGATCAACAGATAAGTGTTGCTCTAACGCGCTACCAATTAGTCCTGTACCCCCTAAAATTAAAATTTTCATAATTCCTCATAAAAAATCCAACAACGGCACTAACTACTATACTCTTCCAAATTCTCCTGTCAGTGGCACAAAGATATAATCTCCCAAATCAGTTTCATCTAGTACTTGATTGTGTTTAACAACTTTAGTCATTTTTTGCAGATAACCAGCACCAACAGGGGCAACTAAAATACCATCATCTTTTAGCTGTTCTACCAATGCTGGTGGGATTTCTGTACAAGCAGCAGATACGATAATCTTATCATAGGGTGCCTGTTGCTTATAGCCAAATCCACCGTCATATTGTATGATTTTTACGTTATCTATTTTGGCTTTAGCTAGGTTTTCCTTAGCAAAATTAACCAGCTCTGGCACAATCTCAACAGAATAAACTTGGTCGCATAATTGACTTATAATCGCTGCTTCGTAACCACTACCAGAGCCAACCTCTAAAACTTTATCTGTTTTTTTAAGCTCTAATGCTTCAACCATTGAAAACACCGTAGATGGCTGAGAAATAGTTTGTTTATATCCAATACTGAGTGGAGCATCAATGTATGCCTCATCTTTAGAGTTTAAGGGTACAAACAACTCTCTGGATATTGCTCGAAAAGCATCTAGTACTTTATCATCCTCAACAACCCTATTGCTTCGCATATGTTTCAATAGCGTTTTTTTTGTATTATTTAGGTTTGATAACATAGATTTTTCCACTGTCTGTTGAAAAATATATCCAGCCCTCTGAGCTCTGAAGGAGCGCCCTAATACGCTCATTCAGGTTTTCAAATAAGCGCTCTTCTGCAGTTGCTCTACCCTGCTCGTCTAGTGTAATTCTATTAATATGGCGTAGTTTAAGCGCACCTGAAAATAAACTACCCTGCCAGTCTTTAAAAGCATCGCCAGTGTAATACAGTAAACTACCTGGTGCTATTGAGGGTACATAAACTTTTACAGGCTGTTCCATACCTTTTTTGTGCGTCCCCTCACCTACCGACACTGGGCCCCAGTACTCCTTGCCATAAGATATAGTCGGCCAACCATAGTTTTTACCTTCTTTGATTAGATTGATTTCATCACCACCTCTTGGGCCGTGTTCGATTGACCAAAGGCGTTTGTTCTCATTATCCCAAACCAGTCCTTGTGGATTTCGATGACCATAACTCCATATCTGTGGCAAGACATCTGAGCGCCCAACAAAAGGATTGTCTTCTGGTGTAGACCCATCAAGATTAAGCCTTAAAATAGAACCCGCATGTGAATTTAAATCTTGAGCGTTGGACCTAACACCACGATCGCCAATAGAAAAATAAACATGGCCTTTATCATCAAATGCTATCCGACTTCCATAATGAACACTAGTATCGGTTTTTGAATCTGTGATGATTTAAAATACCTTTGTCCAATCTTTTTAATTGTCATGTTCATCTATGTGTGCTCTGGCAAGTGTAGTAGCACCTTGATCTTGAATAGCTTTAGAATAAGTAAAATATATCCAATCTCCTTCTTCATACTCAGGCGCTTTTGCTACATCTAACAAACCACCTTGACCACTCGCCATTACTTCTGGAGNGCCAGTTAAGTAATTAAATTTTCCTGATTGAATGTTGAGTACACCCGCTCTACCCTTGCGCTCGGTAAATAAGATTTCATCATTTGAGATAAAAACCATACTCCAGGGTATATCTAAGCCTGAAGCAATCTGTTTAAGCTGAAAAGCGTTAGAATAAACAACAGAAGATAGAAAAAAAATTAATAGAAAAATAAAGAAATTTTTAATCAATAAAACCATAGTCAAGCCCTTTCAACCCGTTAAAAGACCTTTAATAATAAAGATTGACAGACTAATCTTTTTTACAAGTTGATATACCTAAAATTGAATAAGCAGGACACAAACCAAATAACGCTGTAAGCACTAATACAACGCCAATTACTCCTAAATACGAGCCGTAATAAAATCCTGCGCCAATAACAACAACACCAACAACGAATCTAACAATTTTGTCTTCCCTGCCTACATTGCATTGCATCACATACTCCTCTTTCAGTTATCTACTTACGATTGTACTCCTTCAATGTTAATTTGTTGTATTTATCGATTTACGTACTTTATTTGCAATTACTTTTGAATCTAGAATTGTATTTGCATTTATATGTAATATTGTCGCCTTTTCGGTGTCTTTGAGTGGCTCCAATGAGTGAAATTGTTGTTCCAATACGCTCACATCAGCATCCGAGATATTGTTTTGATCATTTGAACGCTTTAGAACACGCTCACGAAGTTCGTTCTTTTCTACTTGTAAATCAAGAATGATAATAGGAACATCAGTTTTATCAAAAGCTTGGTAAAACATTTGACGCTCTTTTAGCTGAAGAAAAGTTGCATCAACAATAACACTATAACCATTCTCAATAATGGATTTGGTTAAATCAAGCAATCGTTGATAAGTGGCTCTGGTTGCCTTTGGAGCATACATATCACCTTTTAGTAATGATCCTTGACTGCCATCAAATAAGCCGAATAGACGCTTTCTTTCAACATCGGAGCGAATCCAAATAGCCAATAGTCGTTCATTAAGGCGGGCAGCAAGTGTGCTTTTTCCACTGCCAGATAAGCCATGTAGCATAATTACAATAGGTTTTCTAGGTTGAGTGTAGGCGCTTGCTAATGCTAAATAATGCTCCACTCCATCAAGTAGGATTTTTTGTTCTTTAGTATCTCTCACGTTTAGTTGTGCACATCGAATCGACAAGACCTTGGCACGAACAATAGCGAGATAACTACGGTAAAAATCCAATAAACTCAAGCCGGCATAATCGCCTGTTAAAGAAAGATATCCGTTTAAAAATTGCCAAGCTAAGTCAGGTCTTTTACGACTTTCCAAATCCATAACTAAAAATGCCACTTCACTAATGACATCGATCCATCGGAGCTCATCGCTAAACTCAATACCATCAAAAATTTGCACCTTTGATTTCCAATGCACCATATTTGCTAAATGCATATCTCCATGACATTCCCGAACAAATCCATTCTTCAATCTTGAATCAATCTCACCAGAGAGTCTTTTCTTTTGTAAGGTGGTCCATTCTTGGAGTTGTTCAGAAGCTTTGACAATATGCTGATGATTATGCAAATGTTGCTTAATCTGGACGAAATTCTCAAGTGCGAATGAAAAAATAACATCGACTTCACCATAACCTGAGTTAGCCTTAGCACGAGTAGAATCTAAGTGGAACTTAGCCACAGTTATGCAGAGCTCATCTAACCACTCATTTTTCCAGTGCTTAGAATGATTTTCCAGTAGTTTATCGAGCTCCATTTCACGGTCAAAACGGTGCATCCGCACAGCATACTCAACAACGTTCGTGTGTTTGTCAGTTTGCTTATCAGTAATGAAAACTCGATCATCATTGCGGATAATTGATACAACATCAATATAAATATCTTTTGCTAGTCTTGAGTTGAGGCGCACCTCTTCTGTGCAAAAATGCTTGCGGGCTTCAAGTGTAGAGAAATCTAAAAATCCAAGGTTGAGTGGTTTCTTGACCTTATAGGCGTATTCACCAGCTAAAAAGATGTGAGAAATGTGTGTCTCAACATGCTCAACCTTATCGACATGATGAGGATAGGCACTTGGATTTAATAACCGTTGCTCAATATTCATCATACCCATACCTTCTCTGTCGAGTTTGAGTCAATAAAATACACACAGAGAAAATTAAATATGGCTTATCTTATTGCTTGGCTATACTCTTTTGATGCCATGATTGTACATTCTGCTTGCACTCTTTAAGTGACGACCACTTAGCTTTGACCAAGGCTGAACTTCTGGCTGATAGCCTTTGTGCCAAGATTGTATGGCTTGTGTATTGATTTTTGCCTGTGTATGCACTAATTGAGCATAATCTTTAGCCCATGACTGTGCGGCCATTGAAGTGCCTGCTGTTGACATGGTGGCTGCGAGCGCTACGGTGATACTTTTAAACTTCATACTACCCCCTTTTTTTGATTGGTTTAATTTAACTATACACCTAATCAATGAATAAAAATAGGGACGTGTATTTTGACTAAGTCACCCTTTTGGTGGTTTCTTTACTATCCCAATAGTTGGCTTCGTCTTTTAGAATCCAACGTACGCCGCCTTTTGGGTCTTCGACATCGCCTTGGTATCGTGGGATTAAGTGCACATGCAGGTGCATGACGCTTTGTCCTGCGGCTTCACCATTGTTAACACCGATGTTATAAGCATCAGGTGAAAACTCTTTATCAAGGATTTTCTTAGCAGCTTTGAGCGCTTTGCCAATAGCCAATATTTCATCTTCAGTGGCTTCAAAATACGTGGCAAAATGGCGTTTAGGAATAATGAGCGTGTGCCCAGGTGAAGCAGGATAAGTGTCAATAAACGCTTTGGTGTGCTCACACTCATAAATAACGCGCTCATCTCTTAATTTACAAAAAATACAATTATCACTCATTTTATTCCTATTTTTAAGGCTGTTTTGGGTGCGTAATTTTAACCTAATTCAATACTGAAGATAAAAGCGCTTTGGTGTAATCATTTTGGGGGTTGTTTAATACGTCCTTAGTCTTACCATTTTCTAAGGATTTGCCATTCTTCATGACAATGATGTCATCGGCAAAATAATCCACAATGGAAATATCATGGGTGATGATAATGTAACTCACACCCTTCTCACGCTGTAGGCGTAATAGCAAATCCAGAATTTGCACCTTAACGGTGGCATCCAGTGCTGAAGTTGGTTCATCGCAAATAATCACTTGCGGATTAACACTAATGGCACGAGCAATTGATAAACGTTGTAATTGGCCACCTGATAGCTCGTGTGGGTAGCGATGCATGAGCTTAGGGTCCAACTCAACTTCTTGTAAAAGTTCAGTAATATAACTTAGATTTGCTTGATGAGGATTGAGCGTTTCCAAACCTTCTAATAAGGTTTGAGAAATTCGCATGCGTGGGTTAAAACTCGAAGTAACGTTTTGAAAAACAATTTGTACTTTGGCTGCGTAAGATTTTCGATCGTAACTGCTGATTGTCTGATTGTCCATGTTGACACGCCCATCGTGCAAATCTAACTGGCGCATAATGGCTTTGGCCAGTGTAGTTTTGCCAGAACCAGACTCACCAACAATGGCAAGATTTTGCCTTTGTTTTAGGCTGAAACTAACCCCATCAACCGCCCTAACATAATCCGTAGTACGTTGGAATAAGCCAGTTTTAACTGGAAAATAAACTTTAACATTTTTTCCATTTAGCAATATTTCACTGTCTTGCTGAGGTCTATTTCCTTTTGGCAATGAAACCAAAAGTTCTTTGGAATATTGCTGTTGAGGGTTTTTGAAAAATTCATGTTTTTTACGATTTTCAATGATCTCACCCTGATGCATAACCCCAACTTGATCAGCCATAAGCCTAACCACTGATAAATCGTGAGTAATGAGCAATATCGATAATTCCTGATTTTTTCTAAGGTCTAGCAACAACTCTAATACTTGCTTTTGTGTGGTGACATCAAGTGCCGTAGTAGGCTCATCAGCAATGAGTAGTTTGGCACCACCAGCGAGTGCACAAGCGATCATAACACGCTGTTTTTGCCCTACCAGAGACTTGATGTGGGTATCTGGTGTACATTTGTATCGTATCGTCGAGATCCACTTGTTTAAACAGCTCCAAAACACGCGATTTACGCTGTTTTTTGCCTAAATCGGTGTGTAAGGCTAATACTTCATTTACTTGCTCACCAATGGTCATAATTGGGTTTAGACTGTTGGTTGGGTCTTGGAAAATAAAGGCGATTTCTGAGCCACGAAATTTTTGGATATTTTGCGAATGACTTAAATCGGTGCCTTTATAAGTGATCTTTCCACTCTTTTTAAGGTTTTTTGCCAGTAAATCAACCACACTTAAGGCAGTTAAACTCTTTCCAGAACCGGATTCACCCACCAAAGCAAAGATTTCACCTTGGTTAATGCTAAAGCTAATATTTTTTACGATTTTTTGTGATTGAGTGAAAATTGACAGATTTTCAACCGAAAATAGTGCGCTATTCATCCGTACCTGCCTTTGGGTCAAATACATGACGTACACGATCAGCAAATAGATTAGCACTAAGTACCAGAACAAACATAAAAATGAAGCTACTGGCTAGAGGCCACCAAACCACTGGATCGGTTGATAACTCTAACCGTGCAGCGTTAATCATATTACCCCAGCTCATGGTGGTGGCATCCACACCGACACCCACATAAGAAAGCACAGCTTCAATCAGTACCAAACCTGAGAAATCCAACACAATGGAGATGAGCACTAAATGCATGACATTAGGCATTAGATGATTGAACAAAATTTTAATATTACTCACACCAAATACTTTAGCGGCTTGTACAAACTCCAACTCTGAAAGTTTAAGCGTTTCAGCTCGAATAAGACGACACAGGCCTGTCCATGATGTCAGTGCTAAGATAACGCAAAGTAGAAGCAGTTTAAGGTCCGAACGTTCCAAAGTAGAGGCGTAGTCAGATGCGTGTTCATCCATATAAACTTGCAAAATAAGTACCAAGGCAGCAATGAGCAAAATACCCGGAATGGCACTGATGGTGGTATAAATGTATTGAATCACATCGTCCGTTTTGCCTTTAAAGTACCCTGCCATAAGCCCTAAAATAATGGCGGGTGGAAGAGCCAATAATGTTGTCAATAAGCCAAATATCATGCCAGTTCGAATACTCTTAACGGCTTTGTAAAAGACATCAATGCCGGCTTTATCGGTGCCTAAAATATGATAATTGGGCATCATTAGTATTGTCCAAATACAGAAAAATATCACCCCGAATAGCGTGATGAATGCTACTCTGTTAATTTTAATGCTTGGATTAATTGCAAGCGCTTTTTTACCAATCAATACAAGTATAAAAATAGCAAAAATACTGTAAATTAAAGCTTGGATACTAATGTTAAATATTTGTGAATAATTTTCACTTGGGCTGTTGATCTGCTGTGAAACTAAATTAAGATGCACCCTACCTCTAAGACCATTTTCTAAATATTCTTTAGAAAACTGCTGATAATTCAGTGGCGTGGAATAGGTTTTTTCATCGGCTTCTAATGCCGGCAGTAGTACTCTGTCCAGTACGCTGTAGGCGGTTGTGTCATTATCAAATCTAAAATGCAGAGAATCGGTTAAACCGATTAAAATATAAAAAGAAAAAACAATGAATGCTGAAAGTGCTAAAGGTTGTGAAAATATTTTTTTCCATTTTTGACGCAGTAAATCGTTCTGACGTATCTTAATAATCGCATAAAAACTCAGTGCGAATAATACCCAAAGCAAGAAGTCAGTCCAAAGCCAGATAAAGGTCATTTGAACTTCACCCTTGGATCAACCCATGTGTAAGAAATATCAGTCAGCAATAGACCTATAATATAGAGCACCGAGCCCAAGAATACCATCGCTCGCACAATGGCAAAATCTTGTGAGTTAATTGCATCAATGGTGTAGCTACCCAAACCTGGAATGGAAAAGAAAGACTCCATAATCAAACTGCCCATAAACAACGATGGAATTACCACTACTACTCCAGTCAGAATTGGAATCATGGCATTTCTTAGTACGTGCTTGAAAAGTACTTGTCGCTCACTAAGTCCTTTAGCACGGGCTGTGTTTACGTAAGGCTTGTTAATTTCTTCTAAAAAGATGGATCGGTACCAGCGCACACCTGCACCTATGCCAGCCACCACACCAATAAGCACAGGCAACAAGACAAAACGCCAAGATTCCGTACCACCTTGGTAACCAGAGACGGGGAACCAATGCCACAGTCCTGCAACGATTTTTTGACCAATAATAATATAAAAAAGCCCGGAAATGGACATTAGCGCCACACTTAAAATTAAAGTAATTCGCTCTAACTTTGTGCCTACTAACGTAACCATCCACATGGCAAAAACGATATTGGTTATCAGTGCAATAATAAAGGAGGGAATGGCCAGAGCAAGTGATGGCCACATGCGTTCAGTAATGTCTTTATTGATGTTTCTGCCGGAGTCAGAATGACCAAAATTAAGCTTAAACAAAGGCACTGATTTTTGATAAAAAATAGTCTGTGTTAATACGGCTGTGCCTGATTCGTTAGTATTAACAAATAAAGGTTTGTTGTAACCTTTTTCTTCTTTCCAAGAATGGATATCGGCTTGGGTAACGTGCTTTGTGCCCAATTGAATGCGCGCCATGTCATCGGGCGTATTTACCATAAAAAACAATAAAAAAGTAATTAGGTTAACCCCGAGCAGAATTGGAATGCTGTACAGAATTCTTCTAAATACGTAAGTCCACATCTTGTTTTTATTTAATAAGGGTTTTGTATCATAAAAAAGCCAGCAAAAAAGCTGGCTTAATTTTATGTCATATTATTTAAATCAATACCTATTTAACGGCCGGTACTGGACTCTGAATTGGTTGAAATGGGCTGGTTGTAACCGTAGTTACTCCAAGGACCATTTTTCCAAGAGTTGTTATTCCAAGGGCCATTTTGGTTGCCCATAGGTGTGTTTCCCCAGTTTGAGTTATTCCACGGACTGCTGTTGCCCCATGGGCCTGAATTGTTCCAAGGACCGCTATTACCACCACTCCATGGACTTGAATTATTCCAAGGGCCATTATTTCCCCAAGGGTTATTGTTATTCCGGCCATTGTTGCCCCAAGGGCCGTTGTTGTTGGAATCAAACTCGTCCATCATGTCGTCCATTTCTTCACTAAACCAATCTGGTGTGAACATTGAATATGGATTATTACCAAAAATACCGTTGTTATTGTTAGAACCACCCCATGGACCATTGTTAAAGCCATTGTTACCACCCCAACCTGCACTTGCGTTTAACGCTAAGCTTAATAGTGAAACTGTAATGATTTTTTTCATCTTGCTCTCCTCTAATAATTTAAAAAATGAGTGGTAATTATAAACCAATAATTTTGCTCAGACGAAAAAAAACCAGCAACAAGTACTGGTTTTTTTAACTCAATAATTTGTTTAAATTATTTTGCTGGAGCAGCAGGTGCTACCGGAGCTTTGTTGTTCCAAGGGCCGTTATTCCAAGGAGCGTTGTTACCAAATGAGTTATTATTCCAAGGAGCGTTGTTACCCAATGAATTGTTGTTCCAAGGACCGTTGCTGTACGGGTTGTAACCATAACCATAATTGTTACTATTACTGTTAAACTCATCGTCAAACTCGTCAACCATATTGCCCATTTCTTCCATGTACCAACGAGGGTCCCAAAAATCGTACGGGTTGTAGCCAAACATACCGTTATCATTATAACCACCGCCATTATAGTTACTATAGCCGCTGCTCCAAGGGGAATTGTTGTTACTAAAAAATGCATTTGCGCTTAGTGCGAATGCTAATAATACTACTGCAAAAATCTTTTTCATTGTCTTATCTCCATATATAAAAATTAAAAGAAGTTTATATTATAACTTAATAATATACTTTTTTGTAAATAAATTTAAAAAAATAACCATTAAAACCAACTACTGTAAAGACTAGGCGCTGGATTTAACTGATAATTACGGGAATATGGGCTGGGTAATTGGTTTATTTGATAGGTATTTTGATAAGGATTTGGCATTTTATTATCACTTGTTGTTGGAGTAAATGAATTTGGATTAGCGAACGATTGAGCCGCTGGTGTCATAAAACTCGGACGCGGCATAAAACCACTTTCTGATTGATAGGCTTGATCAGGCGTTGGCATCTGAGTTATGTCAAAGCGTGAGGCGTTAACGTTGTAAGGGCGATTGTTATAAGGATAGCCATAACCTCGATTACGCTTATTACCAAAGCCATTACCATTAAACATTCCATCCATCCAATACATAGGTGTCCAAACTGGCCAATCGTTATCATCATAGCCAGAACCGTAGCTATTAAAGTCTAAAAATGCGTTGGCATTCAAACTGGATAAAAACAAAGCCGTTATAAACAATTTTTTCATCAAAACCCCCTATTAAATTAGACTTAATTATAATACCAAACATGTCGACAAAACAGATATTACAATCCCTTTTAGAAAAGCGAATTTTAGTTCTTGATGGCGCCATGGGTACCATGATCCAAAAGCACAAGCTTAGCGAAGAAGATTATCGCGGTGAACGCTTTAAAGATTGGCACATCTTAGTACAAGGTAATAACGACCTTTTGTCACTCACACAGCCTCAAATTATTCAAGATATTCACAAATCCTACCTTGAAGTGGGTGCCGATATTGTTGAAACTAACACCTTTAACGCGACCAAAACTTCCATGTCTGATTATAAGATGGAAGAATTCGCCTATGAAATTAACGTTGAGAGTGCTAGGTTAGCACGTGAAGTCTGTGATGAGTTTTCTACCAAAGACAAACCACGCTTTGTTGCCGGTGTCATTGGCCCGACTTCACGCACTTGCTCACTCTCACCGGATGTGAATGATCCTGGTTTTAGAAACGTTAGCTTTGATGAGTTGGTTGGTGTGTATATGGAATCGACTCGTGGCCTGATTGAAGGTGGCTCGGACATCATCTTAATTGAAACTATTTTTGACACGCTGAATGCTAAAGCGGCTATTTTTGCCGTACAACAAGTGTTTGAAGATGATGGCGTTGAACTGCCAATTATGATCTCGGGCACCATTACTGATGCTTCTGGTCGTACCCTATCTGGGCAAATGACCGAGGCTTTTTATAATTCGCTACGTCATGCTAACCCTATTTCTATCGGCCTTAACTGTGCTTTAGGCCCTGATTTATTGCGCCAATACGTGGCTGAAATGTCGCGCGTGTCTAACACTTACACCTCTGCACATCCAAATGCTGGCCTGCCAAATGAGTTTGGTGAGTATGACTTAGGCGCCATTACCATGAGTGAGCAAGTGGGTGAGTGGGCCGAGTCTGGCTTGGTCAATATTTTAGGTGGTTGTTGTGGATCTACGCCTGATCATATTAAGGCGATTGCCGATGCAGTTGAAGGCTTGGCACCTAGAAAAATCCCTAATATTAAACCTGAGTGTCGATTATCTGGCCTAGAAGCTTTTAATATTGGCGAGGACTCATTATTTGTTAATGTTGGTGAACGTGCTAACGTGACCGGCTCTGCCAAGTTCAAGCGCTTAATTCTCAATGAAGAATATGAAGAAGCTCTCGATATTTGCCGTACACAAGTAGAAGATGGCGCACAAGTGGTTGACATCAATATGGACGAAGGTATGTTAGATGGTAAGGCGGCCATGGTTCGATTTATGAATCTAATCGCCTCTGAGCCAGATATTTCTAGAGTGCCGCTGATGGTGGATTCATCAAAATGGGAGATTATTGAAGCCGGCTTAAAATGTACGCAAGGCAAGGCGATCGTTAACTCAATTTCGCTTAAAGAAGGTAAAGACAACTTTGTTAAATACGCACACCTGTGTAAGCGCTACGGTGCAGCGATTATCGTCATGGCCTTTGATGAAGTTGGCCAAGCCGACACGCAACAACGCAAAATTGAAATCTGTACCGAGGCTTATGACATATTGGTAAATGAGGTTGGCTTTCCACCAGAAGACATTATTTTTGATCCGAATATTTTTGCGGTAGCCACCGGTATTGAAGAGCACAATAACTACGGCGTAGACTTTATCGAAGCCACCCGTGAGATTACCAAAAACCTACCTTATGCCAAAATATCAGGTGGTGTGTCTAACGTATCGTTCTCCTTTAGAGGTAACAACCCCGTACGTGAGGCGATTCACTCAGTGTTTTTATACCACGCCGTAAAAGCTGGTATGACCATGGGTATTGTCAATGCAGGCCAGTTGGTGGTTTATGATGACATTGACCCAGAACTTAAAAAAGCGGTAGAAGATGTTGTGCTTAATAGAGACGGAGAAGCAGGTGAGCGTTTAGTTGACATTGCGGTTAAATTTTCTGGCACGGGCGAAGTTCAAGAAAACAAAAGAGATCTAGAGTGGCGCACTTGGTCAGTTGAAAAACGTTTAGAGCATTCTTTGGTTAAAGGTATTACCGAATTTATCGATGAAGATACAAAAGAAGCACTGAAAAAATTGGGTCGCCCTATTTTGGTGATTGAAGGCCCATTGATGGATGGTATGAACGTGGTTGGTGATCTATTTGGTGATGGAAGAATGTTCTTACCGCAAGTAGTAAAATCTGCCCGGGTGATGAAAAAATCCGTGGCTTATTTAGATCCTTTCTTAGAGGCTGAAAAACAAGATTGTGGTGCTAGAACCCAAGGCAAGATCCTCATGGCCACGGTTAAAGGTGATGTACACGATATTGGCAAGAATATTGTTGGTGTAGTGCTTTCTTGTAACAATTACGAGATTATTGACTTAGGTGTGATGGTACCTGCTGAAACCATCCTTGAAACGGCCATTAAAAAAAATGTGGATATTATTGGTTTGTCTGGCTTAATCACTCCATCACTCGATGAAATGGTGTTTGTGGCCAAAGAAATGACGCGCCGAGGCTTTGAACTACCACTGATGATTGGCGGTGCTACCACTTCAAAAGCACACACAGCCGTTAAGATTGAGCCGCAGTATGACAAGGGCGTGTTTTATGTTAAAGACGCTTCTAAAGCTGTTGGTGTTGCTACTTCACTGTTATCAGAAAAATTAAAACCAGCCTTAGTGCAAAGCACTAAAGAAGAATACGAAGAAGTACGAGTACGACGCGCTAAAAAAGGCAAGACCAAACTTGTTAGCCTTGAAGCTGCTAGAAAGAATAAACCCAAACTTAAGTTTGATCAAATCACCACGCCAAACAAATTTGGGTGTTCATGTATTTGAAGATTATGATCTAAACGAAATCTTTGAATTTATTGATTGGGTGCCATTCTTCCGTACTTGGGAGCTTACTGGAAAATTCCCCGATATTCTCACTGATGAAGTGGTGGGTGAATCTGCGTCGGCACTGTTTAAAGACGCCAAAGTCATGTTTAAGAAAGTCATGGATGAAAAGCTATTGCAAGCCAATTCTGTTGTAGGCATCTTCCGTGCCAATAGTGTAAATGAAGACATTGAACTCACTGATGAGAATGGTAAAGTATTAATGACACTCAACCAATTGCGCCAACAGCTAGATAAAAAAGGCAACACCCCTAACTTCTGTCTGAGTGATTTTATCGCCCCTAAAGACGGTGGTGTGCAAGATTATATGGGTGCATTTGCAGTTACCGCTGGTATTAATATCGACCCATTAGTAGCGGCTTATGAAGCTGATCATGACGATTACAACTCTATTATGATTAAAGCGGTGGCTGATCGTTTTGCTGAAGCCTTTGCTGAAATGATGCATTATAAATTCCGCACTGAGCTCTGGGGTTATAGTGATGAAGACATTGACAATGATGAATTTATTGAAGAAAAATACCGTGGCATTCGCCCTGCACCTGGCTACCCTGCTTGCCCTGAACACAGTGAAAAAGAAAAACTATGGGATTTACTCGACGTAGAGAAAAATACCGGCATGACGCTTACCAGTTCTTACGCAATGCTGCCAACAGCATCAGTAAGTGGTTGGTACTTTGCGCATCCTGAATCGCGTTACTTTGGTGTGGCAAAAATCAATCAACAACAAGTTGAAGATTACGCCAAGCGCAAAGGTGTTTCAGTTCGTGATGCAGAGAGACTACTGTCGCCCAATTTAGATTAGTCGTTTATTTAAGCACCAAACTCAATACTACGTAACTCTTTAGCTAGCTGGTCAAGTGATGAGTTAATGAGTTTAAAAGCACCTTCTGCACCATACAGTTTAGCAATCTCAAGGGCTTCATTAATAACCACTTTATAAGGTACTTCAATGCTATTTTGAAGCTCATACGTACCCAAGTAAAGCACCGCGTGCTCAACCGAACCCAGCTCGTCAGTTTCTCTAGAGATGGTGGGTGCAATCAGATCGTCTAATTCAGTTCTATTTCTTAAGATATTAAGGAATAAGTTGGAAAAGAAAGCTTTGGAAATCTTGCCTTCTTTTTGATTAAGGAACTGTTGCTCAATTTGTAAGACTTCACCACCCGATACTAGGTATTGATAAACCGCTTGCACTACGCGCTCACGAGAACGCTGTTTTGGAGTCTTAAAAGCCATAATACTAAAACGCTTGGCTGTCAGCCTGTTTCATCAGATAAAGCATTTCAATCATTGCCATGGTTGCCTCTTCGCCTTTGTTACCTTTGTAGCCGCCCGCCCTACCAATGGTTTGCTCCATGTTGGAAGTGGTTAGTACGCCAAAAGCGGTAGGAATTTCGTACTGGTAAGAGACATCAGCCACACCGCGGGCACATTCGTTACAAACAAAATCAAAGTGGGGGGTTTCGCCATTAATCACCGCACCTAAGGTAACAATGCCATCGTATAGATTTTCACCAGCTGATTTTTGCCCAGCTAAACGTTTAGCCAATAGTGGAATCTCAAATGCACCCGGTGCATAAAACACATTAACATTGTTTTTATTAATACCATATTTAGCTAAGGTTTCATGTGCTGCCGCTAATAGTTTATCGCCAATATCTTGATAAAAATAACCCACAATAATAGCCACTTTAGCATTCACTAAAAAGTCTTGATTGACATCGCGATCAAATTTAAATTCCATTATTTTCCTTGTTTTTGAGTGTCAACGTATTCAACCACTTCCAAGCCAAAACCTTTAAGGCCGTGTAGTTTTCTAGGACTGCCTAGGATTTTCATTTTCTTTACACCAAGATCTGACAAGATTTGTGCACCAACACCGTAAGTTTTAATATCATCACCACCCGCATCTCTAACGGTAGAATCAATATTTTGCAGGATGGATTTGTCGGTTTGCTTCCTTAATAATAAGAACACGCCAGACTCTGATTTGGCAATATGCTTTAATGCTGAATCCACATTAAAACCAATTGAGCTCTCTTGTAACACATCTCTAAACGTGTCTTCCATATGCACACGTACATAAGTAGTACTGTCATTGGTAATCTCACCCTTAACCAGTGCTAGGTGTGTTTCATTATGAATACTGTCAAGGAATGAAACTAATCTGAAAGTTGCATGCTCGGTTTTTGAATTCACGCTCATTAATGCGCTCAATGGTTTTTTCATTTTCAACACGATAAGAAATTAGATCTTCAATCGTACCCCATCTAATATTGTGCTTTTTGGCAAAAATTTCTAAATCATCACGGCGCGCCATGGTGCCATCTTCATTGAGGATCTCTACAATCACGGATGCTGGCTCGTAACCTGCTAGACGTGCGAGATCACAACCAGCTTCAGTATGCCCAGCACGAATCAGTACACCACCTGGTTGCGCCATCAAAGGGAAAATGTGGCCGGGCTGTACGATATCAGCAGGCTTGGCATTTGGTGCTACTGCGTCCAAAACCGTCTTAGCTCTGTCTGCTGCAGAAATACCCGTTGTCACTCCTTCTACAGCTTCAATCGAAACGGTAAAGTTAGTACCATTGGCATCATTATTCTGCGCTACCATAAGTGGTAAATCCAGTTGTTTACAGCGCTCCTGTGTAAGGGTTAAGCAAATCAAACCACGGCCATGTGTCGCCATAAAGTTAATGTCTTCTTTGGTGCAGGTTGCCGCTGGAATAATCAGATCGCCTTCGTTTTCACGATCTTCATCATCCATCAAGATAATCATCTTACCTTGTTTGTAGTCTTCTAAAATTTCTTCAATAGTCGCTTTCATTATGGTTTATTTGCATTTAATAATTGCTCAAGATGACGTGCAATCATATCAACTTCTAGATTAATTTTACTACCCACGCTCAGTTTTCCTAAGGTTGTTGCCGTTAATGTGTGTGGCACAATATTGACATCAAACACATTGCTCTCAATACTATTTACTGTCAAACTTACACCATTAAGGGTGATTGAACCTTTTCTAGCGATGTATTTTACCAAATTCTGCGGGGCACTAATTTTAAAACGCGTTGAGTCGCCCTCAACCGATTTATCAACAACCTCTCCTTGTCCATCCACGTGACCACTAACCAAATGACCATCAATGCCTTGATTAAGTCTCAAAGCTTTTTCAAGATTAACATCATCGCCAACAGACAAATCACCAAAAATAGAGCAATCTAGCGTTTCTTGTGAAAGATCAGCTTTGAAACTGTTGTCACTAATTTCAATTGCAGTTAGACACGCCCCATTCACTGCAATGCTATCGCCGATTGCAACCTTTGAAAAATCAAGCTCGCTTGAGGTGAAACGAAACACCGCGCCTTTGGCGTGTGTGTCTTTGGTTTTGATTTGACCGATGGCTTGAATGATGCCTGTAAACATACGATATACCAATAATAAAGTGTGCTGATTTTACCTACTTGTCGAGTTTGATTAACTCTTTGTTATCAAAGCAATAACAAAAACTAGCTCCTAGCAGCACAATGATCCAAGCAAAATAAACCCACAGCATTACCAACATAAGAATGGACAAGGTACCGTAAATCAACTCATATATGGGAAAATATTGAATGTAGGAAAACATAGCATATTTGATGATCTCCAGCAATACAGCAGCAATAATGCCTGCTTTAAGTGCACTAATAAAACGAACTTTTTCCAAGGGAACTGAATAATAAAGCACAGCAAATCCGAGACCAGACAGTGCAAACGGAGTAAGAATAGGTGCATATTCCATCACTGGTAAACCATTAAACAACTCAGATGCCATGGCGTAGGAGCTAAAAAATAACGAAGCACCCACTAGAATTGGACCTAAAAATAAAACAAATAAATAGGAAACCAGTCCTTCCATCCAATGCCTATGATGGTGTTTGTGCCAAGTAAGATTGATACGCTTGTCAATTTCGTAGAGTAGCAACATTACCGCAAACACTAAAAAAACAGAAGTTAGGCCTTTAATAGCTTGAGCTTGAGCAATAAATTGCTGAATGTATTCCTTTGCTATGCCTACGTTTTGAGGCAGTAACTGAGTGAATAAAAATTGTTCTAAGTGTTGTTGAAAATCAGAAAAATAAGGAGAAAGAGAGAAAACACTCAAACCAAGTGCCAAACCAGGTACAACAGCAAACAAGGTGTCGAATGACAGTATGGCAGCGGAATCAAAGCCTTGGCGCTTAACAAACCTTTTCAATACTGCTGTAATCATTTTAGATTTTTATCATCCTTGTGATTTTAAATAATCCTCATAGTTACCAGAATAGTAATGCATGCCATCTTCTTTAAGCTCTACCACTTTGGTAGACAACGATGAAACAAACTCTCTATCGTGACTCACAAAGATAAGTGTACCCTCATAATTATCCAGTGCAAGGTTAAGTGCTTCGATTGATTCCATATCCAAGTGGTTGGTTGGTTCATCCATCACCAAAATATTTGGCTTTTGCAGCATTAACTTGCCGAATAGCATTCTGCCCTTTTCACCACCAGAAAGTGATTTAACACTCTTAATAATGTCGTTCTTACCAAACAGCATCTTACCGAGAACGCCACGCATGGCTTGAATATCATCTTTCTCGCTTTTGAATTGACTCATCCAATCTAGTACGGTCATGTCCTGCTCAAAATCAGCACTGTGATCCTGTGCATAATAGCCAATATTTGAATTCTCACTCCATTTAATTTTGCCTTTGTCCGCCTCAATTTCACCGACCAAAGTACGTAGTAAAGTGGTTTTTCCAATACCGTTTTGACCAATGATGGCCACGCGCTCACCAACTTCAAACAAAAATTCAATGTCTTTAAGTACGTGAAGGTTATCAAAGCTTTTGTTGAGCCCTGAAACTTCTAATACGTTTCTGTGGAGTTTGTTTGCTTGATTAAAGATAATGTAAGGGCTCACTCTTGAAGAAGGCTTAATGTCATTAAGCTCAATTTTTTCAAGTTGTTTTTGGCGAGACGTTGCCTGCTTAGACTTAGAAGCATTGGCCGAGAAACGCGATACAAAGTGTTTAAGCTCTTTAATCTTCGCCTCTTTTTTAGCGTTGTCCGTTTGCATTTTTTCTTGAATAGCCGTTGAAGCAATCATGAACTGATCGTAATTACCTGGGAAGGTATTGAGTGCACCGTAGTCTAAATCAGACATATGAGTACAAACACCGTTTAAAAAGTGTCTGTCGTGAGAGATAATAACCATTGTAGCTTTACGCTCGTTCAACACCCCTTCTAACCATCGAATTGAATTAATGTCCAAATTATTGGTTGGCTCATCCAATAACAAAATTTCAGGGTTAGAAAATAGCGCTTGTGCTAATAGTACACGAAGCTTCCAACCTGGTGCAATCTCACTCATTAGGCCATAATGTTGGTCTTCAGGAATGTCTAAGCCTAATAATAATTCACTGGCTGAAGATTCAGCCATGTAACCGTCCATCTCGGCAAATTCCATTTCCAGTTCCCCAACCTTAATACCATCCTTATCGCTCATTTCTGGCAAAGCGTAAATACGATCTCTTTCTTTTTTAATTTCCCACAGTTCTCTATGACCCATAATCACCGTATCAACCACACGAAAGGCTTCAAAAGCAAATTGATCTTGATGAAGAATGCCTAAGCGTTCACCATCAGTAATACTCACTGTGCCACCAGAAGGCTTTAACTCGCTGGTTAAAATCTTCATAAAGGTTGATTTACCACAGCCATTTGCGCCAATCAATCCATAGCGATTACCGCCTTGGAATTTAATGGAAATGTTTTCAAACAAAGGTTTTTCACCAAATTGCATGGTGATATTGGCAGTAGAAATCATGAGAAGCTCGCTGTTTTACAAAATGAAACATTATCCCATAAAGCTCAACTTATGTACAAAAGTATATCTAGATAAACCAATGGTATTTGAGTATAAAATACAAATTTTACTTAACTAAAATCACCAATGAAAACCGGTCAATCACCCGATAAAAATTTATTAACGGTTATTCTGGTTTTAATTACATTCGGATGGATTATGTCTTTCTCGGCTTCGCTTGGAAGTCAAGAGGTCTATTGGTACTTTTTTAAACAAACTTTTTTCATTGTACTTGGACTCGGCGCCGGTCTTTGGGTATTAAAAAAACCCATTTCTTTTTTTAAAGACATCTCACCATTTTTTTACGGCGTCACATTGATTTTATTAATTTTAGTTTTTGTGCCTATTATTGGGCACAGCGCAGGCGGTGCCACGCGCTGGATTAATTTTGTGCTTTTTAAATTTCAACCTTCTGAAATGATGAAACTGGCCATGATTTTGTTCATGGCAGGTTTTTTAATCAGGCAAAAAGAAGACATTCGAAAGCCTTGGTCAGGGCTATTAAAAACCTTGGTTATTGTTGCCATACCAAGTATTTTATTACTATTTGAAACCGATTTAGGCGCAACCATTATCATTGCATCGACCGCCCTTATTATGCTATTCGCAGCTGGCGTCTATCTCACGCAGTTGGCCATTATAGGCAGTGGATTAATTAGTTTAACGGGTATCGGCCTCTATATTGACGGCTTATATGGTGGCATAAGGTGGCAGCGACTAACTGAATTTTGGCAGACTGAGTTATGGTTTAACAATAGCACTAAAGTTGATCAAACCAAACAAGCATTAATCGGCATTGCCAGAGGCGATTGGACAGGTACAGGGTTAGGTGCTGGCCTTCAAAAATACATTAAACTTTCAGAAGCACACACCGATATGATTTTTTCAATTATTGGTGAAGAATTAGGCATTATTGGCATGTTGTTTGTTTTGTCTTCTTTCGCTTACATTCTTGGAAAAGGTTTTAACATTGCTAAAGAATCTTTAAAAAATGGCCGAAAATACTCCTCGTACGTTGCTTTTGGAATTTGCACCTGGTTTTCCATGCAAATCAGTGTTAATATCGCCATGAATCTTGGGTTAATACCAATTAAAGGCTTTACTCTACCCTTAATTAGCTATGGCGGAAGTAGTATGGTTTTTACCATTATTGCGCTCGCCCTATTACTTAGAATCGACATGGAGAATAGAGCAGGATATGACAAACAAAAACACTTTGTCTGACACGACTAAAAAAATATTAATTATGGCTGGTGGTACCGGTGGGCATATATTTCCAGCCTTAGCCATTGCTAAAGAGCTTGATCAACACTCTGTTAATATTAAATGGTTAGGATCAAAACGCGGTATGGAAAATACATTAGTACCTAAGCACAATATTCCATTACACACAGTCAGTGCCGTGGGTTTGCGTGGTAAAAATAGGTTGGCACTAATCAAAGCACCTTTTTTATTAAGCCTCGCTTTTATCCAAACAGTACGTGTGTTTGCTAAGGTAGACCCTAGTGTTGTACTTGGTATGGGTGGCTTTGCTTCAGGCATTGGTGGCTTGGTGGCTTGGCTGTTGCGTGTGCCATTAGTCATTCACGAGCAAAATTCTATTCCCGGCACCACTAACAAGCTTTTATCAAAGATTGCCACACAGACTTTTCAAGCGTTTGATGATACTTTTGAGCAATCAACTGAGGTTTTCACTTCTGGCAACCCGGTATTGTTTAAACCTAAAAAGAAAAGTGCTAACAATAAAAAACTCAACCTATTAATCGTTGGTGGTAGTTTAGGCGCAAAACCTATTAATGATATTGTTACTAGACTCAATATTGATATCAATATTTGGCATCAAACTGGTAAACAGCACCTAGATAGTGTTAAAGCCCAATACAACAATAAAAATGTAAAAGTAGTGGCATTTATTGATGATATGGCAAAAGCTTACGCCTGGGCAGATATCGTGCTTTGTCGCGCAGGCGCGATGACAATTTCAGAGCTGATGCTTTCAGCCACGCCCAGTATTTTGATTCCACTACCTCATGCGATTGACAATCATCAATTTTATAATGCCAAAATCCTTTCCAATCATAACGCTGGCATTTTGATTGAGCAAAAAGATTTAAGCCTTAAACTGCTTGAAAAAACACTGTTGGATATTGATGATACGCAGATTCAAAAAATGTCTGACAACGCAAAGCAGTTAGCTAAACCAGAAGCGGCAAAGATAATTAGTGACTACTTGCTTGAGATTGGTTAATACCTAATCTAGTAAATAATGCTTGATCAGTATTGGTGTCTGGATTATCCGTTGTTAACAACTGTTCACCATAAAAAATAGAATTAGCGCCTGCAAAGAAACATAGTGCTTGCATCGCCTCGCCCATTTCAGTACGGCCTGCTGATAAACGCACCACCGATTTTGGCATCATAATACGCGCTACGGCAATGGTGCGAACAAACTCGCTTTCCGTTGGTGGTGCAACTTTCTCAAATGGTGTGCCAGGAATTGGCACCAAAAGATTGAGTGGCACACTGTCAGGGTGCGCCTCTAAATTAGATAAAGATCTGAGCATAGAAGCACGATCAGTTTGCTCTTCACCCAAACCTAAGATACCACCGCTACATACATTGATGTCGGCGTTTTGGACTGATTCTAAAGTATCGAGACGATCTTGAAAATTACGGGTAGTAATAACATTGCTATAGTTTTCTTCTGAAGTGTCGAGATTATGGTTGTAATAGTCCAAACCCGCTTCTTTTAAAGTAAAGGCCTGCTCTTGAGTTAGCATGCCTAGTGTTACACAAGTTTCCATGCCCATGGCTTTAACGCCTTGAATCATCGGGATAACCTTATCAAGACTTTTGTCGGTAGGATTACGCCAAGCAGCACCCATACAAAAACGTGTAGCGCCTTTATCTTTAGCTTCTTTGGCTTGCTCAAGTACCAAATCAACTTCCATCAATTTCTCACGTTCAAGACCGGTGTCATACTTAGAGCTTTGTGAGCAATAAGAACAATCTTCTGGGCAGGCGCCAGTTTTAATATTCAGTAACGAGCTTACCTGAACCTGGTTCGGATCAAAATTTTCTCTGTGAATCGTATGCGCTTGAAATAACAAGTCATTAAAAGGTAATGCAAATAAAGCCTCAACCTCTGCAAGAGTCCAATTGTTTCTTAGTACTGTCATAATCATTAATATAATATTTTGTTAGCCATTTTACGCTTCAGACATAAAAAAAGCCGTGCATTTGCACGGCCTTTTTATGAATCGAAATTAAATATTACAAGCTGTAATACATTTCATATTCAACTGGGTGAGTTGCACAACGAAGCGCAGTAACCTCTTCCATCTTAAGATCAATGTATGAGTCAATCATATCATCTGTAAACACACCGCCTGCAGTCAAGAAGTCACGATCTGCATCTAGAGCCTCTAACGCTTGATCAAGTGAAGATGCTACTGTAGGGATCTTTGCCTTGTCAGCTTCAGACAATTCATATAAATCTTCTGTCGCAGGTTTACCTGGATCGATCTTGTTCTTAATACCATCAAGGCCGGCCATTAACATTGCAGAAAACGCTAAGTAAGGGTTTGCTGTTGGATCTGGGAAACGCACTTCAATACGCGTGCCTTTAGGGTTCGCAACAAAAGGAATACGAATCGCAGCTGAACGGTTTTTAGCAGAGTATTGTAAAATCTCTGGTGCTTCAAAACCTGGTACTAAACGCTTGTATGAGTTAGTTGATGCATTACAGAATGCATTTAACGCTCTAGCATGCTTAATAATACCACCGACGTAATGTAGCGCCATTTCACTTAAGTTACCGTAAGCGCCTTTTTCATAGAATAAGTTTACACCGCCTTTAGCCATTGACTGGTGAACGTGCATACCATTACCATTATCACCAACGATTGGCTTAGGCATAAATGTTGCAGTCTTACCGTATACATGCGCTACGTTTTGAACACAGTACTTTAAGATTTGAGTTTCGTCTGCTTTTTTAACTAAGGTGTTAAACAATGCACCGATTTCGTTTTGACCTGCAGTACCTACTTCGTGGTGATGTACTTCAGTGGTCACGCCCATCTCTTCGATAGCTAAACACATCTGTGCACGTAAATCCATCATTGAGTCAACGGGTGGTACTGGGAAGTAACCGCCTTTAACGCCTGGACGGTGACCTGTATTGCCGCCATCAAAATCACTACCACTTTCCCAAGCTGCTTCCTCAGAATGTACTGAGTAGCTACATGAGCCCATTGTATTGTCAAATTTAACTGAATCAAATACAAAAAATTCCGGCTCGTTACCGAAATAAGCAACATCAGCAACACCTGAATCTTGCATGTACTTTTCAGCACGCTTTGCAATTGAACGGGGATCTTTTTCATAGCCTTTCATATCTTCCGGCTCGATAATATCACAACGAACAATTAGTGTAGACTCTTCAGTGAATGGGTCCATAACGCAGGCACCTAAGTCTGGCTGTAGAATCATATCTGATTCATTAATATCTTTCCAACCGGCGATTGAAGAACCGTCAAACATTTGGCCTTCTTCAAATTTATCAGCATCAACTTGGTGGGCTGGCACACTTACGTGTTGCTCCTTACCTTTAGTATCAGTAAAACGGAAATCAACGAACTTAACTTCGTTGTCCTTCATCATCTTCATTACATCTTTAGCAGACATACTTTCTCCTATTTTTAACTATTTAATTTGATGACAGTCATTGTCAAACAGCCTGCGCCATTGCAAGCAAAATTCTTGTTGGTTTTATTGTTATATTATGAAAAACTGTTATTTACAATAAAAACAGCGACTTATTCTACCCTAATTTCTCTACCAGAAGAATAATCTCATTGGATTTTTCTTCTATATTAACCACCTTATGTCCATGAACTTTGCACCAAGCAGGTATATCATGTAGCACACCAGGGTCGGTGGCTAGCATTTCGATCAAATCACCTTTATCAACAGTATCAATCATCTCACCCAGGCGAATTACCGGCATTGGGCAAAGCAATCGTTTGGCGTCAATAGTGTACTTCATACAGGCTATTTGAGGCCTAGCCAATCTTGAGGCTGAATATAGCGCTCGTACAATCTAGCTTCCTCGCTACCCTCTTCAGGTTCGTACTGATACTCCCAACGCACTAACGGTGGCAATGACATAAGAATGGATTCGGTGCGACCGCCGGTTTGTAAACCAAACAACGTACCACGGTCATACACTAGGTTAAATTCCACGTAGCGACCACGGCGATACAGCTGAAACTGTCTTTCACGTTCACCATACGACGTGTCTTTACGCTTCTGCACAATCGGTCGATAAGCTTTAATGTAACCATTTCCAACACTTTGCATAAAAGCAAAACACTCATCAAACCCACCTTCATTTAAATCATCAAAAAACAACCCACCAATACCACGTTGTTCGTCACGATGCTTCAGGTAAAAATAATCATCACACCATTTTTTATATTTTGCATACACATCTTTACCAAACGGATCACAAGCCTCTTTAGCTGTTTGATGCCACAAAATAGCATCTTCATCAAAGCCGTAATACGGGGTTAAATCAAAGCCGCCACCAAACCACCAAATCGGATCTTCGCCTTCTTTTTCTGCGATAAAAAATCGAACGTTCGCATGTGAAGTTGGCGCGTAAGGGTTGTGCGGATGAATCACCAAAGACACACCCAATGCCGTAAAACTCCGTCCTGCTAATTCAGGCCTAAGCGCCGTGGCTGAGGCCGGCATATTATCGCCACGCACAAGAGAGAAGTTAACGCCTGCTTGTTCAAACACTGCACCATTCATCAGTACTCGTGTCAAACCACCACCAGCACCATTCTCTTTTTCCCAGTTGTCTTTAATAAAACTAGCCTCACCATCAACGACTTCTAACTGAGTACAGATATTTTCTTGCAGGTTTAATAAGTAAGTTTTAACTTGATCAATCATCTAAGACTCTCTCCCGTTTCTAAATTAATAATTCGTGATGGCGAGTTATTATAGTTTTTCGGGGCAATCATAAAGTCCAATTCTCCTTTAAAAAACACATTTAAATTCAGCACGCTAGTGGCGCTGTGTTTTCCAGTCGTATTGGCGCTGCTTGAAACCAGTGCACTGTTGGTAGCCTTGCACAACTCTGCAATCAAGGTGTTATCAGTTAGTCTAATCGCCACCGTGCTAAACTCACCCATCAATAGTTTAGATATTTTTGAGCTTGCCTTTAGTAAATAAGTGGTGGGTACATCGGTATTTTTAATCGATTTTAATTGCGACACATACGCCACATAATCTTCAAGATAACGCGCATCACTCGCCAGTAGAATTAACCCTTTAGCGGCAGATCTTTGCTTGATTTTTAGCAATCGATGCATTGAATGCTCAAACCTTGGCAAACAACTCAAGCCTTGAATGGTATCGGTAGGATGGCTAATCACCCCACCTGCTTTTAAATACTCAGAAGCCAGTCTAGTTTTAAAATTCATGATGATTTTTTTGCTCTTGGGTGACATTTATCGTACACCTTGGACAGCTCCAAAAAATCAAGGTGCGTATACACTTGAGTTGACTTAATACTCTTATGGCCTAAAAATTCTTGTACTGAACGCAGATCATGGCTCGATTGCAAAAAATGCGTGGCTGCCGCGTGGCGCAACATGTGCGGATGAACGTTCACCTTAATACCAACGGACAGCGCCCTATCTTTAATGATATTTTGCACAGTTCTTGTGCTAATTCGCTCTTGCTTATTATTAACAAACAAAGCCTTACTAACATGACTTGTCTTTTGCAAATAACGATCAATCGATTTTTGCGCCGATTCACCCAACGGCGTGTAGCGTACTTTCGAGCCTTTACCCATCACTCGTAAAAACCCTTGGCTTGCATCCACATCATCAATATCCAGCCCAACTAATTCTGACACTCTTAACCCACAAGAGTAAAGCACTTCCACCATTGCGGAGTCTCTTAGCTCTGAGAATGCACTTGATTTGGGTGTTAACATTTGTACAAGCCTCTCATAATCCAGTGTTTTGGGTAGATTTTTTGCAATCTTAGGCGTTTGCAAACCTCTGGCGCAATTACCCTCAAGCAAGCCTTGATTGACCAAATAAGATAAAAACCCTCTAATCGAAGATAAATGCCGTCTAATAGTACGACCACTAATGTTTTTATGGCGCATTGTCATTACAAATAGATTTAGGTGCTCACTGTTCAAACTCACCCAACCAACCACGCTTTGCGATTGAGCAAAAGCGAGTAATTTTTGCAAATCTCGTGCATACGCTTGCTGAGTATTCAGCGCGTATCCGCGCTCAACTTTTAAATACAAAACAAACTGATTAATTTGTTTTTGCATTTTTAGTTGATTTTTTTTACTTTGCCCATATCAATGTATTTTACGTCAAACAATAAGGACAATATAAATGACTGCAAAGAGCGCAAAGACAAAAAGCACCAAAAAAACACATGCTTTCCAAACCGAGGTCTCACAACTTCTACATTTAATGATTCATTCTTTGTATTCCAACAAAGAAATATTCCTAAGAGAGCTTATCTCAAACGCCTCTGACGCTATTGATAAGCTTAAGTTTGAATCCCTATCTAACGACAAACTAGTCGAAGGTAAAGAGGAATTACAAATCCACGTATCTGCTGATAAAGACGCCGGCACCGTCACCATTAGTGACAACGGCATCGGCATGACACAAGACGAAGTCATGGAAAACATTGGTACCATTGCAAATTCAGGTACACAAAAATTCTTAAAAAACCTAGACGAGAAACAAGCTCAAGACTCTAATCTAATTGGTCAGTTTGGTGTTGGTTTCTACTCTGCCTTTATTGTTGCCGATGAAGTAACTCTAAGCACCAGAAAAGCAGGTGATGCTAAAACTAAAGGCACGGTTTGGTCATCAAAAGGCAAAGGTGAGTATTCATTAGAAACCACCAAAGTAGAGGATTTTGGTACCACAATCACGCTTCACATCAAAAAAGAAGAAAAAGAATTCTTAGACGACTATCGCTTACGTTCAATCATTTCAAAATACTCTGATCACATCACCATTCCAATCATGATGATCAAACCATCAGAAGACGATAAAGAAATTGAATACGAAAGTGTTAATAAAGCCAATGCATTTTGGACACAAGACAAAAAAAGCCTAAAACAAGAAGACTACGATGAATTCTACAAATCATTAACTTACGATTTCGAAGGCCCACTAACGCAGCTACACAATAAAGTTGAGGGTAAATTAGACTACACCTCTTTATTATTCATTCCTAAAAAAGCCCCGTTCGACATGTGGGAGCCAAAGCGCAAAGGCGGTATTAAGCTTTACGCTAAGCGCGTGTTCATCATGGAAGACAACGAAGAGCTTATGCCTTTGTACCTACGTTTCATCAAAGGTGTGATTGATACGGCTGATTTGTCACTTAACGTTTCTCGTGAAATCCTGCAAAGCAACAAAGTGGTTGATGCTATTCGAAAAGCTTCGGTTAGTAGAGTTTTAAAAGAATTAGAAAAAATGGCTAAAAACAAGCCAGAAAAATACGCTGAATTTTGGAAAGAATTTGGTATGGTAATGAAAGAAGGCGTGGTTGAAGACTCTTCCAATAAAGACAAAATTGCTTCTTTGTTGCGTTTCACCACCACTAAATCAGACGGCGAAGATCAAACCGTGTCACTAGCGGATTACATCGAGCGCATGGGTAAAGATCAAAAAGATATCTACTACGTTACCGCTGAAACTTACGCTGCTGCTAAAGGCTCTCCTCATTTAGAAATCTTCAAGCAAAAAGACATCGAAGTACTGCTTCTGTCTGACCGCGTTGACGAGTGGATGGTTAATAACTTTAACGAGTTTGAAGGCAAAAACCTTAAATCAATCGCCAAAGGTGATTTAGAAGGTTTGGACTCTAAGGCAGAAAAGAAAGAAAAAGAAAAAGCCGCCAAAGGCTTTAAAAAGACCCTTAAAGAAATGCAAAAAATTCTCGACTCTCAAGTTAAAGAAGTTAAAGTGTCATCTCGCCTTAGCGAGTCCCCTTCTTGTTTGGTAGCCGATGAAAATGAAATGGGCGGAAATATGGAAAGAATCATGGCTTCACTGGGTCAAGACGTACCTGAAACCAAGCCAATTCTTGAAATCAACCCAACTCATCCACTGGTTGAAAAACTCAAAACCAAAGTTGATGAAGACATTGTAAGAGTATTATTTGATCAAGCAGTTCTAGCAGAAGGCGGGCAACTCAAAGACCCTGCTGAATTTGTTAAGCGCATGAATAAGCTTATTAAATAATAACAGTTAAGCAATAAAACTAAAAGCTCGATTTTTCGGGCTTTTTTAATGTATTTTCATTATTTCCTAAGGCGAATCAATAAAACCTTCAAAACAAGTGATTTTAGGGTTTAAATCAGCCGTTTAAAGGTGTTTTAGACTGGTTTTATCACTCATTTCAATAATTTGCTATTTTTTAAAGGGCCTGATATTTCTTAAAATTCCTCTAAATATTGCCACCTCTTCTTTTTCAGGCTCAGAACGTCCAAAAAATCGACGTAATCGGCGCATCAGCAACTCTTTAGGGCGCTTATCTTCAAAGTATTCAATGTATTCTAGCACTTGAGTAAGATGGGCGTAGAAGCCTTCCAACTCATCAAAACTAGCAAGCTCATTACTGCTTTTTTCAAATTCTGTCGTGGTATTAGAAATGTAGTTTTGATAAGCAAACACTTGAATAGCAGAGGCAACATTTAGTGAGAAATAATTAGGGTTGCCAGGAATGGTCATGAGTATTTGACACAGGTCTAACTCCTCGTTGGTAAGGCCGTATTTTTCTGTACCAAACACCACTGACACTTCTTGGCCTTCAGTGGTAGTGGCCTGTTGGATCTCACTACATGCACCAACGACATCCATTTGTTTCCATTTAATATTACGCTGACGAGCACTAGCACCAATCACTAAATGTGACCCTTGTAGCGCTTCTTCAAGCGTTTCACAAACCACAGCATTGGCCAACAAATCATCTGCACCGCTAGCACGTGCCGTAGCTACTGCCGATGGATAGCCTTTTGGATTCACCAAATACAGCTTTGATAAGTTCATATTTTTCATCGCTCGAGCAGCCGCGCCGATGTTGCCTGGTTCGGTGGTATTAACCATAACCACTCTCACGCTATCAAAGGTATAATTTGTGTCTTTTTGCATTTGTCTATTTAACTATGAACCCTACGCTTAATATTGCTGTTAAAGCCGCCCGAAAAGCTGGTGACATCATTCTTAGATACCACAATCAAATCGACCTTTTAACGATTGAAAACAAGGCTGCTAATGACTTTGTTTCAGAAGTTGATAAAGCGGCTGAAGACGCCATTATAGACGAGTTGAAATATGCCTTTCCCGATCATTCTATCTTGGGTGAAGAAAACGGTGAGATTGTAGGTAAAGACAAGCGTTTTGTTTGGATTCTTGATCCTTTAGATGGTACCACTAATTATCTTCATGGTTTTCCACAATATGCAGTATCGATTGCTCTGTATGAAAATGATGAGCCTACTCACGCCGTGGTGTACGACCCATTTAAAGAAGAGATGTTTACCGCATCAAAAGGTGAAGGCGCTTATTTAAACGAACAAAGAATTCGCGTGACTAACACTCAAGGGTTTAAAGATACACTGATTGGCACAGGATTCCCATTCAAAGAGCCACAGCACTTAGATGCTTATTTAGCCATGTTTAAAGCCATTCACCCAAAGGTTGCAGGCATTCGTCGCGCTGGATCTGCTGCGCTTGATTTGGCTTATTTAGCCGCTGGAAGAATGGATGGGTTTTGGGAGATTAAACTCAACATTTGGGACATTGCTGCTGGTGTGCTTTTGGTTAAAGAAGCCGGTGGCTTTGTGGGTGATTTTTCAGGGCGTGGGAAATACCTAGAAACTGGCAATGTTGTAGCTGGTAATGAAAAAGTTTTTAAAGAAATTCTAAAGACCATCCACCCGCATTTAACTTCGGATTTACAACGCTAGCCTTCTAGAGTTAATTGCTCACCATTTAGGCTTTTTGCCTGCTTGCCCATTAAATACACAATCGCTGGAGATATACTCTCTGGTGTTGGATTGTTTTCTGCATTTTCAGCAGGATAGGCCGTTTGTCGCATTTTGGTACGCATACGTTTCGGATCGATAGAATTGACTTTAATGTTGGTTTTTTCTAGCTCTTCGCTCAAAGTTTTGCTTAGGCCTTCAATGGCAAACTTACTCACGCCATAAGCACCCCAATAAGCTCTGGCACTACGCCCTACTGAGGAAGATAAAAACAATACACGTGCATCGCTAGATTTATTTAAAACCGGAATTAAGAATTGTGTAAGCATAAACACTGCGTTGACATTAATCTGCATGGTGGAATACCAAAGTTTAATGTCGTATTGCTCAATCGGCATCATGGTACCAATAATGCCGGCATTATGAATCAGGCCATCAAGCTGATCAAACTGCTCAAGAATATTTGCTTGCAGCTGTTCATAATGCTCGGGCGTTGCCCCTTCTAAATCGAGCGGATACAGTACGGGCTCTTGATAGCCTAAATCAGTTACTTCGTCATAAACGCTTTCCAATGAGCCAAGATCACGCCCAAGCATAATTACAGTTGCGCCTGCTTTGGCTAAATCAAGCGTCATCGCCCTGCCAAAGCCACGATTGGCGCCGGTTACTAAAATCACTTTGGCTGTCAATTCGCCTTTAGTAACCTGGTAATCAGTTGAAATGTTCATTTAAGTTTGTTAGCATTATCAAGCTCAATTGATGTTATGGATTCAATATCTTTAAGCTTTCTGTTCATAACATTAGTTCTAGTGATTTGTAATTCTT
>AJXC01001879.1_pt1 | contig 38000 bp, 45 predicted proteins | sample 404948 | NCBI WGS metagenome assembly AJXC01 (sample SAMN02954314, study PRJNA77837) | marine metagenome | biome: aquatic; feature: Guaymas Basin Hydrothermal Plumes; material: sea water; isolation source: Guaymas Basin Hydrothermal Plumes and Background water depths 1600, 1775... ... | reverse complement strand
TAAGAACGCGTATTATCGATATATTTGGCAATAATGTCAATAGCCAGAAGCATAATATTGCTAAAATCAATAAGTATGAAACCCTTAAAATTGCACTGACTGGCGGTATTGCTTAGCGGAAAAATCAAGCGTCATTCAAATATTCAAAAAAAATGCAATCGCTATTATTGATCTTGATGTGATTGCGCGCGCGGTAGTTGAGCCTAAGTCTCAAGCTCTGAGTGAATTGGCTGCACACTTTGGCAGCAGCATTCTTAACGATGATCAAAGTCTTGATCGAGAGGCGTTACGCCAGCAACTATTTGACAATAAGGAAAATCAACAAATCATTGAGAAAATCTTACATCCAAAAATATTGGAAAAAATGCAAACCGACATTGAAAAACTCAATGCCCCTCTGGTTATTGTTGAAGTGCCTTTATTAGTGGAACAAAATTTGTCAAATTTGTTCGATCGCGCTATTGTGGTGGATTGTAGTGAGAAAAATCAGCTAAAAAGGCTATTAAAGCGTGAAAACATGAATGAAAAACTCGCTAAAAGCATGATTTCAACACAAGCGAGCCGAGAACAACGCCTAGCTTTAAGTGAAAAATTACCCACCGATGTGATTGAAAATAATTCGGAAATTTTTGAAATGGAGCAAAGAGCGCAAGATTTAGCGCAAAAACTACTTAATTTGTAATCGCTTTACCGCTGTGCCACCGATGAGGTGTTTGGTAATGATTTCATTAATGTCATCTTCATCAATATATTGATACCAAATGTTGTCGGGATAAACCACTGCCACTGGGCCATGCTCGCATCGACCCAAACAGCGTGATTCACTCACACCAATTTTACCTTCGCCGAGTTTTCCCTCATTTCGGCATTTGTCTTTGGCATAACGATACATTGGCTTAGCGCCGAGCTGTGAACAACAAGCCTTGCCGTCTTCACGCACATTGTTACAAAAAAAGATATGGTGTGTGTAGTAACTCACGATTCAATCGCCCTCTTATAGCAATATTTTTTATCAATGCCGGTTATTTTAGCGGTCTAGTTTTTGCGGCTTTCGACGCACCCATTTCTGTGAGTAAAATTGGCAATATTTTATCCAACTGCTCCTCGCCCAAAACTTTATCATTTTTATCAATAGCCGAAATCAAAATTACAAATTCGCCTTTTTGATGGACATCGTCCGCTTGCAAATAATCAATCAATACTGGCAAAGTATCAGTTTTAATAGTTTCAAATGCTTTGGTTAATTCCTTGGCAAAGCACACAATGCGTTCATCACCTAGGATAGATTGTAGATCTTGCGCACAAGCCAAAATGCGTTTGGGCGATTCGTAAAAAATGGCGGTTTGGTCAATGTGGGCAATGGCTTGAATGGCTTTGAGTCGTGCTGATTGTTTGCTGGGTAAAAACCCAAAAAATCCAAACCGATCACTGGCAACACCCGATGTTGATAGCGCACTAATCATAGCACATGCCCCAGGAATCGGCACCACATCAACCCCTGCTTTTTTGGCCTCACTCACCAACACATAACCTGGATCACTAATCAGTGGTGTGCCAGCATCACTAATCAGCGCCATAGTTTTGCCTGCCAATAATTCATTAATCATCACAGCTGATTTTTGGGTTTCGTTGTGCTCATGAAACGCACGCATCGGCGTATTGACGTCGTAATGGCTTAGTAATCTTTTAGAATGACGGGTGTCTTCTGCCAAAATCACATCGACAGTTTTTAGTATTTCAACCGCCCTAAAGGTGATATCATCTAAATTTCCGATCGGTGTGGCGACAATATATAACGACATAATTTATGTTTAGTTTTAAACGACAAGTGGGCAATCAAGCAGAGGTCATTGCGCTTAAATACCTCTGCAAGCACGGCCTCGAACTCATTGAACAAAACTATTTAACCAAAATGGGTGAAATAGATATTATTATGCTCGATAAATCCGAACACACATTAGTTTTTGTTGAAGTTCGTTATCGACAAAATACGCAATTCGGCTCGGCAACTGATAGCATCAACCACAACAAACAAACCAAACTAATTCGCACCGCGCAGTATTACTTACAACAACATTCTAAGTATCAAGAATTTATCTGTCGGTTTGATGTTGTTGGTATTGAATCTGATTTAAAATATCCTAAAATCAATTGGATAAAAAACGCTTTCGAGGCTTAATCAATTATGAAAAAAACATTACTTTTATCAACCCTTATTCTCAGCTCAATTTTTCTGAGTGGTTGCATTGTTAGCACTGCATCAACCGTTAGTACCGTTGTTTCTGTCACTAATGAAAGGCGCACCACGGGCGAGATGATTGACGACAAAACCATTGGCCTAAGATTGTTGGCTTGGTCAACCGAAAGCTCAAAAATTAGCGATGCGCACGTTAACTTTATGTCGTTTGATAGAGTAGTACTTGCGACTGGTGAAGCGCCAAACAACGACCTTCGTAGCTACATTGTTAAACAAGTACAAGTTATCGATCCAAAAGTTAAGAGCGTTATCAATGAGATAATAGTTGGATCAAACAGCGGCTATTTAAGCCGAATAAAAGATGCGGCCATTACGACACAAGTTGAAGTTCTTTTCCAAAATCAAGAAGTCTTCCACCCAACCCATGTGAAAGTGATGACTGAAAATCAAGCGGTTTACTTGATGGGCAAGGTAACTAAACGTGAAGCTGATAAAGCGGCGACAACAGCGGCTAAAGCCAAAGGCGTGAGAAAAGTCGTTAAGCTATTTGATTATTTAAAAACCCGTCCAACGACTGAAATTGAACGTGATCGTCAAAGAGAATTAAATGACCAAAAAACCGCTGAGCTTAAAAAACAACAAGCCGAACTCGATGCCAAAAAAGCCGAGCTTAAAAAACAACTCAGAGCCTTAGGTAGTAATACTGAAGGTACGCCTTTTTAGTCTGATAATCTTCTAATAGGAGCGAATGAAAATCGATGCTGTTGCTCAATCGCACCATAGGTTTTTAAAGCCTCTAAATGTACCTTAGTGCCGTAGCCCTTATGTTGGGCAAAACCATATTCCGGATACTGTTTATCTAGCGCAATCATTTGCCGATCTCGAGTCACTTTGGCAATAATCGATGCAGCTGAAATAACCGGCTCAGACAAATCTCCTTTAATAATGGCGGTGCAGTTTTCAAGCTCTGGACAACGATTGCCATCCACCAGCACTTGGTCGTATTGAATATTTAGATTTTCAACAGCGCGCCTCATGGCCAACATGGTGGCTTGCAAAATATTGATTTCATCAATCTCTTTAGGGCTTGATTCGCCCACCGCCCATTGGCACTGCTGGGTGATTAAAGCATATAAAACTTCTCGTTTTTTTTCACTGAGTTTTTTTGAATCAGTTAGCTCTGGTAAGTCAAAATCATTTGGCAAAATAACCGCGCCAGCCACCACAGAGCCTACGAGTGGGCCACGACCTGCCTCATCAACCCCGATAATAATCAAATCTATAACGCCTTGAAACCAATATCAGTACGGTAGTAAGCACTCGACCAATCAATTTTTTTAAGTAGTGCATAGGCGTTAGTTTGTGCGTCTTTGGTATCGGCACCGAGTGCCGTTGCACACAATACCCGACCACCACTGGTAACAACCTTATCTCCATCCATCTTAGTGCCTGCATGAAAAACTTTAGCCTCATCACTGTCTGCCGGCAAGCCGATTATTTCGCCCGATGGATAAGCATCTGGATAACCATTGGCCGCCAATACCACGCCCATCGCAGAACGATCATCCCATTCAATGGTGGCTTGATTCAGCTGGCCTTTGGTGGCTAACAAACATAAATCTGCCAAATTTGATTGCAGACGCATCATGATTGGCTGGGTTTCAGGATCACCAAATCGACAGTTGTATTCTAAAACTTTAGAATTACCTTGCTGGTCAATCATTAAGCCCGCATACAAAAAACCCGTATAGGGATTACCTTCTGCTGCCATACCATCAACCGTTGGACGAATAACGCTGTCCATCACGTCTTGGAAAATCTCATCAGTGACAATCGGTGCTGGAGAATATGCACCCATGCCACCAGTATTAGGGCCTTTATCACCATTGTCACGAGCCTTATGGTCTTGTGAGGTGGCCATTGGTAAAATATTTTTACCATCGACCATGACAATAAAACTGGCTTCTTCACCGACCAAGAACTCTTCCACCACCACACGAGAGCCGGCTTCACCAAAACGGTTTCCTTCAAGCATATCATTAATAGCATCAACGGCTTCTTGCTCAGTATTGGCGATAATAACACCCTTGCCAGCTGCTAAACCATCGGCTTTAATCACAATCGGCGTGCCTTTTTCTTCAACATATTTAACCGCTAGCCCGACCTCGGTAAAGACATCATAGTAAGCAGTCGGGATGTTGTTTCGATCAAGGAAATCTTTCAAAAAGCTTTGGAGCCTTCGAGCTGTGATGCTGCTGCAGTCGGACCAAAAATAGCCAAACCTTCTGCCTGAAAGTGATCAACCACACCAATGACTAACGGCGCTTCAGGGCCAACAATAGTAAGATCAACTTGGTTGTCTTTTACAAACGTAATTAGCCCATCAATATCTTCTGAGCTAATATCAATATTGGTCAGTTTATTTTCTAACTGTGTACCAGCATTGCCCGGGGCAACAAATACTTCTTCAACTTCATCAAACTTTGCACACTGCCAAGCTAGGGCGTGCTCACGGCCGCCAGCACCAATAACCAAAACTTTCATATTTTCTACCTATACGTAGTCTTCAATAAACTCTCTAAATTTCTTGTGCGACATAATCTGCGTACCATCGCAATTAAACGACATAGAAATTGTTGAGTTAAATAAATTAATTACCGCCGAGCGTAAATAATAACCCTCTAAATTACGTAAGGCAGGAATGTGTTCAATAATATAACGCAGCTCATTTTCATCAGTAAGTTGTTTCATACTTTCGTTACGCGCATGAAATGCTCCTTGCCACTCTTCTGATAAATATTCAAACGCGTGATCGTGCTCAAGCATTTTATAATAGCGCTTAATCAATGCTTCTTTTTCATCCAGAGCAATCATGCCAAAATGATTAAAAACGTAATCTGGCACCAGTAAATCTTCAGCCAAATGCACCTCAACGTTAAATGGATCAAACACCGATGAGGTTTTAATTTCACCATTGTTAAGCCCAATCACAATACGATACACGCCCGTAGACAACAATAAAAATAGGATAACTTCTAGTAGCTCATCAATGTTTTCGTCTACCAAATTTAAAGTGCGTTCGCGATTATAGACACTATCACGTAGACTTTTATCACCCTTAACACTACGCATTAAGTTGCCATCAAAATAATAACCCACTAATGCATTCTTTTTACTTTTCCCAGTATTCATAGGCTAAATTATAGTCAATTCTTAAATGAATAATCGCTTGGGTTTAATGCTGTTGTCTTCATCTGGCTCGCCAATACCTAAAAATTGTTCATGATTGTCAAACAGCTTAATCACTTCAAACGAGCAAGGCTCGTTCGAAGTGATAGATCTACCGTATTTAATATCGATTGTTTGTTGTTCATCTAGGTAAAGGCTATCAATGTTTGGCAACATATCTTGTGTGGCAAATATTTTTTTATCTAAGACCTGATAATCATCCGTGGCTAGTGATTCTAAATCCGAAAACTTAATCGTCTGGGTTATATCAATATGTGCAAAACCGGTACGCCTAAGCTCAATCACATGTGCGCCACAACCAAGTTGTTTGCCAATATCTTCAATCAAAGTACGAATGTAAGTACCTTTAGAACACGACACCTCTAAACTTAAGATGCCATTTTCATAACCCAAATAATCAATGTTGTGAATGGTAACCGGACGTGCAGGTCTATCGATTTCAATACCTTGTCTGGCTAACTTATATAGAGGTTGTCCATCTTTTTTAAGTGCTGAGTACATCGGTGGTACTTGCTCGATATCTCCAATAAACTGATCAACAGCATTGCGAATTTCTTCATCGGCCAAGTGTTCAAAAGGTTGCGTTTTAATGACCTCACCTTCAGCATCAGCAGTATCGGTAATCTGCCCCAACTGACCACGGACAAAATAACGCTTATCATCGGCCAGCAAAAATCCTGCCACCTTAGTGGCTTGCCCTAAGCAGATTGGCAAGATACCACTGGCCAGTGGATCTAGGGCGCCAGTATGCCCAGCTTTCTTAGCAAAGAACAATCGTTTGACTTTTTGTAGGGCAGCGTTCGAGCTCAGACCGGTGTCTTTGTCAAGCAAGACGATACCGTTAATCTCTCTGCCTTTTGGATTACGCCGTGACATGGCTAGTATTTATAGTTTAGACAATAAATCTTCAATCTTAGCACCCGTATTTGGTGCGGGATCAAAGATAAACTTTAATGCTGGCGTATGGCGCAAATCTAGTGTTTTTGACAAGCGCGAACGGAAAAAACCACTGGCTTTGTTTAATAAGACTTCAACTGTTGCTTGATCAGATTCTGGTACGGTATAAAACACTTTAGCACTACTCAAATCACGACTGGACAAGACATCGGTCACACTCACTGATTGGAGCCTCGGATCTTTGGTTTCGTTTTTTAAGAGTGTCACTAACTCACGACGAATTAGCTCATTAACTCTTTCAACTCGATAAGAAGGTTGGTCTGCCATTAACTAAAGGACGTTTTATAGAGTACGTGCAGTTTCAATGCGCTCAAATACTTCGATCTGGTCGCCTGGCTGGACATCGTTATAACCCGCTACACCAATACCACATTCGGTACCTGACTTAACCTCCTTAACATCGTCTTTGAAACGTCTTAGAGATTCTAGCTCGCCTTCAAAAACAACCACACTGTCGCGCAATACACGAATTGGTGAATCTTTTCTAACCACGCCTTCTTCAACCATACAACCGGCAATATCGCCTAACTTCTGGGATTTAAATACATCTTTCACATTGGCAATACCAATAATATTTTCACTCAACGCAGGGCTTAATAAACCGCTCATGATGGCTTTTACATCATCAATTAAATTATAGATAATTGAATAGTACTCAATACGCACACCTTCGTTATCAGCAGTTCTACGCGCTACTGCATCGGCACGCACATTAAAACCAAGCACCAATGCGCCTGATGTTGCTGCTAGGTTAATGTCAGTATTGTTAATACCACCCACACCACTAGACACGACTTTAACACGCACTTCATCGGTTGATAGCTCTTCTAAGGCTTCGACCAATGCTTGCGCCGATCCTCGTACATCAGATTTCAACAACACGTTAACCGTAGAAACATCGCCTTCTTCCATTTTTTGTAAGAAGTTTTCCATTTTCGATGCTTGCTGGTTTTGCAACTCAGCTTCACGATCACGTGTTTTTCTAAAGCTAGCGACTTCACGAGCCTTACGCTCAGACTCTACTACTAATACTTCATCGCCGGCATTTGGTACGCCTGATAAACCTAATACTTCAACCGGTGTCGATGGNCCAGCTTCTTTTAATACTTTGCCCTGATCATTAACAATTTGTTTGACCTTTCCATACTCCAGGCCGGCAATCATAATATCGCCTTTTTTCAACGTGCCTGATTGTACCAAGATAGTGGTTACCTTCCCGCGCCCCTTCTCAAGACGCGCTTCTAATACTGTGCCATGCGCAGGACCTTTAACCGTGGCCGAGAGTTCTAATATTTCGGCGGTTAATGTAATTGCTTCCAATAAAGCGTCAATGCCTTCACCCGTATGGGCTGAAACCGGTACCATCATCACGTCACCACCCCAATCTTCAGCAATCACATCGTGACTTGAAAGTATTTGCTTAATTTTGTCAATGTCTACGCCTTCTTTGTCGATTTTATTAATGGCAACAATGATTGGCACTTCAGCAATTTGTGCGTGCTTAATCGATTCAATCGTTTGTGGCATTACACCATCATCTGCTGCTACAACCAAAATAACGACATCGGTTGCGTTGGCACCACGAGAACGCATTTTTGAAAATGCCGCGTGTCCTGGCGTATCGATAAAAGTAATTGCATTGCCGTTTGACTCAACTTGGTAGGCGCCAATGTGTTGAGTAATACCACCGGCTTCACCATCGGCGACTTTGGCTTTACGAATATAGTCCAGCAATGAAGTTTTTCCATGGTCAACGTGCCCCATAATGGCAACCACAGGCGGTCTAGGACTTTCATCACCATTTGGTTTTGACTTTTCAATCAACGTGTCCTCAATGGTTTCTTCCTTACTAACAACGCCTTTGTGACCCATTTCTTCAACCACCAACAGTGCAGTGTCTTGGTCAATCACATCGTTTAACGTTACCATTACACCCATGCCCATTAGTACTTTAAGCACCTCTCCGGCTTTGGTCGTCATTTTCTGTGCAAGGTCTGTTACCTTAATGTTCTCAGGGATGGCCACTTCATGAATGACCTTATCAACTGGTTTTTGAAAGCCATGTTGTGCCTGCTCTTCTTGAATCTTTTGACTCAAACGCGTTCTGTCTTTTTTCTTTAGCTTACGTTTTGTCTTATGCGCAACGTGCAACTGTTGACGTTGATTATTACCACCTGGGGCATTACGCAAACGAGTCGGTTTTTTAACTTCAGTAGGCTTGTCTTTTTTAGCAACGTCGTCCTGTGATTTTTGTTTCACTGCATCTTGTTGAGTCTTTTGCAACTGCTCTTGCTCTGTTTTCAAACGAATCACCTCTTGACGTTTAGCGTCTTGAACCGATTGTTTTTCATCTGCAGCATGGCCTGCTTCTAATGCAGCTTGTGCCTTCAAGGCTGCTTCGTTATTAGTTGGTTCAGTTGTTTGAGGTGCTATTTTTTTAACGCGTTTTTTCTTAACCTGAACTTGAACACCATCAGTATTGGCACTTGACTTAGCAGGCGCTCTACGGGATACAGTCATGCCTGATTTGTTGCTTGATCGCTTTGATAAGCTACTCATTAAGATTTTTCGTTCTTCGCCGGATATTGGAGAATCAGCTTTCTTGCCGTCAACACCAGCATTTGACAAAATTGTAATAACTTCGTCAGGAGTCTTTTTCAATAATTTAGATAGCGTTTCTACTGTATGTGCCATAATGCTTGCCTTTATCGTGTTTAATCAATAATCTGATATTTTTTTAAAGTGTGGATTAGTCAAACCACCCTTCATTTTCTCTTGCTGTCATAATCATACTTGAAGCTTTTTCTTTATCCATGTCCTGAATGTCTAACAACTCATCAATTGATAATTCTGCAAAATCATCCACCGTAGCAATTTCAGCCTCAATCAGTGCTTGAATCAAATATTCATCCATGCCTTCAATGCTCATTAGCACTTCAGACGACTCAGCGTCTCCTAATGCTTGAACCAATTGTGCGTCCGACGCACGCTCTTGTAATTCTTCAACCATCAATGTATCAAATTCTTCAATACCCTCTAAGGTATCTGCATCTGCATCTGCAACCTCATCAATACTACCAAACCCTTCTTCGATTAGTACGCCGGCTACCTCAGAATCAACGCCCAATTGTTCGGCTAATTTGGCACTAATCTTCTGGTTTTCTTCCATTTGTTTGTCGTCAGCCTCACTCACTGACATAACGTTAAGCTTCCAACCGGTTAAGCGAGAGGCTAATTTAATATTCTGACCACCACGGCCAATTGCCAACGCTAATTGATCGTCTTCAACAGCAATGTCCATCGAATTTTTATCTTCATCAACCACAATAGAACTAACCTCAGCAGGCGCCATGGCATTAATAACAAACTGCGCAGGGTCTTCGTCCCACAAAATAATATCAACACGTTCGCCGTTGAGCTCATTCGATACTGCTTGCACGCGTGATCCTCTCATACCGATACAAGAACCAATCGGATCTAGGCGTTTGTCTTTAGCTCTAACCGCTAACTTAGAACGTAAACCAGGGTCTCTACTACCACCCATAATCTCAATTACACCTTCGGAAATTTCAGGTACTTCCATCTCAAAAAGGTTTGTCATCATTTCAGGCACTGTACGACTGAGGAAAATTTGCGCACCACGCGGAGTTGACTTCACTTCTTTAATGTAAGCCCTTAGACGATCATTTTTACGAGTCGATTCATTAGGAATCAAGTCAAACCTAGAAATCATGCCGTCGACACCGCCCATATCAACATAAACATTGCCTCTGTCAACACGTTTTACCGTCACCATAATCACTTCGCCTACACGATTGGTGTAATCATCTACAATCACTTCTCTTTCAGCTTCACGAACTTTTTGAATGATCACTTGTTTGACAATTTGTGCTGCAATACGACCAAACTCTTCAGTCTCCATCGGCTCACGAACAAAATCGTCCACTGCCACGCCGTTCGCCTCTTTTGCATAAATGTGCAACTCTGGGTCAAACTCTGTGCCATCGTCATCAACAAAGTTTTCTCCATCCTCAACGACCATCCACTGTCTAAAGGTATTAAACTCACCGGTTTTTCTATCAATATCAACATGTGCATCGATGTTGTTGCGTTTTTTTGTTGCAACGGCTAATGCCTCTTCTAGTGCTTCCAGCACGTCTTCTTGAGAGATATTTTTCTCGTTAGAAATTGCCTCAACCATTAAAAATAATTCTTTACCTTCCACGTTTTTCTCCTAAAAATGAGCAACTAAATTTGCTTTTTCAATCATGTCAATGTCCAATGTTATTGGACCTAATTCTGTTACTAACTCAACACTATTATCGGCCTCACTAACACTACCAATAGCGCCGTTAAATTTTCTTTGTCCGTCCTTTGGTCTAAGCAACCTTAACTTAATATCATGGCCCAAAAAACGCTGATAATGACCAATGTGAAACAATGGTCGTTCTACGCCTGGCGACGAAACCTCTAAATTATACTGGTTACTAATAGGGTCCTCTACATCAAAAATAGCACTTAACTGGCGCGAAACAACTTCACAATCATCCAGCCCAATGCCATTATCCGAATCAATGTACACTCTTAAAGTACTGTGCTTCCCACTGGCAATGTAATCAATACCCACCAGTTCGTAGCCCAGATCACTAATAACTGGGTCGATTAATTCTTCAATTTTGTCAGTAATTTTTGCCACTATCTCTAATCAAATAAAACCTAATAAAAACCCCCTAAAAAGGGGGTCGTAATCTTTGGTAGCGGGGACAGGATTTGAACCTATGACCTTCGGGTTATGAGCCCGACGAGCTACCGAACTGCTCCACCCCGCACTAAAGGCGGCAATAATACGCTCTTGTGCTTAAGATGTCCAGTAAAACTTCAAGTTATTTCAAAGATTGGATTGTGATACGTGTGATACGCCGTGCACTTTAATTTCATATCCTTGTGCTAGTAAATGCTTAATGTAGAGTTTATTATAAGTAAAGAAGAAGACAATGTTTGCCAAGCCTAACGTCAAAATACACAAAGGCAGCATTAAGATTAACGACTTCCAGTCACGACGATAAATGGCAGGACAGAAAAACAAACACAACGAAGTCCATGAAAAACCCACTGGGGCGTGTTTCATCACTTTGGTTTTGGAATGTTGCAATGTGACTGTTGTATAGGCCAAAATTATTTTTACCCTCCTCAAACTGACAATATAACACGATTTTGTACAAATAACAAGACGACTCATAGGGTTGGTGGGTTCGGGTTGTTTATAATGAACGCCATGAATAAAATAAAAATTGCAGTATTAATGGACGATATTGCCAACATCAATCCAAAAAAAGACTCATCTCTAGCGATGATGTTAGAAGCCGGCCTAAGAGGTTGGGAGATTTATACTTTTGACACGACCGACCTATTTGTAGAAAAAGGCAAAGTTTTTGCTAATTGCGTACAAACCACAGTGAATGATGACACTGATCACTGGTTTGAAAAACACTCGAACACGATGATGGTATTAAACGATTTTAATGTCATACTGATGCGTAAAGATCCGCCGTTTAATATGGATTATATCTATGCAACCTACCTACTCGAACAAGCTGAAAATAATGGTGTATTGGTTGTTAATAAACCACAATCTTTAAGAGACGCTAATGAAAAACTATTTGCGCTCAATTTTCCACACTGCATGCCAGAAACACTGGTCAGTGCCAATCAAAATCAAATAAAATCTTTTATTAACACCCAACAAACTGTTGTAGTTAAGCCACTCGATGGCATGGGTGGTGCCGATATATTTAAACTGAGTGATGGTGATAATAATATTGATGAAGTGCTCGATTATCTAACCCATCAAGGGACACGTCAAATCATGGTGCAAGAATTTTTAGCTGATATTGTTAAAGGCGATAAACGCATTTTACTAATTAACGGCAAACCAATTGATTACGCCTTGGCACGCATGCCTGCCGAAGGTAGTTTTAAGGGCAATTTAGCAGCAGGTGCAACAGGTGTTGGCCAACCTTTAAGTGACAGAGATCGTTACTTATGTGAACAAATTGGCCCCACTTTAAAAGACAAAGGTTTGATGTTTGTTGGGCTTGATGTGATTGGTGATTACATTACTGAGATCAATGTCACTAGCCCCACTTGTATCCGCGAGCTTGATGCGCAATTTAACCTTAATATTGCCGGTGTGTTATTCGATGCTATTGAGCAGCAAATAAATAACGCGTAAGCACCACACCCAGCCCTGCTGCTGATAACGACAACAATACATTTAATAGAATATTAAGGCTAGCTTGCCCATAATGCCCTAAGCCAATCATTTCAATCGATTCCCACGAGAGTGTTGACATCGTGGTTAAAGAGCCTGTTAAACCAATCAACAGCATAAAGCGATAAGCCTCATGCACGGCCGCTTTTTCAAGCACAATAACCACCAGTATTCCCGCCAAAAATGATCCGATTATATTAGCGCTTAAGGTGCCGTAAGGAAAACCTCTGCCAAACACATGCGCCATCAGTTCCGTTAAATAATAACGCACACTAGCACCAATGGTTGCGCCAACACCAATGGCAATTATGGTTGAAAATGTATTCATTTTTTCTGTTTCAATGTCTTTAATTTTTCACTAATTTTAATCTCTAAACCACGATTCGTTGGTACATAATATTGCTGTTCTCCCAATTCTTCTGGAAAATACGTTTGTCCATGACTGATTGCATCGGTCTCATCATGCGCATAACGATAACCCTTACCAAAACCCTCATCGCTCATCAATTTAGTCGGTGCGTTGCACAAATGCTTTGGTACTGGCAAATCACAAGTGTCTTTAGCCTCACTCATGGCTTGATTAAAGGCTTTATAAATTGCATTTGACTTAGACGCAATGGCGCAATACACGGCCGCTTGTGCAATGGCACGATTGCCTTCTTTTTCTCCCACACGCTCAAACACATTCCAAGCATTCAGTGTAATTTCTAATGCTCTAGGATCCGCATTACCAATGTCTTCAGAAGCAATTGCAAGTAAACGCCTAGCAATGGTTTTCGGATCACATCCACTTACTAGCATTCTTGCCATCCAATACAAAGCACCATCAGGAGATGAGCCACGCACCGATTTATGAAAAGCCGAAAGCTGTTGGTAAAAGACATCACCACCTTTATCAAAAATACTAATTTTTTCTTGTAATAACTGCCCTATCGAATCTGCATCTAGTCGCTCCAACTTAGCCAAAGCGATTTGTTCAACGATATTAATCAGGCGCCGAGCATCGCCACTACTGGCATTAATAATTTGCGTCCTTGGTGCTTTACCAGTCAACGCTATGCTCTCATGTTCCAAAGCCCGGTCTAATATTTGATCCAATTCTTCTTCATTCAAAAGATTAAGGACATACACACTCAAGCGTGATAGCAATGCTCGATTAAGCTCAAACGATGGATTCTCAGTAGTGGCGCCAATAAGCGTAATTAACCCTGATTCAATGTGTGGTAAAAAACCGTCTTGCTGAGCCTTATTAAAGCGATGAATTTCATCCACGAAAAGAATGGTTTTCTTGCCAATGTTTTGAAATTTTTTAGCATTTTCAACAACAACTCTAAGCTCCTTAACACCGTCTAAAACCGCGCTTAACTGCTCAAAATGTCCGTCAACTTGGCTAGCGATAATACGCGCTAATGTGGTCTTTCCCGTGCCGGACGGACCCCATAAGACCATTGAATGCAACTGTTGATTATCAATCGCTTGCTTAAGCGGATGATTGTCATTAAGCAGGTGCGATTGTCCATAAAAATCAGTTAAATTTTGTGGTCTTAGAATTTCAGCAAGTGGTTTCATGGGTTTATTTTTACCACTTTAAAATCAAAATGTTTATTCAAAATCAACACAACCGATAAATTTAATTGCCTAGCCAGATCAACTGCCTTTTTACTGCCCATTGCCATCATTGCGGTTGCGTAAGCATCCGACAACATCGCTTGTTTATGCAATACGCTTACCGAAGCCAAGTCACTCCTAGCGGGCAACCCACTACTAGGATCCAGTATGTGCATATAAGGTTCGCCTTCCCACACAAAATAATTTCGATAATTGCCCGAAGTGGCAATGGCTTGATTATTAAGCTTGATACTAATTGGCGTACCGCCATCTGGCTGTTCGATGCCCAACGTCCATTCTTTATCGCCATTTTTACCTCGAGCAATAACCTCTCCACCTATCTCCACCAAGAAATTATTAACCCAATGCTCGCTCAACAAACGTGCCACTTGGTCAACGCCAAAACCTTTAGCAATGGCCGATAGGTTAATATAAATGTTTTTAGTTTTTTTAACCTTTCCGTTTTTGAGTTGTAGATATTGAATGCCCGACAACGGTAATAATTTACTCACTTGCGCTCGACTGGGCTTGTGATCAACTTTAACCGATCCAAAGCCCCATGCATCAATCAAACGACCAATACCCGGGTCAAAAAACCCATGAGTCTGCTGGTGCAGTTTTTGTGATTGACTTAAAACAAAAAACAATTCGCTCGACACATCGATCCACTGGTTAATGGGTTTTCGATTGAGTAAAGACAGTTCTGAATTTGGATCCCAGGTTGAAAATGTTTGATTGACTTTACTAAGTACCTGTTCAATCTGTCGTTGTGCGACACCAATTCCAATGGTTTTGATCGTATAAGTAGTGCCCATGGTCGAGCCCGTTATTACTTGTATCGACTGATCGTTACTACAAGCACTTAAAAGCACAAAGATAGGTATTAATAAAGCTCTAAGCATTATATAATTTTGACATGTTGAGACTTATTTTTTGCTTGTTATTGACGACATTTGTAAATGCAAATGATAGCATAGGCTCATCCGATGCACATAGTTTTGAAGAGTTCTTGGCTGATATTCGCACACAAGCATTTGACAAAGGCGTATCGCTCTCAACCTTAAATCAAGCCTTCAAAGGCTTAACGCCCAACCCGAAAGTTATTAAATTTGATCGAACTCAGGCCGAATTTAGCCAAAATTTCTGGCGTTATTTAGGCTCTAGAGTCAGCAAATATAGACTCGATAAGGGCACAGAAAAACTAGCAAAACACCAACAAACCCTGCAAGACAACTATAAAAAATACGGAGTACCGCCACACATTGTAGTAGCTTTTTGGGGCTTAGAGACTAACTATGGTAGCAATACCGGCAGTTTAAGTCTTGTTCGATCACTTGCTACTTTAAGTTTTGATCAACGCCGTTCAGCTTTTTTTACCGAGCAGCTACTGGCACTACTAAAACTCATCGATGAAGGTAAAATCCCGATGAATGCCAAAGGCTCGTGGGCAGGTGCGATGGGCAATGTGCAGTTCATGCCAACTAACGTTGCCGCTTACGGAATTGATGCCGATGCCGATGGCGAAATTGGATTGTGGGACAATGAGCAAGATATTTTTGCCAGTGCAGCTAATTTTTTACAAAAAATCGGCTGGCACAGGTCTGAACGCTGGGGTAGAGAAGTAAACATCCCTAAGCCCTTTGACTACCAGCTAGCTAATTTAAACACCAAAAAAACCGTCAACGAATGGCAGACATTAGGCGTGCGCACTGCCGAAGGCAAAGATTTGCCAAACTCAACTATGCAGGCTTCATTAATCTTGCCCATGGGTTATAACGGGCCAGCGTTCTTAGCCTATCGAAACTTCCGTGCTATTCTTAGATGGAATCGTTCAATTTTATACGCACTGTCTGTTGGACACTTGTCCGATCGACTCGCTGGTACACTTCAATTATTCGCCACGCCCATCAAAGAGCCTTCACTCAGTAGAGACGATATTGCACACATCCAAACAACGCTCAATCAACTAGGATTTGACACCGGCGAGCCCGATGGTATTTCTGGGCCAAAAACTCGCAACGCCACTCGTGACTACCAACGCGCCAACAACCTACCCATCGACGGTTATGTGGGCTATCAGCTACTACAACAACTGCAATGATTAAAACTTACTTAGGTTTTGATGTTGGCACTAAACGCACAGGCATTGCCATTGCTAATAGTTTGACCAATCAAGCCATTGGCATTGACGTGGTTACTCACCACAAAAATGGCTCAACCAATTGGGATGGGTTCGACCAAGTTATCAATGCACACAGTATCAATTTATTTGTAGTGGGTTTGCCACTTGACAAGGAAGGTAACGAACAAGAAATGACATTGATTGCCAAGTCGTTCGCCAGAAAGCTTGAAGAACGATATCAGGTCAAAACAAACTTGATTGATGAATATTTATCCTCAATTGACGCCAAAAACCAACTAAAATACAATCATTATCACCCTAATGCCGAGCGCTCAGATGTTGATAAACGCTCAGCACAGTTAATATTACAAACTTGGTTAAATGAAAGAAAATTTGATTAGCAACGACGTTCAGCTAGACGACTCTGGCAAGCTAATCCATCTATTGGGCCTAGAAGGTCTTTCCAAATATCATTTAACTCACATTCTCGACAGGGCTGACAACCTTATCGATCCATCGGGCCACCTTAAAAAATCCAAAGCGCTTGACGACATGTCGGTTGCCAATCTGTTTTTTGAACCATCAACTCGTACACGAAACACTTTTGAGATTGCAGCTATGCGCAGCAGTGCTAATGTTATTAATGTCGACCTTGATAACTCGGCAATTAAAAAGAATGAAGCATTGCTTGATACCATGCACACACTCAAAGCCATGCAGATCGATATGTTTGTAATACGCCACAAACAAAATGGATTGCCACACCATGTGGCTAAAAATATAGACGGCGTGGCTATTCTTAATGCAGGCGATGGTATTAACGCCCACCCAACTCAAGCATTGTTAGACATGCTCACCATTCGTCAACACAAGCAAAAATTTAAAAATCTATCGGTGGCCATTGTCGGCGATATTATCCATTCACGTGTAGCTCACTCAGACATTCAAGCGCTCAAAACATTGGGCACCACTGATATTCGCTTGATTGCGCCAGCAGGCTTGCAATACGGTTCTGAGCGTTGTGCATCGGTTGAATGCTTTGACAATATCCAAACCGGCCTAAAAGATTGTGATGTGGTCATGGTTTTAAGATTGCAAAAGGAGCGCATGCTAGAAGCCGACATTCCTAACGAACAAGAATACTTTGATGGTTATGGACTTACTGCCAAGCGCTTGGCACTCGCCAATCCCAATGCCATTGTTATGCACCCCGGTCCTATTAACCGTGGCGTGGAAATTGACTCAGGAATTGCCAACGGCAAACAATCGGTCATACTTCAACAAGTAAGAAACGGTATTGCTGTGCGCATGGCTGCCATGGAAATTCTAGCTGGTAAATCTTAAACGTGAGTTTTAATTTTGACTATGATGAGCTAAAAAATGTGTTGCACCATTTAAATACTGACGATACGGTCTCAAGCGCTCACGGTATTCTTTGTGGGTTCTCTTGCGTTAAACCCGACCTTACTCTAGACGACTGGCTTAACGAAGTGCTGGTTAGTATTGACCTTAACAACGTTAACGAAAAATCCGAGCACGAAACCTTAGCGAAAATCTACAACAACACACTCTTACAACTAAACGACGAAACACTCGACTTCCAACTGCTCATTGCTGATGAAGATTGCCAATTAAGGGAGCAGGCCCAAACTCTAATACAATGGTGTCAAGGCTTCTTGGTTGGACTAGGCTTGCAAAAAATACAGACACACGACGAAGACGTACTGGAAATGATTAAAGACTTTAGTGAAATCTCTAAACTGGACGTGGATGTTCTCGACAGCGAACAAAACGAGCAAGACCTTAGCCAAATCATTGAATTTGTGCGCATGGGAACACTGCTGATTCAAGAAACATTACAACCCTCCAAGCAAGACTACATTTCCCCAGAAATACTGCATTAACTCCCTGATAATACTACCGCTGTAACAAAAACCATACTTTATATTATGATAATATAATCATATCATAAAATTATGCTGTAATGATAGTCTTGCAAAACGTTTACAACTGTCTATTATGTCGCCTAACGAATGTCATTTATCTTGAGGAGGAGGTGGCCGCCTAACTAAACTTGAGGAGAATAAAAAAAACGACCACCTAATAGAAAATCAAGAAATGTATCTCGGGGAGAGAATATGATCTTCTGATAGTATTATACCACAATATTAGAAGAATATAATATAGATTGTAATTTTTTTTACAAGGAAGCTATGCAAAAATACATAAAGAAACACCCCATTAGAATGGTTACTGTTGCTTTAAGTACAGTACTTCTAATCTCTGTTAATGCCTTTGCCAGAACAAACATTGTCAATGCGACCATTGACTCAATTAAGCCGATCTACATGAACTACAGCGTTGAAAAAATTACCAAGCCTTGTCGAGCAACCGCACCAAGAATGGCAAAAAACTGCTGGAACGTTAATTACAAAAGAAAAATTCAGAAATTACTCAAAGGTTATCGAGTCAAGCTTTCATACAAAGGCAAAATATTCACAACCAGAATGCGTTCAAAACCAAGTAGCGATCAACTAAAGATTAGAGTGAGAACTGACCTACTTAGCCAGCCAAGCAACGTTGCAATCAACGCTATGGTTGTTTATTAACGGCGGTAATTATTTTCTAAACTTGCAAGGTGTTTTTGTACTTTTGTTGTAGAATTTGATATCGACTCAACCACAAAATCATAGCTCTTGTTGCCGTAGTTGTGAAAAGCACTGTCTATTCTTTGGGTAGAAGCATGTGGAAAAAGATCAAACATTGTTGATGGATTAAACACCTGATAAGGCCTAGAAACCTCAGCAGAAGCTCTAGTTGCCACTAATAATAGCATCAGTACAATTGTGTTAATCGTAATCATTACTTTCATTTTTTGTTTGTCTTTTGGTTAATTAAAGTATGTCACCACCTTATCTCTTGAGGAGAGAATAATTCTTGGGGGAGAGTGGTGACATGCGACTATTATATCATTAAATTCTAATATGTCAAGTTTATTATATAAATAAATACTAATATGAATATTATTATGGTAAAAGTAAAAGTGAGTCAATTTTAAAAAAAATGACAACTAAGGCAAGATAAAATCGTACTTATCCATATTAGACATAACTGATAATCATGCCAAAGATATTAATTGTGTTAATATTCAATTCGAAGTAAGAAAAACAATTATTTTTTATCTTGAGGAGAAAATGAATATGATGAAGTACGATGGCCAAGAAATTGGTTCACCAAAATGCGGTATTACCCAAGTGTGTGTTGCAATGGCGATGTTGGCCGGTGCATTTTTAACACTGATTATTATTGGTTTAATAATGAATTACATGCCAGGAGTGTAGGACACTCCAGCTTCCAAACAAAAAAGCGCACCTTTGGTGCGCTTTTTTAATATTTTATCAATATGGTGGCCACACCTAGAATTGAACTAGGGACACAGGGATTTTCAATCCCTTGCTCTACCAACTGAGCTATGTGGCCATAAAAGTCAGAATTATACCAACAAGTTAATACCTAATCTAAAAATCGTTCTGCATCTAATGCTGCCATACAACCCGAACCCGCTGAAGTGATTGCTTGACGATAAACATGGTCCGCCACGTCTCCCGCTGCAAACACACCTTCTACATTGGTTTGTGTGGCGTTACCTTTTGTACCGCTCTGTACTTGAATATAGCCGTGCTTCATTTCTAATTGTCCTTCAAAAATACCGGTATTTGGACTGTGGCCAATGGCAATAAATACACCGTGTACATCAATCTCTTTGGTGTTGCCGTCGTTGTCCTTTAGACGCAACCCTGTTACTCCCATGTCGTCACCCAACACCTCATCAAGGTTTTGATTGTATTCAATGGTAATATTGCCAGTCTTTGATTTTTCAACGAGCTGATCAGACAAAATCTTCTCTGAAGAAAATTTATCTCCACGATGGACAATCGTAACATGGTCAGCAATATTAGATAAAAATAATGCCTCCTCAACCGCGGTGTTACCGCCGCCGATAACAGCAACCTTTTGCCCGCGATAAAAGAAGCCATCACAGGTTGCACAAGCAGATACTCCCTTGCCTTTGAACGCTTCTTCTGACTCCAATCCCAAATAACGCGCACTTGCACCAGTAGCGATAATAACTGCATCAGCCGTATAGGTAGTGCTACCTATTAATGTAAATGGACGAGATGAAAAATCAACCGATACAATGCTGTCGTTAACAATTTGCGTATCGAAACGCTCAGCATGTTGCTTCATGCGTTCCATTAAATCGGGCCCTTGAACGCCATCATTATCACCTGGCCAATTATCTACATCCGTAGTGCTCATCAATTGACCGCCTTGTTCTATACCACTTACAATAACTGGGCTTAAATTTGCCCTCGCGGCATATACAGCTGCAGAGTAGCCTGCAGGGCCAGATCCAATTATTAATACTTTACAATGTTTATTTTCACTCATTTAAATACCAATCCTTTATACTTATACACAGTATTAAACATTATAAAGCAAGCTCAATTCCACTTGAAAAAAATTAACAAATCTAAACACAATATTCAACCTCGCTCTAAAGTAGTGAGTGAGGTTTTTTCAATTATATTTATCTCTATTGGACTTATATACTTAGTCGCACTATTTAGCCACTATTCTGGCGAAAACCCATGGTCTGGAGATACTGCACTAAGATCAAATGCAGTAAATAGTGCTGGCGTTATTGGTGCTTACTTAAGTGACATCTCACTCTCCATTTTTGGTTATAGCTCTTATTTAATTCCCCTTGCACTAATTTGGCTTGGCTATAACATTCATAAAAATATCGGAACATCGCCAAACCCTCGCTCTGTTTTTATCATTCGCTTTGTGGCTTTTATTGTTTTGGTATTTTTTACCTCAGCACTTTTATCATTAGATACACCAAACCCATTAGAAGGAGGCGCCTCTATTGCCGGTGGCGATGTTGGATATTCAATGCATCAATACTTTGGTGAGCTGTTTGGTTCAGTGTCTTTTGTTATGTACCTTGGCATTATGATGATTAGCTTTAGCATTGCCAGCACTGCCTCATGGATTAATATTTTTACTTCGACAAGTGGCGTTCTAGGCACATTACTTTCAAAATTTAAAATAGTTTATGCTAAATTTAAAGCCAACAAATCGGCTAAAGTTGTTATTACTTCTAACAAGTCCACCATACCAAAACCAAGCGTTATGGCAAAGGTTAAATCTGCAAAAATTAAACCCAACAAAAAAATTAAAAAAGTTGCCTCTTCAAACCTTTACAGCACTACAGCACTTAGCGGCCTGCCAGACTTATCTTTGTTGGACGAAGCAAGTACAGGCACTGCTGGTTATTCTAAGCAAGCGCTTGAAGACATGTCACGCCAAGTCGAAATCAAGCTCAAAGACTTTGGCTTTGATGTTTCTATCACTACCGTCACCCCTGGTCCTGTTGTTACCCAATTTGAAGTTTCATTAGCACCTGGTGTTAAGGTCTCACAGATTATGAACCTCAATAAAGACCTTGCTAGAGCCTTATTGGTAGAAAGCGTTCGTATTGTTGATGTGATCCCCGGTAAGCCAGTTATTGGACTGGAGATTCCAAATGCTGAACGCGACATGATTTATCTTAAAGAAATCCTAGGGTCTGAAGCATTCATCAAATCAACCTCCAACCTAACCATAGGATTGGGTAAAGACATCAACGGACTACCTGTGGTTGCTAATTTAGCAAAAATGCCTCATCTATTAGTAGCTGGTGCTACTGGCATGGGCAAATCAGTAGGGCTTAATGCCATGATTCTAAGTGTGCTTTACAAAGCCAGGCCCGATGAAGTACGCATGATCATGATCGATCCTAAGATTGTTGAGCTCGCTTGCTACGCTGACATTCCGCACTTACTTACTCCCGTTGTGACTGACATGAATCAAGCGGCCAGTACGCTTTGGTGGTGCGTCAATGAAATGGAACGTCGTTATTCACTGTTAGCCAAGTTTGGAGTACGCAACATTGATGGCTTTAATGACAAACTCAAAAAAGCCAAAAAAAGTGGCAAACCATTACTTGACCCGTCTTTCAATGCAAATACGGCTGAAGAAGGTGAAGTAGCGCCCGAACTAGAGGCATTGCCACTGATTATGCTGGTGATTGATGAATACGCTGATATGCTCGGTGCACTTGCACAAGAAGACCGTGCTAAATCCAAACGCGTTGAAGCTTTGATTGTTCGCCTGGCACAAAAAGCCCGCGCCGCTGGTATTCACTTAATCATCGCTACACAACGTCCAAGTGTGGATGTAATCACCGGCTTAATCAAGTCCAACATACCAACGCGTGTGGCCTTTAAAGTATCCAGTAAAGTGGATTCTCGCACCATTCTGGATCAGGGCAGTGCAGAGCAACTACTCGGCATGGGCGACATGCTTTACATGACACCAGGCATTTCACACCTTACTCGCATACACGGTGCTTTTGTTGATGATGATGAAATTACTCGTGTGGTTAGTTTCTTAAAAGCCAACTCAGACACCAATTATCTAGACGGCATTCTCAATGCTCATAGTGAAACGGGTGATGCTCACGAAGGTACAGGCAATACAAGTGATCGTGGTGGCGAACTAGATGCACTTTACGATGAAGCCGTACAAATTGTCACATCATCTAGACGAGCTTCAATTTCTAGCCTACAACGCCGTATGCGCATTGGCTACAACCGTGCAGCTCGTATTATCGAAGACATGGAAGCCAGCGGTGTTGTCAGCACCATGAACAGTGCTGGCAACCGCCAAGTGTTAGCGCCAGAGCCTATTGTGAATGAATAGATTTTTTTTAGCTGTGGTATTGTTGGCGATCTTTACAAATCATGTTCAAGCCAATAATCAGTTCAAAGATTTTTTTAACTCGTTTGATCGTTTAAGTGCTGACTTTAAACAAACCACCCACAATGAATTTAACGTTTTAATTGGCACCACATCCGGCACTTTATCTTTTAATCGACCAACACAACTGCGTTGGCACACAACATTCCCTAATGAACAAATTTTGCTTCTTAATAACAATGAGCTATGGCTGGTTGATATCGAGCTCGAACAGGCCACTTTAGAGCGCACAACTGACCTTACTCAAACGCCCTTGTATTGGCTCATTAACAAACCCGACCAAATTGAAAACACCCCTATATTCTCACACACAGAAAACAACATAGACTGGTACAAAACTACAAAAAAAAACAAACTTTATTTTGGCTTTACTAATAACACATTACGCGCCATTTCACTCAATAATGAACTGGGACAAAAAGTATTGGTTTCATTTGATGACGTTGTTATTAACCCACAGATCAGTCCAAAAATATTTGAACTAAAGCTAGATCCTACCTTTGACGTAATTCGTTAAATTCAGCAGGTCTTATACACTGAACAGAAGCACACTAAACTTAAATAGTTTTAGAAAACTGAGTTTTACTGCTGGCTAAATAAGCATCAAATACCATACAAATATTACGAATCAACAGCTTGCCTTTATCCAATACTTGAATCGAATCTTCATTTAATTGCAACAATCCATCCGCATGCATATCACTCAAACGTGATAATTCATCGGCAAAATAGGACTTAAATTGAATACCAAAGCCCCATTCAATACTGGCAAAATCCAGCTGAAAATGGCAAATTAAATCCATAATCACCGCTCGGCGAATCTTGTCATCTTCGTTAATCACTTGGCCTTTAATAATAGGTAACTTACCTTCATCAAGTGCAGCGTAATAACGCAAAATATCTTTTTCATTTTGGTTAAAGCTATCTCCTACTTGGCCAATCGAGCTCAACCCCAAGCCCACAATGTCGCACTGAGCATGGGTTGAGTAGCCTTGGAAATTTCGGTATAACTCACCCTGTTGCTGAGCAATGGCTAATGGGTCTTCTGGCAAAGCAAAATGATCCATACCGATGTACACATAACCTTGACCCAATAAAAAATCCATTGAAAATTTAAAAATAGCTAATTTTTCATCAGCCGACGGCAACTCATCAACATTGATGCGTCGCTGTGGTTTGAATAATTCTGGCAGGTGCGCATAGTTAAATAACGAAATTCGACCAGGTCGTAATTCTGCCACTTTTTCTAATGTGGTTTTAAAGCTTAGCACTGACTGTTTCGGCAAACCATAGATCAAATCAATACTGATAGATTCAAAACCGTGCGCCCTAGAAAGATCAATCACCGCCTTGGTTTGTTCGAAACTTTGCACACGATTAACTGCCTTTTGTACATCAATATCAAAATCTTGCACCCCAAGACTAATACGGTTAAATCGCGCTTTGACTAGGGCTTTTATCGTGTCTTCATCTACCCCTCTTGGATCAATCTCGATTGAATATTCGCCTTGATCAGCAAAGCTAAATGCGTCTTGCAGTTTTTCACTCAAACGAATAATTTGCTCGTTGGATAAGAAGGTCGGCGTACCACCGCCAAAATGCATTTGCTCTACAGTGCGATCTTGATCAAACAGCTTGGCCTGCAAGTCAATTTCTTGAAACAGTCTTTGCAAATAAGGTTCCGCCTTGTTTTTGTCTTTGGTCACTACTTTGTTACAACCACAGTAATAACACACCGTATCGCAAAAAGGAATATGGCAATACAACGAAATTGGGCTTTTGCGCTCGTTGCTTAGTTTGGTCTGTGCTTGATACGCTTCTTGTGTAAACACATCAAAAATATTGGCCGTCGGATACGACGTATAGCGCGGGCCTGAATGGTCGTATTTTTTAATTAACGCTGGCTCAAATAAACTCATATCACAAATAGGGTGAGGTTGGTTTTCGCCAACCTCGGGGAGAGATTATTATTATCAATTAAAAACTAAAAATAGTAATTGATATACATCAATAAACTTGATAAAATAATTGTTATGATTCCAAGCGAAATCCATATTGAACAATATTCGGCATTTTTATCCAAGTTGCCAATTTTTAAAAATATCTCAAAAAATGAACTGGGCCCCTTGTTCCAAACCATGCAAGTTCATCAATACCATAAAGGCGATACTGTTATTTTTGATGCAGATCAGCACGCCAATCTTTACCTAGTAGAAAGCGGACTGTTCAAGCTTACCAAATTTGACCAAAGAGGTGATGAGCTGGTATTACGAATTGTCGATCAAAACGACGCCATTTCACCCATGCATTTTTCACCCCATTATGATATTTCTGCAGAATTTGTAAAAGACACTACCCTTATTTATTTTAGTAAAAATAGCATCAATAACCTCATTGCAAAAAATCATCAATTCTCAATGAATATTATTCAATTCTTAGCTGAGAGTGCTCAGACCTTGATGCTATTTGCTGAAGTTCTGCAGCTTAAAACCACTCGAGAAAAAGTGGGCTGGTATTTGGTGCGCGCTAAAATTAACAACCTCTTAGAGTTTCCACATCCTAAACGCCTGATTGCCGCTTATTTAGGCATGGCCCCTGAATCTTTTTCCAGAGCACTTACCGACCTTAAAAACGACGGCATCTTTGTCAAAAACAGGTCTATAGAATTAAACAACGGCAATGAGCTGTGTCAATATTGTGATGCAGTGACTGGCTCTGATTGTGACGACTTCAAATCTAATGCTTGCATTCACCATTAGACACCAACTTAAACCTTAATTGGTTAAACCAAGATTTTCTATAATTAACGAATGGAATGTGTTGGCTCTAATTGCTGCATTAGATCATTATTCCACTTACCCTCAACTTTAATATGTGCAGCAGCACCCAGCATAATTGCCTCAATTAAATTGTGATTGACATAAGCATATAGCCCGGGCTGTTTAAAGGTATACATCATTGCCACTGATTCACCAGCAAACACTGGCCAAGTTTCACGATTGGTCATTGGCGCATCATTAAAAGAGCCTCCGTGCCAAAACAAGTCTGCATGCCCGCCAATCAAATGTACACGAGAATCTCGATTCGCTTGAGAATGGATAAATAATACCGTCTCTCCAACGCTGGCCGTCATTGCGTTATCACCGGTTAAAGCGCCGACTTTGCCATTAAATGTTAAGTGTGTTGGTATTAATCCACGCATCACTTTCATGGTGTCGCCCATCGCTTCAGCGGGTGAGTTATACCGCTTAAAATTACCGTTATCATCCTTCGCAACATACCAGTCTTGTTCGCCAATATAAAAAGCCTTGTCGTATTCAACTAACTTTCCTTTTTCATTTTTTAAACCATCACGCGGCAACACCATAATAGCGCCATTCATCCCTGCAATAACGTGATAAGGAATCATTGTGCCACCTGGTGCACAGTGATAAACGAATGTCCCAACTTTGTCTGCTTTCCAACGAACCGTAACTTCTTCACCGGGTGAAACGTGTGTCAACGCGCCTGCGCCCATTGCACCCGTGGCTGCGTGAAAATCAATATTATGCTCAAAGACACTGTTTCTTGGATTTTTAAGTGTTAACTCAATATAGTCTCCTTCATGCACTACAATTAATGGCCCAGGATTTGACCCATTAAAAGTCATCGCTTGAACGAATACACCGGGAGAGATCTCGATCTCTTTTTCAATAACCGTCATTTCAATTTCGACAATTTTAGGGCCGTCCGTAGCCACTTGATCATGTTGAGGCAAATACGGTGGCGCTACCAAGATTTGCTTAACTCTTGGCAGGCCTTCAATATCAGGCTCCACACCAACATCAAACCCTTCAAGTCCGCCTGTTAGGGGTGAATGTGGGTGAACAGCCAATGCTGTATTAGTGCTCACGATAATGCTTATTATGAAGCTCATTAGCGTTGCTCTGATGTTAAGTCTTTTCATTTCTTTTCTCCTTTGACATTAATCAACAATTAATCAATTCTAAGTGTTGATGTTTATATTTGACGCCCAAAAACATCAACACTCCTTGATGTAGGTCAATTAGTTTGAAAAGAAACCGATTTACTTCTTATAAAAAACAGCTTTAGATATCGCTGCGTGCTTGACACTAGACTCTTGAATAGCTTGGCGTTCAACCTCAGACAAGAGATTAATGTATGGAAATAGCTGTCTATCCTCTGCCCTAGAGTGCGTTTTTAACAAAACACCAAATTCAGCCAATAATTCAGGCCTGTTTTTAAGGTCTTTTGCCATTTGATGAAGTTGCTGATGTTCATCAACAAGTTGTGCGCATAGTGTATTTAATTCAGGAGACTTGTCTTTAAGCGCTGCAAAAATTGTAACTTCTTCAGTATGAAAGTGCGCCTGAAAAGAAGCTTTAAAAATTTGCGAAATATTAAAACACAACTCATTGGTAATGGGGTGAATCATCGACCACCATAGTAATTATTATTTCTAATCATGCCAGTGGACCTACCATCTGCATAGCCCTTAGAATAGGCATCTGCCTTGCCTTTAGCATAAGCATCCGCTTGCCCTTTGGCATAGGCATCGGCTTGACCTCTAGCATAACCATCAGCCCTGCCAGAAGCAGACCCGTCAGCCTGACCTGAAGCCGTGGTATCGGTTGTATTTTTGGTGTCAAAGTTAAAACCAAAGTCTGTATCGTTCATCCAATTATTAGCACCTGAAAACGGACCCCAATTAGTCATACCATTAAAGGGGCCAAAATTAGAGCCACCGTCAAAAGGCCCTGCGTTAGAACCGCCTGAGAATGGACCCCAATTATTACCACCTGAAAATGGACCCATGTTGTTGCCACCTGAGAATGGACCCATATTAGAGCCGCCGTCAAAAGGACCCCAATTGTTATTGTTAGAACCACTATTGTGAAAAAATGCTGATGTTGATGCGCTCACCACTACCGTAGCGATTGCCAATGTTTTTACTAATGTTTTCATGTTATTCTCCATCTATTGTTGTCTTATTGATGCTACCAATATACACCCAAATCTTATAAGATACAACCGTACTCAAAATAAATTTTGATTTTTTTAAAGGCAAAAAAAAGAGCCACCCTTAGGCAGCTCTTTTTACTCAGAACTGTTGATTGACAATACGTTCAACCAACAAAACTTAGTACTTACTGTGTATTACCACTGCCACTCGCTGTGCCAGAAGCGTTGCCATCTGCATACCCTTTAGAGTAAGCATCAGCTTGACCTTTAGCGTAACCATCGGCTTGGCCTTTAGCAAAAGCATCAGCTGTACCTGAAGCATTGGCATCGCCTCTACCAGAAGCAGAACCGTCAGCAGCACCCGAAGCGTTAGCGCCAGAAGTGTTCTTGGTATTAAAGTTTGTACCAAAATCAGTATTGTTTAACCAATTGTTGCCACCTTGCATTGGACCCCAGTTTTGAGCACCGTTAAAAGGGCCAGCATTAGAACCACCCATGAATGGACCCATGTTGTTGCCACCTGAAAATGGACCCATGTTGTTGCCACCTGAAAATGGACCCATGTTGTTGCCACCTGAGAATGGACCCATGCTGTTGCCACCTGAGAATGGACCCATGTTGTTGCCACCACCCCAGTTATTACCACCCCAGCCTGCTGAAGCAGACGTTGCAACTACTACTGAAGCAATTGCGATTACTTTTGTTATTTTCTTCATCTTATTTCTCCTTTTTGTTATTTTATTAATAAGCATATCTAATATACCACCAAATGCAAGTGCACACAAGCATTAAAGTGTAATAATGCTCTATATTTACACATAAATCGGTTGGTTTCGTAAAATTAGCCCAAAATCTTTTCAATAAGTTCTTTATCAAAGAACCCTGCCTCGTCGGCAAGCGTGCCGTCTTCGCGATACAATCGCTTAAACTTAGGCGCACCGTGGTCGTATTTTATTTCTTCAGATACTACACCACTCTCATAATAACTGACAAACTCACCATTCATCATGCCATTACTGTAATACACCTTGGTCTTTAGACGACCGTTCTCGTGCCAAGTCCTAGCAAGCCCTTGCACTTTGCCTTTAAAATAAAATCGCTCAGATTCCTTGTAACCATTAGAATGATAAGAAACGGCTCTGCCTTCTTTTGCGCCATTATTCATGTCAACCCTGGCTTGCAAAGTACCGTTTTCGTAATAAAGCTCAACAACGCCTTCTATCTTGCCTTTAATAAACTTACCAATGGACTTTAACTTGCCTGATTTATAGTAGCCTTTCTCATCGCCTTGTTTAATACCACCAACGTAACTTTGGGCAAATTCCACTTGATTGTTGTTCCAATCCTGATTATAACTTTCTAAAACACCTGTGTAGGGAAGATTGGTATTGTGATCCATCAGTAAGCTGTTTTTAAATGTAGATAAGCTAGATTGAGCATTGCCAAAGACGATTAACAATAGTACGGTTAAATATTTCATGGGTTGATAATTGTATCTCACTTTTAACCAGTAAAAATAGTTTAATCGTGACACATTCACGACACTAATAAAAAAGGGTTTTCAGTATTTAACTGCAAACCCTTTTTTCAATTATGGTGCCGAAGGCCGGACTCGAACTGGCGACCTACTGATTACAAATCAGTTGCACTACCAACTGTGCTACTTCGGCAATAGTGAGAATTATACTTCAGATAAATAATTCTTTTATATTTTTTTGGCATTAATGCTCGCCTGATAAACAAAAAAATGCCTCAATGAAGAGGCATTTTTTCAAATTTACGACTTAATTAAAATCGAGGCCCAGCAAAATCAGCAACAGCTGCTTGTGCCAATGAATTTACTGCTTGCGTATTGGCTTTTTTAGCCAATGCAGTTGCTGCATCGCCTTTGCCTGCTTTGTGCAATTTTTTGGCTTCTTTAATCATAGCGCCAGTATCACGCCAAGCTATTTTTGCATCTATCGCCTTCTTATAATTTGCCTCAGCTGCGCTCATCACTGCATCAAACGAAGAGCCCGAAGCAACAACTGGTTTAAATTTAGCTGGTGTTGGTGGGATAACTTTTGCACCACCGCCTAATTGGTGGACATACACCACTAACTTTTTAAGTTGCACGGCATTGATTACACCCGACTTTCCAAACGCTGGCATCACAGCATCTTGCGTGAGTGGATCACCCGGTTTGTTTACACCATGCTTAATAGTACGCACGACCGATGCTCTTTGATCATCGGCTTTAAAGCGCCATATTCCATCGGTTAAGTTTGCGGCGGTTGGTGCTGGCGGTTTGCCATTAGGACCGTGACACGCCATACACATGCCTTTCATGTAAAGCGCTTTTGTAGCAGGATCGGACTTACCTTGACTAAGTCCCATCACAAAATCAGCCAACTTCTCAATCTCTGGGTCGCTTAAATTGCCAAGCATGCCTTTTGCTGGCATATTGCCTCTCTTGCCATGAGTAATTGTGGCACTGATTTGTGATAATGTTCCACCATAAAGCCAATCGTCATCAGCCAGTACTGGGAAACCGTCGTTACCCTGACCACCTGCGCCATGACAAGCTGCACAATTATCGCCGAAAAGCACTTTGGCGGTTTTAATCGAATAATTTCTAAGCTCGTCATCCAAAACAATTTCTTCCAAAGATTTTTCAGCAATGGCTTTTTCAGTGTCAGCAAATCTATCTTGACGATAATCTTCTAGCTGCTGAACACTTTCTTTCATCTCTACAATTTGAGTCCATCCGGCAGAGCCCTTACTATGCTCGCCAAACCAAGGAATGGTCGGATAATAAAATGAATAAATAACAACTGAAATAGCACCCATGTAAAGCGCCCACATGTACCATCTTGGTGGACGGTTATTCAGCTCTCTAACGTCATTATCATCGTCCCAAAAGTGTCCTGTGTTGTTCTCACCTGGATATGGATTTTTATGTTTACTCATTGCTTTTTCTCCTCGCTACTGTTCTTCTTTATTTACAAAGTTACGTAATTCTTCAAATTGCTTTTTATTCTTAGGCCTAAAGGCATAAAAATAAGCTATTGCCAATAAAACAAATACAATAACCGCTGTAATTGCCCCAATTTTATCTACTAACGTCATTTACTCTCGGTAAACAACACCGTCTTCAAATTTAATCATGTTGCCTAATGATTGCAAATAAGCCACCATAGCATCCATCTCGGTTTTACCTTTAACCAAGCCTGCAGCTTCAGCAATGTCACCATCAGCATAAGGCACACCGACTTTTCTCAGGCCCTCCATATGCGCCTGAATACTTTCGCCGTCAACCGTTGCATCGTCTAAGAAACGATACTTTGGCATCACTGATTCTGGCACTAAGGCTTGTGGATGACGCATGTGCAGAATATGCCATTCGTCCGAGTATTTACCACCTAGACGCGCAAGGTCAGGGCCAGTACGTTTAGAACCCCATTGGAATGGGTGATCATATACCGATTCTACTGCTAAAGAGAAATGGCCATAGCGCTCTTTCTCATCTCTGAACGGACGAATCATTTGCGAATGACACAAGTAACAACCTTCGCGCTGATAGATATCACGACCGGCTAATTCTAATGCTGTGTTAGGACGCACGCCGTCTCCTGGCTTCCAATCGGATAATTTTTTATCTCCGCGCTGCCACAACAAACTCTTAGTCGAGCCATCAGCCACAACTACTTCATCCTTGACTGCGTCTGGATTAGTAAACAAAGGTACGATTTCTACAATGCCCGCTAATGACACCGCTAGCGCCATGAACAAATACATGCCAAAAATATTTTTTTCTAATTTTGACTGTAAGCTTTCTTTTCCGTTTTGATGTGCCATTGTGTCTTCTCCCTTATGCCGTTGCCGCTTGAACAGAGGCCTGCTCTCGGCTCGACTTACGAATGGTAATAATAATATTGATCAACATGGTGATTGCACCTAACACTACCAACGCACCACCCGCTGCTCTCATTACGTAATAAGGGTGCATTGCCGAAACACTTTCTGCAAACGTGTAAGCCAATGTGCCGTACTCATCGTACGCTCTCCACATAAGACCTTGCATGATGCCTGATACCCACATAGCAACAATATAGGTGACGGTGCCAATGGTGTGTACCCAAAAATGGATGCCCAATAACTTTTGTGACATTTTAACGTTATAGATTTTTTCAATCATGTGATAAAGTGCGCCCGCAGCCACCATAATGTTCCAACCTAAAGCACCCGCATGTACATGACCAATAGTCCAGTCAGTATAGTGCGATAACGCATTGACTGTTTTAGCTGCCATCACCGGACCTTCAAAGGTAGCCATTGCATAAAAGGCTAATGACATAATTAAGAAACGTAGGATGTAATCCTCACGTAAGCGCTCCCACGCGCCTGATAAAGTCAAGATGCCATTAAGCGCACCACCCCATGATGGAATGATCATTGCTAAGGAAATTGTTGCACCTAAAGAACCTGCCCAATCTGGTAGAGCTGTGTATTGAAGGTGGTGAGCACCCAACCACACGTAACCAAACATCAGCGCCCAAAAGTGAATGACTGATAGACGGTAAGAATAAACAGGGCGTTCTGCCTGCTTTGGTACGAAGTAATACATCATGCCTAAGAAACCTGCGGTTAAGAAGAAGCCCACCGCGTTATGCCCCCACCACCACTGAATCATAGCGTCTTGTACGCCTGAGAATATAGAATAAGATTTAAACCAATCGACTGGAATTGAAAGATTGTTTACTACGTGAAGGTAAGTTACCATCACCATCATGCCCATAAAAAACCAGTTAGCTACATACACGTGCGGTACTTTGTCGCGATTACGAATGTGGATGGTCATAATAAAATTGTACATATAAGAAGCCCACGAAAGCGTAATAAGAATATCGATTGGCCATTCTAATTCTGCGTATTCTTTTGACTGAGTAAGTCCTAAAGGCAGAGTTATGACTGCTAATAGAATCACTAGGTTCCATGACCAAAACGTAAACCACGCCATCTTGTTGCTCCATAGACGGGTCTGATTGGTTCTTTGCACAATGTAGAAAGCTGCTGCCATGAGGGCCGAACCGCCAAAAGCAAAAATAACGGCATTAGTATGCAGTGGTCTTAAACGGCCAAATTGAAAATAAGGAAGATCGGTGCCTAAGTCATTAAGAAAAGGCCAAGCCAATTCTGAGGCAATGTACACGCCAACGGTTGTTCCAATCACCAAATAAACGGATGCCATAATAACAAACCACTTGACGACATCTAAATCGTATCTTTCTGTTAAATTCATTCGCACTCTCCTCGATTAATTAATACCCTTGTACCTAATAGGTTTTTTAAATAGGTTGCAATTCTACATACACAAAATGATACCGTCAAGTAAATAATGGAAAATTGATATAGATCAATCTTTTCTATTCTTTACCAGTAAATAAATAGCAATAATCGATAGAACTAATGCCATTAAAAACCATTGCGTTGCGTAACCTAAATGTTTGTCAACACTGCCATAAAACGGTTTCCACTTTCTAAAGAAGCCATTCTTTTGTTCGACGTCTAATTGTGCAATCATAGGAATAATTTGATAAGTGGACAATTCACTTAGTTTTTTTAAATTTAACGACTGGATAATAATTGGAAATTTTTTATCCAGTTTATGGGTTTTTAGTTCAATCCGTTGAATGGGCTTGATGAGTTTCACCTTAATGGTTGTTTCAACACTGCTCACTTTGATATCGGCTAATTTATCTCGGTTGTTGTACCACGGCACAAAGCCACGATTAACCAAAATCGCCGAATCACTACTGTTAAGTAAAAAAGGGGTTAATACGTAATAACCGGCAGTGGCATTAACAATTTGATTGTCGTAGATAAATTGCTTATGAGTGTCGTAACTCCCCTTGAGTAAAACTTGGTAGTGCTCCTTATCAAGCAACTCTTTTAAATCATTAACCAATATTGCCGGTGCTTGTTGTGCACTAATAATCGTACTTTCTATCTGGCGTTTCTGATCGGCACGATCGAGTTGCCAAAAACCTAACGACACCAAAACCCATAAAGTAAGCGATATTAAAATCGCTGGTAGGATAAACGAACGTTTAATCATTTTTGTGCAGGTGATTGTGCCACTGGCGCATCAACCATCACCACATTAGGCTCAATCCAGCCCATGTAGCCGGAAAACAACACCAACAGAAACAACAAAACTGAAAGCGTTACACGGGTGACTAACGATTTAAACATTTTGTCAGAACCCTCTCTCCCCCCTTTGACCATACCAATGAGTCCAAACCCTAGGGCCACTAAGATGGCTACAATAATAATCACAACAACGATTTCTGTCATACGTACTCCTGGTTTTTATTTATGAAAAAAAAGACCCCAATAAAGGGGTCTTTTTTATTGTACTGAATTAGTATTATAGCCAGTATACAAATACAAATAGACCTAACCAAACCACATCTACAAAATGCCAATACCAAGCAACACCTTCAAAACCAAAGTGATTGTCTGCATCAAAGTGACCTTTTTGTACACGGTACAAAATTACCGTTAACATGATTGCACCCACGGTTACATGAAAACCGTGGAAACCAGTTAGCATATAAAAAGTCGAACCATAAATACCTGAAGTTAGCTTTAAGCCATCAGCGTAAGCATGACCATACTCCATAACTTGGAAACCTAAAAATGCCACGCCTAAAGCAATGGTTGCCACTAACCAACCAACGATTTGATTGCGATGGCCCGCACGCAATGCGTGGTGAGCGAATGTTAGTGTCACGCCTGATGCTAATAATAAACCTGTGTTTAAAGCAGGTAAACCCCACGGATCAACTACCATTGCTGGCGTTGCTGTTTCAATACCAGTAGCAGGTACTTCAGGGAAGCTCATCACAGTACCAGACTGTAATTCGGTGCCCGGTGCTAAGAACGCCATTTGATGCCAAGAAGCGCTAAATGCATTCCATAGATCTGGTGTAAAAATGTTATTATCTGCACCGCCTAACCATGGCACAGATAGTGCTCTTGCATAGAACAACGCGCCAAAGAAGGCTGCAAAAAACATCACTTCAGAAAAAATAAACCAGCTCATGCCCCAACGAAATGAACGATCAACCTGCTTGTTGTAGATGCCGTTAGTGCTTTCATTCACCACTTGACCAAACCAGCCGAACATCATAAATACTAAAATCGCAAAACCAAGACCCATCACAGATCCACCCCATTCTACGCCGTGCATTTGATTAGCAAGACCAATGAATAATGTTGATATGCCGATTGAGCCAATGATTGGCCAGTAAGTACCGTGTGGTACGTAATATTCTTGTTCGCTCATATTTTCTTCCTCTTTTTAGCTTTCAAGTTTAAAAAAATTATAAGATAAGCTTATGTCTTTTATGCGCTTATCTAACTCTGGCTCAACCACAAATCTCAGAGTCATCTCAACCTCTTCATGCGGTTTGAACACCTGTCTGTTAAAACAGAAGCATTCTAACTTCTTAAAATAAAGTGCTGCATCCGTGGGTGCAACACTAGGGATTGCTTGGCCAATTACCGTTTTGTCGGTGTTATTCTTAGCAACGTAGCTGGTGGTGTAAAACTTACCAGGTACTATTTCCATCGAATTAACTTTTGGCCCAAACTGTACTGGAAATCCGCCCATGGTCATGGCAAAAAAACTCACCTCAACCTTTCGATTCTCATCCACCGCGTATTGTTGCTCACTATCCACTCTGCCAGTTGTACCGTTGAACCCAGTGATCTCACAAAAGACATCATAAATGGGGACCATGGCGTAAGCAAAGAAAAACATCAATATCGGCGCTGAAACTAACTTTATCCAGAACCCTTTTGTTATTTTCTTTTGTTCCATATTAGCCGCCTGGGTTGTATAACACAATGGTGGCTATAAATACTCCTATTGCTATGGCGCCTACAATTACTGCTGTAATGACGACGCCTTTTTTTCTATCATCCATTAAGAGTTTTGAGACTCTTGCTCAATCAACTTTCTTGATGGTGGTTTGTTAAAACTGTGATACTCAGCCTTTGGATCTAGTGTCCACTCTAAGCCTTTTGCACCTTCCCAAGGACGCTTAGTTGCTGGCTCGCCATTACGAATAGCGTCAATAATAATGTAAGTAAACAAGATGAATGATGCGCCAAAGGCAAAACCACCGATTGAAGAAATCATGTTGAAATCTGCAAACTGTAGTGCATAGTCAGGAATACGACGAGGCATACCCGCAAGACCTAAGAAATGCTGAGGGAAGAACAACACGTTTACTGAAATCACTGCCCACCAGAAATGCACTTTTGCTAAGCCTTCGTTATACATTTTGCCCGTCCACTTAGGCAACCAATAGAACGTTGCTGCAATGATTGACCATAGTGCACCTGTTACCAATACGTAGTGGAAGTGTGCAACCACAAAATAAGTATCGTGATACTGGATATCGGCAGGAGCGATGCCTAGCATTAAGCCAGAGAAGCCACCGATGGTGAATAAGAACACAAATGAAATTGCCCATAACATTGGTGTCTCGAACGTCATCGACCCTTTCCACATAGTGGCAATCCAGTTAAAGACTTTAACACCCGTTGGAACTGCAATCATCATGGTGGCGTACATAAAGTATAACTCACCCGCAACCGGCATACCCGTTAAGAACATGTGGTGCGCCCATACAATGTATGACAAGAATGCGATTGACGCCGTTGCGTAAACCATTGAGGAATAACCAAATAATGGCTTACGTGCAAAGGTTGGGATAATGTGAGAAACCACACCAAACGCTGGCAAAATCATAATATAAACTTCAGGATGGCCAAAGAACCAGAAAATATGCTGGAACATAACAGGGTCGCCACCGCCAGTTGCATCAAAAAATGCAGTACCAAAGTTACGGTCTGTTAGCATCATGGTTACTGCACCTGCTAATACTGGCATCGCACCAATTAGTAAGAATGAAGTAATCAACCATGTCCATACAAATAACGGCATGTCCATTAATTTCATCTCAGGCGCACGCATGTTAAGTACTGTTGCAATAATATTAATCGCACCCATAATAGATGAGAAGCCTAACAAGTGAACGGCGAAGATAAAGAAGTCTGTGCTATCTGGTGCAAACGTTGTTGATAACGGTGCGTAGAATGTCCAACCAAAGGCTGGCGCTCCGCCTTCCATAAAGAACGTGCTTAACAAGATACCACCTGCAAAAGGTAGAATCCAGAAAGACCAGTTATTCATACGAGGCAGTGCCATGTCGGGTGCGCCAACCATCATTGGAATCAGCCAGTTACCCAAGCCAACAAAGGCCGGCATAATTGCACCAAATACCATGATCAAGCCGTGCATGGTTGTCATTTGGTTAAAGAAATGTGGGTCTACTAGTTGCAGACCCGGTTGGAACAATTCCATACGAATCACCATCGCCATTGCACCGCCGATTAGCACCATGGTAAAGGCAAACCACAAATACAATGTACCAATGTCTTTATGGTTCGTTGTTTTGATCCATCTCATCAGGCCTTTTTCAGGACCATGATGGTGATCGGCGTGCCCAGTTGCTGTTGTGTCTGTTGCTGTTGTCATAATATTTCTCCTTAATTAACGTGCAGATTTAACATCTGAAGGTTGAACAACACTGCCAGTGTTACCAAAGGCATTTCTTTCGTAAGTAATTACCGCTGCAAGATCTGCATCGCCTAACATCTTAAAGGTTGGCATGCCACCCTTACCGTGTAGAACAATACCGATATGGTCAGCT
>AJXC01001773.1_pt1 | contig 39982 bp, 41 predicted proteins | sample 404948 | NCBI WGS metagenome assembly AJXC01 (sample SAMN02954314, study PRJNA77837) | marine metagenome | biome: aquatic; feature: Guaymas Basin Hydrothermal Plumes; material: sea water; isolation source: Guaymas Basin Hydrothermal Plumes and Background water depths 1600, 1775... ... | reverse complement strand
ATAACGTTAAAGTTAACAAGGGTGGCAAAAATAAGGATTAATTTTTGTATAAATTTCATTGTATTAACCAATTTAACTTGCTCAAACTTGTCTAATATTACGCTTAATATAGTTTTATATTTAACTTTATTAAACAAAAAGTTAAATATAAAACCACTAAAAGGTGATAATAATAATTGTCTGTTGTGTTTGTGATTGAGTATATCCCCTGAGCCGATAAATAAACACACAAGGAAATGCGATAGCTTACTATTGAGCAAGCCCGCCATTGTAGTGGGAAGCCTGCGGTAATCTTCAAACTTCCGCCTTGAGCCTTATGGTTTAGGTTTTCTTCAGAGCAACACAATGGATCTTTCTTAATATTTGGTAGTTAAGTTATAATGCCAATCATGAAGAACTTAAGGCAATCTCTAAGACAACAAAGATGCGCGATTAAAAGCAGCAATCGAGAGAAATTCGCCAAAAAACTATTGCACCAAACGCAAAAAATTGCAAATTTTCAAAATGGGCAAAAAATTGCCATTTATTTGCCTAATGACGGTGAAATTGATACAAAATACATACAAAACTTCCTAAAAAATAGAGGTTTTAGCGTCTATTTACCGATATTAGTCGGTAAAAGTCTTAAATTTGCAAAAGTTGGTAAAAATTTCAGAAAAAATCGATTTGGCATTGATGAACCGATTTTTACGCAAATTTTAAACGCTAATCAGCTAAACATTGTCTTCATGCCTCTTGTGGGCTTCGATAAATTCAAAAACCGCATTGGCATGGGTGGTGGATTTTACGATCGTACCTTAGTATTCAAAAATCGACAGCAAAATTATAAAAATCCAAAACTTTACGGTCTGGCTTTTGATTGCCAAGAAGTGGCTAAATTAAATATTAACCCTTGGGATATACCACTAGACGCAGTGGTTACACCAACTACAATTTACCGGTAGCGTGTTTTTGAAAAAATGATTTAAGTGTTTGGTTTTCATTAATCAAATTCATGCCAAAACCACGCAACCATCTGAGCGGTTCATTGTTTTCTTTGTAAATCCAGTTTAGTCCAGTCATGGTTTTTGCCATCAGTTCGTTATCTAGTCGGCGCGCTCTGGCGTATTTGCGTAATACAGAATAATCACCTAAAAGTTTATTACTTTCGATTAATTGCTCCGATAATTCAATAACATCTGAAAAACCAAGATTTACACCTTGACCTGCAAGCGGGTGAATATTGTGTGCAGCATCGCCAATTAGTGCCAAACTTTCTTTCACGTATTCCTTGGAACTGCGTTCAATGAGTGGAAACGCCTGAATCTCACTTAGCACTTTAAATCGACCAAATCGATATTCCACACCAGCTGACAATCGATTGGCAAAATCTTGTATTGATAATGCCGTTAACTCATCCGCTAAAGTATTTTCAGCCGACCAAACGATTGAAGCTTGTGTCTTGCTTAGAGGTAATAATGCAATAATACTACTGGATAAAAATCGCTGCCACGTTGTGTTTTCAAATCCTTGTGATGATTCAATATTGCAAACGATGGCTTTTTGTTGGTAATCATGTTCGCTAAATTCAATATCCATTAATCCTCTAATGCGAGAACGCGCACCATCGGCACCCATCAATAGATGACAAAATATTTGATTGTTATTATCCAATTGAACTTGATAACCGTCATTATTTTTTTCAATATTATCAAGTTTGGCACTAATAAACTCAACCTTAGTTTTGCTAAGTGCTTCAAACAGTGCAGACTGGATCGCATCATTTTCAATAATATGGCCTAAATGCGTCAAGTTGTCGTCGGTTGCTGAAAAGTCTAAACTACCATGGGAATTTTGATCCCATACCTTGGTATCGGTAAAAACATGCTTTCGCTTGATTAGATTCCAGACGCCAAGGTTTTTTAACAAATTTTCTGATTTTGGAGTAATGGCACTGACACGTGTGTGAAACTCATCGCTCAATACTGGATTAGGATTATTAGGCTCAATAATGGCAATTTTTAAACCCTGATCTGCCATTGATAAAGCAAACGCTTGCCCAACCATGCCACCACCTACAACAATGATATCAAACTGATTCACGATTCTCCTGCAATGGTCATTTCCTGTATTAATACCGAGCCTACTTTAATGTTACTTCGGGCGTCAACGTCAGTACCAACGTGCGATACACCCATGAGCATGTCTTTAAGATTCCCAGCAATAGTGAGACCGGAAACAGAGTGTTGGATTTCGCCATTTTCGACCCAAAATCCCAGTGCTCCCCGAGAATAATCACCCGTTGTACCGTTCACACCTTGGCCCATGAGTTCAGTTACTACTAGGCCCTTATTCATGTCTTTGATCATTTCATCCAAGCCACCATTAAAATTACTCTCAACAATCACATTATTAATTCCACCTGAATTAGCCGTAGTTTTTAAACCCAGTTGATTGGCCGAATATTGGCCCATCACATAGCTTTTAACACGCCCATCTTGGACAAAGTATTGCTCACGCTTAAGAACGCCATCACTATCAAATGCTTTGGCTCCTAATGTTTTTTTGGCAAACGGATGTTCAAACAAACTGACACTTTCAGGTAAAACAATTTGATCAATACTGTTTAATAAAAATGTGGATTTTTTATATTGTCTAGAACCACCAAGTGCGCCTAGTAATTGAGAGAATAACCCACCTGATAGTCGTGGGGTAAAAATTATCGGACATTTTTGAGAAGGTAGCGATTGAGCGCCTAGTTTCTGCTGAGCCAATTCAGCCGCTTTCATGCCAACAAGCTTAGGTGAACTTAAGTCATTCGCATCAAGCGCTGTTGTGTATTCATAAGCCGTTTGTTTGTCATCCCCTCTTTTTGCGATTAACGAGCAGTGTAGAGAGTGCCGGGTACTGCTTTGTGTAGCGATCAGGCCATTAGAATTGGCGTACAATCCCTCGCCTTCAAAACTAGACACTTCACTGCCTTCGGAGTTGTCAATCTCGTCTTGTTCTAAGGCAATTGCTTCACACTCTTTAGCCAGATCAATACTGTGCTGTGCATCCAAATCCCACGGGTGATATAAATCTAAATCTGGTACGTCAAAGGCCATAATGTCTTTTGGTGCTAAGCCATTAAAAGGGTCATCTTGTGTATATTTTGCAATCAAACAAGCGGATTCTATAGTCTTATTTAGGCTTTCTTTACTTAAATCAACACTGGATGCGTGGCCTTTTTTCTGACCCATGTAAACATTGATATCAAAACTTTTATCCAAATGATATTGCAGGGTTTCAACCTCACCTAGCCTAACAGAAGTAGACACACCAGAGCTTGAACCTAATGATATTTCATAATCACTGACGTTGTATTGCTTTAATAAATCAATGGTCAGTTGTGCGGTTTGTTTGAGTGATGACGACATAACGAAATTATACTAAGTAATCCAGATCAGTTGGTTGTGGAAATTGAATAGATTGTTGAAAGTGGTGGTGCTTATCGCCAAATAACAATGATTTTGCAGGCACCCATAAAGCCAACACGCCCAAGACGATAATCAATGCACCTGATAATTTCCTTATTATTGGCTTGTTAATGGATTCATTGAGTTTTAAAGAAAAACCTGCCATTAATAACAAACTTGGCAATGTGCCCAGTCCAAAGGCTAGCATAATGAGCACACCTTGAACAGCAGAGCCAGAGACAATAGCAAAACTCAATGCACCGTAAACCAATCCACAAGGGATTCCTCCCCAAAATAAACCCACTAAAAATGCACTCTTTAAATTTTTCACCGGTAGAAATCGCTTGGTAATGGGTTGTAATACTGCCCAAAGTTTAGCGCCAATTTTTTCTAATGATTGTATGCCGGTGTACCAGTTAGCAATGTACAAACCTACCATGATCATTAGTGCGCCTGAGAAGATTCTCAATACCTGGTCAAACACACTCATTTGTAACGTGCTCGAAAGTAACTCACCAATGAATCCAAAAACAATACCCAACAAGGCATAGCTTAGAATGCGCCCAAGATTATAATTAAAGTGATAAAGTAAAATTTGTTTTGAATCGGCTCTTGTTTGCTCTGGCAAAGAAGCGGTTAACATACCAACCACGCCACCACACATACCTAAACAATGAACACCGCCCAATAAGCCCATTAGAAAAACAGAAATTAAAATATCCATTATTCTTCAGAGTTAATAACGTCAGATTCTCTCTCTACTTCCAATAGATACAGTCTTCTAGAGTCGGTTTTTAACACTTTAAAGCGAAACCCTTGTATGGATATTTCATCCATTTTCTCAGGTAAGCGTGTAAACCCAGCAATCACTAAACCGGCCACAGTATCTATATTTTCAATGTCTAGTGACACCTCAAAGAATTCATTAAACTCTTCAATTGGAGTATTGGCTTTAAGCAAATATCGGCCCTCACCAAAATCAATAATGTTGTCTTCCTCAAAATCATGCTCATCTTCAATCTCTCCAACAATTTGTTCAAGTACATCCTCAAGTGTGATTAATCCAGCAATTTCGCCGTATTCATCCACCACAATAGCCATGTGTAGTTTCTTTTGTTGAAAGTCTCTAAGCAAGGCGCCCAGCGTTTTACTCTCTGGCACTAAAGTAGAGGGCCTTAAATATTCCTTATAATTGAATTCTTTTTTTCTATCTCCGGCCAAATAACTTAATAAATCTTTAGCCAAAATAACACCCCTGATCTTATTTTTTTGACTGTTCAGAACGGGAAATCTAGAATGTGCCGATCTAACCATAACGTCGAGCAGTTCTTTTGTTTTGGTGTTGTGTTCAATGACAACCATTTTTGATTTTGGCACCATTACATCACGCACCTCCATGCTTTCTAATTGCATGGTTCCCTCAATAATTGAGCGAGTGTGTGAATCAATAACGTGATTCTCTTCTGACTCTTCTAAAACTTGCAGAAGTTCATCGTTAGAACGTAGAGGTACGTGGAAAAATTGTTTTTTTAGTCTTTGTAAAAAAGACAATGTCGACGGAGGGTGCTCTTCTTTCATGCAGTGCTAATTAAATGACAGATGGTTATTTTACCAAGATTCATGATTTTTTACCACTGCGCATTTCTTTGCCTTGTGCAGCGCGTTCTTTACGCACTTTTTTAGGGTCGGCAATCAGTGGTCGGTAGATCTCAACCCGGTCTTTCTCTCGAAGCACGGTGTCAAGTTTGGCAATTTTCCCAAAAATACCCGTCTTATCTATTTTCAAGTCAATTTGTGGGTATTTATCCAATATTCCTGAAGTTTCAATGGCCTGCTTTAAAGTCGTGCCCTCATCAACCTCAAGGCTGAGTAAACTCTGTTTTTTTTCTAAAGCGTAGGCAACTTCAACTAGCATCACAAAGTTGTTGCGCCTTAGCAAAATCTAGCGTGCCTTCATAGATTGCACGGCCGGTAATTGCACCCATAATGCCATGGTGCGCTTCGACCAATAAATTTGAAATATCATCCATATTGGTAATGCCACCTGAAGCGATAATAGGAATGGAAGTTTGTTTAGCCAAATCAGCTGTGGCTTCTACATTCACCCCTTGCATCATGCCATCACGGGCAATATCGGTATAAACAATTGAGCTAACACCATCTTGCTCAAACTTTTTGGACAAGTCTACCACGTGTAAATCGGTTTGTTTGGCCCAGCCTTCAGTAGCGACTAAGCCATTATTTGCATCTAAACCAACAATAATTTTGCCAGGGAACTCACGACACAGTTCTGAGACAAATTCAGGGTGTGTAACCGCCATGGTGCCAATAATCAAATAACTAATACCAGCTTCAATGTAGGTATTGGCAATCTGCATATTACGAATACCGCCACCAATTTGTACCGGTAAGTTTGGAAACGCTTTGGTGATTTCAGTCACACTAGCTGCGTTAATTGGTTTACCTTCAAAAGCACCGTTAAGGTCCACTAGGTGCAGACGTTTGGCACCTTGTTCTACCCATCGCGCTGCCATCTGTGCTGGATTATCAGAAAACACAGTGGTATCATCCATCAGGCCTTGTCGCAGACGAACACACTGCCCATCTTTTAAATCAATTGCGGGAATGATAATCATATTTTTAATATTTTCCTAACTAGCACGACGACGATAACTAATGGATTCAATTAAATGAGTCCTATCAACTAATTCACTTTGTTCAATGTCTGCAATGGTTCTCGCTACTTTTAATATTCTATGATAAGCCCTTGCTGAGAGTTGTAATTTATCAATTACGCTTTCCATCAATTGTTTGTTTTCTTTATCAAGTTTGACCAATTTTTCTATCTCATCGGGTGTTAGTCTGTCGTTGGATTTTTTCTGTCGATTCAGCTGTGTATTATAAGCATTTAGCACTCTAATGCGTATGGCTTCACTACTTTCAGATTTTTTATCTTCTTGATTTAATAACACTTCTTTAGGCAATGGTGGCACATCAAGCACCATATCGATACGATCTAGCAACGGACCCGATATTTTTGAATGGTACTTATCGACTTGGTCTTCGGTGCAATGACACTTAGCACTACCATCTCCTGCATGCCCACAAGGGCAAGGATTCATCGCACCAATTAATTGGAAATTAGCCGGGAAAGTTACCTGTTGTGCTGCCCTAGAAAGATGAACTTCACCATTTTCCAGTGGCTGTCTTAATACTTCAAGCACTTGCCGTGGAAATTCCGGTAATTCATCTAAAAATAATACACCTTCATGTGCTAAAGATATTTCACCCGGTTTTGGATTGGTACCACCGCCCACTAAAGCAACCGCTGAGGAAGAGTGGTGTGGTGAACGAAAAGGCCTAACTTGTAGATCAGATAACTCTAAATACTTATTCGCAACTGAATAAATCGATGCTCGTTCCAATGCTTTTTGTACCGTTAGTGGTGGCATAATTGATGGTAGTCGTTCTGATAGCATGGTTTTTCCTGAACCTGGCGGACCAATTAACAGAATATTGTGGCCACCTGCTGCTGCAATTTCTAATGCTCGTTTTGCATGATACTGGCCTTTAACTTGGGAAAAATCTTTGCTATAAACTACATCTTGATTAGTGCTGATTTTAGGAGTATCGACCTCCACTGCGCCTTGTAAAAAAGAACAAACTTCTAATAAATGTTCACAAGGATAGATAACAGCACCATCAACTAAAGCACATTGTTCCATGTTACTTTTAGGAATAACAATAGAGTGTTTCTGTTTGTTAGCCTTAACAATTGCCGGCAATAAACTCTCGGTCGTACGCAACAAACCATCCAATCCAAGCTCACCATAGAATTCAAATTCGCTAATATTAACCTGAGGCTTTAGCTGTTTAGAAGCAATAATCAAACCTAAGGCAATGGGTAGATCATAACGACCACCACTTTTAGGCAAATTAGCCGGTGCCAAACTCACGGTAATACGGCCTTTAGGAAACTTAAATTTTGAATTCATTAATGCGCTTCGCACTCTGTCTTTACTTTCTTTAACCGCACCCTCTGGTAAACCCACAATGGTAAAACTGGGTAAACCGCCAGAAATATGTACTTCAATAGTAACCAGAGGTGCATCCATGCCAGTTGCAGCACGAGTAAGAATTTTAGCCAATTGACTCATACTGCTTCTAATTCTTCCAAGCTCCACCTTGGTTTGATGGTAATTTTATTAGTAATAAACTTGTGCCCTTTAATTAACCTTAAATGGCCCGCTAATGCAATCATAGCACCGTTGTCAGTGCAAAATTCTTGCCTTGGGTAAAAGACATTTACTGCTAGCTTTTTGCCCAGCTTATTCAGCTCTTTACGCAATGATTGATTAGCACTTACGCCACCAGCCACTATCAAAGTGGAGTAATGCGTTTGCTCCAATGCTCTTCGGCACTTAATCATTAACGTTTGTGTAGTGGCCACTTCAAATGCTTTGGCAATATTGGCTTTTTCGTTAGGGTATTTAGCAAAAGTATTACGAGCAAATGTTTTTAATCCGCTAAAACTAAAATCAAGGCCCGGTCGGTCGGTCATTGGTCTTGGAAATTTAAACCTTGTTTCATCACCTTGCTCAGCTAAAGCGGCTAAAGCAGGACCACCTGGATAGCTCAAACCCAAAATTTTGGCGGTTTTATCAAAGGCTTCACCCACCGCATCGTCTAACGACTCGCCCAAAATTTTATATTTTCCAATACCTTTAACATCAACTAACATTGTGTGCCCGCCAGATACCAACAACGCTACGAATGGAAATTCTGGCTGCGTTTCTTCTAACAGTGGAGCCAACAAATGCCCTTCCATGTGGTGCACTGCTAGGGATGGAATGTCTAAACTCCAAGCCAAACTTTTGGCAATGGATGAACCGACTAATAATGCACCTGCCAAGCCTGGGCCAGCCGTATAAGCAATACCATTGATATCGCTAAGTTGAAGTTCGGCTTCCGATAACACAGCTTTAATTAAAGGAAGGGTTCTTTGAATGTGATCCCTCGAAGCCAGTTCTGGAACCACACCACCATACTCAGCGTGCAATTCAACTTGGGAAAATAATTGATGGGCGATTAAGCCTTTCTCAGATGAATAAAGACCAATCCCAGTTTCATCACAAGAGCTTTCAATACCCAATGTAATAAAAACTTTAGTGCTCACTATTCGATTCGCCTAAATAGACTTTTTTAACATCCTCATTTGATAAAATTTCTTGCTTATCCCCTTTAGCAATAATTTTTCCATCGTGAAGCACGTACGAGTGATCGCAAGTATCTAACATTTCTCGATAGTTATGGTCGGTAATCAAAACACCAATGCCTTTGTCTTTTAGGTGATAGATAATTTGTTGAATATCGCCCACTGAAATTGGATCCACGCCAGCAAAAGGCTCATCCAACAGCACGAACTTTGGATCCATGGCCAATGCTCTGGCGATCTCTACTCGTCTTCTCTCTCCGCCCGATAAACTTAAACCGTTAATATGACGAATGTGTTCAATATTAAACTCTGAAAGCAGTTCTTCCAGTCTGTGTTTTCTTTGTTTTTTTTCAAGATTTTTATTAACTTCTAAAACCGCCATAATGTTATCTTCAACTGAAAGTTGACGAAAGATTGAAGGCTCTTGTGGCAAATAACCCAGCCCTAAATGCGCACGCTTATGCATGGGTAATTTACTCACGTTGTAGTGGTCAATAAATACTTGGCCTTTATCGGCACTAACGAGACCACAAACAATGTAAAAACAAGTGGTTTTTCCCGCACCATTAGGACCTAATAAACCAACAATTTCACCGCTTTTAACTTCAAAAGAAACGTCGCTCACCACTTCACGCTTAGCGTATTTTTTGCGAATATGTTTAACGTCTAAGGAATACAAAACTTTCATAAGGAAATAATAAACTAAGTGCTTGTTGTGAGTGTTTAATCTTACCCTAAATTAGGCTGATTTGTTCAGAGCTATACGCTTCAATGATACTGTCATTAGACTCAATTAATAATGCTCCTTTGTCGCTAACACCTTTGGCAATCCCTGTTATTTTCTTGTTTTGATAATCAAGTTCGATCGATCGACCTACTAAGTAGTCATACTCATGCCATAACGATTGGAAATTATCAAAGCCTTTTAGTTCGAACATACGACAATAATGAATAATTTTATTAATAAATTTAACACTCAATTGTTCCAAATTTGGGGTGTTAGATAAGATTTGACTTAAATCTATCCATGGTGCTTCACACTTAAATCCTTTGCCTAAGTGGTGATTCAAACCTAATCCAATAACAACAGATTGTGTGTTGCTTTGCACACTATTCTCAATCAAAATTCCGGCAAGCTTTCTATCTTCAAAATACAAATCATTTGGCCATTTGAGTTTCAAGTTTTCAATGCCGTAATCATTTTTCAACACATCGACGATGGACAACCCAACAACCAAACTTAGGCCATTAAGACCAGTGTCCATTGAAAATGGGTAACGCAGTGACAATAAGACACTACTGTCTTTTTTACTCAACCAAGCCCTCTGATACTGCCCTTTTCCAGCCGTTTGCTCTCTAGCGATACAGACTGTAATGTCTTCAGAAAAAGGCAACTTGGTTAGATAGTCATTGGTGCTGGTTGTTGACTCTAAGACAAAACATTCAACACCGTCAGGTAGCTTTAAAGCAGAATAATCAACCACGTAATAATATTTGATAAAATAACTGAATTAATTTTACACCTAAATTATTTATGAAATTAGCGCTCGGTGTTGAATACTTAGGTACAGGCTTCCACGGTTGGCAACTGCAAAAATCTGGTATTCGAACAGTTCAGCAAGTAGTTGAAAAAGCATTATCCAGTGTTGCTGATCAGCCTGTACGTGTGTTTTGTTCTGGCAGAACTGATGCTGGCGTCCACGCTATCGAGCAAGTTATTCATTTTGAAACCACAGCCAAGCGTGAAGATAAGGCTTGGGTTTTGGGTGGTAACGTCAACTTGCCTTTTGATGTTAATTTTAAGTGGGCTAAGCAAGTCAATGATGATTTTCATGCTCGCTTTGATGCCCACGCCAGGCAGTATCATTATAAAATTCACAATACGCCAGTACGTTCTGCACTGGTGGGTGCTTATTCGTTATGGGAACCAAGAAAGTTAGACATAACAGCTATGAGTGTAGCAGCTGAATATTTATTGGGTGAACACGATTTTTCTAGCTTTAGGGGTAGTTTATGTCAAGCCAAATCACCAATCAAAACTATAGAATTTATTAAATTAACTCAAACTGATAAGGAAATCTTACTCGATATTAAAGCCAATGCATTCTTGCATCACATGGTGCGTAATGTTGTTGGCACACTGCTCAAGGTTGGTAGAGGTGAAAAATCGATTGAATGGGTTAAAGAAGTGTTAGAAACAAAAGACAGGAAACAAGCAGGTGCGACCGCTGAGCCACAAGGATTGTATTTCGTAAAAGCCTTTTATGAAAATTTATAAGTAGTAATTTCTCACATATAAAAAGACCCAAGTCGAAACTCAGGTCTTTTATTTTTATTCCAAGAACAGCTTTATGAGATCAGGTGTTTAAGTGGACTCTTAGAAGCTGCCTCTTCATCGCCTAGTTCTTTCCAAGCGTAACGTAGTGCATCAGTACGGCGCTCATAAAAACGATTTTCACCATACTTATCCATAAATCCAGAACGAATCAATACTTTCTCAACGCCTTCCATGCGTGCAAATAAGATTTCAACTCCTGCAGAAGAGCATCTATCTAGCAAACCAGAAAGCATTTCTTCTCCACTCGCATCAATTTGATTAATGCCAGCCATATCAACAATAATGTACTTTAAACAATGGTGCTTGTCAGCAATTAACTTTAGCATTCTATCTTCAAAATAACCTGCATTAGCAAAATAAAGCGAACCAGAATATTTAACAATAGAAACCACTTCGCAACGATCTAACTCATTATCAAGTGCATTTACAAACAAATTTGATCCATCATGAGTTGAAAGCTCGGTAAATCTTGGTTCCATAGTACGATACAAGAACAAACCTAATGATAGGATAACACCAATCACAATACCATTTTCTAAATGTGGCGCAAACAATAGCGTTAGTACAAACGAAGTTACCGCAACAACTGCATCATGCTTCTCAACCTTCCAAGCGTGCATAACCGGTGCGAATTTAATCAAATTAATCACAGCTATGATAATGACAGCTGCCAAAGTCGCTTGAGGTAAGTGGTATAACAATGGTGTTAGCCATAATAAAGTAATACCGACAATTACCGCCGTTACTACTGATGAAAAACCTGTGATTGCACCTGCTGAGATATTCACTGCCGAACGTGAAAATGAACCTGAGACTGCATAACCTTGGAAAAAGCTTGAAACAACGTTCGCCAAACCTTGACCCATTAATTCTTGATCAGCATTAAGGCGTTGTTTGGTTTGTGCGGCCATGGCTTTCGCAATCGAAATAGCTTCCATAAAACCAATCAAACCAATCGTTATTGCTGTCACAATCATCTTATTGATTACAGAAAAATCAAAATTTGGAATGGTTAACGAAGGCAAGCCCTCAGGAATAGAACCAACAATTGCACCGCCAAGACCACCATCCACCACTGGTATGCCAAAATCCATTACCCAAGAAATAATCGTAGTTACTACTACTGCCAATAAAACACCGGGTAATTTTGGTGCGTACTGCTTAACACCAATCATAATAGCAAATGCAACAATTGCGGCAAACAAAGTCCATGCATGTGTATGCTGCGAAGCATTAATTAACACACCCCAAACCTGCTCATAAGTATGTTCACCTACACCTTTATCAACGCCAAATACTTTGGACAACTGCGAGGTGCCAATAATAATTGCAGCCGCGTTGGTAAAGCCAACCACAACTGGATGTGATAAGAAATTAATAACCAAGCCAAGTTTTAATGCGCCCAGAGTAAACTGAAACACGCCCACTAAAAACGCTAATAGTGAAGCGTAAGCTGCATAAGTTACCATATCAGCACCTGGCGGAATAATCGTCGGAATAGCGGCGGCAGTTAATAGAGACACAACAGCAACAGGGCCAGTACCTAACTGACGAGATGAGCCCATCAATGCTGCAATCATCACTGGTAAGAATGAGGCATATAAACCGTATTGTGGCGCAAGACCTGCTAATTGTGCGTAAGCCATTGATTGTGGCACTAATACCAATGCAACGGTTAAACCTGCGACTAAATCTGCTTTTAATACGTTTTTATCTTTTATCTCATGAATCCACGCCAAAAAAGGCAAAAAATTCGCAATCTTATCCATTTGTATTTCCAATTATTTTAAAAATTCTAGTTCTAACTACAGAAGATTCAGGGGAATATAAGAGATATATTATATAATAATGACTACATTTAATGTGTGTCATTTTGTATAATACTGACCTTGTCTTTTCAGACAAATCTATTTCAATAAATTTAAAAAATACAAGGATTAGGCCTATGAAGCTAATTGAGAATTTACATTTTAATAACATTCGTGGCGATATTACTGGCGGTATTACAGCAGGTGTTGTCGCTCTTCCATTTGCCATTGCAATGGGTCTAGCTTCAGGTGCAGGTGCAATTGCAGGTTTATATGGTGCGATCATTACTGGCTTCTTTGCTGCGTTATTTGGTGGTACAGGTGCTCAGGTATCTGGTCCAACTGGCCCAATGACGGTAGTGATGGGAATAATTGTTACTTATATGATATCTAAATATCCTGAGACAGGTTTGGCGCTTGCATTTACGACAGTTGTGATGGCTGGTTTGTTTCAAATTTTGTTTGGTATGTTAAAGCTTGGGCGTTTTATCAACCTAATGCCACACCCTGTGACTTCAGGTTTTATGACTGGTATTGGTGTTATTATTATTATTTTTCAAATTCCACAAGTATTGGGCTTGTATGAAATAAAAGGAAAGCCACTAGAAATTTTCTCTCAATTAGGCGGTGTTGAAAGCTATTTTGCAAATACCGGAGCCATCACTATCGCGTTAATTACACTAACTCTGGTTTATCTTTTGCCAAAGAAAATTGGAAAAATTATTCCTGCACCTTTATTTGCACTATTGGCCGGTACATTTATTTTATATTTTTTCCCAGAATATTTCTCATCAAAAACAGAGTTAATTAACAACATGCTTTTGGGTGAGATTCCAACAGGACTTCCTAGTTTTCAAGTGCCTGTATTTGAATGGAGTATTATTTCTGACATGGTTTATTATGGAGCTATGCTGGCTATTCTAGGCTCTATTGACTCACTACTAACCTCATTGGTTTCTGATGAAATCACCCGTACACATCATAAATCAGATCGCGAATTAATCGGACAAGGTATTGGTAACACCGTATCAGGTTTATTTGGTGGCTTACCAGGTGCAGGCGCAACCATGCGCACCATGACCAATGTTAAAGCTGGTGGCTTAACACCAATTTCTGGTGCATTACACGCTGTCTTGCTACTTGCAATCGTCTTGGGTGGCGCACAATACGCACAATCAATTCCACTCGCAGTACTCGGCGCAATCTTAGTTAAAGTCGGTACTGATATTATTGACTGGGAATACTTAAAAGGATTGATTTCTGCACCAAAATCTGGTGCTCTTATTATGTTTGTTGTTCTCGGTATCACCGTATTTATCGACTTAATGACTGCTGTGGGTATTGGCTTAGTAATGGCTAGTTTGATCTTCTTACAAAGAATGACCGATGTTCAATTGGCAAGCATTGTATCCGTTCAAACCATTGAGGAAGCTGCTCATCTTGATGAAGCGCACCAAGAACTAATTCGTGCTGGAAATACATTGTTCTATCAACTGAATGGACCGATGAGTTTTGGCTCAGCCAAAGGCATTGTCAGAGATTTCTCAACAAAAACTAACTACAACAGAGTAATCTTAGACTTGTCCAATGTTCCAATAATTGACTACACCACTTCACGAGGGATCTCTGAAATATGTAACATCTGTATAGAAAAATCTGCTGATATTACCATTGTTGGTGCCAATACAAAAGTAAGGCATTTCTTAGAAAACATTGGTATCGATAAAACAATACTGACCTAAGTTAATTAAAAATCCACATCCCAATCAACTAGTATTTGTTTTTTACCAATATCGACTGAAATAAGGAACGGCTCAATGTATGGTACCCAGTGTTCTTTTCTATCCTTGCTTGACGAGGGCTCTTTGTTACTATTAACCACCAGTACGTTGTTTGACCCAGTATCAACCAAACTTGATACTTTACCAAGCACGATACTTTTTTGATTAACAACTTCTAAACCGATTAAATCTTCCCAATAGTATCTACCCTTAGGTAGTTTAGGTAATTGTGATTTTTCAATGTACAAATCAATGCCGATCATGGATTGTGCTTGTTCACGATTATTGACGTCTTTAAGTTGAGCGACAATCGTTTTACCTTGCTCTCGACCCTTAAGGATATCTAATGTCTGCCATTGGCCGCCTACCTCAATATGCCAAGGCTGATAGGACAAGATGTTTTTACGAGGCTGTGTGTGTGAGAATATTTTCACCCAGCCCTGAACGCCAAAAAGGCCATTGATCTTACCGACCAACAGCCTTTTAGGATTAGAAGGGATTGCTGTTGAATTACTCAGCAGCTTTTTCCTCTTCAGTTGACTCTTCAGTCGCATCTTCTGCTGGCGCTTCAGCCTCTGCTGTTTCCGCAGCTTCTGCTTCTGCTGCTGCCTTAGCTTCGGCTGCTTTCACCTCAGCTTCAGCCTTTGCTTCTTCGTCCGCTTTTGCTTTTGCTTCAGCTGCTAATTTAGCTGCTACTGCCGCCGCTCTAACATCTTGTGCCGCAACACGTTTTTCACGAATTGAAGGGTCTTTAAACTCTTTAACAAGTTGCTTAACACGATCAGAGATTTGTGCACCTTTTGATGCCCAGTAATCCAATCTATCTTCTTCGATGGTAAGCCTAACTTCTTGTCCACGAGCCACTGGATTGAAATATCCAATACGCTCAATGTAACCACTGTCTCTACGTTTTCTAGAGTCTGTTGCTACAATTGAATAAAAAGGTTTTTTCTTGGCTCCACCTCGGGCTAGTCTAATTTTAACCATGGGTTTTTTGCTCCTTTTATTATTTTATGCTCATATCGAAAAGACATAAGACGCGAAATTATATCAGTTTTTCAATATCGCGTGCTAATTTCTCAGCATCGCCGGTGTAAGTCATTGGGGTTAAATCTGCTAGGGCTTGCTTTGCTTCTTCTGGCATATCAAGATCTTTCACAAATTCTGCTAGCACTTGTGCATCAATGGTATTGCCACGCGTGAGTGCTTTGAGTTTTTCATACGGATTTTCAATACCGTAACGGCGCATCACTGTTTGGATTGGCTCGGCCAATACTTCCCACGAACTATCTAAATCTGCCAACAATTTTGCTTCGTTGGTTTCTAGCTTACTGATGCCTTTGGCAATCGATGCATAAGCCACTAAACAATGTGCGCAACTAACACCTAAATTTCTAAGCACAGTTGAATCAGACAGATCTCGTTGCCAGCGAGAAATGGCTAACTTATCAGCTAAATGTGTATTCAGAGCATTGGCAATACCTAGATTACCCTCGCCATTCTCAAAATCAATCGGATTCACTTTGTGTGGCATGGTGGATGAGCCCACTTCACCGGCAATAGTTTTTTGTTTGAAATAACCTAGGGAAATATAGCCCCAAACATCACGACAATAATCAATCAAAATCGTATTGAAACGATTCATAGAATGGAAATACTCTGCCATGTAATCATGCGTTTCAATTTGTGCAGTGTACATAGCGTAATTAACACCCAAACCTTCAATGAAGTCTTGTGAAATACTCTGCCAATCAAGATTCGGATAAGCTGAGATATGTGCGTTAAAATTACCCACAGCACCATTAAACTTACCCATAATTTTGACCGACTTTAGGTGTTCAATTTGTCGCTTTAGACGAAATGCAAAGTTAGCCATTTCCTTTCCTACTGTCGTTGGTGAGGCAGTTTGTCCATGCGTACGAGACAACATCGGAATACTTGCATTATCTTTAGCCAAAGCACCAATCAAAGACAATATGTTTTGCATCTCAGCCAAAACAACCTCGCGACCATCAATCAACATTAATGCATGAGAAAGGTTGTTAATATCTTCAGACGTACAGGCAAAGTGGAAAAATTCACTCACAGCGTTAAGTTCAGCATTGTCTTTAATCTTATCTTTTAAGAAGTACTCAACCGCCTTCACATCGTGATTAGTTGTGCTTTCAATATCCTTAACTGCTTGCGCATCTTCAAGTGAAAAGTTAGTGGCAATATCAGACAAAAATTGGCTGGCTTGCGCACTAAATGGTGGCACTTCAGAAATTCCATCATTATCTGCCATGGCTTGTAGCCACTTAACTTCAATTAATACGCGATATTTAATCAGACCAAATTCACTAAAAATTGAGCTTAAAACTTTGGTTTTCTCAAAATAACGCCCGTCAACAGGGGAAATAGCAGTTAAAGCATTGAGTTCCATAATTCGCATAGTCAAATCAAATAAATGGTAAAATTATACGCCTTATACGATTCACTTATTACACAGATGAAAACAGCCTATTTAGCTCACATTAATGAACGTGCCCAAGGTAATTTACCGCCATTAGTACTCAATGCAGAACAGGCGAAATCTGTCGTTGAAAATTTAATCAAAGGCGATGATGATGACTTTTATTTAGATTTACTCACCCATCGTGTACCGCCTGGCGTAGATGAAGCTGCGTATGTCAAAGCAAGTTTTTTAGCCAGTGTCGCTAAAGGCGAACAAACTTGTAACGCTATTGATCAAAAACATGCTACGTTCTTATTAGGCACAATGATGGGTGGCTACAACATTGACCCATTGATTGAGCTATTAGACCTAGACGCCACGGCTGAAACTGCCAGAGACGCATTGGCAAAAACGCTACTAATTTATGAGGCGTATCAGACTGTTGTAGAAAAATCAGCCAACAATGCTTTTGCCAAACAAGTGATTGATGCTTGGGCAAATGCAGATTGGTTCACTACCAAAGATGAATTGCCAAGAGAAATAAAACTTACAGTCTTTCGTGTTGAAGGTGAAATCAATACTGACGACCTGTCGCCTGCGACTGAAGCCTGGTCACGCCCTGATATTCCACTCCATGCACAATCAATGCTTGGGAAAACAATGGAAAACCCTTTGGAAACCATCGAAAAGCTAAAAGGAAAAGGTTTGCCATTGGCTTTCGTTGGTGATGTGGTTGGTACTGGCTCTTCGCGTAAATCAGCCATCAATTCTGTGCTTTGGCACATGGGCAATGATATTGACTACATCCCTAATAAGCGCGGTGGTGGTGTGGTCTTGGGTAGCAATATCGCCCCAATCTTCTTTAATACAGCGGAGGATTCAGGCGCACTGCCAATTGAATGCGACGTAACAAAAATGAACATGGGTGATGAAATTACTATCCACCCTTATGAAGGAAAAATAACTAATAGCAAAGGTGAAACCATCTCTACTTTCGAACTATCGCCAACTACAATGCCAGATGAGGTGCGTGCAGGCGGCCGTATTCCTTTAATTATTGGCCGTGGCTTAACCGATAAAACACGACAAGATTTAGACTTGCCAGTCAGTGATCTTTTCTTGCGCCCAGAAGACGTCAGCAACAGTAACGCAGGCTATACTCTAGCGCAAAAAATCGTTGGCAAGGCTTGTGGCGTTGAGGGTGTTCGCCCTGGCACTTATTGTGAGCCACGTATGACGACTGTTGGCTCACAAGACACGACCGGTGCTATGACTCGTGACGAACTGAAAGAACTGGCTTGTTTAGGTTTCTCAGCAGACTTGGTAATGCAAAGTTTTTGTCACACTGCTGCTTATCCAAAACCAGTGGATTTAGAACTACAACACTCATTGCCTGATTTTATGCAGTCTCGTGGTGGTGTTGCGCTCAAGCCCGGTGATGGCATTATTCATTCATGGCTTAATCGTATGTTATTGCCTGACACAGTAGGTACTGGCGGTGATTCACACACACGCTTCCCGATTGGCATTAGTTTTCCTGCAGGCTCTGGTCTAGTAGCGTTTGGTGCATCCATTGGCGTATTGCCATTGGATATGCCAGAATCAGTTCTAGTTCGCTTTAGTGGCGCCATGCAAGAAGGCATTACTCTACGTGATTTGGTGAATGCCATTCCATATGTGGCTATTCAACAAGGGTTATTAACGGTTGAAAAATCCAACAAGAAGAATATTTTTTCAGGTCGTATCTTAGAAATTGAAGGATTAGGCGACCTTAAAATTGAGCAAGCCTTTGAGCTTACTGATGCCTCTGCTGAACGCTCGGCCAATGGTTGCACTATCAAACTTAATAAAGCGCCTGTAGCAGAGTATTTGCAGTCTAACATCGCCTTATTGTCATCGATGATAGAAATGGGCTATGAAGATAAAAAGACCATTGCACGTCGTATTCAAGCGATGCAAAAATGGCTAGATACGCCTGAATTATTAGAAGCAGACAACAACTGTGAATATGCAGCTGTGATTGAGATCAACCTTGATGAAATCAAAGAGCCAATCTTAGCTTGTCCAAATGACCCGGATGATGTCAAACTACTTTCCGATGTAGCAAATACTGATATTGACGAAGTCTTTATCGGCTCTTGTATGATGAACATTGGTCATTTTAGAGCGGCTGCTCAACTACTAAAAGGCGATAATAAAACCAAAACTGAATTATGGATAGCACCTCCTACCCGTATGGATGAAGCACAACTTAAAAAAGAAGGTACTTACGATGTGTTTGAAAACCTCACAGAGCACACTGAGATACCAGGTTGTTCGTTATGCATGGGCAACCAAGCGCGTGTTGAAAATAATTCAACTGTAGTTTCCACCTCAACGCGTAATTTCCCAAATCGTTTGGGTGATGGTGCCGACGTTTATTTATCTTCTGCTGAAGTCGCAGCGATTACTGCTAAATTAGGCCATATCCCTACCCATGAAGAGTACCTCAATGCAATGAAAGAGATACAGCCTATGTCAGATGATATTTATCAATACTTAAACTTTGATCAAATCTCTGAATACCAAGAGGCGATCGGGCACATCGCACTCGATACAATTCTAGAAGAGTAGTAAAAAATCATTAGACAATAAAAAAGCCGCTATCTAAGATAAGCGGCTTTTTTATTAGAATTTCTTAAGGCAAATTATTTAATCTTTGCTTCTTTATACATAACATGTTGTCTAACAACAGGATCAAACTTTTTAACTTCTACCTTTTCTGGGTGAAGGCGTTTGTTTTTAGTTGCTGTGTAAAAATGGCCAGTTTTAGCCGATGATACTAATTTAATTTTTTCTCTCATGCCTTACTCCTAAACCTTTTCACCACGTGCGCGGATTTCTGTTAATACAGTATCAATGCCTTTTTTATCAACAATGCGCAAACCTTTTGCTGTTAATTTTAATTTTACAAAACGGTTCTCACTTTCCACCCAAAAACGATGCGTGTGAAGATTTGGATAAAAACGACGACGCGTTCTGTTGTTCGCGTGTGATACATTATTGCCACTAACTGGGCGTTTACCGGTGACTTGACATACCTTTGCCATAACTAAACTCATCTAAAATCTAAAAGAAAGGAATTATACTTAAAAAATAGCTAATTTCAAAGCGAATTTATATAAATATCCTGTTTACTATTGACTCAACAAACTGTATTATACTCCCACATTGGAGGGATGGCAGAGCGGCTGAATGCACTGGTCTTGAAAACCAGCAAGGATTAATCTCCTTCTAGGGTTCAAATCCCTATCCCTCCACCATTACTTTGCACAGAGAAAACATGCCAACAACCCGCTATACCATCTTAGGCGTTACCGAAGACGGAAAAAAGTTTAGGCCCAGCGACTGGACTGAAAGACTGGTTTGTATGCAACCAAAACAACTAAAACGTTATAACGGCCACCTGAAAATTCGCAGAATTGATGGTATTAAATCCATTGTTTTTGATGATCAACTTAAATACGCTTGTGAGTTTACTTATGAACGTATTCTTTCTTTTGCCAAAATAAACCACCTTAATATCACCAAAGAAATAATTGAAGAAGACAAACTCGACTAGCCTTAGTCAACATATGGGCCGTGCTGATAGATTGGCTGATGATGCGGCAAGCCACAACAAAACATAAACTCACTGTCTGTTTTTGCTTGAATAGATAAATTTTGCTCTTCATTGGCTTCAATCAATAATGATTCAGTTGCTTTGAGTGTTTCACCTGCTAAAACAATACCGCCTGATAATACATAAACAACTGCATTAAGCCCTTGATTAATATAGATTTGGTATTGTTTATTTTGTTCGATTTTTACATGCTGATAAGTAATATCTGTATGCAATTCAATCGGCGACCCCTCGCCAACAATAGTTCGACAATAGCCACCTTCAAAAGTAGTTACAGGCAAATTTTCACTTAAAACTTGTTGATAACTCGGCTTAATTGTTTTAAGACGTTTGGGTAAATTAATCCACAATTGAATACCGACACTTTGGCCTTCTTCTGCTGGCATTTCTGAGTGAACTATACCCTTTCCTGCACAAAACACCTGGGCTCCGCCTTTACTAACAAAAGCATCATTGCCCAAGTTATCTTTATGGTGCATACCGCCAGTCAACATGTAGGTAATCGCCTCAAAGCCACGATGAGGGTGGTCTGGAAAACCATGACCAGCAGAAATATTAAAATGATCCCACAATACAAACGGATCAAAATTCATTCGCTTCGATATTGGAAATAGTCGATTGACAACCACACCATCACCTTCGAGTGTTTCTTGCGGATAAGCCCTAGTCAACATGACTAAATTTTCTTGTAAATCGTGCATTATTCATATTACAATATTAACATGATTATCGGCATCCCAAAAGAAATCAAAACTCACGAGTATCGTGTCTCACTAACACCAACAGGTGCAAAAACATTGAGTAGCCTCGGTCATCAGGTTATTGTTCAATCAAAAGCAGGTAGTGCTATTGGCTTTAGCGATCAAGATTATCAAACAGCGGGTGTGGATATTGTAGATTCGGCTCAGATTGTCTTTGGTCAGGCTGATATGATTGTTAAAGTTAAAGAGCCACAGCCAAACGAATGCAAACTACTCAATAAAAATCAAATACTTTTTACTTATTTGCATTTGTCTGCTGACCCAAAGCAAACAGAGCTATTACTGGCATCAGGTGCAACGTGCATTGCTTACGAAACTATTACGGATGATAATGGACGCTTACCACTACTCCAGCCTATGAGTGAAATTGCCGGCCGAATGTCGATTCAATCTGGAGCACACCATCTGGAAAAAACTCAAGGCGGATCTGGTGTGTTGATTAGTGGTGCTACTGGGGTAAATCCGGCACAAGTATTGGTACTTGGCGGTGGTGTTGTAGGTATGAACGCTGCTAAAGTGGCACTTGGCATGGGCGCTCAAGTGACCATTCTTAATCGATCTCTCTCGAAACGGCTAACGGATTTTCAACAACAACACACCTCTCAATTGTCTATTGATTTATCTAGCCAAGCTAATATTGAACAACAGTTGGCAACTGCTGACTTGGTGATTGGTGCAGCACTTGTTGCGGGCGCTTCAGCACCAAAGTTGATTACTCGAGACATGTTGAAATTAATGAAAAAAGGCTCAATCTTGGCGGATGTGTCAATCGATCAAGGTGGGTGTTTTGAAACCTCAAAAGTTACCACACATGATCAACCAACTTACGTGATTGATGGGATTATTCATTATTGTGTCGGCAATATGCCAGGAGCAGTCGCACAGACTGCGACTTTAGCGCTCACTAATGCCACATTGCCTTATGTTATTAAAATTGCTAATGAAGGCTACCAACAAGCCATGTTGAGTAATCAAAACTTAATGAATGGTTTGAATATCCATCAAGGAAAAGTCGCACACCAAGCAGTAGCTGAAAGCTTAGGTTATCAATATAACCCGGTTAGTTTTTAAACGCCGTATTGGTCACGATACGTTTCAATACGCGCAATTAATACTTGGTCGCTACCTTGTTTCAGATAATCAATTAAATGCGATAAACTGATAATGCTTAAGACTGTAATGCCAAAGTTTTCTTGTACTTCTTGAATGGCTGATTGATCACCCTTGCCTTTTTCTTGACGATCAACCGCAACAATCACGCCTTTGGCTTTAGCGCCATTCGCATCAATAATATCCATTGCCTCACGGATTGCAGTGCCGGCGGTAATCACATCATCAATAATCAATACGTCGCCTTGCAATGCATGGCCAACAATACTGCCGCCCTCGCCATGGGTCTTGGCTTCTTTACGATTAAAACTATAAGGCACATTCATACCAAATGAATCGTTCAGTGCCATTGCACAAGCAGTGGCTAACGGGATACCTTTATAAGCAGGGCCAAACAACACATCAAACTCTAATCCACTTTCAGTAATGGCTTGAGCATAAAACTTGCCTAATTTTGAGAGGTGCTCGCCAGTATTAAACGAGCCTGCATTAAAGAAATAAGGACTAACACGGCCAGATTTAAGCGTGAATTCACCAAATTTTAGTGCGCCAATTTCTAACATAAAATCCACAAAGTCTTTCTGATACTGCTGCATACAATCCTCTTAAATCATTAAAATATTTCCAATGAAGAGAATTATAACGGCTAATGTCAACGGAATTCGTGCAGCTGAGCGAAAAGGTTTTTTTGCTTGGATGAAAGATCAAAATGCCGATGTCGTTTGTGTACAAGAAATCAAGGCTCAAGAAGATCAGCTGGATGATAAATTCTATCCAAAAGACATCTATACCTATTACAAGCCGGCAGACAGAAAAGGCTATAGTGGTACTGGTATCTATTGCAAACAAAAACCGGATCAAGTAATTTTTAGTCTGTGGGAAGACTTTGATTTTGAAGGACGCTTTATTCAGGCTGATTTTGGTAATCTTAGTGTGATTTCTATTTATATTCCTTCTGGTTCGGCCAAGCAAGAACGTCAAGATTATAAAATGGCATTTATGACTGAGCGTTTTATGCCCTACCTTGAAGAACTGCAAAAGAACGGGCGAGAATATATCATTTGTGGCGATATTAACATTGTGCATAAAAAAATTGACATCAAAAACTTCAATGGCAATAAAAATCGCTCAGGCTGTTTGCCAGAAGAACGCGCTTGGCTAGACCAATTATTCGGTAAAGTTGGGTTTATTGATGCCTTTCGCGAAATCAACCAAGAGGCTAACCAATATACTTGGTGGTCAAATCGTGGACAGGCTTGGGCGAATAATACTGGCTGGCGCATTGATTACCATATTCTTAGTGCCAACCTCAAAGGCACGCCACAACGTGCTGAAATTTATAAAGACGAACGATTCTCTGATCATTCTCCGCTCATTATTGACTACGATTTATGAGTACATCCGTTAGAAAAATACAAAGCTTTGTGCGTCGATCTGGGCGACTCACTGAAGGACAAATGGCTGGATTAAATGATTTTTGGCCAGATTTTGGCATTGATTTGCCTGATGGTTTAATTGATTTCAATCTTTTATTTGAAAAAATCCAACCCATTACATTGGAGATTGGTTTTGGCAATGGTGATAGCCTATTGGAAATGGCAATCACCACACCTAATAAAAACTTTTTAGGTATTGAAGTTTACGAAGCTGGTATTGGTAGACTCATTAATGAGTCCAAAAAATACAAACTCACTAACTTAAAAATCATTAAATCCGATGCAGTCGAGGTGTTAAAAAATCATGTTAAAGATACTAGTTTTGAGACTTTCCAATTGTTTTTTCCAGATCCTTGGCACAAGAAAAAGCATCACAAACGTCGTATTGTGCAAACGGATTTCCTAGATTTAATCTCAAAAAAAATAGTAATTGGTGGTACGATACACATGGCAACTGATTGGGAAAACTACGCCGAACACATGATGGAAACACTAGAAAAACACCCGCACTTTAAAAACACTCTAAATGCCCATATATACTCACCAAGACCCAAATATCGACCTATTACTAAATTTGAAAAACGCGGTGAAAGATTAGGACATAAAGTTTGGGATTTAATTTTTACAAACGAGAAATAATATGCTTTTTCCTTTATTCGTAATAATGACACTACTTGAGATTTATGTATTGGTATCAGTGGGTGAATCGATTGGTGGTTTTTCTACCGTTATGTTGGTAGTTATAACTGCACTAATTGGCTCCACCCTACTTAAACAGCAAGGTTGGTCAACCATGGCAAAAGCGCAACAATCAATGGCTAATGGTCAAACACCTGCATTTGAAATGCTTGAAGGTGTGGTTATTTTGATTTCTGGCGTTTTACTATTAACGCCTGGTTTTATTACTGACACTATAGGATTATTAGGTCTTATGCCTTGGTCAAGAACTTATTTTATTGATCAAATCTTAAGCAAAAATGCTGAAAAAGTATTCTCTCAAAATAACTCGGTTTTTATTCATAAAACTCAGCCAAGCAAAGATAAAAAACAAATAAAAAAGACACCCTCGAAGGTGAGTTTTGGGAAGACTAACAACTCAAAAATACAACACTCTCGATGAGTGGCTAGTCTGGCAAGAAGAGTTACATCCTCAAACAATTGACTTAGGGTTAGACCGAATTAGACAGGTCTATAAGCGTCTTTTCCTAGACGGGGTGCCCTTTAGAGTAATCACCGTTGCGGGCACGAATGGCAAAGGTTCCACTATTGCCTATATGGATAGCATTTACCAACAATCATCGCTCAGTGTTGGTAGTTTTACCTCACCTCACCTTCTCGAATATAACGAGCGTTTCAAAATAAATGGCAACTTGGCCAGCGATAAAGAGATTTGCCACGCTTTTGAACAAATTGAATATGCCAGAGGGGATGTGTCTCTGACTTATTTCGAATTTTCAACACTCGCCGCCCTACTGATTTTTGCTAAAGAAAAAGTGGATGTTGCCATTCTTGAGATAGGCCTAGGAGGACGGCTTGATTCAGTTAATACCATTGAGCCAGACCTATCTATCATTACTAATATCGATATTGATCACACTGAATATTTAGGTGAAACACGCGAATTAATTGCCCTTGAAAAAGCCGGTATTATGCGTCCTTATAAGCCATGTGTCTGTGGTGAGTTAAATCCGCCGAAAAGCCTGATAGATCATGCCAATAAAATCCATGCACAACTGCATCGGATCGGTGCAGGCAACTTAGGTGGTAATGTGATTAAAGGTAGGGTTCAAAAACACAATGCTGCTGTTGCAATGCGTGCGGTTAAACTCGTTCGAGACCTACTACCAGTGACACTCGAAGACATCTTCTCGGGCGTGGAAACAGCGCAAATACTAGGACGATACCAAACATTGAACCATGACAATAAAACCATTATATTGGACGTCGCACACAATGTTGCTGCAGTGGAAGCTTTGAGCCAAAATTTAGCAGAATCTAGCGCACCAACCATTGCGATTTTTGCCGCACTCAAAGACAAGAACATCAAAGGAATGATTGATAAAATATCCAATCAAATTGAGCATTGGTTTTTAATTCCGTTGAGTGTTGAACGTGGTGTTCCAACAAATGAACTGAGTCGGCACTTTGAAGAGGGGATGTTAATAACAAACTTTAAAAATATAAACGATGCATTAACAAAAGCCTTATCAATCGACTCTATCAAAAGAATTGTGATTTTTGGCTCATTTCATACAGTGGCAGACGCAACTCAAATATTAAACAAATTAAATGTTAGCAATTAAAACACTTGGAAGTGACGCATCAAGGAAAAATCTTGTAAAATCGGCGATAATACCAAGGAGAAACTATGGATGAGTTTTTTGCAAATATTTGGAATACCCTGAATTTACTGGTTTGGTCTGATTGGCTAACCGTTATTATTCTAATTGGATTCCTTATCTTTGGAATCAAACGTGGTTTAGCCAAAGAATTAATTAATTTAGCTTTTTTAATTTTAGCCATTATTATAGCTTGGCTATTTTATCAAGAGTTGGCCTTAAGTCCTGTCATTACTTGGTTATTACTCTCACATCAATCACATTTGGCCATTGCTTTTGGCGTAATTTTTATTGGTGTTTTGCTCATCAAAAAGCTCATGTACCGGCTAACAAGCGTGTCTTCTACAATTAGCAATCCTTGTGCGTTAAATCGGGTTTTTGTATTATTATTATTTTTTGCAATCTCGGTAGCACTAAGTTGGTATTACCTAGGTGCTGTTGCCGGACTAGGCATTATGGAGATAGTTATAACTAACGAGTCTGTGCGCATTGCCTTATCTTTCGCTACTGTATTTGTGCTCATTACTGGCTCTTGTTTATTCATATCTAAAATATTTAATATGTCCATAGAATCTAGCAATTCTTGCCTACTAGCACCATTTTTCCAAAAAATATTAAACGTCCTGCGCATTGCAGATACAGCACTTAATGCGCGCAACATTAACAGCACCAAAAACAAAATATTAGGCGGTCTAATTGGTTTAGTTAAAGGCAGTCTATTTATTTTAATAATGGTATTGGTGCTTCAAAGTATTAGTTGGATCTCACAACAATACTACTGGATTGAAACCAAAGGCACTTTAAGAACCTTCCAAGATGTAGCCTCAGACATCAAGCCTGAATTGTCACAACATTTATTATTTATCGAAAACGAATAAGGAAATAACCTATGTGCGGTATTGTTGGTATTTTATCCACCACTAAAAAAGACACTTCTCTGTATATTTACGATGCACTCACTATTTTGCAGCATCGTGGCCAAGATGCGGCCGGTATTGTTACCTCACACAAAGGTCGTTTCTATATGCGCAAGTCAAATGGCTTGGTCAGAAATTCTTTTAGAACCAAGCACATGACTAAACTTCGAGGTGACATGGGCATTGGTCACGTGCGTTATCCTACTGCAGGCAGTTCTTCAGGCGCTGAAGCACAGCCTTTTTATGTGAATTCACCTTATGGCATTGCTTTTGCTCACAACGGCAATCTAACCAATACTAAGCAACTTGGAAAAGAATTATTCGAAGAAGACCTTCGCCACATTAACACCAATTCAGATTCTGAAATTTTGCTCAATGTTTTTGCCAGCGAACTGGCTAAATTAAAAAAACAACGCATTAATGAAAAAGACATCTTCGATTCAGTGTCTCAAGTGCACAAACGCGTGCGTGGTGCTTATGCAAGTATTGGCATGGTACCCGGTTATGGAATTTTTGGTTTTCGTGACCCAAATGGCATTCGCCCACTCATTTTAGGCAAGCGCACTACCAAGGGTGGCACCAAGTATATGCTTGCATCAGAAAGCGTCGCTCTCACTGCACTAGGCTATGAAATCACACGTGATATTGAACCGGGTGAGGCGGTAGTAATCGATAGAGAAGGAAATGTCTTTACGCAACAATGCGCTGACAACCCTAAATATTCCCCTTGTATTTTTGAATTTGTCTACTTTGCACGACCGGATTCAGTCATTGACAATATCTCGGTGTACAAATCACGCCTTAGAATGGGTGAACGATTAGCAGCGAAGATCAGTAAGGAGTGGGACATAAATGAAATTGACGTGGTTATCCCAATTCCAGATACTTCAAGAGTAGCGGCTTTACAATTAGCACAAAAGCTGGAAGTTAAATATTCTGAAGGATTAATCAAAAATCGTTACATCGCTCGTACCTTTATTATGCCAGGACAAAAACAACGTAAAAAATCAGTGCGACAAAAACTCAGCACTATTGAGCTTGAATTCAAAGGCAAGAATGTACTATTAGTTGATGACTCGATCGTGCGTGGTACTACCAGCGAGCAAATTGTAAAAATGGCGCGTGATGCCGGTGCTAATAAAGTATTTTTTGCCTCAGCCGCCCCACCAGTGCGACACCCTAATGTGTACGGCATCGATATGGCCAGCGAAAAAGAATTTATTGCCCACAACAAAGACACCGATCAAATCTGCAAGGCCATCGGCGCTGATAAACTGATTTATCAAGACTTAGGAGATCTAATTTGGTGCGTGCAACAAGGGAATGAAAACATTAAAGAGTTTGACTGCTCTTGTTTTAATGGCGAATACGTTACTCAAGATATTGACAAAGCTTATCTTGAACAAATTGAATCTCTACGTTCTGACTCAGCTAAACAGCAAAACAGCACCAACGAAAGCTCAGAGTTAATTTGTAATGATGTAGAATAGCACTTATTTACAAAATTACTTAAAAATGAAAGATTTAAGTTTCGATACCAAAGCCATACGTGAAGGATATCGAACCACACAGGAGCAAGAGCACTCAGAGGCTATATTTTTAACCTCTAGCTTTGTCTTTGATTCTGCTGAACAGGCAGCCAAGCGATTCTCTAAAGAAGAGTCTGGAAATATCTATGCGCGTTTTACCAACCCAACGGTTGATGCTTTTGAGAGAAAACTGGCTGCCCTTGAGGGTGCTGATGCTTGCGTTGCCACCTCATCTGGCATGGCGGCAATCTTTGCCACCATCATGGCCTTAGTTGAATCGGGTGATCACATTGTCGCTTCACGCAACATGTTTGGTACTTCTATTGTCTTGTTAAATACGATTGTTGCTAAATTTAATGTTGAAATCAGCTACGTCAATTTGGGAGATTTATCTCAGTGGAAAGACGCCATTCAAGACAACACTAAACTGCTCTTATTAGAAACCCCATCCAACCCATTAGGCGAGGTAGTGGATATCGCTGCACTCAGCAAAATCAGTCAGGCTAGTAATGTCCTACTGGCTGTTGATAACGCCATCCTAACCCCAGCATTGCAAAATCCTATTGCTTTGGGCGCTGATATTGTCATTCATTCAGCCACCAAATACATTGATGGTCAAGGTCGCTGTTTAGCAGGTGCAGTATTAGGCAGTGAAGCCATTATCGAGCAAGTCAGCGCCTTTACTCGCGCAACTGGACCAAGTTTAAGCGCCTTTAACGCCTGGATTGTTTTAAAAGGGTTGGACACACTTAGCCTTAGAATGAAAGCACATTCGGATAATGCACTCAAATTGGCTAATTGGCTAAGTCAGCAAGATCAAGTAGAAAAAGTGCATTATTTAGGTCTAGAGTCTCATCCGGATTACGCCTTAGCCAAAACTCAACAATCTGGCTTTGGTGGTATCGTTTCGTTTGAAATTAAGGGTGGTCGCGAAGTGGCTTTTCAAGTCATTAATGCTACTGAAATGCTCTCTATTACCGCTAACTTAGGCGACACTAAAACCACAATTACCCATCCTGCTTCAACCACGCATGGACGATTAACGGATAAAGAAAAACAACAGGCCAATATTACTGAGAGCTTGATTAGAATTTCAGTTGGCTTAGAAGAAGTGCATGATGTGATAAATGACATTAGCAAAGGGCTTTTGGTATAATTTTGACAAAACAATAGCAAGGATAAACGCATGCAAAACTCTTACTCGTATGAAGAATTAATCAAATGTGGCAATGGTGAATTGTTCGGTCCAGGCAATGCACAATTGCCACAACCACCAATGTTAATGATTGATCGTATTGCGCATATTTCAAAAGAAGGTGGTGAATACGGTAAGGGTGAAATCATTGCTGAGCTTGACATTAATCCTGACTTATGGTTTTTTGACTGTCACTTTAATGACGATCCAGTCATGCCCGGCTGTTTAGGTGTGGATGCCATGTGGCAATTAATTGGTTTTTACTTAGGTTGGTTAGGCGGTCCTGGCAGAGGTCGTGCATTGGGTTCGGGTGCTATTAAATTTACCGGTCAAGTCCTACCTACTGCAAAAAAAATAACCTACAAGATTAATCTGTCGCGTGTTATTGCGCGTAAATTGTACATGGGCATTGCCGATGCCACGATGGAAGTTGACGGCAAGACTATCTATGAAGCCACTAATCTTAAAGTAGGCTTATTTACTGATACGAGCTCATTCTAATGCACAGAGTTGTCGTCACAGGAATGGGTATTGTCTCGAGTTTAGGTGGTAATTGCGAAGAAGTTTTAGAGTCCTTAAAAACAGCCAAATCTGGCATTAAATTTGATGAAACCTACGCTGAAATGGGGCTCAGATCACAAGTATCTGGCGCTGTTGCTGAGGTTGATTCAAGTGATGTTATCGATCGTAAAATGAAACGATTTATGGCCGATGCCGCCATTTACAATGCCGTTGCTTTGGATGAAGCCATTAAACAATCAGGCTTAAATCAAGATCAAATCTCCAATCCTCGTACCGGATTGATCATGGGGTCCGGTGGTGCATCTAACCAAAACGTTGTAGAAGCAGCAGATATTTTAAGAGAAAAAGGCATTAAACGCGTTGGTCCTTATCGTGTGCCACGTACTATGGGCTCTACCACTTCAGCTTGTTTATCTACCCTATTTAAAATCAAAGGCATCAACTATTCAATCAGCTCTGCCTGTTCAACCAGCGCACACTGTATTGGCAATGCCATGGAACAAATCCAAATGGGCAAACAAGACGTTGTGTTTGCCGGTGGTGGTGAAGAACTAGACTGGTCACTCACCATGTTGTTTGATGCAATGGGCGCTCTATCCTCTAAGTACAATGAAACCCCTGAAAAGGCTTCTCGTGCTTACGACACTGATCGTGATGGTTTTGTAATTTCTGGCGGTGGTGGTGCTTTGGTGCTTGAATCTTTAGAACATGCCGAGGCACGTGGTGCAACCATTTTGGCCGAGTTAACTGGCTACGGTGCAACGTCCGATGGCTTTGATATGGTTGCCCCATCTGGTGAAGGTGCAAAACGCTGTATGGAGCTAGCCATCTCTACTGTGGACGGCCCTATTGACTACATTAATGCACACGGCACTTCAACCCCTGTAGGCGACGTTAAAGAAATTGGCGCCATTAAAGAGGTGTTCGGTGACAACATTCCAAACATTGGTTCTACCAAATCACTCTCAGGCCATGCCCTGGGTGCTGCGGGTGTAAATGAATCCATTTATTCACTGCTTATGTTGCAAAATGATTTCATGGTTGAATCCGTTAATATTGAAAATTTAGACGAAGCGGCTGAAGGCATGCCTATCGTTCAAGCAACTACGATTCAATCTCTCAATCGAGTCATGTCGAATAGTTTTGGCTTTGGTGGAACGAACGCTTGCTTAGTGTTTGAGAAATTTAAACAATAGAAGTATAAGCTCAAAAAATTACTACCAACTCATGACAACACAATCCTTAGCGAGTATCTTGTTCGTGTTATAAGGTGGGTTATGAAAAATTCTAGGGAGCATATATTCTAATATGTGACCAAGCATTTTTTGCAATCCAACACCACACAAGGACAAAAGACGAAGTTAAGGTCGAGAGTCGATTTCTTGCTTCTCTTTCTCTGATGGCAGTAAATCTTCTTTGCTAATACCCATAACAAGAATCATCGAACTGGCGACATAAATAGAAGAGTACGTACCAATAACAACACCAATGAGCAATGCTAAAGCAAAGCTGTGAATGATTTCACCGCCTAAAAAGAACAATGCCAACAATACCAATAACGTTGTAACTGACGTCATAATGGTTCTAGATAAAGTTTGATTAAGTGCGCCGTTAATAATTTTTGCAGGATCCACATGGCGCGTTGATAAAAAGTTTTCACGAATGCGATCAAACACCACAATCGTATCGTTCAGTGAATAACCAATCACCGCTAAGATCGCCGCTAAAACGGTTAAATCAAATTCTATTTGTAAGAGTGAAAATACACCTAAAGTGATAATCACGTCGTGAATAAGCGCTGATATTGAACCCAGTGCAAAACGATATTCAAAACGAAATGCCACATAAATCAAAATACCAATCAATGCATAAAGCATTGCCAAACCACCATCGTTAGTCAATTCTTCACCCACTTTAGGACCAACAAACTCAACCCGTCGAATATCCACTTCATCGCCCAACAGGCGAATAATTTTTGTGCTTAATTTTGCACTTGAAATTTTTTGAGGCTCTAAACGAATTAAAACCTCATTAGTAGAACCAAAATACTGGACGTTAGCACCTTTAAAATTTTCTTTGGTTAAGACAGTGCGAATTTCATTCAAATCAACTGATTTTTTATAGCCTACTTCAATTAACGTACCGCCAGTAAAATCAATGCCAAACTTCAGGCCTTGTGTGGCCAGTGAAAATATTGATGCAGTAATCAACACTACAGAAAAGATAATGGCATAAGTACGTTTGCCAACAAAGTCAAGCGTAGGTATGTTCAAAGCCTTCATATCGACAACTCCTGCAAATCTTTACCGCCGTAAATTTTATTAATAATGGCACGTGAAACAATAATCGCCGTAAACATCGAAGTGATAATGCCAATGGATAAAGTAATGGCAAAACCTTTAATCGGGCCGGTGCCAAAACTAAACAACACCAATGATGCAATTAATGTGGTGATGTTTGCATCAGCAATGGTAAGCAATGCCTTATCATAACCACTCGAAATCGCTTTTTGAATGTTACTATTGGCGCCCAATTCTTCCTTAATGCGCTCAAAAATAAGCACGTTAGCATCCACCGCCATACCCACTGTTAATACAATACCAGCAATGCCTGGCAAGGTTAGTGTGGCTTGTAAAAGCGACAACACAGCAACAATCATTACTAAATTAAGCGTAAGCGCGATATTAGCCACCATGCCAAACACACGGTAACGTACCAACATAAAAAACAACACAAAGACAAATCCAACAATCACTGAAATCACACCTTTTTCAATGTTATCAGCGCCAAGGCTAGGACCAATCGTACGCTCTTCAATGATTTCAATCGGCGCTGAGAGCGAACCTGCTCTAAGCAATAAAGCTAAATTACGCGCTTCACGTGCACTGTCAATACCGGTAATTTGAAAACGATTTGAAAATGTACCTTGAATGGTGGCGGCATTAATAATGTCTTTGGTGGTGCTACGTTTTTTAACCGTCTTACCATTTTCAATAACCGTCTCAACCTTATTTTCAATAAACACTACTGCCATGCGATGATGCAAGTATTTCTTAGTAGTATCAAGCATGGATCGACCACCTGCGTTATCCAACGTAATGCTAACCATTGGAATGCTGTTTTCTTGGTCAATACCACTGGCAGCGCCGGTGATGTTCTCGCCCGTAGCAATCACTCGAGTTTTTAATAAAAGTGGGCGACCGTCTTTAAAATAATAAAGTTTTGTCCCAATCGGCGTTCTGCCAGATTGGATTGCAGTTTGAGCGTCGTTCTTTTCATCAACCAGTCTAAACTCTAGTGTCGCCACTGCACCCAAAATTTCTTTAGCTCTAGCAGTGTCTTGCACACCTGGCAATTGCACCACAATACGCTCTAAGCCTTGTTGTTGAATAATCGGCTCCGCTACTCCTAGCTCATTGACTCGATTTCTCAAAGTAGTAATGTTTTGCTTTAATGCACTATTCTTGGCTTCTTTTTGCGAACTTTCACTGATACCAATATTAATGAGTAATTCATCTTGATTATCCGTTTCAAGAATCACCAAATCATTAAATTCTGATTTAATTAACTCAACGGCTTTGTCTTTCAAATCTGCTTGTTTGAATCGAATGGCAATGCTCTTGCCTTCTTTTTTGATGCTCTTATACAAGCGATCGGCACGTAAGACGGTGCGCAACTCGTTGTAAGATTTATCAATTGACATCAACAACACGGCGTCCATATCAACTTCAAGCAAAAAGTGAACGCCACCCCTGAGGTCTAATCCTAATGACATGGCCTTACCGCCTAAGTCAGCCAACCACAATGGCACAGAAGGGGCCAAATTAAGTGCCGTTACGTAATTACGACCCAACTCTTTTTTGGAGTAAATCTTTAGCAGAAAGTTGATCAGCCGTATCGTTAAAACGCACTAAAATTCGACGATTAGACAATGCAGCTGATTTATAAGTAGCATTCTTGTTCTTAAGAATGGACTCAATTTTATTTAAATCAGTTTCACCAATTGCCGCATCACCTGCACTGGATATCTGTACTGCCAAATCCGAACCAAAAATATTCGGCAGAGCATACAACGAAGCAAGCAATAAGAAAAAAGCGATTAACGCATTTTTCAAACTGGAGTAATGATTCATAATCTATTAGGAAATATTAAATATTATCGTTTAAATTTTAGCACTACCTTTTGGTAATTTTTGATTAATGCCTTGTTTTTGTACTTTAACCACCACGTCTTTTGCAATTTCTAACTCAGCAAAAGACTCATCCACCGAAATTACCTTGCCAATCACGCCACCATTGGTCACTACCTCATCTCCCTTTTTCAACTCAGACAACAAAGTTTTGTGTTCTTTTGCGCGTTTTTGCTGTGGTCTGATGAGTAAAAAATACATCAACACAAACATGACCAACAAAAACGGTAACCCTCCTAATGATCCTGCTCCTGCTAACTCTGAGCCCTCAGCATAAGCTGGTGGTATAACTAAATCTAATAAATTCATTGTTGTCTCCTAGTAAAAAATAAAAAAGTCTTTAATTAATAATGGTCGTTCCACCCATATAACTGTGCAACACATCCGGTATTTTAATACTACCATCCGATTGCTGGTGGTTTTCTAACACAGCCACTAACGTTCTTCCAACTGCCAGTCCAGAACCATTCAATGTGTGTAACAACTCACTTTTATTGGTCTCTGGGTTTTTCCATCTAAGCTGTAAACGCCTTGCTTGAAAATCTTCAAAACAAGAACAAGATGAAATCTCACGATAAGCATCCTGTCCTGGCAACCACACCTCTAAATCGTAAGTTTTAGCCGCACTAAATCCCAGATCGCCCGCGCACAAAACCACTTTACGGTAAGGCAACTCTAGCGCTTGCAAAATGCCTTCAGCATGAGCGGTCAGCTCTTCTAGTACTTGATACGAATCCTGCGCCTTGACCACCTGAACCAGCTCTACTTTTTCAAACTGATGCTGGCGAATTAAACCGCGCGTATCTCGCCCATAGGCACCTGCTTCAGATCGGAAACTTGGTGTATTCCCTACAAACTTAAGTGGTAAATCAGCCTCTTTAACGATGGTATCACGCACCATGTTGGTGATTGGCACCTCGCCTGTTGGAATCAAATAAAGCGTTTTTGCATCACCTTCTTCACCGTGCAAATGAGTTTTAAATAAGTCTGCTTCAAATTTTGGCAACTGTCCTGTGCCGGTTAAAGATTCCGCATTCACCAAATAGGGCACATAAGCCTCTGTATAGCCATTATTCTCAACATGCTGATCCAGCATAAATTGTGTGAGTGCTCGGTGTAATCGAGCAACCTTGCCTGTCATTACCGAGAATCGTGCACCTGATATTTTGGCAGCTGTTTCAAAATCCAATCCATGAGCCTCACCCAGATCAACATGATCTTTTACTTCAAAATCGTATTGCCCCAGTTTCCCCCATTTTGACACTTCAACGTTATCTTCTTCAGAATCCCCCTCAGGCACCGACTCGTGTGGAATATTAGGCATGGCCATGACAATATCATCAATCTGAGATTGAATACCTTGCAACTCGGATTTTGCCTCATCCAACTGCTCACCCAAATTAGCAACTGCGTCTAATAATGGCTTAATGTCCTCGCCAGCTGCTTTGGCTTTACCGATAGATTTTGACTGCGTATTGCGAGAATTTTGCAATTCTTGCGTATTTATTTGGTTTTTTTTCCTTCGATCTTCTAAATCCTCTAACTGATTGATATCAAAAGAAAAATGTCGTTTTTTTAAAGCATTTGCAACTGCTTTTATATCGTTTCTGAGTTGCTTTTTACTTAACATTAGTGTATAATGGTTTCCTTATATAGATCGTGCACATTTAGCAAAAAAATAGTGCATACTAATAAAACTTATTTGGGAAATTATACTATGTTCAATACATTTACAGGAAACGATGCTTGCAAACTATTAGACAATGGCGCTCAACTAGTCGACGTTCGCTCATCTGCCGAATTTTCCCGTGGTGCATTACCAAATGCCATCAATCTACCGCTACAGTCCATCATGTCTGCCGATAAGACCATTGATCGCGATAAAGTTATTATTCTTTATTGTGTAACTGGCGCTCGTTCATCAACAGCTAAAAACTATTTAGAGCAAATGGGCTTTGAAAACGTAAACGACTTAGGCTCTTTCAGAAACTACAACTGCGAGTAAACCACTCACTGTCAGTATTCTTGTTAAAATTAAGATCTCTGTATAGTAGGTATCTAGATGAGAGTAAAGAGTAAATGGCATAAAACCCAGGTTAAAACCATTGAAGACATCGGTGGCGCCATGGCCTTCATTTGCTGGCGTATTACCAAAAACCATCTTGAAGATTTAATCAACGAAGGCTTTGTCATTGAAAAAGAGCAGGTCTTTAATGTTATTGCCGAATACTTGTGCTTTCTCATTCAATCAATAGATCGCCTAGTCTTTAAGACACTCAACACTGAACAACGACAAGAGCTCATTAACAAATTGGCTAAACAATCTGCATTCTACTATCAAGAAAATAAAGAAGATCGTATTGGCGAAGGCAATCACTGGAAGGCATTCGTCAATACTTACAACCAGCGCTCAAAAGATTACTCAGATTATGACTTTGTTGGTGGCGAGCCTGATTATCATTTTTTAAGATATTTTGCTGAAAAGGTAAAACTGGCAATGACCGATGTTGATGAAAAATGGATTGTGCAGCAAATGATTGAGATTCAAGCACCAAAAGCCTTTAAAAAAATCAGTCAAAGTGTTAATGACCTAGTCTCAGTTGACAGTATTGTTTCTAAAGAAGACCAAGTCAAGAAAAAAGAGAACAAAGTCTCTCGTTCAAAACGCCCATCAACTAGATCGGACTTACAATAAGTATATGTGCGAATAAATAATTCTTAATAACAAACAAAATTAGGCGTTAATAATGATTTCAATGTGTCCAAGCTGTAGCGGATTAAACAACATTCCAGTAGCAAAATTAAACGATAAACCAAAATGTGGAAAATGTAAAAATCCATTATACAAAGGCGAGCCGATTTCAATGACTGGCACGCAACTCACGCGTTCGATTGAAAAAACCGATGAATTATTAGTGGTAGATTTTTGGGCAACTTGGTGTGGCCCATGTAAACAGTTCGCCCCTACATTTAAACAAGTAGCATCTCAGTTAGAGCCAAAAGCAAGATTTATCAAAATTGAAACCGAAAAAGAAAAAGCCATTTCTGCCAAATACAACATTCGCTCCATTCCAACGTTAGCGATATTCAAAAACGGCAAAGAAATTGATCGTATTTCTGGCGCACTCAGCACACCCGACTTTACGAATTGGGTAAATCAACACTTATAAACTCTCATTCGTAAAATTTCTTAAATTTTTATAAAAAGTGGGAACAAACAACCATTTATTAGCTAAATATCGTTAAAAAATGGCTATTTTTGACTATATTTACGAGTTTTTATCGGACGTTTTTATTATTTCCAATATTTTTTAGTGAAATCCTTGTGCACTGAGCGAAACGAGGAAACAAAAAATTCTACGAATTTTCGCTGTTTAAGCCAACTTGTTTAGCGAGATTAGATAGATCAAGATTGTTCTTAAGGGTGAGATACTTTTTCTAATCGATAGAAAAAGTATCAGAGCCTAAGCGAGAAAATCTTTGATTTTATCGGAAGGATTTAACAAATTTCAGACAAAAAAATACCCCAGCATCATCGATGTCTGGGGTATTTTGAATTTAAAGCCTAGCAATGTCCTACTCTCACATGGGGAGACCCCACACTACCATCGGCGCTAAGTGGTTTCACTTCTGAGTTCGGGATGGGATCAGGTGGGTCACACTCGCTATTGTCACTAAGCAAACTTGTTGCAAGTGCTACATAAAATGCAGNACTTGCGAATTAAAAAAGTTTTTATACCTTGATTATTAAATAATCGGAGATATAACAATTAATACATGTAATAAGTTTGTCACTGTACATCAGTGTATTGCATGACACATCAACACAAAAACTATGAATTGAATAATAAATTATTCAAATAATTTGGGTGTTATATGGTCAAGCCTCACGATCAATTAGTACACGTTAGCTTCAAGTATCACTACTCTTCCACACCGTGCCTATCAACCTCGTAGTCTCCGAGGGATCTTTAGGACAGTTAAACTGTCAGGGAGACCTAATCTTGGGAGGGGCTTCCCGCTTAGATGCTTTCAGCGGTTATCCTTTCCACACATAGCTACTCGGCAATACGACTGGCGTCATAACCGAAACACCAGAGGTGTGTCCATTCCGGTCCTCTCGTACTAAGAACAGCTTCCCTCAAGTCTCCAACGCCCACGGTAGATAGGGACCGAACTGTCTCACGACGTTCTAAACCCAGCTCGCGTACCACTTTAAATGGCGAACAGCCATACCCTTGGGACCTGCTTCAGCCCCAGGATGTGATGAGCCGACATCGAGGTGCCAAACACCGCCGTCGATGTGAACTCTTGGGCGGTATCAGCCTGTTATCCCCGGCGTACCTTTTATCCGTTGAGCGATGGTCCTTCCACTCAGAACCACCGGATCACTAAGACCTAGTTTCCTACCTGCTCGACGTGTCAGTCTCGCAGTCAAGCACCCTTTTACCTTTGCGCTCATTGCACGATGTCCGACCGTGCTGAGGGTACCTTTGCGCTCCTCCGTTACTCTTTGGGAGGAGACCGCCCCAGTCAAACTACCCACCATGCATTGTCCCCAATCCGGATAACGGACCTAGGTTAGAACCCCAACCATACCAGGGTGGTATTTCAAGGATGACTCCACTCTAACTAGCGTTAAAGTTTCATAGTCTCCCACCTATCCTACACAGGTAGGATCAGAGTTCAATGCAAAGCTGTAGTAAAGGTGCACGGGGTCTTTCCGTCTGGCCGCGGGTATACTGCATCTTAACAGCAATTTCAATTTCACTGAGTCTCGGGTGGAGACAGTGTGGCCCTCGTTACGCCATTCGTGCAGGTCGGAACTTACCCGACAAGGAATTTCGCTACCTTAGGACCGTTATAGTTACGGCCGCCGTTTACTTGGGCTTCGATCAAAAGCTTCGGACGAATCCTAACCTCATCAATTAACCTTCAAGCACCGGGCAGGCGTCACACCCTATACGTCCACTTACGTGTTTGCAGAGTGCTGTGTTTTTAATAAACAGTCGGAGCCACCTGGTTTCTTCAACTCTTTTCAGCTTTATCAGCTAGTGATATCACCTACAAAGAGCACACCTTCTCCCGAAGTTACGGTGTCATTTTGCCTAGTTCCTTCACCCGAGTTCTCTCAAGCGCCTTAGAATTCTCATCTCGTCCACCTGTGTCGGTTTGGGGTACGGTTTCATATAACCTATAGCTTAGAGGATTTTCCTGGAAGCATGGTATCACTCACTTCGTCCAAAAGAGGACTCGTTATCACGCCTTGAAATAGAGGTTCCCGGATTTTCCTAAGAACCATTTCTACA
>AJXC01001766.1_pt1 | contig 41594 bp, 37 predicted proteins | sample 404948 | NCBI WGS metagenome assembly AJXC01 (sample SAMN02954314, study PRJNA77837) | marine metagenome | biome: aquatic; feature: Guaymas Basin Hydrothermal Plumes; material: sea water; isolation source: Guaymas Basin Hydrothermal Plumes and Background water depths 1600, 1775... ... | reverse complement strand
GTGGATGTAGTACTTAATCCATTAGGCGTACCATCGCGTATGAACGTTGGTCAGGTATTGGAAGTGCATTTGGGTTATGCTGCAAAAGGCTTAGGATTTAAGATTGCCGCGATGTTGGATGAGCAGAAGAAAACCATGGTTAAAGAAATCAGAGCTTTCTTAGATAAGATTTACAACTCTTACGGAAAGCAAGAAGACTTAGCTTCATTTACCGATGAAGAGATTATCGAATTGGCAAGAAACTTACGCAGTGGTGTGCCAATGGCAACTCCGGTATTTGATGGCATTAAAGAAGAAGATATTAAGTCATTGCTAAAATTAGCTGATCTTCCAGAGTCTGGTCAAGAGCAGTTATATGATGGTCGTACCGGTGAGGCGTTTGATCGCCTAGTAACGGTTGGTTATATGCACATGCTTAAGCTTAATCACTTAGTAGACGATAAGATGCATGCTCGTTCAACAGGCCCTTATTCATTAGTAACTCAACAGCCGTTGAGTGGTAAGGCACAGTTTGGTGGTCAACGCTTTGGTGAAATGGAAGTATGGGCATTAGAAGCTTATGGTGCAGCACACACACTACGCGAGATGTTAACGGTGAAATCAGATGATGTTGCCGGTCGTGCGAAGATGTACAAGAGTATTGTTGATGGCGTGAACTTGACCGAATCAGTCATGCCAGAATCATTTAATGTATTGGTCAAAGAGATTCGTTCGTTAGGTATTGACGTCGAACTTGAGCAACACTAAATTAGGAGAATCCGATGAAAGATTTATTACAAATTTTAAAACAGCAAAATAAAGAACAAGATTTTGATGCGATTCGAGTTGGACTGGCTTCTCCTGAGAAGATTCGTTCATGGTCTTATGGTGAAGTAAAAAAACCTGAAACCATTAACTACCGTACATTCAAACCTGAAAGAGAAGGTTTGTTCTGTGCTAAGATTTTTGGCCCAATGAAAGATTTTGAGTGTTTGTGTGGTAAATACAAGCGCATGAGATTCCGTAATGTTGTGTGTGAAAAATGTGGCGTTGAAGTTACGTTCTCAAAAGTACGTCGTGAACGTATGGGGCATATCGAATTGGCCGCACCCATTGCGCACATTTGGTACCTTAAATCCTTGCCTTCGCGTTTAGGTTTATTGATGGACATGACCTTAAAAGACATTGAGCGTGTTTTATATTTTGAAGCTTTCTTAGTAACGGACCCAGGCTCTACACCGTTGGTGCACAAGCAATTATTAACCGAAGAAATGTATTTTGATGCTCTGGATGAGTATGGCGATGATGAATTTGAAGCGAAGATGGGTGCCGAAGCCATTCAAGACGTTTTAAAAGAAATGCAGCTTGAAAAAGAAGCGGCTAATTTGCGTGAAGACAGTCTAAATACCAAATCTCAAACCAAGCTTAAAAAATACAATAAGCGTTTGAAATTAATTGATTCATTGATTCAATCGGGCAATAAGCCTGAGTGGATGGTGCTTAATGTATTACCTATTCTTCCGCCAGATTTACGTCCATTAGTACCGCTAGATGGCGGTCGTTTTGCAACCTCCGATTTGAACGATTTATATCGTCGTGTTATCAATCGTAACAACCGTTTAGGTCGCTTATTAGAATTAGATGCACCTGAGATTATTGTGCGTAACGAAAAGCGTATGCTTCAAGAAGCAGTCGATTCACTGATTGATAATGGTCGTCGTGGCCGTGCAGTGATGGGTAATAATCGCCGTCCACTTAAGTCAATTGCTGACATGATTAAAGGTAAGCAAGGTCGTTTCCGTCAAAACTTATTGGGTAAGCGTGTTGACTACTCTGGCCGTTCGGTGATTGTGTGTGGTCCATACCTTAAGTTACACCAATGTGGTTTGCCGAAGAAAATGGCTTTAGAGTTATTCAAACCATTTATCTACAATCGCTTACAAGCACAAGGTCTAGCCTCAACCATTAAGGCGGCTAAGAAGATGGTTGAGAGTGAAATCCCTGAAGTATGGGATATTTTAGAAAGAGTGGTGCACCAGCATCCAGTCATGCTTAACCGTGCACCAACATTACACCGTTTGGGTATTCAAGCATTTGAACCATTGTTGATTGAAGGTAAAGCGATTCAACTTCATCCATTGGTTTGTGGTGCATTTAACGCTGACTTTGATGGTGATCAAATGGCGGTACACGTACCATTGTCTGAAGAGGCGCAACTGGAAGCAAGAACACTAATGTTGGCTTCTAACAATGTATTACACCTTGCTAGTGGTGATCCGATTATTGTGCCTTCACAGGACGTAATTTTAGGTCTGTACTACATGACTCGTGAGAAGGTTAATCAAAAAGGCGAAGGCATGATTTTTGCCAGCGCTACTGAGGCGCTTAATGCGTATGAATCAGACTCAACAACCTTGCATGCTCAAGTTAAATTGCGTATTCAAGACTATGAAAAATTAGACGGAAAGTATCAACCAACGACAACGCGTATTGTTGATACCACAGTTGGTCGTGCGATTTTTTCAAGAATCCTGCCGGCCGGCTTATCGTTCGATTTAATTAACAAAGCAATTAGTAAAAAAGTAGTTTCTAACTTAATTCACGTTTGTTATCAGACGCAAGAGCTTAAAGACACAGTTATTTTTGCTGATCAAATGATGTACATGGGTTTTCAATATTCAACCAAGTCAGGCATTTCATTTTGCTCTAATGATATGATTATTCCAGACACAAAAGCCAGCATGATTAAAGAAGCTGAAGCACAAGTAAAAGATGTACAAAATCAGTTTTCATCAGGTGTGGTAACGGATGGCGAGCGTTATAATAAAGTGATTGATATTTGGTCTCGTACTTCAGAAAAAGTAGCAAAAGCAATGATGGATGAAGTTGGCTTTGAAGAAATGACCGACGCACAAGGTAAGACTGAAAAGAAACCATCGTTTAATTCAATTTACATGATGGCCGATTCAGGCGCTAGAGGTTCTCCAGCACAGATACGTCAGTTAGCAGGTATGCGTGGTTTAATGGCTAAGCCAGACGGCTCAATTATTGAAACACCGATTACTTCAAACTTCCGTGAAGGTTTGAACAATCTGCAATACTTTATTTCAACGCACGGTGCTCGAAAAGGTTTGGCTGATACGGCGCTTAAAACAGCAAACTCAGGTTATTTAACACGTCGTTTGGTAGATGTTGGTCAAGATCTTGTTGTAAACGAAGATGATTGTGGTACTGAAAATGGCCTAATCATGAAAGCGACAATTGAAGGTGGCAATATTGTGCAGACACTTGGTGCTGCTGTATTGGGTCGTGTCATGGCTGAAGATATACTAGTGCCAGATTCAACTGAAGTATTATTACCTAAGGGTCATTTAGTTACTTTGGAAGATTCAGATAAGATTAATGAGATGGGTGTAGAATCCATCAAGGCGCGTTCTACTATTACTTGTGATACTCGCTACGGTGTGTGTGCATCTTGTTATGGTAACGACATGGCTCGTGGTCACAAGATTGGTGTTGGTGAAGCCGTTGGTGTAATTGCAGCACAATCCATTGGTGAGCCAGGTACACAGTTAACCATGCGTACGTTCCACATTGGTGGCGCGGCATCCGCATCAACAGTAATCAGTAGTATTAATGTTGATAATGACGGTGTTGCATATTTTGAAAACTTAAAATCAATTACCAATGAAAATGGTGATTTAGTTATTGTTTCACGTTCTTCAGAAGTGACAATTCGTAATATTAAAGGTCAAGAAGTTGAGCGTTATAAAGTTCCGTACGGTGCCATTGTTCATGTTCAAGATGGTGGTTCAGTTAAGGCAAAAGATAAAATTGCTGATTGGGATCCACACACACATCCAATCATTTCTGAGCAAGCAGGCCGTGTGATCTTTGTTGATTTTGTTGAAGGCATTACGGTTAATAAAAATACAGACCCACTAACGGGTTTAACCTTCTTTGAGATGATTGATGAAGCAGAAAGATCGGTAGCGGCGAAAGGTTTAAAGCCAATGATTAAGATGGTCGAAGAAAGTGATTCTGAAGTGGTGTTATCAACGCACTATTTACCGTCAGAAGTTAAGATTAACTTAGAAGACAATCAAGTGATTACAGCGGGCGAGGTCTTAGCGAAGATCCCTAAAGATCAATCTAAGACCAGTGATATTACCGGTGGCCTACCACGTGTAGCCGACTTGTTTGAGGCACGTAAAGCTAAGGACCATTCCATTCTTGCAGAAGCGAGTGGTGTTATTAGTTTTGGTAATCCAACTAAATCTAAAGATCGCTTAGTGATTACTTCTGACCAAGGCGAAGCGACTGAAATGATGATTCATAAATGGCGTCAAATTAATGTCTTCGATGGTGAAACGGTTGAAAAAGGTGATGTAATTTCTGATGGCCCGTCAAATCCTCACGATATTTTGCGCTTGTTAGGCGTGGAAGCGTTGGCGAATTACGTGGTTAAGGAAGTTCAAAATGTTTATCGCCTACAAGGTGTAAAAATTTCAGATAAGCACATTGAAGTAATCGTTAAACAAATGCTACGTAAGGTAGAAGTTCTTGATGCAGGTGATTCTAATTTTGTGAATGGAGAAACGGCCGAGTACGCTCGTGTTATTGATACTAATAAGCAATTAGAAGCACAAAGTAAAAGCCCAGTGATTTATCAACGATTATTAATGGGTATTACCAAAGCATCGTTAGCAACGGAGTCGTTTATTTCTGCGGCATCATTCCAAGAGACTACTCGAGTACTAACTGAGGCGTCAACCACGGGTCGTGTCGATACATTGCAAGGTTTGAAGGAAAACGTAATTGTGGGTCGCTTGATTCCAGCAGGTACGGGTTTTGTGTACCATCAAGAGAAACGTGCCAAACGTGCTGAAAGCATTATGCAAACAGCCGATGCAGAAGCAGCACTTTCACAACAACTGAGTGAAGCAGATGCGGATGTTGAAACAAGTGCTGAAACACAAGCTGAAGAATAAAGTCATTATTCAAAGCTAAAATAAAAAAACCACACTCTATTAAATGGGCGTGGTTTTTTTTCGTCTTTTAAATCTACTTATACAAAGTCGTCTTAAGGTTTAAAATGCGCTTATGAATAAAGCGAGTTTTGAACAATATGTCTCGGATGGGTACAATCATGTCCCAGTTTATAAGGCCGTTGCGCTTGATACCGATACCGCATTAGGTCTTTATTTAAAACTGGCTAATAATTCTTATTCTTACCTTTTTGAATCGGTTCAAGGCGGTGAAAAATGGGGCCGTTATTCGATGATTGGCCTACACGCACAAACCGTCATCAAAGTATTTGATTACGAAGTACACATTGAGCAAGATGGCAAACTGCTCGAGTCAACTAAGGTTAAAGATCCCCTAGTCTGGATTGAGCAATATCTATCGCAGTATAAAGTGCCACAATTAGACGCACTGCCGGATTTTAATGGCGGTCTGGTGGGTTATTTTGGTTATGAAATTATTCGTTACATTGAGCCAAAATTATCCAAAATTAACAAGCGTGACGAGCTTGGTGTGGCGGATATCTTGTTAATGTTATCAAATGATTTAGTAGTATTTGACAACTTACTTAATCAAGCATTCATCATTACTCACGTTAATCCAAACAAGCAAAGTTACGAAGATGCCATTGGTCGATTAGAAGAAATATCCACACAAATTAACCAGCCATTGACAACATCAGACTACCAGTCGGATAACATTACTGAGCAAGATTTCACTTCAAGCTTTGGTGAAGACAACTACAAAGCAGCAGTTAAAAAAATTCAAGAATACATTGTTGCGGGTGATGTCATGCAAGTGGTGCCTTCACAACGACTCAGTTGTGAGTTTAAGGCACCAGCCATTGAACTTTATCGTCAACTCAGACGCCTTAATCCATCTCCTTATATGTATTACCTTAATTTAGATGATGTCACGATCGTAGGGTCCTCACCTGAGATTCTTACTAGAGTGGATGGCAACAGAAAAGCAACGGTGCGCCCCATAGCAGGCACTCGCTCTCGTGGTAAAAATGAACAAGAGGACTCAGCCTTAGAAAAAGATTTATTGGCCGATGAAAAAGAAATTGCAGAGCATCTAATGTTAATTGACTTAGGTCGTAATGATTTAGGTCGTATCGCCAAAATAGGCACTGTGGTATTAACGGATAAAATGTTTGTTGAGCGCTATTCACATGTAATGCACATTGTGTCAAATGTGGAATGCGATCTGAAAGAAGACGTGAGCGCCATTGATGTGCTTAAGGCAACTTTTCCAGCAGGCACACTGGAGTGGCGCCCCAAAAGTGCGTGCCATGGAGATTATTGACGAAGTAGAAGACTTGAAACGTAATATTTATTCCGGTGCTATTGGCTATTTGTCTTGGCACGGTTGTATGGATATGGCGATCGCTATTCGTACGGCAGTTATTAAAGATCAAATGCTCTATGTGCAAGCTGGGGCTGGGATTGTGTACGACTCTATCCCACAGTCGGAATGGGATGAAACCATGCACAAAGCTCAAGCTTTAATTAAAGCAGCCGAACAAANTTAAGTCAATCTATATTAATACTTCATAAAAGTGTTGCAAATACTTTTAAAATGGTTATGATATAACCCAGTAAGGTTCTAAATCTTATAGGGAGTTTATTTTTTAAATATTAAAGAGGAGAGAAGTATGAAGAAAACCATTTCTTCTATCTCAGCAGTTGTAACACTGGCGACGTTGTTTATGTTACCAATGGAAGCAGGCGCTAAAGAGATGACGGGCGAAGAGGTTACTTTCGGCCGTAAGCTAGGTAACTGCTTAGCATGTCACATGATTCCAGGCGGTAACTTGCCAGGAAATATCGGTCCACCATTACTTGCCATGAAGGCAAGATTTCCAGATAAAGCAACTCTAAGAGCGCAAATTTGGGATGCAACGGTGAAAAACCCAAATACAATTATGCCTCCGTTTGGTAAACACCAAGCACTTACTGAGAAGCAAATTGATCAAATTACAGATTTCATTTACACAAAATAAGGAGAGCAAGATGAAAAGAAGATTATTTCTAAAAAGCGCAATGGCAGGTTCTGCAGTTGCAACGGCAGTAGGCGCAGGCTTACTAACACCAAGCATGGTTTTTGCTAACTCAGCAGCTTTTAAAGCTAAATCAGATGCAGCAGGTGCTTCATCAGCAGGCGCTGGTAAAGGTTCATTTAAGTTTAAAGCTCCTAAGATTGCTGAAAACGGCGCAGTAGTGCCAATGACGGTAGATGCTTCTAAAATGGACGGCGTGACTAACATTTCTTTTTATGTTGTCAATAACGGCACACCATTAGCAGCTTCATTTAACTTATCAGGTGCTCAAGGTTACGTTTCTACTCGTATTAAAATGGGTAAAACTTCTCCAGTAGATGCATTGGTTACTGCAGGCGGTGCAACAACTAAAGTATCACAAGAAGTGAAAGTAACGATTGGCGGCTGTGGCGGTTAATTAACTAATTAGATTATATAAAGGAGAATAAAAATGGGAAAAATTAAATTAAAGCCTAAAGCTAGAAAAGGTGTTATCGGTATTAAATGTTTAATCAAGCATCCAATGGAAACTGGTCTTCGTAAGAAGAAAGGTAAATTAGTACCTGCCAATCACATTGTGCACATGGTTGTATCACACAATGGCAATAAAGTGGTTGATGCTGATATTGGTAGTTCTATTTCTAAAGACCCATACTTTAAGTTTAACGTTGCTGGCGCTAAAGGCGACACAATCGAGCTTAAGTACAAAGATAGCAAGGGTAAAACAGGTTCTGCAACTGCAAAATCTAAATAACCGATATTATTGAGGAGAGATTAATGAAAAAGCTAATAACTGCAGTAGTTTGTTTAGGTTTAATGATTGGCACTGTAGCATCCGCTGGTACGGATGTAGGCGCTGATATTAAGGCCTTTCAAAGCTACTTTTAAAAAACAAAATCCAAGCGTTGATTTTGCAGACTACACCATTGGTGTGTATGCACTGGACGAAGGTTCAAGAGAGCAATTCGAAGAAATCTTGGATGGTATCCCGCCGTATGAGGAAGCCGTTGAAAGAGGTGGAGAGGAGTTTGAAAAGTTTGGTTTAGGTAAATGTGCGGCGTTGAAAGATCCAGCGGCAGCACGTTTGGCTCATCCATACTATGATGATGCAGCTGGCACAGTGGTAACACTGGAAGGCACAATTCAGAAGTGTTACACCGAGCAAACTGGCAAGAAGATGGGTACGATGAAAGGCAAGATTGCCAGAATCAGTTCTTGGATTTCGGATCAAGCAGCTGGCGAGAAGATCAACGTAAAAGTTGAATCGGATGGTGCAAAAGCAGCTTATGCAAGAGGTAAGGCTACTTTTTACGCTAAGCGTGGCCAGTTCAACATGTCATGTGCAGATTGTCACGTATACAACGCAGGCAAAAAAGCGCGTGCGGATATCTTATCACCAGCACTAGGTCACACGTCACACGTACCAATGTATCGTGCGAAGTGGGGCGGTATTGGAACATTACACCGTCGTTACGGTGGTTGTTATAAGAACATGCGTGCTAAGCCATTGATGGCGCAGAGTTCAGAGTATCGTGATATGGAGCTCTTCCATCAAGCGATGAGCAACGGCATTGAAATCAGTGCTGATCGTTACAGAAAATAGGAGAATATAATGAAAAAAATATTACTAACAATTTTAACGGTATTTGCTTTGTCAACTCAAGCATTTGATTTTCTACCAAGTTCCTATAATTGGAACAGCGGCTCATCAGGTGATGCATTTGCTGCAACGCTTAGCGCAGCAGAGGCCGACTACGCTTCGGCTTTGGCTGCTAGCATGGCTTGGCGTGATACCGGTGCGATGATCAAAGAAGCTAAAAAGTTGCATAAATCTGGAAAGGTTGATGCAGCAACTGCATTGGTCAAAAAAGCTCATACGCAAGCAGAAAATGCTTTAGCGCAAGCTGCCGTTGCTGGCTCTGCTGGTCCTTTGTTCTAAAGTAAAATCTAAAGTTAATTTAAATGCCTCTTAATTGAGGCATTTTTTTAATGGCAAAATAAAAAAATAGATAAAATTAATGAGAGATAAAAAAACCTACATTGAGTATGGCCAGGCAGTAGAGCTAATTAAGGGCTACGTACTTCCAGTGGCTACTAAATTGGATTATCAAATTTCATACAAAGACATTCACGTTGATTTGCCATCGAACCCCCGGAAAGCTTATGAAGATCAATGGGAAGGTTGGAATAATTTCCTTAAAGCGTGTAAACAAGGATAAATAAAATCAAAACAATCAATTAATGGTTATTTATTTAGCAATTTCGATTATTTCTAAATGACTCATAAACAACAGCAAAAACAACCATTTTTATCAGTTAAAAACGTATTTTTAGTAAGATTTATTGCTTGAAAAAATCTGATTTGCATTATTTGCTAAATTTTTCTGCGAGAGATTTTCTGTGAGTTTTATTTAACAAGGATTTAATTGCAGAAGTTGAGCGTGTAATTTAAATTTTTTAGTTGTAAAATACAAAGAAAGTTTTCTTATATTTTTAGTAATTTTTCATTTTTAAAAACTATTTAATGCCCAATACTGAATTTGTTCATCTTCATTGTCACAGTGAATATTCTGTTAAGAACAGCTTAATACGCATACCAAAACTCATTGAACAGGTAAAAAAGTTAAGCATGAGAGCCGTTGCACTAACGGACGTGGGCAATCTTTTTGCGTCGGTTAAGTTCTATCAAAAAGCCACTTCTAACGGCATTAAACCTATTTTTGGTGCTGAGCTAACCATTAGGGACGATACTCAAAATTATTCAGTATTGTTGCTGTGTCAAGATCGGCAAGGTTATTTAAACCTTTCAGAATTAATTTCATTGTCTTACCTGCAAGGACAAAGCATTAAAGGGGTGAGTATTAGTGCCGAACAATTGGTTAATCATCATCAAGGTTTGCTTATGATTGCCCCACCTATACGCAGTGACATCGCTCATTATCTGCTAGCAAATCAAGTGCTTGAGGCTCAAGAAAAAACGAGGTTTTGGTCGTCAATTTTCACCGATCGTTTTTACCTTGCCGTGCAAAGAACAGGACGCGTTAACGATGAAAAACATTTGCATCTCTGTCTTGAATTAGGACTTGAATTAGGGATTCCTTTGGTTGCCACTAATGACGTTGAGTTTTTAGTGGAATCAGATTATCAGGCACACGAGGCTAGAATTTGTATTTCACAAGGGGAGCTTTTGGACGATGCCCGTCGTGATAAGCATTACAGTGCACAACAGTATTTAAAGTCGATTGATGAAATGGTCGAATTATTTTCTGATTTGCCAGAGTTGTTAACCAATAGTGTTGAGATTGCCAAACGTTGTAATTTGCATTTCGAACTGTATAAAAAGAATTATTTGCCAAACTTTCCTGTGCCTAAAGAGTTGAGCACTGCGCAGTTTTTTGCAAAAGAGTCCAAAGTTGGTCTGGATAAGCGTTTGGAAAAAATACAAGTTGATCGAAAAGTTTATGACACGCGACTAGAGTATGAGCTTGGTGTGATTATTCAAATGGATTTTCCGGGTTATTTTTTAATCGTTGCAGATTTTATAAAATGGTCTAGAGACAATGATATTCCGGTTGGACCTGGGCGTGGTTCTGGTGCTGGCTCCTTGGTCGCTTATGCACTGGGTATTACCAATGTTGATCCGATAAGGCATGAGCTGTTATTTGAACGTTTTTTAAATCCTGAGCGTGTATCAATGCCAGACTTTGACATTGATTTTTGCACAGATCGTCGCGATGAAGTGATTGCTTACGTGTCTCAAAAATACGGCGCTGAAAAAGTATCGCAAATCATTACTTATGGCAAGATGGCGGCAAAAGGTGTTGTGCGTGATGTAGGTCGTGTTTTAGGACATCCTTATGGGTTTAGCGATAGGATATCTAAGTCAATTCCTAATGATTTAAAAATAAACCTCTCAAGGGCTTTGGGTGTTTTTAATAAAAACGATTCACAAGAAAATAAAGACAAATGGTATTCCGAGGAGTTAAAGCAAAGATACGATTCGGAAGAGAGTGTTACGGCACTGATGGATTTGTCGTTGGAGTTAGAAGGCTTGGTACGTAATGTTGGTACTCACGCTGGTGGTGTGTTGATTGCACCAAGTAAGATCAGTGATTTTTGCCCGATTTACAAAGGCCCTGGAGAGTCCGATGGCGTGGTTTCTCAATTTGACATGAAAGACGTGGAAGCGCTAGGATTGGTGAAGTTTGACTTTTTAGGTTTGTCCAATCTAACGGTGATTGATAAAACCGTCAAAATGATTTACGCTAAAGGTTTGAGCGATGAGTTGATTGATGTTAACACTTTGCCTTTGGATGATAAAGCCGTGTATAAACTCTTACGGCGTGGTGACACCACAGGAATATTCCAGCTGGAATCAGAAGGCATGCGTGGTTATTTGAAAAAACTTAAAGCCAATTCTTTTGATGACATTGTTGATATGCTTGCCTTGTACCGTCCAGGAGCGATGGATTACATTAATGATTACATTGATGTTAAACACGGCAGAAGAGACGTAGAATACCCACATCCTTTACTAGAGGAAATTTTAAAACCAACCAACGGCGTATTTGTTTATCAAGAACAAGTGATGAAATCGGCACAGGTCATGGCTGGTTATTCTCTAGGCGGGGCGGATTTACTCCGACGTGCCATGGGTAAGAAAAAAGCCGATGAAATGGCGATGCAACGTTCAGTTTTTGTAAAAGGTGCTAAGAAAAAAACATAGCAAACAAGAAAGCCAATGAGGTTTTTGATTACATTGATAAGTTTGCAGGTTATGGTTTTAATAAATCACATTCGGTGGCTTACGCCTATGTGTCCTACCAAACAGTATGGCTTAAAGCGCATTATCCAGCAGCATTTATGGCATCGGTATTATCAGATAAGATGGACGATACCGACAAGATTGCCTTTACTATTAATGAAGTACAAAATATGGGTTTGGTTGTTAATGGACCCAATGTTTGTGAGTCGGATTATGAGTTTAGTATTCGAGACAATAAAACCATTATTTATGGTTTAGGTGCTATCAAAGGAATGGGTGAGGCTTTAGTACGAACCTTGGTGGCAGAGCGTGAATCAAGTGGCGAATACAAAGATTTATTTGATTTTTGCATGCGTCTCGAAAAAAATCTTTGAACAAGCGTACCATTGAAGCTTTGATTTATAGCGGCGCCTTTGATGTGTTTGGCATTGATAGGGCGAGTTTGTTTAAAACTTATCCAAAAGCAGTTAAGCAAGCAGAACAAAAACAAAACGACATTTCTAATGGACAAAGCGGTTTGTTTTCTAATGCTGGAGAGTACAATGAATACGAACCTAGTTACACACCTTGCCCAAGTTTTTCATTCAAAGAAAGACTAAAGTTTGAAAAAAGTGTGATGGGTTATTATTTTTACGACCACCCTACCGATGAGTATAAAGACGATTTAAAACGCATTGATGCAGTCTTACCTAAAGACATTGTATTTAGGAATAATAAAGAAGTCCGAGTGCTGGCTTTGATTTCAGAGTTGCGCTATATCACAACTCATAATGGCGATCAAATGGCCAATATTGTGATTGAAGACGGTTCAAAAAAAATCAGTGCTGTTATCTTCCCTAGAGCACTAAGCCCACTTAGTGACAAACTCATTGTTAATGAGATTGTAGTGGTGTCTGGTAAGATCAAAAAGAATAAAAAATTTGGCGATGAATATCAAGTGATTGTTGACAATATTGATAGTTTTGATAGTTATTTTAGAAGCATTGAAGTTACACTCAACGCTAAACATCAAGAGTTGTTTAGTCAGCTGTCTGATGTGTTGCACGAACATCGTGGAGAATGTCCGGTCAAATTTTTGTACCAATACGACAATCTTGAAGGGCAATTGTCACTCCCACAAAGTTATTTTGTTTCACCCAAGCGACAATTAAGCGAAGCATTGAATGACTTGCTAGGTAATCAAGTGAGTGAGATTCGCTCCTGCTAAGGTGGAGTGCATTGGCGCATGTAGAAGCGTTGATGTTTTTTTCTGTATTGTAAAATTAGAACTTCATCTTTTAGTTCGATGTCTATTTGACCGGCGCAATTAGTATTAATAATGTTCAAGTTATTAGCCCTGTATCGCTCGGTTACTATTTTAGCCGGATGGTTGAAACGATTTTTAAAACCACTAGAAATAACAACGGTTTTTGGTGATACTGCGCGAATGAAATCCATTGTGGAAGAGGTTTTACTGCCGTGGTGAGGTGAGAGTAGAACATTGGATGAAAGTTTGTCTTTGTGGTTTTTAATTAAATATTTTTCGGCTTTTTTCTCAATGTCTCCGGTGAGTAACACAGAATGTTTTTTAGTGGAAACCTTGAGTACGCATGAGGCATTATTGCCTTTAAAATCAGTGTTTTTACTAGGGTTTAGTATTTCAAACAACACCCCGTCCCATTGCCACGTTTGACCAAAGTTGCATTGTGTTGCTGGTTGAGCTATTTTATAAGGCACTGAAGTGAGTATTTCTTGTGCATTAAATTCATTCAAAACACTCTTGAGTCCACCAATGTGATCATTGTCACCATGAGAGATGATGATTTTATCCAATGATTTAATTTGTTTGGTTTTAAGATAAGGGTTAATAACGCTTTCACCCATATTAAATCCAGATGGGTAAGCAGCGCCCGTATCAAACAACAAGGTATGGTTTTTGGTTTGAACCACTGTTGAGAGTCCTTGTCCCACATCAAGCACGGTCACGAGCGCTGAATTGTCGTTTAATTTAAGTGTGGGTGCAAACAGTATTAAGATCAGCATCAGCAGAGATATTTTTCTTAGTTTTAACCCTTTTGGGACAATAGCAATGAAGATGGCACTAATGAACAAAGTCAAATCAACACTAGCACTTTGTGCGTAATGCCACTGATTAAAGCTAAAATTTTGCAAAAAATCCAATAGGTAAGACAATGCTATTAAAGACAGATTACTGATCTCAAAACTAAGATCGGCAAGGTAGGTAAGATCACTAATGGCAAACAATGCACCGATTAATGACAGTGGTGTGGTGACAAAACTAAACACAGGAATGGCTACTAAATTAGCAATGGGCGAGAAGACAGAGCCGGTGTTAAAAAACCAAGAAATCAGCGGTATGGTTGCTAGAGTGATGAGTAGTTGAATGTAAATTAGGCGGTAAATCCAAGGTTTATTTTGGTGTTGTCCAGCACCATAAATAATAATGGCTACTACGTAGAAAGACAGCCAGAATCCAACACTAAAGACACTAGCAGGATTAGTAACGAGTGTTAATAATAAAGCGATACCATACAGTTGCCAAACGTTATGATGACGCCTTAAAATAATTGAAATAAAGACAACGCTGGCCATGATAAAAGCACGTCCAGTGGGAATAGAAAACCCAGCAATGAGTGCGTACACAAGTGCAGAAATAATGCCAAAATAACTACCCACTATTTTTGCTGGAATGCGCACAGAGCAAAGGTTGCACTGTCTCCAAATAAAAGTAGCTAATAAGAACACTAAGCCAGATATAAGTCCAATATGAAGCCCAGAGATAACACTTAGGTGAGTAGTATTGGTGGATTGAAATAATTTCCAATGGTGCTCGGTAATGAAAGATCGGTCACCAATAATCAATGCATTAATCACCCCACCAAAACTTAGATCTTTTAAAGACGGCCTAAGAAAACTGCGTATGTCTTGACGCAGTTGGTCAATCGATGGGCTTTGATTTTGCACTAACAGTTGATTAGATTCAGACGATTTGACGTAACCAGTAGCGTCTATTTGCTTGTAAAACAGCCATTTTTCATAATCGAATCCGCCTAAGTTTTGATACCCGTTATTGCGCTTGAGTTTGACTAATAATTGCCAAGTATCCCCAGTGTTTAGTTTGGAGTGATTGTTCCCGTACCAAGATAATTTTAGGCGTGCTTTAAAAGGCATTTGAGCATCAAAAATAAATTTGGTTTTTTTGAGTGTTTGTTCGGGTAGTTGGGAAATTTTACCTTGAATGAGGAGTGGCTTATTGAGGTAAGTATTAGCGACTTGGGTACTAATAATATGGCTTGAGAATAGGCCCATCCATGCAAAACCTAATAAAAAAATAGCAATGTTGAGTGAGAGGGGTTTATAACGCTTAAAAAGAGCTAAAAACCCAAAAATTAACACCCAGAACAAACCCCATTCTAAGCTGGATATTTGTGCGGTATTTTTGAGTGAAAATACCACGATACCAAGGAGGAAGTTTAGGGCGTAAATTAGCATATAAAATTGATCATAATTCTAAGTCATAGAAGATTAGATAATTGGTATTTTATGATAGTCTAATATTTCGTGAAACACCCGATTTAATACGTGGAACATTAAAAGTTTTCCTCCAAAAGGCATTTAGTTAAGTAAATGACCATATTCTAATATAAATACTTTCTATAAATATTCGTAAGTTATTGATTTTTATTTAAAAAAAACAACTGTTTATTTTTTACTCAAAACCATAGAAAACCGCAATATATCGGCATTTTTGATGATTTTTAACTAGATATTAACAGAGTTATCCACAGTTTTGTGTGTAACTCTATTGAGCGTTGATTTAACAAGCTTTTTAATTATTTATAAGAATTTCTCGATGATGATTTCAACGATTTTTCGTCCAATTTTTTGTTTGCTATTTTTCTGTATTTTTAGGCTGGATTTTTGTGTTAAAAAAAACCACTTCATTGTCATTCATTTTGAAGCCAAAATCTGCCCTTGAAACGTCGTTTAAAATAATAGCATCACAACCTTTATTTTTTAGTTTATTTTGTGCATTTTCGATCAAATTTTGCGTTTCTGCAGCAAAGCCAATACAGATTGGTTTGTGGTTTAATTTGCAAACATCAGCAAGGATGTCTTTATTTGGAATAAGCTCAAGGGTGAGTGTTTTATTTTCTTTCTTTATTTTATTTTTTTCGATGTTTTTAACTCGGTAATCACTCACGGCTGCACAAGCAATAAAGACGTCTTGATTGCCAATGTTTTCCATGACTGCTTGATGCATTTCTGAAGCACTGTTTGCCGAAATATTATTCGACTTATTACTTAGTGGTATTGACACGTCACCATGGATCAGTGTAACTTGTGCGCCTGCTTCGATGCAAGCTCGAGCAAGTGCCATTCCCATCTTGCCACTACTGTGGTTGGATAGGTATCTAACAGGATCAATGGCTTCAATGGTAGCACCTAGCGTAATGAGTACTTTTTTGCCAGTCAATTTTGTAGAGCTAAATATTTCAGACACTTGTTTGGCAATTTCACCGGGATCGGCTAGCCTTCCTTCGCCGATATCACCACAAGCTTGTTCACCGTATTCGGGTGAGATGAACTTAATATTGCGTTCTTGGAGAATGGATAAGTTATCTTTAACGGCTAACGAGCCATACATTTTCTGATTCATTGCTGGCGCTATTAACACTGGAGCATCACTGGCTAACACTACATTGCTAAGTAAGTCACTTGCCTTACCGGCGCTTAAATTAGCAAGTGTGTTGGCACTAGCGGGCGCGACTAAAATTGCATCTGCCCATTTGGCAAGCTCAATATGCCCCATTGCGAGTTCCGCTTCTTTGTCCCATAAATTATCGTGCACTTTATTTTTTGAAGTGGCTTGCAGGGAAAGCTCAGTAATAAATTTAGCCCCACCTTGAGTAAGCACAACTCTAACTTCGGCACCTAGATCTTGTAAGCGACGCACAATATCAGGTGCTTTATAAGCAGCAATAGAGCCACTCACTCCTAATAATATTCTTTTATTGGTTAAGCGTTTCATTAGATTGTGGCAGTAATCTTAATATCATCACCCACCATTCTAATGTCTTGAATGTTGAGTTTTATTTTATCGTTCATATTTTTAAATGCTAAATTAGCCATGGAATTAGCATCGCTACCCATGAGTATCGGTGCCGTGTAAATGACAAACCTATCAATGAGTTTGGCCTCAATCATAGCACCAACGAGGCCAGGACCAGCTTCAAGCAACGCATTGTTAATCCCTTGGTCGCCCAAGTGTTTAAGTGCATCATCTAAATCCAACTTGCCAGATTTAAGCATTTTGGTGTTACCAGCGTTTAGAATTAATGTCGGTGCATTGCCTGAAAAAATATTGAGAGACTTATCTTGTATTTGATCTTTGCCATCAATAACAACCCTTAATGGCGATGAATCAATCTCATTAAGACGTACCGTCATTGCAGGGTTGTCATCAATGACAGTACCTGATCCAGTTACAATAGCTTGATGATTAGCACGTAGGTATTGCACGTCTTGTCTTGCGGGTTCTGCTGTAATCCATTTGCTTTCGCCAGACTTCATTGAAGTTTTACCATCAAGACTCATGGCAATTTTACAAGTGACAAAAGGTCTGCCTATTTGCATTCGTTTGACAAAACCACGGTTTAATTCCAAAGCTTCATTTTCCATTAACCCTATTAATACCTCAATGCCTGCGTTTTCAAGCATACTCACTCCTTTGCTACTGACTAAAGGGTTGGGATCTAGCATGGCAATAATCACCTTTTTAGCGCCAGAATCAATAATGGCTTGTGCACAAGGTGGGGTTTTCCCTTGGTGAGAACAAGGTTCTAATGTGATAAAAAGCGTCGCCTCATTGGCTTGATGATCGATTTGTTTTAGCGCATTGATTTCTGCGTGTGCTTCACCAAAGGTTTTATGGTGCCCTTTGGCAATGATTTTGTCGTCCTTAACAATCACACAACCCACCATGGGGTTGGATTTAACGCCATATATTCCCTTGCTGGCAAGCTTAAGTGCAATTGCCATGTAATGCGAGTCATTTTTTGAAAAAGTTGAGCTCATATTTCAGATATAATTGTCGGAATTTATTTTAAATAACATAGCCATATTTTACTCGGGAGAACTAGCGTGGATGAACAGAAAAAACAAGCTTTAAAAGCAGCACTCAGTCAGATTGACAAGCAATTTGGTAAGGGCTCAGTCATGTTTTTGGGTGATGAAAATGCTCATGCAGACATTGAAGCGGTGTCTACAGGTAGTTTAAGTTTGGACATTGCCCTAGGCATTGGTGGTCTACCACGTGGCCGTGTGGTTGAAATTTACGGCCCTGAATCATCGGGTAAAACCACTTTAAGTCTACATGTAATCGCTGAAATGCAAAAACTCGGCGGCACTGCAGCCTTTATTGATGCTGAGCATGCGTTGGATCCACAGTATGCCAAACGTTTGGGTGTTGATATTGGTAAGGACGGGTTATTAATTTCTCAACCCGATACCGGTGAACAGGCTTTAGAGATTACTGACATGTTGGTGCGTTCAGGCGGTGTTGATATTGTAGTGATAGATTCAGTGGCAGCACTCACTCCTAAGGCTGAAATTGAGGGCGAAATGGGCGCCTCACACATGGGTTTACAGGCAAGATTAATGTCACAAGCACTAAGAAAACTCACTTCAAACATTAAAAAAACCAATACCATGGTTATTTTTATCAACCAATTGCGCATGAAAATTGGCGTCATGTTTGGCAATCCTGAAACCACAACGGGTGGTAATGCGTTGAAGTTTTACGCTTCAGTGCGTTTGGATATTCGTCGTATTGGTGCGATTAAGAAGGGTGATGAAATTATAGGCAACGAGACGCGTGTTAAAGTATTGAAAAATAAAGTTGCACCACCGTTTAAACAGGCTGAGTTCCAAATTTTGTATAACCAAGGCATTTCACTTGAAAGTGAAATTATCGATCTTGGTGTTAAGCTTGGATTTGTGGAAAAAGCGGGTGCTTGGTATAGCGTTGAGGGCGAACGCATTGGTCAAGGAAAGGACAACGCTAGAGAATATTTAAAAGAAAACTCTGAGTTAAGTGCAAAAATCGAAAAACAAATTCGTGAAAAGTTAATGAGTGACGGTGACGACACCGAGTAGAGAAAAATGCTATGCAATTGCCATGCGGATGTTGGTTCGGCGTGAACATTCACAATTAGAACTTAAGCAAAAATTATCACTTAAAGAGTTTGATACCAATGATATTGTTCATGCAATTGAGTTATTGATTGAGCAAAATTATCAAAGCGATGATCGTTTTGCACAAGATTTTATTCAAATGCGTTTTAATCAAGGAAAAGGGCCAGTCAAAATTGCACTTGAGCTGAAACAACGAGGCATTGAACATTTTGATTTATCAATGTTTGATTGGTTGGACCTGGCCAAAACCATTAGAGAAGATAAGTACGGTTTAATCGTACCTAAGGAATACAGCAAGCAAGCCAAACAAAAACGATTTTTACAATCCAGAGGTTTTGATTTTGATCAAATTAATCAAGCGTTTGCTAAATAATCATGCATAGCAATACAAAAAGTAATCAAACTCAAGCCTATGATTTTAAAACCCGAGACATTAAGGTTTTAAAAAAACTCATGCCGTACTTGTTAAAGATGCGTGTTCGCGTAGCCTTCGCGACTTTGTTTTTAATTTTTGCAAAACTGGCCAATGTTGCTGTTCCTGTTGTCCTTAAAGAGATTGTTGATAGTCTGGATCAAACCAATGTATTGCTAATTTTGCCACTCGGTATGTTGTTTGCTTACGGTGCGTTACGACTGGCGAGCTCTTTGTTTAATGAGCTTCGAGATGCTATATTTGCCAAGGTACGCTACCACGCGATGCACTTAATTGCATTGGGTGTGTTTAAGCACTTACACACATTGGATTTGTCCTTTCATCTTGATCGTCGAATTGGCGGTATTACCCGTGATATTGATCGTGGTACTCAAAGTGTATCGACTTTATTGAGTATTTTTGTTTTTAATATTCTTCCTTCATTTTTTGAAATTTGCTTAGTGATTGGCATCTTGTGGGCTAATTATGATGGTTTCTTTGCAGGTATATCGCTTTTAACAGTGGTGTTTTACATTGGATTGACATTGATGATTACCACTTGGCGCATGAAATATCGATATCAGATGAATGACATGCAATCTGAGGCAAACACCAATGCAGTGGATAGTTTGATTAACTATGAGACGGTTAAGTATTTTAACCAAGAAAAGTTTGAGGTTAATCGTTACGATCAAACCATGAGTCGCTGGGAGGACATTGCTACCAAGAGTTTCACTTCAATGACAGCACTTAATTTTGTCCAAGGATCAGTGATTGCCATTGGTGTAACCTTAATTTTGGTTTTAGCATCCCAAGGCGTGGTTAATCAAAATCTGAGTCTGGGTGATTTGATTATGATTCAGGCTTTGTTGTTGCAACTGTTTATGCCACTTGGTAGTTTGGGCATTATTTATCGTCAAATCAAACATAACTTTATTGATATGAATAATATGTTTGACTTGTTAGATCGATCGTCCAAGGTGCAAGATATTGACCACGCACCCGATCTAAAGGTTAGCCAAGCGAAGGTTGAATTTAGTCAAATTGCCTTTGCCTATCCAGGCAAAGAATCCATTTTAAAAGACATTAGCTTCACCATTGAGCCTGGACAAAAAGTGGCAATTGTTGGCTCATCGGGTGCAGGAAAATCAACCTTGGCAAAGTTGTTGTTTCGATTCTACGACGTTGATCAAGGTGAGATTTGTATTGATGGGCAGAATATTAAGTTAATGAACCAATATTCTGTGCAATCCGTTATTGGCGTAGTGCCACAAGATACAGTCATGTTTAATGAAAGTATTTATTACAACATTGCCTACGGAAAAAAAGACGCTTTAAAGGAGGAAGTTGAAGAAGCGGCCAAACTTAGTTTTATTAGTGATTTTATTGAGAAGTTGCCACAAGGTTATGATACTTTGGTTGGTGAGCGCGGTCTGAAACTTTCAGGCGGAGAGAAACAGCGTCTTGCCATTGCCAGGGTACTGCTCAAAAATCCTCCTGTTTTAATTTTTGATGAGGCTACTTCAGCGCTAGATTCTTATTCAGAAAAAATGGTACAAAAAGCGTTAAACGGTTTGTCCGATAAACACACAACTTTAGTGATTGCGCACCGTCTATCCACCATTGTTGATGCCGATCAAATTATCGTGCTTGATGAAGGTGTAGTTAGCGAGAGCGGCACACACGATGAATTATTATCCACGAATGGAACGTATGCACAACTTTGGCGTATGCAATCAAAAGACACTACAACTAAAAATCATGAAATTTGAATTAAAAAACACTGACCAAAATGCTCGTCGTGGCAAGATGATGTTTGATCGTGGAGAGGTACAAACACCTGCCTTTATGCCAGTGGGAACTTACGGTACAGTCAAAGCAATGACTCCTGAAGAAGTGAGTGAAATTGGTGCGCAAATTATTTTGGGTAATACATTTCATTTGGCCATTACACCGGGTACTGAGGTGGTTAAGGCGCACGGTGATTTGCATGATTTTATGCATTGGCAAGGGCCAATACTCACTGATTCTGGTGGTTTTCAAGTATTTAGCTTAGGCGATATGCGAAAAATTAGTGAAAAAGGCGTGGACTTTCAATCTCCTAAAGACGGCTCTAAAATTTTCATGGGGCCAGAAGAATCGATGCAAATCCAAAAAGATCTAGGTGCAGATATTGTCATGATTTTCGATGAATGCACACCTTACCCAGCTGATAAAGCCATGGCCGATCAATCCATGCAGTTATCGCTTCGTTGGGCGAAGCGCTCTAAGGAAGAGCATCAACGTTTGAACAATAAAAATGCGTTATTTGGCATTGTACAAGGCGGTATGCATGAGGATTTGCGTGGTGAATCTGCCCAAACCTTAATTGACATTGGTTTTGACGGGTTTGCGATTGGTGGCCTTAGTGTGGGAGAGCCTAAAGTCGAAATGATGAAGGTGTTAGACTATCTTCCAGAACAATTACCAAAAGACAAGCCAAGATACTTAATGGGGGTTGGCACGCCGAGTGATTTGGTCGAATCCGTTGAGCGTGGTATTGATATGTTTGACTGTGTCATGCCAACACGCAATGCTCGTAATGGTTATTTATTTACTTCAGTTGGTGTTGTGAAAATTCGTAATGCGCAATACAAATTAGACACTCAACCTTTGGATGAGAACTGTAACTGTTATACCTGTCGGAATTATTCTCGTTCCTACTTACACCACCTACAACGTAAAAATGAAATTTTAGGGGCTCATTTAAACACCACTCATAATCTGTATTATTATCAAGATTTAATGAAACAAATGCGAACCTCCATTGAGAAAAACACCTTTACAAATTTTAAAAAAGAATTTTATGAGCAACAATAAATTACTGTTTTTTGTTGATGAAGGAGGGTTTGAAGATTACACCCCACTCTTTATTAGTATGGGCTTTGATGTGGACTTCGAAGATTCACAAAGAAAAGCGGTTAAATTAGCCAAGAAAAATATTTATCAAACCTTAGTGGCTGAGTTTAGTTATAATCCAGAATTTCGAGATAGGGTCAGTAATATTGAGTCATTATTAGCGACTTTAGAAAGTCATTCGCCTGAAGTTAAAATTATCATACTTTATGACAAGATTAATCAACCACAACTTAATCAGCTTAAACAGCGTTATAGGATGGATGCAACGTTGGTTTTTCCAGTGGACGAACAAACCATTACAGATTCTATTAGTGCGTAGTTTGAGCTTGTTTGTTGAAATATACGTCTAATACTTTTCGGGCAAGCGGCGCTGCTTTAGAACTACCACTACCCGCGTTTTCAACAATAACAGCAATGGCAATTTCAGGGTTATCAACGGGAGCAAAACCAGTGAATAACGCATGATCTCTTAGTCTTTCGTCTAATTTTTCAGCAATGTATTCTTCTTCGGCATCAAGACCAAATACTTGAGCAGTACCGGTTTTACCTGCCAATGTGTAGGTCAATCCTTTGTTTAACCTTCTGGCAGTTCCTTTTGGGGCGTAAATGGTTCGTCGCATACCTTCAATTACATCTTCCCAATTTTTGATGTTTTTAATCGGTATTTGTACCGATGGATTCTTAGACACTTCTTTGATGGTTTGATTGGAGGTCTGGATATTTTTAAGTAGTTTTGGGCTAAAGAGTTGGCCTTTGTTAGCTAAAGCAGCGGTGGCAACGGCAAGTTGTAACGGACTAGAGGTCATGAATCCTTGTCCAATCCCAGCAATCAGTGTTTCCCCTCGATACCAAGGCTCATTTCGGTTGATTTTTTTCCAAGCTTTTGATGGCATTAAACCGCCTTTTTCACCAGGAATATCAATCCCTGTTTTTCTACCAAAATTAAAAAAATCTAAATTATCATGCAACATTTCTATGCCCATTTTATTGGCAAGATCATAGAAAAATACATCGCATGATTGTGCAATGGAACTCTTAACATCTGCATAACCATGACCGGTTCGCTTCCAATCATTGAATTTTCGTTTAACATTTGGGAGTTTGTAATAACCCGGACAAAACGTTTTACTTTTGTTTGTGATCACACCCTCTTCAAGACCAGCTAGTGCCACCATTGGTTTAATGGTAGATCCAGGAGGGTAAAGCCCTTGGATTGAGCGATTGAGTTGCGGAATATCCTTTGAGGTTTGCAAGCTTTTATAGTTAGCATGAGAAATACCATTAACAAACCAATTGGGGTTGTACATGGGTGTGCTGACCAAAGCTAAAACTTCACCACTTTTAACATCCACTGCTACGATTGATCCACGTTTTCCGGAAAGCAGAGTCTCTGCTTTTTTTTGTAAATCTAAATCAATACTTAAATATAAATCTTGACCGGCTATTGCACTTTCGATAATCTTGGTATCGACCACTCTGCCAGAGACGTTACGTTCAATTTGCTTTTTACCACTGGTGCCATGCAGTAATGTTTCGTATTGTCTCTCAATGCCGGTTTTTCCTACAAAAGAGGTGCCTAAGTAATTTTGTTTGTCGTAGAAAATCTTGTCTTGTTTATTCATTCTAGAAACGTAACCAACCACATGAACGCTTGAGGCGTCGTTAGGATAAACACGATGAAAATAAGGCTCAATATCAACACCAATGAATTGATTACTCACTAAGAACTCGGCCACTTGAATCTCGCTTAGTTTATGCTTTAATGGAATGTTATGAAATTTTTTATAATGCCTTTTATTTTTCTTAAATTGCTTAATATCATCATCATTAATCAGTCCTATTTTTTTAAGAGAAAGTAGCATTTTAGCCGTATTTTTTACTTTTTCTGGAGTTAGGGTGAGTCGGTATGACAGTTGATTAGTGGCTAAAATTTTACCGTTACGATCCAATATTTTTCCTCTTGCTGGAACAACAGGAACGCTACGCATTTGATTGCCAAGTGCTTCTTCCGAGTAATACTCATGATTAACAATTTGTAGGTTGTAAATCCTAAGAATCAATACCGATGTTAATATTAGGATAAATACAAATGCCAGAACCATCCTAGCTGAAAAAATCTTATTTTCTAGAACAGTATTGCTAATTTTTTCCATTTTAGTTCAACTCTATAATGATTAGTGTCGACACTTTGAGAGTAGAAGTCTTACTATTGGCCAAAATAGCGCACTTGATAAAGGAGTGAGTAATAAGTAATAACTAAAGTCAAACCCCTGAATAAGCACATGTATTGATAAAATAACGGCTAAGTAGATGCTGGATGCAACAAACACATAAACCTGTTGAGTGCTTAGATTAGAAACAGAAAATGATTGTTTAACTTTGGAAATAAATGCACTACTTAATATAAGTGCTAAAGCGTTTTGACCCAGTATGTTTCCTTGTAAGATGTCGATTAAAACACCTAAAATTAAAGCCAAGAAAAATCGCACATTAGCCGGAGAATAGCTCAGCCAATAAATATAAAAAATCAATGCCCAGAAAGGTGATGAGTCTAGTAGTAGTTGAGGCAAGGGTAATGCACTCATGATCAATGAAAAAATTATGATTTTAGTTAGAAAGACGTAAGGGCGTTTAATATTCATGATTAATTTAAGCCCCCTATAAGAACAAATTCCAGTTTTTCAATGCTTTGAGTAGGTGTTAGTTGGATGTGTAAAAAGGATTCATCGGTATGTGTTTCAACATGACTTACCTCGCCTAATGGATACCCTTGTGGGAATTTAGAACCAATGGCACTGCTTAGAAAAACATCGCCCATCTTTACATCCGATCCAGATTTAATAAAGTTAACACTGAGTTTGTTTTCTTTAGAGGCAAGCCCCTTGCTAATGCCTCGAATACCATTACGCCCATTTTGAACAGGCACGTGTTGAGTTGGATCGGTGGCCATCAGTATGGTGCTGTACAGTGGTGTTACTTGAGTAATTTGCCCAACAATTCCTTTATCGCCTAATGATATTTGCCCAACTTTCAAACCATCATTACTGCCTTTGTCGATGATAATTTGTTTTTTTAGTCGAGATTGACTCACTGAGCTAATGCGAGCCATTGTAAATTTTTTTGATTTAATGCGATAGCTTGCACCGAGTAGTTTGGTTAATTTTTCATTTTCCAATAAAAGCGCATTGTGAATTTGTAGTTTGGTTTTTAACTCAGTCAGTTCATTATTTAATTGTTTGTTTTGATTAAGTAAAACCTCTCTACTGGTACCTTGTTCGTTAATCCAAATATAGAGTGTTGATGGTAGATTAACAACCAGATAAATGGGTGATATGAGTGTGGCGATAGAACGCTTTAGATTGTCTAGGTATGAGAATTTATAGTCTGCAATTATTAAAAAAACAGAAATAAAGACAGGAATAAAGAGTTTAAAAAAATTCATAATTTCTGAATTTTAGTGAATTAGTCAGAAGCCAAGAAACCCATGTTGTGTTTGCTAATCATATCAAGTGCAATACCACCACCACGAGCAACGCACGTAAGCGGATCATCAGCAATGCGCACTGGTAAATTAGTTTCTTTATTGATTAATTGATCAAGCCCCTCTAAAAGAGCACCACCACCCGTTAATACCAAGCCATTTTCAGCAATATCAGAGCTGAGCTCTGGTGGAGTTTGTTCCAGTGCAGTACGAATAGCATTCATGATCATGGTTAAAGGCTCTTGTAGGGATTTTAGAATTTCAATGTTGGTAATTTTACAGCTAACTGGAATGCCTTTAGCAACATCACGCCCTCTAAAATCAATTTTTTTAACGGCCTTTGTTTTGAATGCTGAGCCCACTTCTTGTTTAATTTTTTCGGCCGTTGTATTACCAATAATAATGCTGTGTTCTTGGCGAATGAATTTGATGATTGTATCGTCAAACATATCACCGCCAATGCGCAGTGAGTCGGAATAAACAATACCATTGAGTGACATAATCGCAATTTCAGTCGTTCCACCGCCAATATCAATAATCATCGCACCTGAAGCTTCTTCAATAGCCATGCCAGCACCTAATGCTGCAGCCATTGGCTCTTCAATAAGATACACATCGCGCGCACCTGCGCCCACTGCACTTTCTTTAATGGCGCGACGTTCAACTTGAGTAGCGCCACAAGGTACGCAAATTAACACCTTAGGGCTGGGTGAGAAAAAGCTAGTGTGCAATACTTTGCGAATGAAATGTTGAAGCATTTTTTCAGTCACTTGAAAATCAGCAATGACACCATCCTTCATTGGACGAATTGCCTCGATTGAACCCGGCGTCTTGCCCAACATGTTTTTAGCGTCTTGACCCACGGCAATCACAGTGGATTCTAACGAACCTCTGTCATGACGAATGGACACTACTGACGGCTCGTTTAAAACGACACTACCGTCCATATAAATGAGTGTATTGGCAGTACCTAAATCGATTGAAAGGCTTTGGCCTTTTAAAAAATCAAACATAAAAAATTCCAGTTAAATATTGGTTAAAATGAAGGAGATGTCATATTATAAACACTTGGCAAAAATTAGGTAATACTTAAAGCATAATTAAGATGGAAATCAAACAAAAACAGGTGATTCAGAGTGTTGCTAACGCCTTGCAATACATATCGTATTATCACGCGCCAGATTTTATTAAGGCCATGGCCAATGCCCATGAAAAAGAAACGCACCAATCGGCTAAAAACGCCATCGCCCAAATTTTAATCAATTCAAAAATGGCTGCCTTAGGTCAGCGTCCAATGTGTCAAGACACCGGCATAGTTAATATTTTTGTTGAAGTGGGGATGGGTATTACTTGGGATGCAGATTTGTCCTTAGATGATATGATTAACGAAGGTGTAAGGCAAGCTTATACAGATTCAGAAAATCCTTTGCGAGCTTCAATTGTTAAAGATCCATTATTTTCTAGAGTAAACACCAAAGACAACACACCCGCGGTGATTCACACAAAGATAGTGAAGGGCGATAAGCTTAATTTTATTGTTGCTGCTAAGGGTTGCGGATCGGAAAACAAGGCTAAATTTACCGTATTGCAACCCGACGAAAGTCTAACCGATTGGGTGTTAAAAACGATTCCAACCATGGGTGCAGGCTGGTGTCCACCAGGCATTATTGGTATTGGCGTGGGCGGTACTGCAGAAAAAGCCATGCTCATGGCCAAGCAAAGTCTAATGGATTCGATTGACATTGCCGACATTGCTAAAAAATCCAACCCAAGTAACATTGAACAGTTGCGCCTAGATTTGATGGGTAAGATTAATGATCTTGGTATTGGCGCACAAGGCTTAGGCGGTTTGACCACGGTGCTGGATGTTAAGATTAAAGATTATCCAACCCATGCGGCTTCACAGCCAGTGGCCATGATTCCAAATTGCGCAGCAACGCGTCATCTGCATTTTTCAATGGATGGCACTGGCGTTGCAGAATTACCAGACGTGGATATGAGTATCTATCCTGATTTGGAAATGGATTATTCAAAGTATAAGCACATAAATCTAAATTCACTTACCCGTGAGCAAATGGGCGAGTGGAATATTGGCGATACATTATTATTAACCGGAACCATTATTACTGGACGTGATGCAGCACATAAGCGTCTTAAACAAATGCTTGATAATGGCGAAGGCCTACCTAAAGGCGTAGATTTTGACAACAAGTTTATTTATTATGTTGGCCCAGTTGATGCAGTAGATGATGAAGTGATCGGCCCTGCAGGTCCAACCACTGCAACACGAATGGACTGCTTTACTGACATGATGTTAGAAAAGACCGGCATTCTAGGCATGATTGGAAAGGCTGAGCGCGGTCAAGCCACCACGCAAAGTATCAAAAAACACAAAGCCAGTTATTTAATTGCAGTGGGTGGTGCGGCATATCTTATTTCAAAGTCAATCAAAAAAGCCAAAAAAATAGCCTTTGAAGATATGGGTATGGAAGCTATTTACGAGTTAGAAGTTAAAGACATGCCAGTAACCGTCGCTGTAGATAGTGATGGCCACAATATTCATAGTATTTTTCAAAACATTCAAGTCGTCTCGACTAAAGTATAATTACCCTTGAAGTTGGTCGGATGGTCGCTGGTGGTTTTAATCGTCAGAGGAAAGTCCGGGCTCCACAGAGTAAAGTGCTAGCTAACGGCTAGGTATGGTGACATAACGGAAAGTGCTGCAGAGATTTAGACTACCCATTTATGGGAAAAGGTGAGAAGGTGCGGTAAGAGCGCACCGCGCGGAAGGTAACAACCGTGGCAAGGTAAACCCCACTTGGAGCAAGCTCAAATAGGCTACCATTGGTGCGACTCGCACAAGGTAGCGGGTAGAGTGCTAAAGAATATTGGTGACGATATTTGTAGATGAATGGCCATTTATTACAGAACCCGGCTTATAGACTAACTTCACTTCTATTTAAATTTGTTATAGAATAGTCCCATGAAAGGAAGATTTAAACAAATAATTTTCGTTGCTTTATTAGGTTTTTCTGTTAGTGTTTATGCAGAAAAAACGGTTTTCTATACCGATAGTGATATTACTATTTATTCTGATAATAGTGTTGTTTATACGGGTAAGAAAGCCGCGCCAGTTTTTAAACCCTCAGCAACTTGGGTGGAAGAAGATTACTTTACTCAACAAGAAAAATATTGTGAGGTGGATTCGAATTATGCTAAAAAAATGGAAAAATCTTTAAAAAATAAAAATAACTAATTATTAGCGTATTTGAGCAAGAATTGCACGATTATTGTTGTTATAGTCTTTAAATTTTTGGATGTTTTTAAATTTTACCAACAATAATTGTTCTATTTCTTGCTGTTGGTTATGACCATGTTCTAATAATAAATAACCCCCTTTGTTAAGGTATTCTGGTGCGTTATCAATAATCAATCGAATATCATCTAGCCCATCTTTTCCTGATACCAATGCTGTTTGTGGCTCATGAGCAAGATCATCAAGATAAATATCATTCTCTTCAATATAGGGTGGATTAGAGATGATTAAATCAAAGGTCTGATCGGCCACAGCGTCCAAACCAACTGCCTTGAGTAAAGTTAATATGGGTCGTTGCGTTAGTCTTAGCCACGTCAAGTGCCGCTTGAGAAAAATCTGTTGCACTGATTTTCCAGTGGGGGCTTTTATCAGCTAAAGTGATAGCGATAATACCACTGCCTGTGCCTAAATCTAATACTTGGTATTTTTGATTTTTATTGAGTAAATCAAGCGTGATGTCGATTAATAGTTCAGTCTCTGGGCGTGGAATGAGTGTGTCTTTTGTGACTTTAAAATCAAGATGGTAGAAGCCTTTTTTACCACTAAGATAGGCAAAGGGCATGCCTTGTTCACGTTGTTGAATAAAGTTTGTGAGTTGCTGTTGCTGTTTGTTATTTAAAGCGTAATCATTTTGCGCATAAAGCTCGGTATTGGATTTTTCCAATACTAAAGACAAAAGTGGCGCAATATCACATGCGCCACCGTTTAAATAATCTTGAACTGTCTTCAAGGTTTATAAATTAACCGTTGTCAATCCTAAAGATTTCCAAGCATTCATACCACCACGATAGTATTTAATTTTTGCAGCAGGATAACCATAGCTCAGTAGTGCTTTAATGGCTGCCGGTGTTTGGCCACACCAAACACCATTACAATACATGATTAGTGTTTTGGCGTAGGTAAAGTCCCAAGTGTCGTCAACTTGTACTCCCAGTTTGTCTTCCATGATCTCTAATGCTCTTTCTTTTTTCTTAAAGCGTGTATAAGGAATGTTGACTGCTGTTGGAATACCACCAGTGATTACTGGCCAATTTGGTGTGCGCGTGTCAATAATCATAATAGTATCATCACCAGCTGATCTTTTCTTGGCGTAATCAATCACGTCTAATTCGCCAATGGTCTCAACTAAATGGGGCGCAAAAGGGTGCATGGGCTGGATTTTTCCACGTGCAGTCTTTAGGTAAAAATCCGATATCTCATTTTCTCTATCTTGGTCTCTTTGAAGTCTAACGGTTTCACTGTTGTGAACGATATCAACAAATACCAAACCTGGTGAGATAAACACTTCTTTAGTGACTTCACCTTCAGCATTAACACCCAGTGCCAATAAACTGGCAAATAATAAAATTATTTTTTTCATTCCCCTCTCCTCTTTTTTTGTTAAATTGTTTTTATTTGATCGAACCAATTTTTAACTGCAACAATCAACCCTAAGCCAATAAATGCTCCTGGTGGTAAGATAGCCAACAACGTGCCTTGGTAATCATCAAACACCGTAATGCTTAGTGTATCACCTAGGCTTCCTAGTAGCAAGGCAGATTGGTCAAATAATGTACCAGAACCGATTAATTCTCGCACTGCTCCTAATATAATCAGGACGACTGAAAAGCCAATACCCATCATCAGCCCATCGAGTGCAGATTTCCCCCAAGTATTTTTACTGGCAAAAGCCTCTGCTCTGCCCAGAATAGCACAGTTGGTTACAATTAATGGTACAAAGATACCCAGTATTAAATACAAATCGTAAAAATACGATTGCATTACCAACTCAACAATAGTAACAAAAGAAGCGATTAGTAAAACAAAAATAGGAATACGAACTTCTTTTGAGATTTGATTTCTAAAAATAGAAACACTAACGTTAGAAGCAACCAATACAAAAGTTGTAGCAACGCCTAATCCAATGGCATTTACAATATTATTAGTAACAGCCAGAAGAGGGCACAGACCCAGTAAGGCAACTAAAGCTTGGTTGTTAGTCCATAGACCATTTTTTACAATTTTGATGTAATCTTCCATAGGGCTTGATTATATCAATCTCTATGAAAGATAGGGGAGGTTGTGTCCTTAAGAAAACACTATTTCATCATTACTAACGTTTGCATGAATGGTTGATCCTGGTAGGAATTCTCCAGCTAGTATTTTCTGTGATAAAGGATTTTCTAATAACTGTTGAATGGTGCGTTTCAGTGGTCGTGCACCAAACACTGGGTCATAACCTCTATCAACAATCATTGTCATAGCTTTATCGCTCATTTCTAACTTAAGGTTAAGATCGGATAAACGCGATTGTAAGATTTGAATTTGAATATCGGCAATGCCTTTGATTTGCTCTTTTTCAAGATTATTAAAGGTAACAATTTCATCAATACGATTCACAAACTCGGGTCTAAAATGTTCTCCAACAAGCTTGGTTAGCTCTGCACTCATGTCTTTGCCTGGGTTCTCTTGGATCAGATGCGAACCTAAATTAGAAGTCATTACAATCACCGTGTTTTTAAAATCAACCGTGCGACCTTGACCATCGGTTAAGCGACCGTCGTCTAAAACTTGCAGTAGTATATTAAAAACATCAGGATGTGCTTTTTCAATTTCATCAAGTAGAATAATTGAATAAGGTTTGCGACGCACAGCTTCAGTCAATACACCGCCTTGTTCATAACCAACATAGCCCGGAGGCGCGCCAATCAAACGTGAAACCGAATGTTTTTCCATGAACTCACTCATGTCCACGCGCACGATGGCTTGTTCAGTATCAAACAAGAAATCTGCCAAAGCTTTAGTCAGCTCAGTTTTACCAACACCGGTAGGACCCATGAATAGAAACGATCCATCGGGACGATTAGGATCGGACAATCCAGCACGTGAGCGACGAACTGCATCAGAAATTACCTTGACTGCTTTGTCTTGACCAACTAGGCGTTTGTGGATAGTTTTTTCCATTTGCAGGAGTTTGTCTTTTTCACCTTCCATCATTTTATCCACTGGAATTCCAGTCCAACGAGCAACAATGTGGGCGATTTCATCTTCCGTGACTTTGTTTCTTAGTAGAGTCATGCTTTCGGTATCGGCATTTTCAGCTTGGGTAATTTTATTCTCTAATTCTGGAATGACACCGTATTGCAATTCACTCATTTTCGCTAAATCGTTATTACGATGTGCTGTTTCAAGGTCGGTTTTAGCTTGCTCAAGTTCTTCTTTTAAGTGTTGTGCACCCTGCACCATGGATTTTTCTTTTTTCCATATTTCTTCAAGATCAGAGTATTCCTTTTCAAGGTTGTTAATGACATTTTCTATCTCTTTGAGTCGTTCTTTAGACGCTTTATCCTTCTCTTTTTTAAGTGCCATTCGTTCGATTTTGAGTTGTACCAACTTACGATCGAGCTTGTCCATTGATTCTGGTTTTGAATCAATTTCCATGCGGATTTGTGAGGCCGCCTCATCAATCAAATCAATCGCTTTGTCGGGTAGTTGGCGGTCCGTGATGTAGCGAGTTGAATAAGTAACCGCTGCGATAATAGCAGGATCGGTAATTTCAACACCATGGTGGACTTCGTATTTTTCTTTCAAACCGCGCAAGATGGCAATGGTGTCTTCTTCGGTAGGCTCGTCAACTAATACTTTTTGGAAACGACGTTCGAGTGCCGAGTCTTTTTCAATGTACTGACGGTATTCATCTAAGGTGGTAGCGCCCATACAATGTAAGTCACCGCGAGCCAATGCTGGTTTTAGCATGTTGCCTGCATCCATCGCGCCATCAGATTTTCCCGCACCAACCATGGTATGAAGCTCATCAATAAACAAAATCACTTGACCTTGTTCGGTTTCTAAATCTTTAAGGACGGCTTTTAAGCGTTCTTCAAATTCTCCTCGATATTTTGCACCAGCAACCAGTGCCGCCATGTCTAGTGACAACACACGTTTTCCTTTAACTCCTTCGGGGACTTCACCGTTGATTATGCGCTGTGCCAAGCCTTCAACAATGGCAGTTTTACCGACACCGGGCTCACCGATGAGTACTGGATTATTCTTAGTACGGCGTTGCAATACTTGAATCGCACGCCGGATTTCACCGTCGCGACCAATGACTGGATCGAGTTTGCCATCAATGGCTAGCTGAGTTAAGTCTTGTGTGTATTTATTCAGTGCATCTCTTTGTGTTTCTGCATTTTGATCATTCACGCTTTCGCCTCCTCTAAGGGTATCAATAGCAGTGCTTAGGTTTTTCTTGTCAGCACCACAATCTTTTAAAATTTTACTGGCCGTGTCATTGCTTTCTATAATTGCCAGTAGAAATAATTCGGTTGATAAATAAGCATCACCTCGATCAATCGCTAATTTATCAGCTTGGTTCAACAAACGTAATAAATTTTGTGAAATATTAACATCACCATTTGGGCTGCTTACTTTAGCCAAAGCATCAATGGCTTGGTCTAATTGTTGGCTGACTTTTGGCAAATCCACTTTAGTCTGTGTAAGCAAATTTCTAACACTACTTTCACCATTTTGAATCATAGTTTTGAGTACATGAATCGGCTCGATCACAGTGTGATTATGCTGAGTGGCAATGGATTGCGCAGCGCCCAAGTCTTGTTGGAATTGTGAGGTTAATTTATTAATGTCCATCAATTTACTCGATTGTTTTTTATTAAGTTAACCTCTATTTATGGGATGATGTCCGCTTATTCAAGGGTAAAAATAAAATATTATGTTAAATTTAGTATTATTCGAACCAGAGATTCCCAACAACACAGGTAGCTTAATTCGTTTGTCTGCAAATATGGGTGCAAGCTTGCATTTAATCAAACCTTTTGGTTTTGAAATTACTGACAAGCGTTTGCGTCGTGCTGGGCTAGACTACAAAGAGTTAGCAAAAGTAACTGAATATGAAAATTTTGAAGATTATTTGGCCAGAGCCAAGCCTAATCGATTGTTTGCAGTGAGCTCGAAAGTAAAAACAAGCTATACAGATATTGAATACCAAAGCGGTGATTCATTTTTATTTGGCCCAGAGACACGAGGTCTTCCACAAGAAATATTGAATCAATATCCAGGGATCACACTGCCAATGCAAGCGGGTTCACGTAGTTTGAATTTGTCGAACTGTGTTTCTATTGTGGCTTATGAAGCCTGGCGTCAGCTTAGTTTTGTTAAATTATAAGCATTAGTAAAATCTTTAATATCAACTACTTTTTTGCCAGCTAATTGAACTTTCTCTAAGTTCAATACATCATCACCAGTTGCTACATGGCAAACACCTTTGGTGCATTCAATTACTTCACCTGGTTTCTGGTTATAGGCCTTGTCTATAATACTTGCAGATAAAATACGTAAAACCTTATTATCGAACTTGTTGCTTGTTGCATTGGCCTGAGCAATGGGGTAGGGGTTAAAGGCTCTGATTTGTTGGCTGATTTCAACTGCGGATTTATTCCAGTCTATCCAAGCTTCATCTTTGCTTAGTTTTTTGGCATAGGTGATACCAGCCTCATCTTGAACAGTAGGTGTGAGCTGTTCAAGATTTTCAAGGGCCTCGATAATACCTTGTGCACCAAGAATGGCTAATTTATCATGTAGAGATTGCGCTGTGTCGGACTTGGTAATGGCGCAAGTTTTTTCTAGCAGAATATCACCGGTATCTAGCCCTTCATTCATTTGCATGATACCTATACCGGTTTGTGTATCACCTGCTAAGATTGCGCGTTGAATAGGGGGCCGCACCACGCCAACGTGGTAATAGTGATGCATGGATATTGAGACAGCCATATTTGGGTGTTTCTAATACAACTTTTGGGTAAGAGTTGTCCGTAGGCCACCACCACCATGATATCTGCATTAAGGCTGGCCAAAATTTGTTGTTCGGCTTCATCTTTTAAGCTTTCAGGTTGAAAGATAGCCAGATTGTGTTCTAGTGCTTTTTCTTTTACTGGGCAAGTACTCAGCACACGACCACGACCTTTTGGGCGATCCGGCTGACAGTAGACGCCTTTAATATCATGCCCTGCATTAATGAGTGATTCTAGAACAGCAACAGAAAAATCAGGCGTGCCTGCAAATACAATACGCATACTTTTAGAATGCATTATTTTAGAGATTTTCGAGCAGTTTTTATCGCGGCTTTAACTTGATTGGGTGCAGTCGCACCTAGATGATCACGCGCACAAAGTGAACCCTCTAAAGAGAGTATGTCAAACACATCGTTTTCAATGCGATCATCAAACACTTGCAATTCTTCCAGGCTTAACTCGCTAAGATCTTTTTGGTGTTCAATGCCATAAGAAACCGACTGGCCTACCACCTCATGCGCATCACGGAATGGCAGGCCTTTTTTAACCAGATAATCGGCCAAATCAGTTGCAGTGGTATAACCTTTTTTAGTTGAGTTATACATGTTGTCGCGCTTGGTTTCAATGGTTGGCACCATATCGGCAAACACGCGTAAGCAAGCCTTTAGTGTGTCAACTGTATCAAACAGTGGCTCTTTGTCTTCTTGGTTGTCTTTGTTGTAAGCAAGTGGCTGAGCCTTCATAATGGTTAATAATGAAGTCAGGTTGCCATACACACGGCCAGTTTTTCCACGTACTAATTCTGGCACGTCGGGGTTTTTCTTTTGCGGCATAATCGATGAACCTGTACAGAAGCTGTCTGGCAGTTCGATAAAATCAAATTGCGCACTTGACCATAAAATTAGCTCTTCTGAAAAACGCGATAAGTGCATCATAGTAATACTGGCCGCCGATAAGAACTCAATAGCAAAATCTCGATCACTCACACCATCAAGCGAGTTGGTGCAAATACGCTCAAAACCTAATAGTTCAGCCGTACGCTCACGATTAATCGGATAAGTTGTGCCTGCTAATGCAGCGCTACCCAGTGGCATTGTATTAACACGCTTTTGAGCATCAACTAGACGTTCAACGTCACGTGATAGCATTTCAAAATAGGCCATCATGTGGTGTCCAAAGCTAATTGGTTGTGCAGCTTGTAAGTGAGTAAAGCCCGGCAAAATCGTTCCAGCTTCTTTTTCAGCTAAGTCAAGTAGTGCTGATTGCAAACGTTTGATTTCATCGGCGACCATATCGATTTGATCACGTAAATAAAGGCGAATATCAGTAGCTACTTGGTCGTTACGTGAACGACCTGTGTGTAGTTTTTTGCCGGCATCGCCACAAATTTCAGTCAGACGAGATTCGATATTCATGTGCACATCTTCTAGTGCAACTGACCACTCAAACTCATCCGATTCAATTTCACCTAAGATTTGATTAAGCCCTTTAATGACTTGGTCTTTTTCTTCTGCCGTGAGAATACCTACTTCACTAAGCATTGTTGCATGTGCGATAGAGCCCTGAATGTCATACGGCGCAAGAATTTTATCAAAAAACACCGAGGCGCCAAAAATCTTCACAAACTCATCAGTCGGTTCGTTAAAGCGTCCACCCCAAGATTGGTTAGTTTTTGTTGTCATAAGGTTGCACCCATTCGTTGATGTAATTTTTTGGTTGATTTTTCAATCACTTCGTCTAGATCAGTCCAATATAGTTCTTCACTAGGAACGCCCGTAATTTTACCCAGGGTTGAGCCGTAATTGTCAACTAGCACTACCGTTGGAAAAAAGTTAATGGCACGTGTAAAGGCAAATTCGTTGTGAGAAACCTCTTCGTTATAAAAATTGTTGATTTCATCAAAACTACTGGCGTCAATATGACGGATGATGATTTTTTTGTTATATTCTTCCATTGTTGCCATTGGACTCAAAACATCTTCTTTGATTTTTTTACAATATCCACAGTCAGGGATAGAAAACATTATTAAAATAGGGATCTTTTGTTTCCAAACTTTTTGGGAATCCATTAAAAAGTCTTTTGCAACTGGCAGGGTGAGCTCTTCAGCTATACTGACGTTTGAAAACAAGAGTAAAAAAAATAAACTGTATCGAATCATTTATCCTATTTTAATACAAAGCATGAATAAAACTTTAAAAATTGCAACACGTAAAAGTCCACTAGCCTTATGGCAAGCTGAACATGTTAAAGCCAGATTAGAATACCACCACCCCGGCCTAAAGGTTGAGCTGGTTAAAATGACCACAAAAGGGGATCAAGTACTAAACTCACCCTTGTCAAAAATTGGCGGAAAAGGCTTGTTTATCAAAGAGTTAGAGCAAGGTATGCTTGATGGTGATGCTGATATTGCTGTGCATTCAATGAAAGACGTACCGTATGAAATCCCACCCGGGTTTGAACTGGGTGCCATTTTAAAGCGTGAAAATCCATTTGACGCTTTTGTTTCTAATAATTTTGATAAGGTTGATGATTTACCACAAGGTGCTAAAGTGGGCACATGTTCCATGCGCCGTATTGTGCAGCTCAAGGCCATTCGTCCCGATTTAGAAATCTTAGACTTGCGTGGCAATGTAAATACACGACTTAAGAAATTAGACGATGGTGAGTACGATGCCATTATTTTGGCTTGTGCAGGGTTAATTCGATTAGGGTTTGAAGATAGAATTAAACAACAAATATCACCAGAGCAAAGCTTGCCAGCAGTAGGACAAGGAGCAGTTGGTATTGAAATTCGTGCCAATGACACGGAAATCTTAGACCTGATTACACCGCTGATCGACGTTGATACCACGCAAAGAGTTGTTACCGAACGCGCAATGAATGAAAAACTAGAAGGAGGGTGTTCAGTGCCTATTGCTGGTTTTTCAACCATTAATAACGATCAAATGACACTCACTGGTTTGGTTGGTAATGTAGACACAGGCATCATCTTAAAACAACAAGTTTGTGGTGATGTTACTAAGGCAGAAATTTTAGGAGTAGAATTGGCTGATAAATTATTGTCACTCGGAGCAAGAGATATTTTAAAAGGGTAAGTAATGAACGCTAAACTTGATCAAAAAGCATTGGATAAATTACAAGACTGGACAATTGTCAACGGAAAGCTTCATCGAGAGTTCGTGTTGGATAATTTTGTTCAAGCGTTTGGTTTTATGTCGCAAGTGGCTATTGTTGCTGAGAAGATGAATCACCACCCTGAATGGTCAAATGTTTATAAAACCGTTACAATTGATCTGGTAACGCACAGTGAAGGTGGTATTACCGAGTTGGATGTTGAGTTAGCAAAGAAAATTAATAACATTATGGATAACAAAGGATAAATGAGTATGTTGAAATCAATTGAAAAAAACTTTTTTATAATTGTGCAGCGTTTAGGGCTATTTTTTGCACTGATTGCATTTGTACTAGTGGTAGTGATGAGCTTTATAAGTTACGACAAAATCAATGCTAGCATAAGTAATAAATCCAATGTTCCGGCGATTGAATTTGCCAAATATCAAAATCCAATTAGTGCCCAAACAAAAGATGAGATTCAAGCTTTAAATACTAAAGAGGAAGATAAGTTCAATCAAGAATTTAATACTCACATAGAAAAAATTAGTTGCTAATTTAGAAAGGTTACCCGAAGATGTGATTGATAAAACGGATTTAAAACAAAACGTTAGTATTTTAGTAAAAATCAAATCAAATCCTTACACTAAAGAACTGCAATTGGCTTATGCAAAGTCATTAGCTCGACTCATCAAACAGATGGTCGATGTTGGCGGTTCACAGGTTAATGTCGATAATTTTATTAAATGGCACGATCAAGAATTTGCCAAACAAGTCGATGTAAACAAGCAATTAAATATACAACAATACTTTTTATTTAAACTAGCCTCAATTACGATAGACGAGGCAATAGGGTTTGCAATACTAGGTGCAGCAGCCTTAATGTTAGGTATTTTCATTATATTTGTGATGATGTTGGCGATGTTGCGTATTGAGAAAAACACTCGTAAATAATCATGCAGGCAGTTGGTTACAACGGCATCAAGTTTGTTAACTTTGAAAAAAAAATAGCCAACCCGCTTGAGCGTGATTTATTGGTTGAGATTCAAGCCATTTCCATTAATCCAATTGACACCAAGATAAAACAAACTGTTGTTAAGAAACAAGAAACACCGGTGATTCTAGGGTTTGATGCTTGCGGTATTGTACGTAAGGTTGGCAGTCAAACCTCTTTGTTCAAAGTAGGCGATGAAGTATTTTATGCCGGTGATATGACCCGAGATGGCTCGAATGCCACCCACCAATTAATCGATGAACGCATTGTTGGTATTAAGCCAACTTCACTTAATTTTAAACAAGCCGCCGCATTGCCACTCACCAGCATTACCGCTTGGGAATCGTTATTTCATCGCCTAAAAATTAGCGCGGAAGACCAAAATAAAACTTTATTGTTAATTGGTGCTGCCGGTGGTGTAGGCTCCATGGCGATTCAATTTGCTAAGCAAGTGATTGGCATAAACGTCATTGCTACGGCTTCACGTGATGAATCTAGGGATTGGTGCAAACAAATGGGCGCCGATACAGTGATTGATCATTGCAACTTGGCCGAGCAATTTAGAGCAAACAAGCTTACTGCACCAGATTTTATTCTTTGCATGGGTAATCCTGACGAGTACTTTGAAATCATGGCGCAAATTATTGCACCACAAGGCAGTATTTGTTTGTTGGCGAATGCCACTCGAAATTACGACATTAATTTACTCAAGGCAAAGAGCATCACTTTGGTATGGGAAATGATGTTTACACGCTCAATGTTCACAACGGATGACATGGTTAAACAGCACGAATTGCTTAATCAGGTATCCAATTTAATTGACAACAAAACAATTGTGACCACGATGACTGAGAATTTTTCCCCGATTAATAAGGAAAATATCACCAAAGCCCATCAAATTATTGAGCAAGGAAGTATGATTGGAAAATTGGTAATTTCAGTCTAATCAAACAAAGCATCAACAAACTCCGTTGCCTTAAACGGCTTAAGATCATTAATGCCTTCACCCACACCAATGTAGCGAATAGGTAGCTTCAACTCATCAGAGATGGCAAACAACACACCGCCTTTGGCGGTACCATCAAGTTTGGTGATGCTAATACCACTGAGATCAATTGCTTTATTGAACTCAACCGCTTGATTGATGGCATTTTGCCCCGAGCCACCGTCAATCACCAGCATGGTTTCATGTGGGGCATCTTCGTTGTATTTTTTGAGTACACGCTTGATTTTCTCTAACTCTTGCATCAGATTGCCTTGCGTGTGCAATCTTCCGGCAGTATCAGCAATCAAAATATCAATATTTTTAGCACGCGCTGATTCGTATGCATCAAAAATTACCGAAGCCGCATCAGCGCCAGTATCTTGGGAAACCACCGGTATTTCATTACGCTCACCCCAAACTTTAAGCTGCTCAACCGCCGCTGCTCGGAAAGTATCACCTGCAGCCAGCATGACTGATTTCCCTTGATTTTGAAACAATTTAGCCAATTTTCCAATGGTGGTGGTTTTTCCAGCGCCGTTAATGCCCACGACTAAAATCACAAAAGTTCCCTTAATATCGGTATCGAGTTGATTGTCTTCAATCAGTAGTTTGGACAACTCATCTTTTAAAAATTGATACAAATTGTTTGAGTCTTTCAGTGTTTTTCGTGAGGCATTTTTGCGTACACTTTCTAGCACCTTGTCGGTGGTGTTGATACCGATATCAGCAGTAATAAGCAAAGTTTCTAACTCATCAAGTAAATCGTCATTAATTTCTTTTTTGCCTAATAATAACGCAGACAAGCCAGACCCAAGCTTTTGTCTTGATTTAACTAAGCGCTCTTTCAGTGAAACAGACTTTTCTTTTGTTTGAGATTTATCTTTTTTTAAAAAATTAAACAAAGCTGTGGCTATAATGATTGAAATATGAAAGCGTTAATTTTACTATTCTTTGGTTTGTTTCATTCTTTATTTGCATTGGCAAGTAATCATTTAGCTAATCAAGGCATTACCCAGGCCACATTAGACAATGGGTTAAAGATTGTGGTTAAGGTGGATCAACGCGCACCGGTGTTTATCTCCCAGCTTTGGTATAAAGTCGGTGCTAGTGACGAATCACGCCCTACAACAGGTGTTTCTCATATGTTAGAACACATGATGTTTAAAGGTACTCGCACTTATAAATCAGGTGAGTTTTCACAAATTATTGCCAGGAATGGTGGCGATGAAAATGCCTTTACCTCAAAAGACTTTACCGCTTATTATCAAAAAATGCACAAATCTAAGCTTGAGTTAGCCATCAAGATGGAAGCAGATCGTATGCGCAATCTAACTTTTTCTAATCAAGAACTCACTAAAGAACGACAAGTGGTGATTGAAGAGCGACGTATGCGCGTAGAAGACAAACCCAATTCAAAAGTTTATGAAAATCTACGTTTGATATCCTTTGATGAAAAAGGTGCGTACCACTCACCGGTGATTGGTTTTCAGGCAGACATTGAAACTTACAGCTTGAATGATCTTAGAGTTTGGTATGAGAAATATTATGCCCCTAATAACGCCACACTGGTTGTGGTGGGTGATGTGAATCCTGTCGAGGTTATT